>Ga0209012_1002941_pt1 | contig 13675 bp, 14 predicted proteins | sample RS3BMetagenome_FD_184735 | JGI IMG/M metagenome (GOLD analysis project Ga0209012, IMG submission 184735) | Ferric oxide microbial mat and aquatic microbial communities from Rainbow Spring, Yellowstone National Park, USA - RS3B (SPAdes) (version 3) ...
CGAACCCGGCCGCGCTTCGTCGCGTCATCTCCAACGGATCCCTCGACGACGATCTCTCCGAGCTGGTCGACGCGATCAATCGCCGTAGGAGATGATCGCCACCGCCACACGAAGGCATCGATGGCTCAGCTCGTGCTCGCTCCGCGCATCGGTCTCGACTGCCGGGTCAAGCTCCACTGCATCCGGGGCGAGACCGGCACCGTGCACGACTTCGACGGCGGTGCTGCTCGATCAAATGGTCGGCCGCTTCCTCCACGTCACGTTCGGCGTGCGCCCGAGGTCATCGAGCGGACCTGAATGTTTACCGCTGGCCATGGCTACCAGCACACACGATTTCAGCGACTGTGTCCAGCACCCTCACGGAGTAGGCCCTACAGGTTCACCGAATACTTACGCCGCGTTAGGTCAGATGGCGATGGGGACAGCCAAAACTGAGACCTTCCTCGGAGCCCGCTACCGCCGTCTCGCGAAACTGAATGCCGAAAGCCAAAGCCCTCGCCGCTATGGAACGGTCGATCCTCGTCGCCATCTTCCATCTCCTCGCAGACCCCACCACCACCTTCACCGACCTCGGCTCCGACTACTACAACAAACGGATCGACAAGCAGCGACGCACACGCAGCCTTATCGGCCAACTAGAAGCCCTCGGACACACCGTCACCCTCACCACCGCCGCCTGAGCCACCGCCGCCCGACCATGCAACCCGTCAGTCCCGAACCCGACACAGTTCGGGACTGACGCCCCGAGCGGGCTCCACCCGCAAACACCCCGGCCTGGAGTGGCTAAATCGTCGCGCCCAGTTCACCGCAGCAATTTTCCGGTCAGCTTCGGTGGCCCCTGACGGGGCCGTCGCTCAGGAGCGAAAATGGCGCGAGGGACCAGACGTTCCTGCTACCCCAGGGGCCCTTTGGTAGCACAGCGGAGGGGCTTGTCCGCTCGTGCAGCACCTTGACCAGGGATTATAGCGCAGCGAGCGGTGATTTTCCGGTCAGACCCACATGGCCCCTGTCGTAGGCCACCACGGTGGATGAGAATGGTGCTCGGTCGCCCGCCGAGCCCGGACTTTTATTGGTGCCACAGAGCCCGCGGGTCAGACTGGTGCCGGGACCTGCAGGCACCACGGATTGCTGCTAGGAGTGCGTACCTCAGATTCTCAGATATCACACAGGTCCCATGGGCGACCACCAACAACGTCAAACTCGAGGAGGTTGCGATGGAGGTCATCGTGGAGCGCTGCGCGGCGCTCGACGTCCACAAGGACACGATCATGGCAGCGGTGCGTCTGCCAGACGAGAAGGGCAAGCGCCGCACCGAGTTGCGCCAGTTCCGGACGTGGACGTCGTCTTTGCGTGAGCTGCGCAGCTGGCTGGTCGGCCACGGCGTTACCCAGGTGGCGATGGAGGCGACCGGGGTTTATTGGAAGGCCCCGTGGCACGTGCTGTGCCCTGAGCCTTCCTTCGAGCTGTTGCTCTGCAACGCCCAGCACGTGAAGAACCTCCCGGGGCGAAAGACCGACGTCGCCGATGCCCTGTGGCTTGCTTCTTTGCTCGAGTGCGGTCTACTGCGGGGTAGCTTCGTCTTTGACCCGGTGATGAGCCGCCTGCGTGACCTGACTCGCCACCGCAAAAAGTTCGCCGAGGAACTCGGCTGGGAGACCCAGCGCATCCAAAAAGTGCTCGAGGACGCCGGGATAAAGCTCGACTCGGTCGTCTCCGACGTCCTCGGCAAGGGTCCGCGCAACATGATCGAGGCCCTCATCGCCGGCGAGCGCGACGTGAAGGTCCCAGCCGAGATGGCCCTCACCCGCTCGCGGGCGAGGATCCCCGAGCTCCGGCTCGCACTCGAAGGCGGCTTCGACGAGCACCATGCCTTCATGCTGCGCACCCACCTCGACACTGTTGACCACCTCTCCGCCCAGATCGTCAAGCTCGACGAGCGTCTGGAGGTCGAGATGGCCCCTTTCGCTCGCCACGTTGAGCGGCTGTCCACGATGGTCGGCATCGGAAAGGTCACCGCCCAGGCCATCATCGCCGAAATCGGGGTGGACACGAGCCCGTTCCCCACCGCCGCGCACCTCGCCTCTTGGGCGGGCATGTGCCCGGGTAACCACGAGTCCGCCGGCAAACGCCGCTCAGGCAAGGCCCGCAAGGGCAACGCCGCCCTGCGCACGGCGCTGATCGAAGCGGCGTGGTCGGCATCACACTCCCACGACAGCTACTACGCCGCCCAGTACCGGCGATTCTCCCGCCGCTTCGGCAAGAAGAGCGAGTCCAAGGCCATCTTCGTCGTCGCCTACTCGATGCTCGTCGCCATCTGGCACATCCTCAGCAACGAGTGCGACTACCAGGACCTCGGTTCGGACTGGTTCGACCGGCGCACCGACAACGAGAGCCATGCCCGCCGTCTGGCCCACCAGATCGAGCGACTCGGCTACACGGTCACTGTCGAGCCCATCGCCGCCTGAACAACCCAACCTTCGGGGCTCACGCCCCGAGCGGGGCTCCGCCCCGCACCCCGGCTGGCGCGCCCACGCCCGCGGACAACTCCGGTCATTCTCACCTCAGAGGCTACTTCCGCTTGTTGTGGGGGTGGCTTTTTTGTTGGCTTGAAACGCTCCGAATTCGATTGTCGCGTGTTTATGGCGCGGTTCCCCCTGGAGATCTCGGTGGAGGGTGTGGATGCCGGGGCGGGACGGTTCGGGAAGTTCGTGGTCGGCGTCGTTGTTGGGGTGGCTGATGGCACCCGCCGGATGGCCGGGTTTCGGCCTGCTGGAGCCTTCATTCGGACGCCGGGTGGTCGGCTCAGCCCACGTGCCGTCGACGCGGGAGGGATCGTTCTGTCGGTCGCTGGCTACTCCAGGGGCGCAGCTTCGCCGGTCGGAGCGGGGGCTTTGCCGGCCTGTGCGGCTGTTACGCATAGCACCCCGCCATTCGGATGCCTTGCGGGCGGGGTGAACAAGATGCTCCCCGGCCGTCACCGCCACCGACCTGGTGTGTCTCCATAGAGGGGTTGGGCTTGTAGGACGCTGGCGGCGCTCACGCCAGTATGACGAGCACGCCTGCTATTGTCATACACGATGGAGGATCGAGTGTGGAGATCACAGAGATTGAGATCGATGACGGCAACGAGGAGCACCTCACCCGGCATGGGGTCTCGATCGCCGAGGTGCAGCAAGTCCTGGCTGGTGACCCGGACATACGACGCAACCGCAAGGACCGAGCCGGGACCCACGTTGCGCTCGGTCACACCAAAGGCGGGCGTCGCGTTGTGGTCCCGCTCGTCGACAAGGGCAACGGACGGATTCGACCCATCACCGCATGGGAGGTAGGGACATGACTGACTACAAGACCAGGGATGATCGAGCTGCGCTCGAGGCGGACTTTGACCGATTGCCCGGCGAGCAGAGCAGCCGGGCGGGCGAGGTGTCCACGGTGGTCTCAGTACGGCTTCGAGGAGATGAACTCTCCATCGTCGAGCAGGCCGCCAGCGCTGCCAACCTGCCCCTTTCCACGTTCATCAGGCAGGCCGCCCTGGGCGCCGCCGGTTCTCTCGATGTACGCGCCGTCACCGCCCGAGTAGAAGCCATCCAGAACGAGGCCCGCAAACTCGCCGCCCTCCTCCACGGCGACGCTGCCTGACCACCTGCTCCGCAGATGAACACCTGTCCGGTGCGCACAGGTGTTCGCTCCAGCCCGGCCGGCTGGCGTCCCGTAGCGGGTGCGCTCTACGAGACGACATCGCCGGAGGAGTCACCCAGAAGGTAGAGGGGCCCGGGGCCGAGACGGCCGGCGGCGTCAAAAGGGTTGTAGAGCGGACATCTCTCGAGTGAGCGGCACCCACAGCCGATGCACGACGAGAGCTGCCCGCGCAGAGCTTCGAGCATGGCGACGCGCTCGTCGAGGCGCTCCTCCGTACCCATCTACTAGCACTTTCGTGGAACGCATGCTTCTGAGCTGGGTGGCAGGTCGTCAGCGCGCTGGGAGGTCAGTGGGATTCTTGTGGGATGGCGAGAGGTCCATCAACGATGGTTGGGGTTATCTTCAGGGCGCGAGGAGCTGTTCTGTGAAAGCCGTGCACAGGGTGGCGACTTGGTCGGGATCAACAGCGAGTTGGAGAGCCTGCTGTGCCATGATGACGCCCTCACCCGCCCGTCGGCCGAACAGGTCGCGCATGAAGTCCAACGCGTGGGCGGTGACGTCGGCCGACATGGGGTTCTCGACGAGGGTGCGTATCGTCTCGGCAATCGCAGCGGGGCGAGCTGTCTGCATGATGCGATACACGTCGGCCGCGTCCTTGTCGCTTAAGCGCCCCGTCCGTCCACTGGCTACCCGGTCCCGTATTTTGTGCGCCTTGGCGACGAGGAGGGCCGCGACCCCGGCTACTTCAACGGTTAGGTGGTGATCGTCGGCCGGATCGAGTGCGGCGACATCAATCGGGCTGTGGTCGATAAGCGCCGCCTCAAGGCCCACGGCGCGGCGCGCGGCGCGTTTGCCGTGCGGAGGGATGCGTGCGCCACGGCGTCCCTCGCCGGTGCTCGCGCCATCGGGGACGATGAGGTCGACCGGGATGACCACATCCTCGCCACCGATCCGGACGATTCTCTGCCACATCCCTGGGTGATCGGCCATGAACCCAGCGCCCTGCATGAGCGCTTCCAGGTCGGGCTCGCTGTGGAGGAGGCTGGGATCCAAGGCAAGGTCGCCATCTGTTGTGTACGCAGCGATGGTGAGGCCTGCTTCTCCCTCGCCGGTGCGCAGGTAGACGGCTTGCGCGCCCACGACGATGACGGCATTGCCGTACGGGGCTAAGAGCGACAGGGTGTCCAGAAGGACGCGCCGGGCGGCGACGTAGAGGGGGTCAAGGCTGGGGCTGTCAGCCATCGATGGCTCTGTCGGGGAGCTTGTCGAGGTGCCAGAGGCTCAGACCTCCGGTAGTAGGCGATGGCGAACTGTTTAAGTCATGGCCGGGCGATCTGGTAGGTGATGGGCCGGTTGTCGCCGGTGAGGTGGACGGGTGGGCCTGCGGCGATTTCGTCGAGGAGGAGGGTGAGGGCCCGGGTGATTCGGGGGGAGTCGGGGCGGTCGAGGGTGACGGTGATGTCCCGCTGGTGGTAGGTGATGTGGCCGCCTTGGTGTAGCAGGTTGCGGGTGATGGCCCGGTATTCGTCGAGGTCGTCGAGGTAGACGTTGAGGCGTCGGGCGAGGTCGAGTTCGGCGTTGTAGGCGAGGAGGCGGCAGACCATTTGTAGGGCGCGGGTGGCCAGGCGGGGTTTGGCCCGTTTGGCGTTGGGGTCGATCTGGTTGGCGGGCAGTTTGGCCGGGATGGGTTTGAGGGCGGCTTTCGCCTCGGCGAGGTCGTCTTTGGCGATGGCAACCTGGTCGCGGCATGCTGCGAGGGCGGCGAGATGGGCGGTGACGTCGGCCACGTGGGTGTCGGCTTGGCGGCCCAGGGCCCGCTCGGCGTCAGCGAGGGCGGTCTTGGCCTGGTTGACCCGGGTTCGTTGGTCGCGCCGGGCCGGGTTGGCGACCTTGGTGGTGTCGGGCGCGATGTCCATGTGGTAGCTGGCCAGCCAGTGGACACCGTGATGGCCCTCGAGGTATTTGTTGGTGTTCTCGATACACCACCGGCCCCGCAGGCGTTGTACGATGGGGGCGCCTTTGATTTTGGTGTTGGAGGTGAGCACCTGGAAGGCCACCTTGCCGTCCTCGAAGGCTGACAGCTGCCGCACCGGCCCGGCGCTGTAGCCGTCGAGGGTGACCTGCTCATCGGCGAGCAGCAAGGTTTTACGTTTGCCGGCGACGTTCACCCAAGAACGGCGCGCCTCGACACCGGGGGTTGCCAGCGGGGCGCGCCGCCAGGTGACCCAGTCCATGTGTGCCTCGGCGATTTGTTGGAACACCTTGGGGTAGGAGCCGCCTCTATCGAAGCCGACCATCGCCGGGCGGCCGGCGACGATCTGTTTCAAGTCGCCGAGCACCTCGGGCAGGCTGACCGACAGTCCCCGAGGTTCCCCCGAGGAGAAACAGATCGCCCGCCAGTTGGAGTCGACCACGAAGGTGTCGTCTCGTCCCGGTTCGGCCGGGTGACGGCGAATGTTGTAACCCTTGGCCACCGGACGAGCCCCCCAGTAGGTGACGAAATGGTCGTCTACATAGAACAGTTCCGGTGGGCGCTCATCGCCGGCCAGCATCGCAGTGGCGAACGAACGCTGTATGGCGAGGGGGTCGCAACTGTCAGCCAACAAAGCCAGCCGGGGCCGCAAGCTGCGCAGATGAGGAAAGCTTTCCAGCCCGATCAGCGCCCCGGCGTCAGCCACACGAAGATGCTTGGCTCCTTCCAGGGAAGAGATCCCCAACGCGAAACCAAACACCGAGGACAACATCAGCCCGGCGGTGTCATAGCGTCGGGCCGCGCCCGCCGGCAGCCCGGCCAGCACCCCGGCCACCCCGAGACGCTCCAAGAACGGGTACAACAGCATCGCCCCCGCATAACGGCTGTGCGCCTCCCCCTCCTCGATGCGCGCCAACCCAGCAGAGCGAACCGAACCCGCAGACGCCTCCACCGGCCCGTCCGCCACCTCGACATCTGCTGCGGCCATCTCGGTTTCGGCTGAGTCGGCCCCGCCCTCGGGTGCCGGACTGGAATCGTCGGCGAGCTCCAGCTGGGATTGATCGGCTGCCTCACCGATCGGGCCGGCGGGACCCAACAGCCGCCAGATCGTGCCGGGATGCACACCCACCCGCCGGGCGATCTCGGCGGTGGTGACACCCTCGGCCAACCAGGCCCTGGCCTGGGCGATCCTGGCCTCGCTCAGCTTGCGCGGCCGGCCCAGCCGGCGGGCCAGACCAGCCGAACCCTCCCGCTTAGCCCGAGCCCGCAGTCTCGACACGTACTCCACCGACAGCCCGAAGCACTCGGCCACCTCCTGGCCCGAATGCCCCGCGTCACGCAGCGATACCACCACCAGATTACGAAGCGCGACATCGTCGTCCTCGTAGCGGCCCACCACATACGGACCACGCAAGATGACCGTCTCCCCGTCTGCTGACACCCGCCCAAGCCGGTACGGCTCGGGCATCGAAGGCAGTTGATTCGGGCTGTCGCTCACCCCACAATCCTATCTCAAACCAACCAAAATTGACCGGATTTCGCGAGCCATTAGCCATCAGAAAAGAGCAGGTCAGACACCCATTCCAGACTCAGCTACCGGAGGTCTGAGGCTCTCGTTGTGCGTCATCCACTGGAGGATTGCTTCGCCTTCGGCCGGCATCCGGCCGTTGCCGGTAAGGCAGTCAGCAGCGGCCTGGGACGGAGCCACGTAGGTGAGGCCGTTATGAAGGGAGGTCCGTTCCCACACGACGGGATCGAAGGGGGTGAGGAGAGCGACGTTGGAGCCCTGGTCCGCCGGAATCAGTCCGAGAGCGTCCGCCACCGTTCGGGGGTCATCGGTATAGACCGCCAGGAGAGCGGATGCGGCAACCGGAGCGATCCGTCTCGCGGCAAATGATCCGGTCACTGCGCTTCGAGTCTCCACTGTTCGAAGCCGGTCGAGAGCACTGGCCGCTCCGGCGGGAGCGAGGTATCGCTGCGCTGTGTTGGAGCGGAAGACGTCGTAGGTATCGACCCAGCGATGGATGAGGCGTGGTGCGTCGACGGACTTGACGCGCCCCCGCTCGAACCGCTCGATGAGGGCCTCGTCGTCGAGGGCGTGGAGGACCCGCGAGACGTAGCTGATCGCGAGGTCGGCCGAAGCGGCCAGCTCTCGGACGCCGTAGGGGGGACGAACATCGACAAGCAGCCGGATTAGCCGGCCGGCTTTAGGACCCTGGACCCTCGCCTTCCCTCGTCGCGGCGGGGTGGGATCTTTGGAGGCTCCCTGGGTCTCGATGTAGACGGTGGGGTTGTCCAGGCGGACCAGGACGTTGCCGGTGAGATCGAGGTAGTTCATTCCCTCGGCGGCGAGCAGCTCTTGCGTGCGTCGGCTGAGCCACGGGGCAACCAGCAGGATGGGAATGTTTCCGGCTAGCGTCCGCAGCGTCTTGCCGACACCCATGAAGAGCCTGTCGACATCCCGAGGCCCGAAAGACTTTTTCACCTCTACGACCATCGTGGTGAAGACGCCGTTGGGACCGCGTAGGTCGAGGGCAGCGTCCACTCTGCTATCTCCGACGTTGAACTCGGCGCGCGCCGTGGGACCGACCTCCCAGCTCGGGGGGAGGCGATCGCGGAGCCAAGTAATGGCGGCCTGAGCCATCTCGTTCCCTGAGAGGATGGTGTTCGCTGTCACGGTGAACGTCAGTATAGCCGCTACGTGTTCTCTATATTACACCGTTCGCTGGGATGGCGAACAGGCTACCAGAGAGAACACTGCAGGCCACGAGCGTGGCGGGCCAACCTCTTGCTGCGAGAACGGCTCGCCACTCAGCGGAGACGATGCGCCTCTTGCGGTGTTCGCCGCATCTCCCGCGAGTTCCATGGGCGTCTCCCCGAAGCCATGTCGCCTTGATGGCACCCTCAGGAGAGGAGGGTGACGCCACCCACGCGCATACAACTGGTGCGAAATTTGGGTCTTCCGGTATGAATGTGGGGAGTTTCATGGGAGTGACGGGGAAGTTCTTGTTGTAGGAGAACGATTGTTGGGGAGGCCGGGGAGGCCCGCCTTCCGTGCTCGTTTGCCGGTCGCTCTGAAGAAGCCGACAGTGGGGTCGCTGGAGGAGCCATCCACGTGGCACGCACGGGTGGTCCCTAGGTTCGGGGTTGCGAATCCGACCGAGCCGAGGAGTCCGGTCCCGTGCGTGTCAGTACTGCGTTCAAGCGCTTGATGGACTTGCCGGGGGTGACGGTCAGCGACGTGGAGTTTCAACCGGCCGGGGTCGTGGTGATGGTGAAGCTTTCGAGTCGGAAGCTTCACTGTCCGGCCTGCGGGTTCACCACCAAGGCCCGCTATGACACCCGGCCGGTCTCCTCGACGTGGCGGCATGTCGATCTCGGCCGGTGGCGGCTCGATGTCGGGGCCGACCTTCGTCGGATCAGCTGCCCTGTCCACGGGGTGCGCACCGAGGGGTTCCCTTCGCCCGGGGCGGATCCCGGTTCACCGGTGACTTCGGAGACCTGGTCGGGTGGCTGGCGACCAGCATGGACAAGACGGCGCTGTGCCGGCTGGTGCGCATCGACTGGGACACCGTCGGGCGGATCATCTGCCGGGTGATGGCCACCGGGCTCGATCCCAGGCGTCTCGACAACCTCTTCGTGGCTGGCGTCGATGAGGTCAGCTGATGCAAGGGTCATTCCTATCTCACCTTGGTATCGAACAACACCACCGGCAAGTTCGTCTGGGGCAAGGAGGGCAAGGACACAGCCACCCTGGACTGCTTGTTTGCCGAGCTGGGCGAAGAGCGTTCGGCTGCGATCACCGCCCCCGGCGGTGAATCCCCGACCGCCTCGGCGCTACCCGGTCGTTCGATGCCACGATTGGCCGACCCCGTATGCGCCGTCACCGCCCACGTCTCCGACGCGGACACTGGAGTGAAATCGATCACCTCGGACGGTTGCGCCCCAAGCGAAGATCGATCCGCAGACTTCGGCGCCACCGTGGCTGTCGTCCTACCCTGCGATGGCGATTCGGATGACGAGATAGGTGTTGACCCGCACCCGCCGACAGCCGTGATCGGTAGCACTGCGAGACCGACGGCACACCGTCGAGCAGCCTGTTGGACCTGCATACTCCTCCGACAAAGCGAAGCGCCATCAAGTTCCCGAAAGTTCCGATCTGCGTTGTCACTAGCGGCAGCCGAGACGTTCCCGGCGCCCGCCCCGTCGACCCAGCTGACGCCGGTAGCGTCGTTGGGTGCTGCCCCGGACGGAGGATCTCCGCCCCGGTGGAGCCGGTAACGCTGGGAACCCCCGACAGCGCCCTCTTTCACGGATGCGGCAATCCTCGCCGATAGGCTGCGCATATGCATGGACGAGCAGTCACGGTGCTGTATGTCCTCGCCCTGGTGGTGACTGTCGTCGGCACGGACATCTTTTTCTTCCGGCATCACTTTTGGGCACGCTTGCTGGTGAACGTCGGGATCGTCTTGGTCTTCGTGGCCTTCTTCCTTCGTTTCCGGCACGCGCTTGGAGGCTGAGCAGCCGGATCGGCGCAAGGAGTCTGTCAGTGCGAACTACACGTAGCCTGTCGCCCGACGGCTGGGAACGAGTCGAGCTGACGACGACCCAGGTCGAGATCCGCGCTACACGGGGTGGCGCGGTCAAAGGTCTTTCGCTGACAGACCGCATCCTCGGCGACTGAACAGTTCATCTGGATCAGTGACAGGCCGAAGAGCTCCACCGCAGGTCCAACGCATACCAACGCCTATAGCGTTCGCCGATAGCGTTGGTCCGGCGAAACTTAGACACCGAAGCCGTCGATCTTCTGTGCAGGTCGGGGGCCGCCCGGCTTGGGTGTGGAGGCCACGAGATCGCCGATTCGGGTGTTCGCCACGGCCTGGCGGTACGGCTCATGCGCTAGCGCGCCGATCGCCCAGTTCTGCCGTGCTCCGGGCCAGCCTGGTTGGGCCCGGCCCTCCCTTCGACGCTGGGTGTCTGCTTGGACGGTCCGATGGCCACGGCCCATTCCATCGTCGCTAGCTTCGATTATGTGTGGGGATCGTCTGAGCAGTCGTCTGGCGGATCTGTCTGACGCCGAGTATTTCTGAGAGCTAGTGGCTGGCTGTTGGTCGCTGCGCCAGGGAGACGACGGGCGCTGCCGGCTCGATGGCGGTGCGCTCGGGGGTCCTGCGCCTCAGCTCCTTCGCGTGACGACCATTGCCTGGCGGATCGGGCACCTTGGAGGATTACTCGGCGGCTTCGCCAACCGGCGTTTCGGCGACGGCGACCTCACGGTGGAGATGCTCAACTTCCCTGGGACCTCCGCATTTGTCGACATATTCCTGGCTGAGCACTACGACGCGTGGCGAAAAGGCCTTGGAGGACTCAATGAGAGCAGCTGGAACGCGCCCCTGGGAGCATCGTGGGGTCCTTTCGCCGAGGCGAACACAGTCGATCTGGTTTTGCACGTCCTCGGGGAGCTGATTCACCACGGTGGCGAGGTCGGAGTCCTCCGGGATTTTTGGGGTCCGCAATGAGATGACCGCCGAACCGAACGGTTCTTCGGGTTTCGCAGACAACGAGGTGTGCGACACCGCCGCCAACGCCGCAGTGACGGCTACCTCGCTCGCCGGTCCCCTCGGGGCCTCACCATCGTGAGCTCCGACACGGCCGGGGCGCCGTTATGTGGGGACTGGGAACTCGCACGGCTTGCTGCTAGAGGGTCGCGGATCGCCGACTCGGTGCCTGTTGAGTCGAGCCGCGTGGCGAGTGCGAGGTGCGTGGGCCGGAGTGTTCTGGTCCTGCCGGCAGGAGCGCCGGCCGGGTTGGGGCCTGGTGGTAGGCACTGCAGCGATTTCGCCGATCGGCCGCTCTCAGCTGACGCTACTTGGAAACAGTTCGACGACCTCCGATCAGCGCAAGACCGCTTTGCGTGGTCGAAGCGAAGCGGGCTCGCTGAGACGAGGGGTAGGCTAGCCAGGCGTTGCCGAAAGGAGCGCTTGGAGGCGGGTGCGGATGGCCATGTCGAGTTGCTCGGGTGCGTTTTCGGCATCGAGTGCGGCGAGGAGATGCTCGGCGGTGGCGGTGGCGACCCTGCGGGCTGTTTCGGGAGCGAGCCGCCATCGGACTGCCTCGGCGACAATGTCGTCGAGGGTGACGGTTGAGAGCTTGGTCTTGTGGTTGATGTACATGGCGGCCCGGTCGCCCAGCTTCGGCCACAGCACGGTGGGGACGGTGTCATAGAGGGGAGCGAGGCAGACGCTTCCTGGGGTTTCATGCAGCAGGCTGAGGTTCTTGCCGTGGGCGTCCCCGTTTCCGATGGCCACCGTGAAAGTGACCACGGCGACGAGCCGCTCCAGTTCGCTGAGCGGTTCGGCGGCCCAGCGATCCAAAAGTGCCGCCACTTCGACCAGGGCGGGGCCGCCTGCCTCCTCGTATTTGCCCTTCCCGCGGTTGGCTTCAGGGTCGCGACCGAGGGCTTGGCAGGCGTCCTCCTGGTGGACCCGCGCCACTGTCGCATCGGCTTCGACCTGCCGGTCGAAGCGGGACACGATGATGCAAAGGAGTTCTGCGATGGTCGCGAGGGTGACATCGACGCTGGTCAGGCCGACAGTGCGGGCCAGGCGCAGGCAGGCGGCTTCCATGGTGACCAGGCCCGGGTAGCGGCGGTCCTCGATCTTGAGGATGTGGGTCGAGCGTCTGCCGGCGACGGGGCGGCCCCAGCAGCCGCCGTCGCCGATGAGCAGCAGCTTGTTCTGTAGGCCGGCGATGGACAGTTCGCTGTCGTCGTGCACCCCGAGGGGATGGTCTTCGAGGTTGGCGACCTCCTCAGCCAGGCTGGCCTGATCGTAGGGCTCGAGGCGGCCCGGGCGGTCATCCGGGTCGGTGGGCGAGATCACGGTGGCGCCGGCGACGTCGCGGCCGTAGCGGGCGAGCAGGCCGAAGATGTCGATGGTCGAGACCTTCGCTTGGGCGGCAAGAGCCTGCAGGTGCTGGCCTTCGGGGAGCATCCCCTTGAAGTAGACGCCGGCCTTCTGGCGCCTGTCGGTGAGGGGCAGGGAGCACGACAGCACGGGGGTGTTGCGCGGCCATTGCCGCAGGGCCTCCTTGCTGTAGCGGAGGGTGACGTCGCCGGGACCGGAGGTGGTCAGTTCCGCCACCCGGAATCCGTACATCCAGACGCCGAGCGGCTCAGGCCGGGCCATTGTCACCATCGAAGGTGATCGTGACGGTGGCTCCGAGCCGGCGAGTCAGCCTGAGGAGATGATCGAGGACGGGCGTTGAACGGCCAGCCTCGAGCTTGGCCAGCCAAGGGCGCGACAACCCTCCCTGCTCCGCCAGCTCACTCTGGGTCAGGCCGTGAGCGTGCCGGAGTTCGGCTATGGCCCGGCCGAAATCTCCTCCCGAGCGTACGATCCACTTCTGCATCCAGACCCTCCAGTGTGTGCTTCATCGGGCACATCCACAGCATATCCGGGACTGTGCCTTCTCAGGCACACTCTGCTCTCATCTCGGGTTGTGCCTGTAGAGTCACATCGGGTTGCCGCTAGTGAACCACCATCTGCCTCTTTGCCAGCGGGGGTCCTGTCAGTCGGGGTTGGAGGCGGCCCAGCGGGCTGCTGTAGAGGCGTACGTCTTTCATTGACCGGGCGGCTACGTCGGCCTGTTTGCGGCCGTCCCGGCTGTCAGGGAAACGGTGGATGACACGCTTTGCTTCAGTAGCGCCGACCGGTATACCGCTAACCCGCCTGATGAGCTGAGCGACGAGGGGGAAACTAGCTCAACGGCGCGACAACAGTCCGGGGAACGGTGCCGAGCTGATCCCGCAAGGGTCGGGCGAGTGTGGCGGCCGACCGGTTCGCAGGAAGAGTCGAGGGAGGTTATCGGTTGTTTAGGTGACCGGTATCGGGGGGAGTCGACGGAGAAGGTGGCGGCCGCCCGTCAGGCTTTTGTCGGCCCATCGAGCCACCGTGGCCTCTTGGCTGAACACGACTACTTGGCGCTGCTCGGCGATGCGTAGCAGCAGGTTGAGGACCTCCTCGGTGCGGGTGTCGTCGGCGTGAACCGTCACGTCGTCGAGGA
>Ga0209012_1002942_pt1 | contig 13672 bp, 21 predicted proteins | sample RS3BMetagenome_FD_184735 | JGI IMG/M metagenome (GOLD analysis project Ga0209012, IMG submission 184735) | Ferric oxide microbial mat and aquatic microbial communities from Rainbow Spring, Yellowstone National Park, USA - RS3B (SPAdes) (version 3) ...
GTCGATCGCGGCGACACGTTCCACGACCTCGCGCTCCTCGTCCACCTCGAGCTCCTGGGGGCGGTCCATCGTTACTTCCTCCTCACATGGGGTAGGTTCGCTGTGTGGGCCTGCCCGGGGGTCCGGTAGGAAACTCGAAAGTCTGACCGGCGTGCTCGTAGCGACAATGCGCGACCCTTCAAGAGGGGCCCCGGCGCCAGGCTGATACGCGGCCTCAAAGGCCAAGGAACAAACAGCGTCGGCGGGCAGGCCCGCACTATTTTCTCGCCTACGCGACGGCCCCGCTAGGGGGCCCCTGAGGCTGATGCGAAGATTCGCTTTTAGCCTGCGGACGCCAGGGGTTTGAGGGTGACGTCGTAGCCGATCTTGCGGAGTTGGTCGATGGCCCGGTTTTTGGTTTTGTCGGGGTTGAGGCGGGTGTAGAAGTCGTCGCCGGGGTCGTTGTAGTGCTCGCCGGTGGTGAGGATGTTCCATATGGCGATGAGCATTGCGTGTTCGACAGCGACGATCGCTTTGACCGGTCCTCGCCGGGTGGCGATACGGCGGTATTTCGCCGAGTAGTAGGTTCCATGCGATCGGGCGGCTGACATCGCGGCGACGCCGAGAGCGCCTTTGAGGTACGGGTTGCCGGGCCTGGTGTGGGTTGATTTGACCCGGCCTGCGGACTCGTTGTTTCCCGGGCAGGTTCCCGCCCACGACGCGAGGTGACCGGCGGTCGCGAACCGGCCCATGTCCGCGCCGGTTTCTGCGATGACCACGTCGGCTACGAGCGTGGAGATACCCGGGATTGCCACGATCAGGTCCCGGGCGACACGAAACGGTTCGATCACCACCTCGATCCGCTCGGTGAGCTCGTCGATGGCTTTGGTGTGGCTGTCGATCAGGTCGAGGTGCAGTCGGGCTAAGAAGCCGTGATGGTCGGCGAAGCGGCCGGTGAGCGCCTCGGTCAGCTCGGGGATCTTGGAACGCATCGCCCGTTTAGCTAGGTCGGCCAACACCACAGGGTCGCGTTGGCCGCCGATTAGCGCTTCGAGCATCAACCGGCCCGACACGCCACAGATGTCGCTCGCTACCGACGAAAGTTTAATGCCGGCGTCTCTGCACTATTGAGATGCGGCACTGAACTGATTGCGCCGCTGGCATTGGGTCGGACGAGGAATCCGGGACCGATGGTCGCGAGTCACGACATCGGCGGCCATGTGGACAGCTCGAGCAGATGTAGGCGAGCCGAGGACGGAAAGCGATCGGAGTTATCGAGATCGACCCATTCGTGCCCGACTCCCGCTAAGCGGCAGATGGCGTTTGGGTCAGTCGCGGTCAGGGTGAAACAGAAGATTCGGGCTGCGTCGCTTTCGTCAAGGTGGCGGAAAGGCGAGTTCAGCCGGTCATCGCGACAGCTGCAGTGTAGATCTCGTGAGCGGTCGATTAGTGGAGGCTGCACGGGACATGGTGTTGATGCGGTGCTTGATGGCTCGCAGGCCTTCGGAGCTTTAGCGGGACAAGTCGGTGCCCTTGCCGACGTAGCGGCGCAAGAGACCGTTGCCGTTCTCATTGGCCGGCTAAGCGATGCGAGTGCGGGTCACAGAAGTAGACGTCGATGCCGCACAGCTCGACCAGCTCTTGGTGGCGGGCCATCTCACGTCCCTGATCCCAGGTGAGCGTCCGGCGGAGGTGCTCGGGGATCCGTCCCAAGATCTCGCAGAGCGCAACCAGGGTGGCCTCCGCGCCGTGGTCGTCGGGGAACTCGGCCAGCCAGAGATGACGAGAGGTGCGGTCGAACACCGTGACGATCGCCGAGCGGTTGTAGGCACCGGTGATCAGGTCCCCCTCCAAGTGGCCGACCTCGGTGCGCGCGGCGGTGCAGGCGCTCGTGGAGGCCCTTTGGCAGGCCTCTGGTGCCGTGGGGGTAGATCCCCCGGTAGATGGACTCATGGCTGATCGCCCCGGTGAGGCCGTGGACCCCAAAGGCCAGCTCGGCCGAGATGGTCCTCGGCGAGTCCTTGGCCTCCAGGCGCGCCGTCACGTGGGCGCACAGCGTGGGATAGGCTACCAAGGTCGGCGGCTTTGGCCGATGGCGCTGCTCGTCGGCCCGGCGCTGAGCCTCCACCGCCGAGTAGGCCCCCCGGTCGCCGTTGCGGGTGAACTCCGCGTTGATCGTGCACCGATGCCGCCCCAGCCGTTGAGCGATCGCCCCGTCGGGCTCGTGCCGTTCGGTCCCGGCGCGGATCTCCTCGCGTTCGTGCAACGTCAACGGTCGGGCTGGCATGATCGGACCTCCAATGGTCAGGTGCGCGTACTTGTTCAGCGGGCATTCCGCCCGCCTTCACGCTCTGACCGGTGGATCTCAGGCCACCCCCTCACCCCCAGCTCAGACCTATATCCGTGAGGAAGCCAGCGCGAATATGGGTTCGATCCGCGACAAGGTGCCTTTCACCTGGGAGAATGGTGGTTGCTGAAACCCCATGACCCCGAACGAAAGGCACCTGTCTGGTGACCAGAGTAGCGAAGAATAAGCGCAAGGTGGTGCTGGGCGCACCTGACGGTCGGATCACTCCCCGAGCCGGTCTCCACCTGGTGGCCAAACTCGACAAGTTGCTCGGAATCACGGCCACCATCGATGATGCCTTGCCGTCGTTCAAGCAGCGCAAACGCGGCCTCATGCTCGGAGGTGTGCCGGTGTCCCTCGCCGAGACGATGCTCGCCGGTGGGGACTTCCTCTGCGACCTCGACCACCAACGCGACGACACTGCTGGGCTTCGGCTTCGGGCAGTACCAGACGTGCCGGCGTCGACGACGGTGATCGGCCTGGGCAAGCGCTTCGACGAGCAGGCGCGCGCCCACGTGGAGCGAGCCAACGCGAAGCTCGTCAACGGTGCTTTTTCCCTGTTGCCCGAGAATCGCCGCACAGACCTGGTAGCGGAGCGTCCGACCATCGATCTCGACCCGACCGACACCGAAGTTTACGGACGGATGAAGGAGGGCTCGGCGTACAACTACCAAGGTCAGCGTGTCTACCGTCCGCACCCTGCGGTGTGGGCCGAGGCCGGATGGGTTCTCGCCGCGGACTTCGGGTCGGGAAGATCCGACCCCCGACCCCAAGCCGCGGCTCTTCTCGCTCGGGCACTCTTCGCATTGCCCGACGGGCTTCTCCGCCCTATCTTGCGGGCCGACTCGGGCTTCTTCGACGCCAAGCTTGCAAGAGCAGCCTTGTCCCTTGACTGCGACTACGCGATCGCGGTCAAACGCACCGATGCGGTGTGGCGTGCCGAGCGCAAGATCCCTGATGGGGAATGGCAAAGGACCAAAGGCATGGATGCAGAAGTTGCCGAGTGCGACTACACACCCAAGGGTTGGCCGAAAGGGTCCCGCACCCTCTGTCGACGGGTCAAGGCGACCGCAGCTGAGCTCTCTTCGGACCCGAGATCCCGCAGGCGCCGCACTATCGACCCGAACCAGCTCACGCTGCTCACCTCGGGCGAGGCGGACTACGCCTATGCCTACTCGTTCATCATCACCAACCTCGCCGGCGACATCGTCGACCTCGAGGCGTGGTTCCGCATGCGCGCCCTCGTCGAGGAGAGGATCAAGGATTCGAAACTCGGGCTCGCCATGCGTCACATGCCATCGGGCTTCGAGGCGGTGAACGGGATGTGGATGTGGGCCGCGCTGCTGGGACTCAACATCTCGTCGTGGCTCCAGGCACTCACCGGCCACGACGAGGAAAACGGACGCGCCCACGGCAAACGGCTTCGACGGGAACATCTCTGTGTCGCTGCTCGCGTCACCAGCCATGCCGGACGAATCGAGGTCCACACATCTCCCGAAGATCACCACGGGCTCTTCGGTGAGGCATGGCGCACGCTCGACGTGTTGATCGCCGGGATGAGCCCATAGCCGCTCAGGCAAACCACCGGCCACCCGCGTCAGTCACCCGCCAGCGGCCGGCAGTTCAAATGACAAGAATCCGCCGGCTTGGTCGAACGCGTCCTCACATCGCAACACGGCAGTCACCGCTGAACTGAGACCGGGTCATCCCACCGTCTGCTCCCGGCCAGAAGAGGTCAGTGGCTTACTCGCGGATGTAGGTCAGAGGCAAGGTGTTGCCGTCACCACTTGAACTGGCCCTCCCACCCCGGTGGCGACGTCGACAAAGAGGTTAAACCGGCCTGGCTGTGGCCGCACCCCACCACGCGCCCCGAGCGCAAAGAGATGCCCGGCATCCGGATCACCGGCATGCCCACGCCCACTTCGATCCGCAACGGTGAGCGACCCGCTGTGAGCGCCCGAACCGACCCGAAGAGTCCGATCAGCTGAACCATTCACACAACAACAGGCGTTGACGGAAAGAAGCCGATCGACTACATGATCGAGGACCCCCTTCAGCGCGCCCCAAACCTCACAAGATTCGCTTTCTCAAACCCGAAAATCTTCCGGCTGCAAACGATACCCACTTGACAGCAAGCGCTCTGTCAGAGATGCCGTTATGCGCTGCAGTCAGGGCAACGGCGGCCGTCGTTCTGGAGCGGCATTCTGTGCGGGGTGGGATGCTCACGATCGCTGAATCGGGGCCGAGTCCACTCGGCTCGTTGAGCGGCCGCTTTGTCGTTCTGGCACGCCTCTGACTCGTGGAGGTCAGTAGGCCGGACGAAGGCCGGTGAGCATCGGGAAATGGCGAACGTTCATCGTCATCAGGTCCGCGTCGAGCAGTAACGCAGTGGCGGCGATCAGGTAGTCTGCGTCGTCAATCCCGCCGTAGGCACGTCGGTGCTGCCGGGCAAGCTCGCCGGCGGCGCGGGAGATGCTTTCGTCGACCGGGACCCAGGTGACGACCGAGAAGAACTGCTCCAGAGCATCGATCTCCTTGGTTCGCACGCCAACGAGGAGCTCGAAGCGGACAACTTCGCTCGAGATCACCGGCTCATCTCCGTCAATGAGCCTCCGCAGGAGATCGACCGCTGGCTGGGCGCCACGCAGATGATCGATGGCAACGCTCGTGTCGAGCAACTTCATCCGAGACCCTGGCGGTTCAGGCGTTCGTTCAGGTCCCCGCGTAGCGCGTCGACGTAGTCCGCGCCCGTCATCCGCCGGCCGCGAAATGTCCCGGCGCTCGCCTCGAGGGCTCGGAGCCGCTCGGCCTTGGTCTTCTCGCCGAAGGTGTTTCGTACGGCGCGTCGGACCAGCTCTGAGCGCGACGCCCCGGTCGTCCGGGCCACACGGTCAAGTAGCTCCAGTTCGTCATCGCCAAGATAGATCTGAGTTCGTCCTATAACACCACTATACACCGTGTGGTGTCTCTTTTTGCGAGGTCCTCGCCAACGACCGAGGGTCGGTCGAGGAAGGGACTCCGCTCCGGAGCCACGGTTGGGATTGTCATTTCCGACCTCGGCACGTGAGGTTCGACATCATCCCTGTGTTTGCTGGTGGAGGGCGTCGCGATGTGCCGTTCTGCGGCCCTGTCGGGCCCCGGCCGAGGCGGAGTCAGGCCAGTGATCTGTGCGGCACGTTCTGCTCGAAGATCCTGAGCCTGGCTCAGTTCCCGAGCCGTCGTTCGGCACTCGGCATCCCGGCGGCAGGCTTCGGACCGATGGGTGCAGATGAGGCGTTCTGGCCCACGCCCAGGCCGCCGTTCGGGTTGAGAGGGCTTCAGGTCGCTGCCCACCTTGATCCAGGTAGGCGCTTCTCGAGGCTTCTCTTGGTCAGCGTGGCGGACACAACGCGGTCGTACGATGGCAGGCTGTGAGGCCTTCCGCTCCTGGGGCACGGGCCACGCAGGCGAGGAGTATCGCTCGTGGTGCGACGGACTGGCTGGTCGAGCATGCGGCCCTCGAGGGTGAAGGCCCTTACCTCTACCGCGGCCAAGCCGGTGTGCTGTTGGCGTTGGCAGAAGCTGCCCACGTCTTGGGCGACGACAGCTACGCCCGCGCTGTCGACGACGGCCTTGTCAAGCTCAGCGCGACGGCCGAGGACCTTCAGGACAGTTCCCTGTACTTCGGGTTGGCAGGTCTTGCGTTCACGCTTGGAGCGCTGGGGAGACCCGACGATGCCAGCCGGGCCCTTGGTCACGTCCGGAGCCGGTTCGACGGGCAGCGGTGGAGCCCGATGTTCGAGCTGCTCTCGGGGAACGCCGGCGTTGGGCTCGCGGCGTTGCACGCCGGGGACCTGGAGCTGGCAGTGCTGGCCGTCACCCCGGGCCTGTAGGGAGGTCTGTGTAAGAGGCTGTCGCGAACTTTCGTCCAGCACGTTAGTCGTACGTGTGTTCGGTGAGTCGTCGGAGGAGTAGGCGAGTCTGGGCGGCCCATACGAATCCTTCGGTGACAGCTGGATCGCGTTCATAGTCGATTTGTGGCTCTTCGGAAATTAGCGGGGTGTGGCGGTTGGGAGTACGTCCCAGTTGGGTTTGCCGGCGTAGAGTAGGACTCGGATTCTGTAGTGGGAGAAGGAGCGGAAGCCGAACCCGATCCGTTTGATTCGTTTTGGTGAGGTTGTTGACCGCTTCGGTGGGCCCGTTGGTGACGGAAGCTTTCTGGCGGTTGGTGATTTCGGTGAGCCAGCGGGCGAGGGTCCGTCCCAGGGGAGCGGACCTCGATGGGGTGGTCTTGGTCTTGGAGGTCGCCGGCTGGTTCAGCCACGATGGTCTCGACGGTGGCTACGTCGGTGATGTCGCATGTCGACCGGGCTACTTGGTTGGCGTGCCACGCGATGCGGACCCCTTCTTTGGGGTCGCCCGCGGCGAGCAGGCCGGCCAGCTTGGAATCGAGCCTTTGTCGTCGAGGCGTTCATGCGCTTAGCTCAACAGTCTTCGCACCCGCTACAGCGGGTCGCTGTTGGGTTCCCGATCTCCGAGGGTCTCATTCTGCGCTCGCCGGCGGCACTCGTCGAGCTCGCCCTTCGCGACCTTGACCACATGGAAAGGGTCGGCTACCCGGGCTGTGTCGCCGAGCGCGTCGTCGAAGGTGTTGCGGTACGGGCCGGACAGGTCCAGGCATCCCCATGCGACCCTCTCCCGCCACAGCAACCGACGGCTCCGGGTCCACGCGGTGGGCGGGCTCAGCGCTACGGTCTTCGACCACGTCCACCAGTGGCGCTGTCCGGCCCGGGCTGACATCGACGATTGACATCCACGAACTCCTGGTGGTGCCATTCGCCCCGGCGGAGGCGGCTCGTGTCGTCTAGCCCTAACACTGTGGTCACGCCGACCCGGGCGGGATCATCCACTAGGGCGGTCCGCTAGGAGATCAACGTGTCACCCACGGTGCGGCGGTCACATCCGGACCTTGTGCCATACCAGCCGGGCCGGACGGCCGAACCAGGGCAGAGCGGAATCCGTCGTCGTCCACGTCCGTCCGAGGAGCTCGACCAAGCGCCGCTGCGGGGTCTGCGGGCGCCGTGCTCCCGGCTACGACCAGGGGGAGGGCAGGCTGAACTGGCGGGCCCTGGATCTCGGGGGCTCGTGTGTTATCTGCAATCCGACGCTCCCCGGGTGAACTGCGCCGAGCACGGCCCGACGGTCGCCCAGGTGCCCTGGGCCCGCCACGGAGCCGGCCACACCCGCGACTTCGACGATCAGGTCGCCTGGCTGGTCACCCACACCGCCAAGTCGGCGGTCTCCGAGCTGTTACGCGTCGCGTGGCGGACCGTCGGGTCGCCCATCACCCGGGTCGTCGGCGACGCCCGGGCCGCCCACGACCCCTTCGACGGACTGACCCGCATCGGGATCGACGAGATCAGCTACAAGAAGGGCACAAGTACCTGACCGTCGTCGTGGACCACGACACCCGACGCCTGATCTGGGCGGCGGTCGGCCGGGACAAGGCCACCCTCGAGCAGTTCTTCGACCCGCTCGGCGAACAACCCTGCCGCCTGGTGAAACCGCTGTCCGCCGATACCGCCGAGTGGACCGCCACCGTGGACGCCGACCGGTGCCCCGATGCCACCCTGTGCGGACGCGTTCCACATGGTCGCCTGGGCCACCAAGGCGCTCGACGACGTGCGCCGGGAGATCTGGCGGGCGGCGAAGAAGGCCGGGGCACCCGCCCTCACCGCCGGGATCAAGGGGTGCCGGCACGCCTTGTTGAACAACCCCGACCAACTCACCGACAACCAGCAGGCCGGCCTCGCCCGACTCGCACAGGTCAACAAGACCCTCTACCGGGCCTACCTGCTCAACGAGCAATTCCATCTGCTGTCCCAGCCACGCGCCAAGGCAGCCGTCCGAGCCTCGACGACTGGTGCGCCCAGGCCACACGATGTCACATCCCCGCCATCATCGACGTCTACTACCGGGTCGTCAAAAACCCGGACTCCATCGCCGCCACCCTAACCAACGACGGCCTATCCAACGCGCCCGTCGAAAGCACCAACACCAAGCCTCGACTCCTCACCCGGACGGCCTACGGGTACCGATCCACCAACAACCTCACCTCGCCCGGCCTGCTCGACCGGGGCGGCTACCGCCCGCCACTACCCGGCCGTGTTCAGGCCGCCTGATCGACCCACAGATTGGTCAGGAGAGCCACGAAGAAGCGCAGCCCACCTACGCGGACATGCAGTGAGTTTGCGGTGAGTTTGCGGTGAGTTTGCGGTGAGTTTGGCGGATCCCTGACAGTTACAGCTACCGCCAAACTCTGGGAAACTCGCTGGGTATCTTCAGGTACTGGCAAGCTACGCAAGGTCCTGGTCGAGATCATCAACGGGGCTGTTCCCGCCCGCCTCGAAACCGACCAGCTTGACTTCAAGCGGCAACGTGACAGCAAGAATAATACCGTTATCGTCTTACAACGATGATTACGAGCCCGGTGAGCTAACCGAACGCGACACCCTCCTCCGACGACTTGAAGCCGTGCTACTCCGAGCGCGAGGGTTACATGGACAACTGGGGCAACACCCTCGACCGCTGGTCTCACCGGGGGGCGGTGGTGCTGACGTGGCGCATCCGGACCTTCGCCGTACGGGCCGACGCCTTCCCAGCTTGGGCGTTCTGTATCCTAGCCGCCCGCTTCCGCAGGCTGGACCTGACCGGGACCCACAAGGCCACCACCTGCTCGACGACGCCCAGTCGGAGGGTGTGTCGCGCCACCCGTCCCGGATCGAGATGATCACCACGGGCCATGCCAAGCCCCTCGCTGCGCTACCCGAGCGATACGGCGAGCCACAGGCCGGCGACCTGGTCGCCACCTAGTCCGACCAGCGCCGCCGCTAACACCCCAAGACCCCGAAGCCCAAGGTATAGATGGCCGTGCCGCCCGGCCTGACTGGCGCATTGGCGAAGACCGGCGACGCCGGAGCCACAGCGGCCCGGATCCTGGTCGAGGACTCCTGGGCGCGGACGAGCCCGTTGATCGAAGCCGCACTCGGGCAGTCCTCGCCGACCGGGCCGGCGCGAGCCAAGAATGGCCGCTCGCCAAGGACCGCCGGGTTCACGTTCAGGACCGTATCGACACGGCCGAAGTCCCCGTGACGCACCGGAGCAGGCGCACCGGGCGGCCCCACACCGTGGTGCTCACCAAGACCGACGGCGTCTTGGGAAGGGACAGGCAGCACCGGGCCCGGGACCAGGCTGACCTGGACTGCGTCGGACTCCGCCGGGACCGGGCGAGCTTGACCAAACGCTCCGACCAGCACCAGCCGCGAACTTCCGGAAAGACAGGTCGAGCCTCATATCTCCGGATCGGAGTGCCACAGGTCACTCGCACAGAGAGCGCTCAACGACTTGACAGTGTTTCTTCGGCCAGTCCGACCAGCCTCTTCGCTCGTCGAAGTGCTGCCTTGGCATCACTCGCAGTCACGTCGCGTCGGTCGTACTGGGCACGGTCCTTCATGGCCACAAGCCGGTCGAGATCTGCCGCAGCTTCCCGAGTGTGCACAGACGCCTCGCGAAGCTCCTTGACCGCCGCTTTGTGATCATCCGCTGCCGCGCTCTGCCCAACCAAAGCGAAGCACAGACTGTCCTTGGCGTTGATGCCTGCCGTTACAGCGTTACTGGCAGCCGCGTTGTACCACCCGTGGTCGACAGCGGCTGCGGCGGCCTCGAGAAACTCGGTCGCCTTGCCCAGATGCGACAGGGCCTCTGCCCTGCCTCCGGTCCTCGCTCTGCTCAACGCTTTCGCCCTCCTAACACGGCGAGAGGACGTCCAGATACCGTCCATCCGTCCCGAGCGGCCTCGCAGAGGTACTTCTCGCCCGAGCTCAACCCGTGTCTAGCGTCGCTCGAAGAAACCTCAATTACGCTCGCCCGCCTGCCGGTCCAGCGTTGAAGCATCGAGCCCATGGATGCGATCTGCTCCTGCCACACCGGATCGTCGACCCGAACGCCGGAACGGCGGATGACAAGAACGTCGATATCGGAGACGTCGGTCGGTTCTCCTCTAGCGACGCTGCCGTACACGGTCACGTTCTCGGCCTCGACCTTCCATGTGCTCACAAAATCGGCGAGTCGGTCCCGCAACACCCGATCCAGATTCAGCATCTCCCGTACCAGTGGCATCGCCAGGTGATCAAGATTCGGTCGGTACAGCAGCGCCGGTGGCACCGAAAGAGTCTCCACCAAACCGGTCTGGCGCAGACGCGCCACCGCACGGTGCGCGCTCGACTGAGAAAGCCCCGTGATCCTCGACAACGCCCGTCCACTCAATGGCGCATCCGCGCGCAGCAACGCGTCGAGAACACGAGCCTCCTTCTCCGACACCAAGCCGACAACCACCACTACGAGTCAGTATACGACTCATACGAGTCGGAACAAGAAACAACACTCTGACTGGTCGTGTGGTCCGCCCCACTTCATCGCGAGAGGGGCCTTCGGCGACTCGAAACGCCCCCGAAAGACTGGCCACCGAAGCAAGGCGACTCGCCCCAAAAAGACAGGCCGAACGCCTCGACACCCTTACGAGCGAGCCGAATGCCAACACCCTCAACACGTCCGGCCAACATAAGCCCGCGTCGATTCCAAGCATCTCCCCCGCCCCGCCCACACGAGCCGGGCGACCACCGGCGCTCACCCGTAGCGGTCTTGTGGTGCAGACGTGGTGCACGCCAGGCCAGCCGATAGCGGAAAGGGCTCAACAACCTGGTCACAAGCGTGAATCCACCTTCCGCCCCCAGCGGCCAAGTGCTGCGCTCACCGCAAGATTGACCACCCGAAATATAGCCTCTGAGCAGGGCTTTTGTGGGGCTAGGTGGAGTCGAACCACCGACCTCAGCATTATCAGTTCTGTACACGCCGACCCGCTGACCTGCCCAAACACGGGAACCGCAGGTCAAGCGCCATGTGGACCTGACCAAAAGTGACCTTTGGTGACCCTTCCTGGCTGAGGCTCGTGGTGCATCCGTGGTGCAGAGCAGTCGCGAAAATCGGCCTAGACCCTTCCGGTTCGAGTCGCCGCCCCGGCCAGGCGTCGGATGCCAAGACGCTGCTCCGGCCGCTGGCGGGCGGCACCCGTCAGGCGACCGGCGTACGCTTGATGGTGTGGAGTTGCCCAGCGCGGGTGATCGACGGCTCCGGGAGGCTGCGGTCCTTCTGGCCGAACTTGCACCCCGGCATGGGATCAGCACCGTCCAGCTCGGCGCTGATCCCGCTGAGCTCGTGGTCACCTTGGAGGAAGGCCCTACGTACTTCGATCTCGCCGAGTTCGACGCCGACGCCGACGCTCTGCTCAGCCACCGTGTCAGCATCACCTCATCTTGGCGCACCTGGGGTTCAGCCTCGCGAGTTGCTCGCTCCCGCTCCGACTGCATGAGCCGCCCGGCGGAGGTTGCCACGCAGTTCGACGCTGCCATCCACGGCGTCGAGGAGGTACGCCGGGTCGTTATCGAAGACAGCCGAGCCGCATTCGCTGCCAGTAAGTACCGGAGCCGTGCCCTGGCGTTCTGCTGGGTGAGCACGGTGAGCGCTCTGAGGCACTACGCCCAGACGGCCGGCGCTCCCCGGGGGACACCCCCGTTGTCGGCACCCATACGGTTCCGTGATCGCCTCGCCCATCAGCGTCTCGACAAGCTGGATCTTGATCTCCTCTTGGAGACCAGCGTCCGGGACGACCCATTGCTCCTCCGGGGTCCCGAGGAGCGTGCGCGACCAAAGCAGCCTCGGGCTGTCGCGACAAGACGGTTCGCAAAGAATTCGACCTGACCCAGGAGCGATAGTCGCAGCGATCGACGCCGAACAGCTTCAGTACCCAGTCGGCGTGATCGCCGACAACCCCTGGCTGAGGCTCCTTCGCCGCGATATCGAGGGACTCATGGACAGCACCCACAACAATCGGGACCACCTCTCCGCTACGCCGACTGCGGAACGAACAATTTCTCCGGCCCGAGCAGCGACCGGCGTTCCGACGGGAGACCCCGAAAACCGATTATCGCGTCATCCCCGACGAGGTGAGTGGCGCCGCTCTGTTAGTTTGCGAACCGGCGCTCATGGGGACGAGGGCTGCAGGTCGGCGGGCATTGTTGATGGAACCCTAGGGTTGGTCCTCTTTTGCGCTCTACATTGCGTATACTGCCGCGTGTGACACCGGTTCCGACGAGGTTCACGCCCGAAGAGATCAAGCTGCTCGACCAACTCGTGGCTGCAGGCGTTGGCGAGACTCGTTCTGCAGTCGTGCGGGCCGCTATCGTCCGCCTTGCTGAGGCCATTCGACGGGCCGAAGTCGGCGCATCGATCGCTGCCTCCTACCGGGAGATGCCCCAATCAGAGGAAGAGGACAAGCTTGCGCTCGCCAATGCGCTCGCCATGACCGAAGCTGAACCTTGGTAGCTCAAGGAGAGCTTTGGCTCCTCGAAACACCAAACGAAAAACGCCGGCCCGTCCTTGTCGTCACGCGCAACGAGGCGATACCAGTCCTCAATAGCATCGTGGTAGCCCCCATCACGAGCACCCTCAGGACAATCCCAACATGCGTTCCGGTCGGTCCGGAAGAAGGGCTCGACCACGACAGCGTCGCTACATTCGACAACTTGGCCTCGGTTCCGAAGAGGTTACTCTCGACCCAGCTGGGGAGGCTCGGACCAGCTGGCCGGACTCTGATGTGCTCAGCACTGCGCTCTCTCGCGGATTGTTAATCGACGCTGGCGCAGCTGTCTCCGTTAATTGACCGGCGATATGGGTCACGCCTCGGTTGGGATACTGGGCGCCGTTCGTGAGCGGTAGGGGACGGGTCGTCGAGTTCAGACAGAGATGTCGAGCAGGACCTCTATCGTCTCCCGGATTTGGGCGAGTTTCGCGGAGCCGACGTTGCCGCGGACTGAAACGATCCGCTCGGTTGATACCGCCCGCAGGTGCTGACACTGGGCGGCGGACCATAAGACCGTTGCGGTCGTCAGATTCGATTGCTATCTCCGACTGGCGCCGGCGGGGGTGGCTACCAGCCCGAGCCGCCGCAAGCTTCCCGGAGCTCAACATCCACGACCTAAACTTGCATTGTAAGTATTCGGTGAAGCCGTCCAGGGATGTCGTTCCCGAGCCCGGGACTACTGGCGCTCAGGCTTCCAAGGGTTCAGGTTGGTGCGGTCAGGGTGTGCTGGTAGTTGCGCTGCAGCGGGTAGAGGTAGACGTCCTTGATCGGCAGAGTGTGCTTGTTGTAGCGGTCGAGCTTGCCGCGTCCTTTGGTTTGTCCGACGTGGAGCCAGTTAGCGGCCCGGTAGCTTGCCCCGGTGAATCGGCCGGTTTCGACGAAGGTCTCTA
>Ga0209012_1002952_pt1 | contig 13614 bp, 15 predicted proteins | sample RS3BMetagenome_FD_184735 | JGI IMG/M metagenome (GOLD analysis project Ga0209012, IMG submission 184735) | Ferric oxide microbial mat and aquatic microbial communities from Rainbow Spring, Yellowstone National Park, USA - RS3B (SPAdes) (version 3) ...
CACGGACCGCAAGAACATTCACCGGCTCGCTCAGCTCTCACTGGCCATCGTGTTCTTGCTGACGGCCAAGCTCATCGACTGGCGAAATCGCTGGTCACCGGCACCGTCACCTATCCGCTGATCTTCTGAGTTCGGCGGCAGCGAGAGAACCGTCGGCGAACGCCGCTTCAGAACAGAGCAGCAACCCCGGTTGCGGAATATTCGACCAGATGCCCTCGACGGCCAACACGATCACGACTGCACGGACCCGCTCGGCTCCCACCTGGTAGTCGTCCAGAACGGACTCGGCGACGTCCTTCGTTGAGCGCCAACCTGAAGGGTCCTGGCCCACTCCCGCCGGGACTCCCGACGTGCGGACCCCGTGGTTCCACGAATCGAGTGTCTCAAGGCCAGAGGGCACGTCGTGCGCCTGGTAGCCCCTCCGTCTGTTCTCCCTCCACCACCCAAGGGCCCGGTCACAGGACCGCCGGGCCGCTTCTTGCAGGGGAGGGCAGCTGGCGAGATGGTCGAAGTCACGGGGACTGAAAACCTGTGCCGTCTGATCCCGATGACGCTCCCAGGACTCCGCATTGGTCGCCTTGCCGCCATCGCCCAGTTGTTTCAGACCTTCGGCCTCAACGTACTGGCGCCACCATTCGAGCCATCCGTCAGATGCCTCTGCCAGCGCACGTGAACTGAAACCAAGATCAATGAGTTCGACACCGCCACTGAGCTTGGGAGGCACCTCCGGACCTGATGGTCCGAGCTGGCACGAATCCCGAACGTACAGGAGGGCGTGCTCTGCTTGTCCCCCTCCGACGGTCACTCGCCATGACTCCGGTCCTGCTGCCCGCACGAGCCGATCGTAATCTGGTCGCCTGGACTGCCTCAGAAGCCCGGGGGGAGTGTCACGCTCCTGAAGCCGGTTGCGCCACGATGGAGTGGTGAACCGCAAGCTCCCCGACTACGTCACGCACTACTACGTTGCCGGGCGTCCACCATTCCTCAATGTCTCCGAGCTGTCGGACACCGCGTGGGAAGTCACTCGACGAGCCCTTGCATCGGAGCGGTCGGAGGGAAGCTCCTTCCGAGTGTTCGGTCGCCGCTATCTGGAGCTCCGACGTGCCACCGAGGCCAAGCTCCGAGACCTCTTCATCGCCGCCGGAGGCAAACCCGAACGTCACGCTCCCCACTACTTCGTACTTGGTTCATCGGACTGGTTCCGAGGTCTTGCCGAAGAAATGCGAGAGCTGGTCATCCCGATGGCGGCCCTGCCCGACAACGCCACCAGCATGACCATTCCCGACAGCATGACGGCCATGGGCCTCGGAGGCGACTTCGGTATCCCCGTTGCATCCAAGCCCCACCACGGTCGCGTCTTCCTTCGCTCTGAGTTCGAAAGCGCCGTGGAGACATTCGGCATTCCGGAGGGTCAACCCGGCAACTACGGCGGCTACCAATACCGCTCGTTCGAGTTCTACGCCGAGGTCCAGGTGTGGTCGGATGCCGTCCTCACCTTCAGAACGTAGGTGGGTGCGAGGTTTCCCCGGTGGTGGGCGGCCGGCACTGATTGCCGCACGCGAACGTAACGCTCCGCCACTTCGAGGCCAGTGGAGAACCAGAAGCGACCGCTAGGGTCCGCACGACGTCATCTTCCCTCGTCGATCCACAAAAGGGCAAGATTGCCCAATTGCCTGAGGTGTCATTGGGTAGAAATGGCCCTATTGCAGCTCGTCGGTTTCGGTAAGACTTGGAAATTATCGAACGACGGGATCGCCCATGAAGACAGCTTCAGTTCGTCACCTGTGCATGGCGACGGTCTTGGCGGTGACGTGCCTCGGGGCCATTCCCGCCGTGTCTATTCACGCAGGAGCGGCAGCGACGTACCCGAGCGGAGTTGACATGAACCGGGTCGTCTATGTCGCCACTGGATCTCCCCAGCGCATCAGTCTCGTCGATTCCGACGGTTCGCACGCGACATCCTTCCCTGTGCTCACCGGGCCGAACGACCCCACGGTCTTCGATCCGGTTCTGTCCCCGGACGGGAGCAGAATCCTCTTCACGGCCGATCTCTTCAGCGTGGGCGCGGTGAGCATCGACCTGGTCAACTCGGACGGCACCGGCCTTTCGAGCCTTCCGACTCCGGCGGGAATCGGCTACACCTACAGCCCGGCGTGGTCGCCTGACGGGCACCGGGTGGCCTTCCGGGCCTTCGGCACCAGTTCATCCGGCATCTGGACGGAGAACCTGGACGGATCAGGTGCGGTTCGTCTCTCTGTCAGCCCTTCCGACGGAGACCCCACGTGGTCGCCCGACGGGTCCGAGGTTGCCTTCGAAAGTGGAGGGCAGATCTCCCTTGCTCCCTCGTCCGGTGGACCGGTTCACCATTTCACCAACCTGCCGGGCGCGCGTGCCGAGCGGCCGCACTGGTCCCCGAACGGGCAATTCATCGAGTTCGAGAACCCAAACGCGACGTTGACCTCGACTGCGATCGATATCGCCGATGTCGTCACCGGGGCTGTGAGCACACTGTTCACGGAGAGCGGTGCCGGTGCTCCCCTCAGCTGGGCACCGGACAGCAGTCACTTTGTGACGACGAGCAACGCGCTGCAGACGGGGCCCATCTCGATCATCAACCTGCAGGGGCAGGTCGTCGGCAACACCGGGACCGCCGGGGAGGGACCAAGCTGGATTACGCCCCAGGGCCTTCCACGTTACGGAAGCTCCGTCGTGGGCCTCAGCCCGACAACCGGAGCCAACGGGTACCGCATGGCGACGTCTGACGGGGGAATCCTGTCCTTTGGGCAGGGCCTCTACTACGGCTCGATGGGAGGCACCCAGCTCCATCGACCTGTGGTGGCACTGGCGTCGACACCCGATACCAAGGGGTACTGGGAAGTGGCATCCGACGGTGGCATCTTCGCCTTCGGCGACGCCACCTTCCACGGCTCGACGGGCAGCATCCACCTGAACCAGCCCGTGGTGGGCATGGCCGCCACTCCCGACGGTGGCGGCTACTGGCTGGTGGCGTCCGACGGTGGCGTGTTTTCCTACGGCGACGCCACCTTCCACGGCTCCGCGGGCAGCATCCACCTGAACCAGCCCGTGGTGGGCATGGCATCGACCCCCGTCGGCGAGGGCTACTGGCTGGTGGCCGGCGACGGCGGCATCTTCTCTTACAGTGACGCCACCTTCCACGGTTCGACGGGCAGCATCCACCTGAACCAGCCCGTGGTGGGCATGGCCACCACTCCCGACGGGGGCGGCTACTGGCTGGTGGCTTCCGACGGCGGCATCTTCAGCTACGGCGACGCGTCGTTCTTCGGGTCGAAAGCATGAATCCCGCAATGGATCTGTGGACCTGCGTCGGCCCATTGCGTGAACAGTATCCCGTTGTGTAGAGCGGGACGTCGCGTTGAGGGGGAGGACTCCCTCGGAGGACCGCTCCAAAGAGCTGATCATCGATGAATTGGGTCACTCGTTGGCGGGTCCCGTCGGTCAACACCACCTGGCGAGAATCACCGTAAGGAGTCGACCTCGCCTGAGCGCAACACCGCATCCAAAACAGCGTCACGCACCAGTCGCGAAACAAGCGAATTACTGCGATTGATTGGTTCTCTCACGATCATCTGAGCTATTCCGTGCAATGCTGCCGACACCGTGCGGGTGGCGAGTTCGGGAGAAATGCCCTCGCGGAGGTGTCCCTGAATACCAAGCTGATCGAAGCCCTTGCGTAGAAGCCCGCGACTCTTGATGGCGGCATCGGGTAGTTCGCCAACTAACGGGAACATGAGTCGATAAATCTCGGGGTGCTTCTTGGCAAAAGCCACATGTCCGTCCCAATCTCGGGCGACGTCTACGTAAGGATCGCCGGTCGGCTTGTGCGCAGACTTGTCGGCAAGATAGTCATCGAATGCTTGCGATACCACGGCTGCCATGAGCCCTTGCTTGTCTCCGAAGTGGTGATAAAGCGTGGGAGCGGTGATACCGGCGCGCGCGTAGATCTCCCGCGTCGACGCGTGTTCCGCTCCTTGTTCAGTCACGACTTCGGTCGCCGCCTTAAGGATTGATGAGCGGGTATCGGGCCGAGGCATGTGCGGAGTCAACCGATCGGAAAGCCGGCGAGCTTCGCAAAGGTGACGGGATTTGCGTATTCATCGACCCTGGTGATTGTGCCATCCTCAACAACGAACTTGAATACGTAGAGATTGTTGTAGTGCTGCTGGTCAACCGCCTGTATGTAGTCGCCGTTTGCCGTAACGAAGACGGTGGATCCGTCTGGGTTGACGAACGATTCGATGTTGAGCATTCGCATCTGAGAGAACCTCTCGATGACGCCCCGCTGATAGGCGGTCGTCTCCTCTTTGCCATCGAACTGAAACCATGGGCTGGGATCCCCCGACGCATTGAGTGGGTGCCGGTAAATGACGTCGTCCGCGAAAAGGACCTGAACGGCGTCAAGATCTTGTTTCTCCTTCGCGACGAAGAAGGACTTGACTACCTCAAGGCTCCTCAGCTGCGTTTCGCTCAGGTGGTCCATGCTTTCGTCTCTCCATTCGTCTCGTGCGTCATGACACCCGGCGCGCCGAGGTCCGACACCTATACCACCGATATATTCACTGTACCGGTGGTATACCGTGAGTGCAAGCCGGAATCGAAATAGGAGGCGATGCGACACCGCTGCAGCTGTCCGAGGTGGATTTGCCGACGCCGCCGTTGTCCCAATAGGGGTGGTGGAGCTCGACGGGTGGTCTTGGTCGATGTCGTGAGGAGTGGAACTCAGGGGTTGAGGGGCGAAGAGCTGGCGAACGAGGAGAGCACCTGGGCGCAGGTGGAGTTGCTGTCCGCACGGGATGGCGTACCAGGCCTGTCAACCCATTGTTCAAGTGAACGGCGGCATGAGCACCGTGCCAGCAGGAGCGAATCAACCGGAACGGTTGTCGGCGGAAGAGATCGGGCTGTCGATGAGCGCATTGACACAAGCCGAGAGCCCTTCTGCCAGCTTCAACTGCGCCCGGTCGGAAAGCTTGCCGAGCATTCGCTCCTCTACTTCGTCGACCACACCGGCTGCTTCTCCCAGAGTTCTGGCACCAGCCTCGGTCAGTTCGGCCTGGAGGACGCGTCGGTGCCGCGGATGTGTGCGTCTCACTAGAAGCCGACGGCTCTCGAGGTCCTGCAACACGGCGTGCATGCTCTGTGGAGTGACGAACGCCCGACGGGCGAGATCGGCATTCGAGAGCCCGGGCTCCTCCCCCAGGGCGGTAAGGACGGCGAACTGGGTCACCGTGAGCCCGTAGGGCTCGAGTGCGGTGACCATCGCGTCGTGCAGGACCGACTGCGCCCTCTTGATCAAGTAACCCACCCTCGAGGTCGTGGCCCGGCCCATGATTTCTCCAATCTCAGTATACCTGATACAGTGTAAGGTGACCTGATACAGACTACCCAAACCCAACTACAGAAATGGACATCACATGACTGCACTCGGTCCCGACTTCATCGCTCTCCAGGTCCGCGACCTGGCGACCTCGGCCGCGTTCTACATCGAGCACCTCGGCCTCGTTCCTGCTCCGGTGAGTCCCGAGCATGCCGTGGTCTTCGCCACGGAACCCGTCACGTTCGCCGTCCGGGAGCCGCTCGTCGATCTCGATGCCGTCGAGCACCTTGGGTGGGGCGTCGCCATCTGGCTGAAGGCGGATGATCCGCAGCATCTGCACGACGAAATGGTCCGGGCCGGAGTTCCGATCCTGGTGGACCCATTCGACGGGCCGTTCGGTCGCACATTCACCTTCGGTGATCCTGACGGGTACGCGGTGACCATTCACGGCTGAGCCGGGCTCTCCTGTCGACTCCGTGCCCCGTACAGCCGAGGCATCAGGGCCGCAAGGGTGCCCCTCCCCGCCGGCTTCGGGCGCAGGTGCTCGGTCCTGACAATCGACTCGATTGACGGTCGAGGCGCGGTGCGGCCGGGGTGGCCGATGAGCATGGCGGGCATCACCCATGCAACCCCGCGCCCCTCGGTCGGTTACCGTCAACAGCCCGTCCTCCCGGAAGTTGACCGGCCCGATCTGGCACGCCATCGGAGCCTCCCGCCCCCACTCCGGCCCGGCACCCCGCTGACCTGCATGTTCCCGGCGGTCGGGACCGGCGTCGATCCGGTGACCTCGCGCTTTTCAGAGGGAATCAGCTCAATTTCGGTGAGGACCGAACTCGCTGGTCAGAGGGAGTGGTCCCAGCTCAAACGGCATATGTCGGCGTCCGCCCGTACCCCTGACTGACCGCTGTTTTCCCCTGTTTTCCGCCCGATCTGGCACGGATCTGGCACGAAATCGACGCGACGGAAGCGAGCGCGAGGTCGGTCCGAACATCGCCGGCGTGCCAGGTGGCCGACGGTCCGATCCCCGAGCGTCCGGAGTCAGCGCTCACCCTCCGCGACGACCCGGGTGGCGATCACGAGAAGCCGCTCTGCCGACGTGACCGCCGAGCTCGCCTCGGTCGCCGGCACTGGGCGCGGGTCGTACTCGGCCCGGTGCTTCAGGGGGAGAAGCCGCCGAAGCTGTGCAGCCGCCTGGTGGCCGTCGATGCCCGCCTGGTCCACGTGGCCGGCGGCCTGGGAGTGCTCGCCGACCCAGACGGCTCCGAGGCGTGCGGCGGCGATGGCATCGGCAGCGGCGATGCCGGCGTGGACCGCGTTGCCGGTGGCCGCCACGTGATGTCCCAGCGCGGAGGCATCACGTGCGGCCCGGAGGAACTCGCGGGCCTTGGCGAGAAAGGCGACGGCGTCAGCTCGTGTCGCCGATCGTGTCGCCGATGGACGTCGGGGTGTCATCACGTGGCCGTGGGAACATCCGCCAGGGGCGTCCCGGCCAACACCACTCCCTCCGACGCCGCAGCCCGCCAGATGGAGCTCGGCCGGCGCAACAGGCGGGGGAGCTCGGCGGCTCCGGCGATGACCACCCGGACCGGGTTTCCGGCGATACGGGTGGCGGACTCGCTCCAACGGCCCAGGGAATCGATCCATCGCCCGTCCTCGGGCCCGACTCCGGCGGCACGCACGGCCAGTACGTCGATGTCACTGCCGGTCCGTGCCTCGTCCCGGGCGAGGGAGCCGAACAGGACGAGGCTGGCGGGGACAGGCTGAATCATCGATGCCGTGGCCTGGAAGCGTTCGATGACCGTCCGGCGGACATCCTGGAGTGCGAGGAGCAGGCGAGCCACCTGGTTCTCGCGTTCGAGACTGACCAGGGCGGCGGAGCCGGCGTCCCGACGGCGAACGACGCCCAGCTCGACAAGTCCGTTGAGGACCGTCACCGCCCGGTTGACGCTGACACCGGCCAGCCCGGCCACCGTGCGCATGGTCAGCTCGGCGTCGGTGCGAGCCAGCACGCCGAGGACCCGGCCCTGTACGCCCGGCACGACCGCCTCGATCGGCTGTCCGAAGTCCATGGGTAAGCATATCAATAAAACGCACATGTGTGCGATACAATACACGTCAGGTATCCGAGGGAGCGGGGCCGCCCGTCGATGTGATCGACACCCGGGAATCGATCGTCCCTCCCAGCCCGGCCTCCCGGGCCATCTCGGCCAACCCCTCGGCGATCCGCCGGTCACGGTCCTCGGCGGCATGCTGGTAGATCATGGCGGCCTGACTGCTGGCATGGCCGAGACGGGCCATCAGCTCTTTCGTCGTGGCCCCCGTCCGGGCGGCGAGCGTGCCCGCCGTATGGCGCAGATCGTGGAAACGGAGTCCCTGCAGCCCGACCGTTTCGCATGCCGGGAGCCAGATGCGATGGCGAAAGTTGCTGCGCTCCATGGAGCAGCCGTCGGCCGTGGTGAAGACGAAGCTCGAGTCGGGCGCATCGACATAGTTGTCGAGGTGTCGCCGGAGCTCGCCGGTGAGCGGCTCGGGCAGGGCGACGGTCCGCCGTCCGGCCGCCGATTTCGGGGCATCCTCGATCACCTGGCCGGAAGCGAGTCGAAGTCGCTTCCTCCGCACATGGATGATGCCGGCATCGAGAGCGAGGTCGTGGCGGCGGAGCGCGAAGAGCTCGCCTTGGCGGAGACCGGCGAGGCCGGCGGTGAGGATCAGCGCCCGGTACCGATCGATGACGGCGTCGGCCAAGGCGACCAGCTCCTCCATGGTGGCGAACCGTTGTTCCGCGTGATGCTCGACACCGCCCCGCTCGATCCGGCAGGGGTTCTTCACGAGGAGGTCGTCGTCGACCGCGCGGTTGAGGATCTGGCGGAGCCGGACGTAACCCTTGGCTGCGGTGGCCGGACTGCGCTGGTCGGCCAGCACCCGGTACCAGCGGCGGATGAGATCGGGGCTGAGGTCGCAGAGAGCCACCCGGCCGAGGGCAGGGACGCCAGGCACGATGGCGGGCAGGATGTGGAGGCGGAGCTGGGCCTCGTAGATCTCGCGGGTACGGGGGGAGAGCCCAACCCGGTGCTCGAGCCACCTCTCGGCGAACTCTTCGAGGGCGACCCGGCTCCGTGACGGGTCCAGGTCGAGTCCCATGGCCAGTTGGGTCCGGATCGAATCGAGCCACAGCGTGGCGTCGGCCTTGGTGGGAAACGTCGTCTTGGCCGGCACGAGTCGCCCGTCGAGCGTCAGGGAGCGCGCCTGCCATCTCCCCGAGGGAAGCTTGCGGACGGTCCCGAACTGCCGCTTGCCCACTGGTCGCTACTCCGTCACGCCGGCACCGCAGATACCCACGATGCACTTCTCGAGGCGCTGGTCGTTCACGACGGGAAGCGCGATCTTCGGGACATCAAACCGCCCCTCGATGCTTCGAACCACATCCTACCGAGGGACCCGGCGCCGGCCACCCTCGGGGACGCGGCGATCGTCGATCCAGGCTGCAATCTCGCGCGGGTCGAAGCGGACGTAGTGGCCAACCTTCACAAACGGGATACGCCGCTGGTCGACGAGGCGTCGGACATGGCGGACCCCGACCCCGAGCACCTCGGCCGCACCCTCGACATCGAGCAGTGCCGGCAGGATCGAGGTGTTCCGGCGACCATGCACGGTCGACCGGCTGTCGCCCACGGAGTGGGCAGTCGTGTGCTGGCCCGTCGAAATGGCGTCGCTCATCGGATCGGCCCCTCGGGGCCGTGTTCGTTCGTGGACCGGGCAGCGCAACCAGCCAGGTTGCCGGTACTCGGCCGGACCGGGGTGCACTGGCCGAGGCCCTTGGGCTCGCCGGGCACCTTGACGGTGATCACGTCGCGGCCACCGGCCCCGGTGCCGAACAGGTGGACGTTGAAGACCGGCTGGCCGTCCTCGTCGATCTTCTGCACCTTGGTGTCGAAGTCGACGGCAGGTTCTGCCGGACCGGCTGTCACAAAGCTGGCAGCCGAGGTGTCGACGGGAAGTCGCATGGTTCCTCCATTCACAGACGAGAGGAACTTCCTCTCATATACAAATGGGGATTCTCGGAAGGCCGTTTTGGACAACGCCCTGGTCAGAGTGGGTGCGCCCTGTCGGGTCCCGAGTCGGTGCGAACTCCGCTCCCCGGGGCTGTTCGACCGGCTCTCAGTGCGAGGTCGAGCTGCTCACAGACGCCCGTCTGTCAGCGCATTCGGGCCGAGCTCTCCGCCACTTCGGCCCTGTTGTGTGGCACGGCGACCAACCTCCCACCGGATGGCGACCAGCGCCGGCTCCGGCTGTCAGCCGCCACGATCATGGGACCACTTGACGGAGGTTTCCGCCACTGTCATGGGACCACCCTTCCGCCAGTTATGGGACCACCCCTGAATCCACCAATGCCGGCCGGTAATCAACTCGGCTGGGCACCTCGATCCGCAACGGAGGGTGTGCCCGATGGCATTCAGGGAGGTATCAGTGACGCAGGTCAGAGAAGTGCTTCGACGGTGGCTTCGCGATGACGAGGGGCTCCGGCTCGTCGCCGCCGGCGCCGGTGTCGACCGGAAGACGGCCCGCCGCTACGTGGATGCGGCCGTGGCCCTCGGGCTCGATCGCAGCGGCGGTGAGGGCCAGCTCACCGACGAGCTGATCGGCGAGGTCTGCGAGGCCGTCCGCCCGGCCCGCCCGAACGGCCACGGTGCGGCCTGGGAGCTGCTCAGCTCCCACCAGGCCGACATCCAGGCGTGGGTCGACGACGATCACACCGTGGCCAAGATCGGCGACCTCCTCGTCCGTCGTGGCGTCGAGGTCCCCGAGCGCACCCTCCAGCGGTTCTGCGTCGAGCGCTGCGGTGCCGGGAAAGAGAAGCGGACCGTGCGGGTGGCCGACGGCGATCCGGGCAAGGAGCTCCAGGCCGACTTCGGCCGGATGGGGATCATCTTCGATCCCCACACCGAGCGGCGTCGGGTTGTCCATGCCCTCATCGTGGTGGCGGTGTGGTCCCGACACATGTTCGTCTGGTTGACCTTCGGCCAGACGACGAGCGACGTGATCGCCGGTCTCGATGCCGCCTGGTCGTTCTTCGGGGGCGTCTTCCCGATCCTCATCCCCGACAACCTGACGCCGGTCATCACCAAGGCGGAGCCCACCGAGCCGAGGATCAACGACACCTTCTTGGAGTACGCACAAGAGCGCGGGTTCCTCATCGATGCCGCCCGGGTCCGCCACCCCAAGGACAAGCCGCGGGTGGAGCGCCAGGTGCCGTTCGTGCGCGGTCGGTTCTTCAAGGGCGAGACGTTCGTCGACCTCGCCGACGCCCAGCGCCGGGTCGAGAAGTGGTGTGCGACCGGTGCGGGCATGCGCATCCACGGCACGACACGGTGCCGACCCGCCGAGGAGTTCGTGGCGAGCGAGCAGGGGCTCCTCCTGCCTGCGCCGACCGCCCCCTATGACGTCCCGGTGTTCTCGACACCCAAGGTCCACCGGGACCACCACGTGGAGGTGGCCCGGGCGATCTACTCGGTCCCCGGCAACCTGATCGGCACCACGCTCACCGCCCGGGCCGATCGCTCCACCGTCAAGCTCTACGCCAAGGGCTCCCTGGTCAAAGTCCATCCCCGCCAGGCCCCCGGCGGACGGGTGACCGACCCGGAGGACCTGCCCCAAGAGCGCACCGCCTACGCCCTGCGGGACATCGACCACCTCATCAAGATGGCCCACTCCCACGGGGAGGCGATCGGGATCTACGTCGAGGCTGTGCTCGACAACCCGCTGCCCTGGACCAAGATGCGCCAGGCCTACCGGCTGCTCGGCCTGGTGAAGAAGTGGGGCCCCGAGCGGGTGGAGCTGGCGTGCACGCGAGCCCTCGAGGCGGAGGCGATCAACGTCAACCTGATCGCCCGGATGATCGAGCGGGCGACCGAGGCCGAACGAACGGAGCATCCCCCGCAGCCGACCCCGATCCGGGGCCGCTTCGCCCGCGACAAGTCCGAGTTCACCCTCGGCACCGAGGTGTCCAAGTGAGCGCCCCGACGCCGACGGTCTCGGCCGGGCTCCGGTCCATCCTCACCACCTTGCGGCTCGGCCAGATGGTCGACACCCTGCCCGAGCGACTGGCCACGGCACGGGAGTGCTCGATGCCCCACGTCGACTTCTTGGAGATGGTGCTCGCCGACGAGGTGGCCCGTCGAGACAGGAGGTCGGCCGGGGTCCGGGCCAAGGCGGCCCACCTCGACCCGTCGATGGTCGCCGATGCCTGGGACGATACAGCCGCGGTCACCTACGACCGGGCGATCTGGGCCGAGCTCACCACCTTGCGCTTCGTCGACGAGAACCACAACGCACTGATCCTCGGGCCGGTCGGCGTGGGCAAGACGTTCCTCGCCACCGCCCTCGGGCACATCGCCTGTCGCCGTCGCTACCGCGTCCACTTCGAACGGGCCGACAAGATGTTCAAGCGGCTGAAGGCCGCCCGGCTGGACAACAGCGCGGAGTCCGAGCTGCGGAAGCTCATCTCGGTCGACCTCCTCGTGATCGACGACTTCGCGCTGCACCCGCTCGATGCCACCGAGACGAACGACTTCTACGAGCTGGTCGTGGAGCGGCACCGCAAGGGGGCGACGGTGCTCACTTCGAACCGCGACCCGAGCGAGTTCCTCGCCCAGATGGCCGATCCGTTGCTGGCCCAGTCCGCCGTCGACCGGCTCCAGAGTGCGGCCTACGAACTGGTCGTCGAGGGCGAGTCCTACCGCAAGCGGCAGAAGCCGCGAGCCGGTTCGGAGACCGACGTCACCGAGACGCCGAGCACCCGCACGAGGCCCACTGGTTGACATCGCCGGGCCGGTCCGGAAGTATCACGGGCGACCGGCACGGTGAGGGACGAGGTGGTCCCATGCTCGTGGCGGAAGGGTGGTCCCATGAGGGTGGCGGGTGACACCGGCCCTTGGGGGCCTCTGCCGGCGCCGGTCGCTTCCACTGTTGCTTGGGGCCAGCCAGGACAACCTGCCGATCGTCGAAGGCTCGAGTCCGAGGTGCTGCCGCACGGCCACTTCGTGACCGCTTGCCCTCGCCTGGGTGCCTGATCGTCAGCCCTGGCGGCCGAGTCGATCCGGGTGGCGATGGGGGGCTCGCGACAGCAATTCCTCTACTCTTTCAAGAGAGGCCCCGTCGGGGGGTGGCCGCCGTTATGGACTGCCCCCTACCGGCACTTATGCCACGGTTACACGGGTGATCGAGGGCGGGTTATTGGGGCACGGTTGGTCGACCTCGGCCGGGCGATGCCCGGAACGGCGACCGCTACACTTTCCTTGAGATGTCAAACCCCCATCCGCAGCCATCCGATGCTGGCAGCCTCGAGCTTCCGGTCGACGAGTTGCTCACGCGCGCCAGGCCGCTTCCCCCGCACGATGAGATGGTGATCGACGATCTCCTGCCTGATGAAGGCGCTGCCTTCCTCGCCACCCTGAAGGCGTGACAGCTCAGGCCTCACGCGGGCCCATCGTTATCGACACCGACGTGTTCGGCGCAGACCTGATCCCAGGGTCGCGCCTTGCCCAGCTCTACGAGCCGGTCATCGTCGGAAGGCCGGCATTCATTTCCTTCCAGACGGCCGCCGAACTCCGCTACGGGGCCTTGCTGCGAGCGTGGGGACCAGCACGAATGCTCAAGCTCGAGTCCAAGATCGCCGTCGCTGAAATTGTCCATTCCGGACCGGAGCTCGTCTTCACCTACGCCCAGCTCCGGGTGGACTGCCAGAGGATCGGTCACGCCCTGAGCCAACGAGCACACGACGCCGACCGCTGGATCGCCGCCACCGCCGTGCGTCTCGGGATTCCGCTTGTCTCCAATGACGGCATCTTCCGTGGCGTACCGGGGCTCCAGCTCGAGATCCTTGCGTCGACCTGAACACGGGCTCGGGACCTCAGCTATCGGACGCATCCCCGTTGGCCTGCACGTGGACCGACTGCCCTGCCACTGACCGCCGGCTCGGCGGGCGTACTCTCGGGTCCTCGAGCAATCCGAGCCACCATCGGTCACAATCTGCCTCACACTGCGAGCAACCCGGAGCGAGAGCCCGGCGTGATGATTGGGTGATGGGCATGGATCTCAGGGTCGGCCAGGAATTCGATGTGTGGGCGGCCAAGAACTGACGTTCCGCACTTCTCGTGACCCAAATACGCCCCCCATCGGCCCTGGTCAGTGGGAAGTTGGACGGTCGTGCTGTCAGGTCAGCCGGGCGAGGCCGATCGATAGGCGGCGGCAGGGACGTGGAG
>Ga0209012_1002965_pt1 | contig 13560 bp, 19 predicted proteins | sample RS3BMetagenome_FD_184735 | JGI IMG/M metagenome (GOLD analysis project Ga0209012, IMG submission 184735) | Ferric oxide microbial mat and aquatic microbial communities from Rainbow Spring, Yellowstone National Park, USA - RS3B (SPAdes) (version 3) ...
GTTAAGGGGGCGAAAAACCGCATTGCTAGAGAGAATAACATTAATGAATAAGAACAAATTCTCAATTTTTGTAAAACTATTTAAGTTTGAATATATTTACAATATATTCCTTTTGCAACTCTACTATTTTTTCCAACTCTTCTTCGGACGCATACTTGGATAGTAACAGTAGCGGATAAGTTGTATGGTAATACTCATCTACAGTAGCGAACTTATTAACGAAATGTGGGTCGTCCTCTCTTCTCCAACAGATCGCTTTAGCTAGAGCGATCTTTTCTCCGAGGAGGGGCATAACACCCATCCAGACGTATATACTGTACTTGAGGAGGATTTCCCTATGTTTTTGAGCCACCACGAAGTCGTACGGCTTAGGCGGTTTACCTATGTGGAGTTTACAGTGCCACTGTTCTTGTTTTGACTGGTTTTCAAGGTATTCGATGACGTCTTGAGGGTAACCCTTTTCTTTAGCGATCTTCAACGCTAGATGAGTATTCGCTGTGCCTATAATGCAGTCAGTGGCTGAAAAGTTTGCTATCTTATCGTCGGGTTCCATTTCACAAATCTTCTTGATGGCGTAATTACCGTTTTCATAAATTTGACGGATAAGTTCATCTCTTTTTGTCATACAATAACATAGTTATATAATAGGTTAAAAAAATTAACGGTGTTGAAATTGAGTACCCAACGACGAATAGAATAATGTAGTCTAGAAGCGGGTTTGTAGGAAGGAGTTTAACTAAATAAGACAGAGCAAACGAAGTAGGAAGTGTTGCGGCGAATTTTTGTAGTATAGCCCAAGTACCGACGAACTTTGCACCGAGGAAATAGAAGAAGAGGATGAGAACAGAAAGTGTAGTCAGAATCCCTGCACCAAATACTACAAAAAAGGGAAATGACTTTAGGAGGATGTATATAGGAACTGTTACCAATCCTATGAACACATTAGAGATTAATATTCTCTTATGCAACCTCAATGAACAACGCCCATACCACCACAGACACTGCAGATGTGTTGCTATTATTAATTGTTATGCTACCTATTGGAACGTTAGCGGGTATCAAGAACTGGTTACCTCCGTTTGACAGAGAGACAGATTGACCGCCAATTGATACGGTCGCAGTGACCCCTGAAGGGAGTGCAATGTATACATATAGTTCACCAGCACCTAGCGGTGTGAATGAGATGGAAACTGAAGATGATGAAGAAGCGGCAACAGATACCGATTGTGGAGCTGCTAATGTGTATGAACCTTTTATGACAGGGTTTAACGACATGTTTAGGCCACCTCATAAACTGATTTGTGTTGGTTATACCATTCATCTACACATTCTTGTATTGTCTTTTGAACTGTTTGAACAGTCGGTGGTGATAAGGGGTTGGCACTTGGTACTACTACTTGTTTGTATTTGTTACAGATGAATTTAACGTCAATTGTCTGGTTTGTGGAGTTATTTAAGTACTTGGTTATGTTGACTTGAAACTCAATGTAATATGAGTTATCCAAGTCTTGTACTTTAGGAGTCATTGTTTGTGTTCCTAATTGAACGGTTTGACTACTCATTATTCATCCTCCTCCTCATCTTCAAATTCGAAGTGAATATATGCTGTTATTGAAGGAGATGTGCCAGCGACGGACCAAAGCACATAAACTCCGTTAAGAAATATGTTGTAGGGTAATTCTACTTGTTGAAGCACTTGCCCAGACGTATTGAGGTATGTTATTATCGTCCTGTTTTCGTTACCTATAATGTAAACTACTTGTGGTGATGTTATAGGTGGGAGTGTATAGAAGTTAGAACCAATAGGCGAATTAATAGTAAATTGGATGGAAGGAGATGTGCCAGACAAACCTGTGATGTATATGAGAAGCCTGGCGTAGTTCGGATGGAATCTTAGAACTTGATAATTACTACCATTACCAGTTATCGGTGAACCTCCTACTGATAAACCAGTAAAAGCATCTGTGCCACCGCTTGTGTATAGAGGAACGTCACGAATCATTTTAATCACCCTCCAATTCTACCCATACTGGGCCATTACCACCATTTATGAGCACCCATAATACTTGGCCATCAACTCTGAATTTACTAGTTCTAGGATAACTTGTAGCAAATGGCATACTGTAACTATAGTCAGTGGCATATGCAAGAGTACCGAAGTTCCTTTCAACTGATGGAAAATACGTTGCAGTATTATTTGGGTTTGGCGAGTTACCATACATTTGTTGTAAATCTGGTGCAGTTCTTGATCTATATCTTGTATATATATTAACAAAAGTAGCGTTGCCAGCATTTAGATTAATATAAACCCTTGCATATTTCTTTCCAAATGTATATGCTACAACTCCATGACGAACTACATTGGAACCGTTAGCCCCTGCTATTACATAATAACTACCTCCAGGGGAAGTTTGTCCAAATATAAGGGATGGTACAGTTACCAAGGTTTTACCTTTCGGAGATATTACAGATTTGTCCATATAAATGGCTATTCCGTCTATGTAATTATCAGCGTAATAACCGCCCATCGTCACCTTCAATTTTCCGTCTGGTAAAGTAGTTAAATATGGTCTACATGTGCCCATCTCTGGGTAGTATGGTATTTCAACACTATCTCTCGTCCATGCAAATGATAAACCACCATAACCCTGGAATTGGTGGAATATTGGGGCAACATACAACATTTTCATTCTCATGCTTGATATTCCTCCCCAGTCTGGTCTTGGAGGTAAAGTGATCGGTATTGCGTATGCACCGTGAATGCCGAATGATTCACCAGGTACTATGGAACCGAATTTATCAATATTTAACCCCAGGTCAAACGTATCTAACTGCCCCGCGAAACCAAGTATTGGTATACAATAATATGAATAACCGTTATAGGATGATGGACAACTCTCTAAATTCTCTGGTAATGCAGCGAAAGCAGGCATTGCGAATCCATAACCAGTAATTATTGGTTGATAATATGTTTGTGGTTGTGCAGGGTTTTTATGAATATCTGCAAAAGCGATTGCCATTAATGAATCTCCATGAGGATAATCAATAGGCACCATATACAATGGGTTACCAACATATATTGCGGGTAAAAATCCATTTGATGGTTTATAACCCATAGACCCACCTAGTTTGTACCAGTCAAACGAAATTGCAAACTGTGGTGCAGACTGCATTTGTAGAGTAGTAACCACAATAGTACCAAGAGCATTTCCGATAGTCTGCTCTACCGTACTATCGAATTTTAACCAGCCGAGGAAGTAGGGTTTGTCATTAGGTGGAGGAGTAGAAGTCGTGGTCGGGGTCAAACCAGACACCGCATACTGATTTACTGATTGTTGTGACTTCAGTAAAGACACGGGGAATTTATATACGTATTGTGCCTTCGTTGCGGGGTTCCAATTAGGCACCATGATGGAGAAGTACATTAATACTGTATCGTCTAGCATATCGTATATCATGTGGAGTTGTTTCAGTTCTGGTGTTCCAGTGAAATTGAGAGTTACTGTTGACGGTGCTCCAGCAAAATTAGTATAACCATAGTTAGTAACATATACATTACTAGGTACATTTATTACTCCTGGTGAGGACGGTGTATAACCAGCAGCGGTAAAGACGTTATCCGCCCAGTTCACCACGTCTCTTGATATTTGGTCGTAACTTACTAGAAGGACTGGTGGGTCTAACCATTGTGACGCTGGTGCACCAGGCTTGTACTGGTCTGGGTGTACCTTAGCGTAAAATATGCTGAACTGGGGTTTCTCGTTTGTAGTACCAGCGGGTGAACCGAACCACACCAGGTACGTCCTATCCTCTGGTGCGGAGGGGGTTAATAGTCCTCCAGGATAATGACCAGCCACGAAGAAGAACGGGTTGTCTATTACACCGACTCCAGCGTCTGGTGCTGTGGATGTTGGGTTCACTAAACTCCTCAAGTAGTCTCTATCTCTAATGGGGGAGAGCAACGTTACTAAGTTAGGTTTTGAAAAGACTTCTTTTTGCTCTAAGAGAACCATATTCTCTGGTTATGATGATGGAATAAAAATTAAAAACATATCGATTACGAGAACCACAAACCTCACCGAGATGCCCCTTCTAGGAGCGGGGTAAAGTTTTTTAAACTCAAACAGTACTGCATAACGGAGTAGCACCCGTAAAGGGGTGTAACACCTGAGACCTCGGGAAACCCCCACCCTTTAGGGCGTGGAGGAGGTCAGAACTCATGAGTGAAAAGGAAACTTTTTCCATAGATACCCTTATTGGTATAAGGGGCTATCCATCCCCGCTGGTGAGGTTTTACGCCCCCTTAACCCCAAAGTTTATAATAACATTTTAAAATCTTAGTAGTAATGGCAAAACAGTTGTCTTTTTTGGTGCAGTGTAATGGAATAGGACTGGTAAAGGGGTGTCACGTTTGAGATCTAAGAGAACCCACGCCATTGAAGGCAAGGAACACTCCAGTGGGGAGTCCCAGCAAAATGGCTCAAATGATGCTCAACGAAAGATAGTTGATGTAGAACACTTTCATCAGTTTCTTAGTAATAGATATTCTAGTATGTCTATAGAATTACTTAATTCAGTGATAACTGAGGCCCAGAAACATTACGAATTCCTTGGTAGAAGATATAAACGGAAGCAAAATTTCTACACGATGATATATATCTTTGGTAGTAGAAAAGGTGATTTAACTGTAGGAGATATTGTAGACTATTTCGGAATAACGAGAGAGGAGTTCTGGGACTCCTTAAGGGCCTTAAAGAAGGTGGGCTATGAACGGTCACCTGACATAGATCTGTTGTTGGCAAGGATTTCTAGACAATGTGACATATCTAACCCTACCTTGCTGAAGTCAGCATTGGACACGTTCAGGCATGCAAAAATTGAGAGTGTGCTCGGTGCAATTTGTTACATGATTTATGGTTGTGATGCATGGGATCTATTAGGTATCTCGAAACCAGGTGTGAAGTATCAAGTTCAAAATCTTACTTCCTCCACTTTATGAAGAATGACAAGCCTCGCCCCTTCTAGGGGCGGGGAGAAGCTTAGTTGGGCGTCAGTACTTCTCTATGACTGGGGGAACCCCTAGGAATGCCGATAATTCCTTCGCAGCCGCTATTTCATATGTACGCGGTATAGCAATCATGTATATCGTCACAGTCTTCTCGGTAGATCCTCTCATCGCTCTACCCACCTCTTGGATTAATGTCCTCAATCTACGTGGATAAGAGCTTAATATTACTACATCCACTTCAGGCAAGTCTATCCCTTCTGATAAAGCCTTGGCTGCTATTATCCTATCAACATCTAATTGGCTCAGGCGTTTAGCTGACTGTTTTCCAAGAACTGCGTACACTGAACCATACTTCATTAACTCGCTCTCCAACTTGCGTATAGCGGATAGTCGAAGGGTGAATATTATCTGTTTACCACAAAGAGTCTTAGAGATATCTACGGTGGCCTTAAGAACGTGAGGGTCTAAGGCCATTAAGGTATGTCTCAAACTGATGAGCCTGGAAATCTGTGCCTCTATCCTTGCTCCCTCTTTGAGGTTTGAAATTCGGTCTAGTTCTGAAATTAGATTTATTATATTTGTGGTGTACCTATTGTACATTTGGTAGAAAGCAGGCGTTGGAGTCACTTGAACGATGTGTAGCTTTACCTTCGGAGTGTATTTGAGTATTTCCTGCGTCGTGATTTTGTATACAGTATTCATAGGGTACTGGTGGCCCGTAGTTAAGGTTGCGGATAACCCTAGCTTATATTTTGCTGGAAATTTGACTACCGCTTCATATAACTTAGTCCCCTTGTGTATATGATGTGCCTCGTCTATTACGAGCATGGTCTCCTTTCTTGGTATCAAGGTAATTACTTTTGTCATGGAGTCTGTATATTTTATGAAGCCAGGGTATGTCATGATGTTGCTCACGTTAGGCTCACGAGGTATGAACGTCGGATGCAACCCTGCTTTATTAAGTTCCCTATACCACTGGAACGCTAATGCTATTGTAGGAACAGTGACGATGTAATTTTGTATTTTCCCCGATTTCAAGAGTTCTAATATAGCGGCTATTGCAACGTAAGTTTTTCCAGCACCAGTTGGCATTTCTACTATACCTTGTTCGCTGGAGATGAATGCCTTTACTGCCTCCTTCTGGTACTCCCTCAAACGAGAAAAAAGATCAATTCCCTTGCTCAAAAAGAACACCTCACTTAAAGATTGCGACCGCTGTAACTATCATGATGATGCCCAAGATGAAGCTCACAGCTGCTACTACTGGGCTACCGAATACTGCCAATATAAGGAACGCCGCTGACGATAACAACACCTCTACAGACCACGCCAACGCATGAACCAATTCGGCCTTTTTGCTCAACGCTACGGCCTGTGTCTTGATAGCGATGGCACCGAATATGAGCTGAAATAGCAGAATGAGGATTTGGGATAGTAGCTCCATTGTTATCTGATGTTTCTATCGCCGTAAAAATTAAAAAATATTTCCTAACAGCTGACCTCCTCCCCTGCCCTGGAAGGGCGAGAAAACTTTAATAGGCACTATTTAAAAACAATTAATAGAGTAGTGCTAGAGATGAAGGAACACCTGGCGTAGCGGCCACGTGTTCCTGATTATTTAACTTCTATAACTTTCATTATTGAGAGTTTGCTATAAGTTATGCTTTAAAGCTTTTGTTGTGTGAGATATCTAAACTCTTTTTCCCACTTTATCATGGCGTCTACGAGGCCCCTCCAACCCAACAACGCCCCTATATGTATGGCTATCGAATCACACAAGAATTATTTGCAAAAATTTATTGACTTAGGATTCTCTTAATTTTTTCCTTATCTATATTTTGGGGGATATAAAACCTACCCGACCAGGTATTTGGATCCCTATTCCATTCTTTCTTCTTTTTTACGATCATTCTCACTCACCACAATACTCCTACGGACATATATATAAAATTTTCTAAAAATACAAATGAAATCGAACGTTGCATAAAAGAATAATAGGCATATACAGAAGGTATGAATATGGTCTCAGAAACTGCAAAGAAGCTTGTCCTCCTAGTCCTAGGATTGGCTGATGGACATATAGCCACAGATACAAGGATGCAGAAGCTTGCTTTCTTAGTAAACCAAGAGGTCTTTAACTGGGTAAAATTTGAAGCAAATAATTATGGTCCATACTCTAAGGAGCTTGTGAAGGCTGTGGATGAACTAGAGAAAGAGGGAAAGCTGGTCTACGTCTGGGATGATGATGGTGTATCTAGGTATTATTTATTAGAGAAAGGTAAGCAAGATGCGAAGAAGTTGTTGGAGCAGTTAAAAGATACGGACGAGGATAAACTGAAGAGAGCCATGGAAATTATCCAAAGACATAAGGACGACGCACTCTCATATTTAATGGCATATGTTTACAAGTATTATCCAGAGTACGCTGAAAAGAGTACGATCAAAGGTAAGGTTGAAGAGTGGATCAGGTATTATCATCTTTAACCTTGCATTCTTCCGCTCTCTCACAAAGAATGACAAGCGTCGCCTCTTCTAGGACTTCACTCATTTTTAATCCCCTTAATCCCTTCTTTTAGATCTTTATCTAACGGTTCTATTGAGATGTAAGCTATCCTACCGTTCTCGTCAATTCCAATAGTAACAAAAGCCTCACCTTCCAAACTTTTCTCAACACTCCTCTTAAATTCAACTATAAGATTACCGAAATTGTTATCTACTATCACTTGAAAAGCAGTGCCAGGGAATGATAAGAGCGGAAAATTCGTGGAAATCTGAAGACCAGATATACTAAATCCCCACTGTTCCATAATTCCTAACTATATACTTTAGATATTAATTTGTTTTGAGCATGATGTTGTCAGCTGGAAAAGAAATGTTTATTAAGTTTCCTTTCGAGCTTATATTAATGCAAAAGACAATCCAAGTCGAATATACAGAAAAGGGCGTGCTTAGGCCCTATAAAATGTTCCATCAGCTTGGTGATTGTGCAGATAGCATGAGTGTTCGCAGCGTATCTAAGCTCCAGTATGCTGATCATTGGGCGTTCAAGTTAGCTAACCGTCTAATGGTGAAGCACGCCCCATAACCTTTTTTCCCCCTGGTGTTAGTCATGATTCATGTAGTTTTTCGTGAGACAGGTGTGCAGGTCAGTGACCTTAACCAGTTGGAAGCGTTAGCTAACGCGTTGGTCAATGCATCATATAAGAACCCTATAATGTTATATATTGAGATTAATGATGCTACTGAATTTGCATCGTTAGTAAAGCTCCTTAGGATATTGTCAAGTTTAGGGGGGGACATAAATAAGTTTCAAAGCCACATTGATGAGATGATGAAGACTAGGGAAGAACTGGAGAACTTGATAAACAAAGAGTCGGCACAGAAGGTGAAGGTAGTTGATGTTGATGCAAAAGCTGAAGTCGAGACGACCATTCAACACCTACGGTCTGGTGTCATGGTTAATAGTTACGTAGTGCGTCTTGACTATGAACATGGACTGAGAATAGAGATAGAACAAGCAAAAAAGTTCCCATACACACCATCGTATACAATTAATTCGACCTAAGGGCTGAGGCTATATGCCTCAACATCCGCTGAGGTTTGCTTACGGCCTTGTGTTTATAACGTCATTTCTTTATTTTTATCTACCACAGGAGATAAAGGTAGGGGAGTTTTTTGTTAGTAAACTAGTTCTTATAGGGCTCTTTTCTGCATGGATAGTCTACGAGTTATTGTTCGTTGAGTATGACGTAGAGGACTTTATCATGTTTGTGTTTTCCCTGTTATCAGTTCCAGCGTTGCTGCTGTTGTCAAACGGCCTAAATCAGGGTTTCTTCCTCCTAGTTATATACCTGGCAGTCGGCATATACCTTAACGTTAAGAAGAAGAGGGTAGGATGGTATTGAGAGCTATTTATGATAATCGAATGAATGGGTGTTCCACACTAAATTGTCTAGAGAAAGTGTTAGAACAATGTTACGAGGCATGTGACCACGATGATGAATGTGAAATAATGTGTAAGGATCTTTTCGAAATACACGCTAGGAGATTTGATTGACAAGCCTCGCCCTTCAGGGCGGGGAGCCGTCAGAAAAACTTTCAGCTGCAACCCAATCGAAGTGAGGGCCTCCTCATCCCCAATTTTTGTAATTGAGTAAAGCTAACCCAAAAACTTTAAATTCTACTACACGTCTATATTCTTAAGCGGGGTTCCCGTAAGGGTAGACCCGCGTTTTGTGGGTCACGCACCCCCACGTGAATAAGCGACGATGCGGACAGACGCGAACGGCTGTAAAGAGGCATATAAACTTTCAGTTGCAAAAGTGCGGGAAGTGAGGGTAACTTTAAATAAAAGATGGTAATACCATAAAATGGTGTTACCCAGATTTGAGAGCTGACGGCTCCCCGCCCCTAGAAGGGGCGAGGCTTCATAAGGCATGGTGGTGAGGTGGAGGATGGTAACTGTAACGGTTAAGGTTGAGTCGCACATCATAGAACTAATGGGCTTATATGCCAAGAAGAATGGACTAAGTAGATCCGCGGCAATTAGAAGGGCTATTGAAAAGTTTTTACGAGAACCAGAAAAAAGATCTGATTTACATGACCAACTTGATTTTAACATAAAAGTTATATCATTTGAAGTAGAATCCGATCTTTTACATAGATTGGATATGTATGCTATAGATTCAAAAAGAAATAGATCTGAGGTAATTAGGGCTGCCATTGTTAATTTTTTGAGAGAAGAAGTTAAGAACGAGTCAGTACCGACGGCGAGAGTAGAAAAACTGACCTTCCACTGACGGCTCCCCGCCTTGAGGGCGGGGAGGAGGTCAGGCAACCCCGAAAGCTTTTTAAATGCTATAAGGACTATTATCAGGGAGTCTAATGCTTGGAATCGATATTGATCATGAACCCACGTTTAGTGAGTGTATTCATCTTCATAATTTGAGAAGATTAGCTAAATCCGTTCAAGTTAAGAAAACAAGGAAAGGGTATCATTTTTACTTTGATATCGATGTTACCCCAGAAGTGGGGTTACTTCTGCGATATATAGTAGATGATCCTCTCAGAGTCTCCTTCGATGAAGCTAGACTCAAGGCATACCCCGAGCTCGTAGATGTATTGTTTGAAGCTAAGCTCACTTTCAACCTAGTAGTAAGGCCAGACGGCTCAACTTTCATGAAGGACGTCGCATTTTACGCCGAACAGGATGTAAACTTCTCAGACCTCTGTTTCTGACTGGGGGGAGGGGTTATCATGAATATTTCTGTAAACGAATTCGGTAACACGTATCTGAGAGGGATAGACAGGAAGGAGTGGCCCAGAATCCTCGAGATGTATAGTAAAATATCTCAGGGTTATTCCTTCTCTCAATTCTTCTCAGGGTCTCAGAGAGCTAAACTTAGAACCCTGATGTCTAATGCGAACCTTATAACTTTCGTGACAAATACCTATCCTAAAGTAGGACGTAGGATCGTGCCGATGGGCAAGTGTGTAGAATTCGACTTGTATAACAAGAAGGGCTACACCAAGAAGGACAAGAACTACTTCGTCCAGATACGCTTTAGGCTCTGGTTTCCATATGGCTATGTAGATACGAGCAACGTAGATAACTTAAAGAATATGTTACTTGTACTGTTTGAGAATGTTGCGTCCAGGATGTTTGCTACGATAAACGTGTTCGCGAGCCTTAAACCGTTCACTGAGGAGGAGTTTAGTATAGGATTGCATAGGATGTTTGATTGTCCAGCGAGGAACATAGATACGTTCACTGTCTTGATAAGTAAGGTACATTCGACCTCGCAATTAACGATAGATAAAATAAGATCGAGTAAGGTGAAAGTCGACACATACTCCTACGATTATCTAGTTAGGTATAGGTATGGGTATAACAAGACTGGCAGTGACGTATATTTCGTGGACATGTGTTACGCTGAAATTTTACGTGCGGTGTCATGTCTCTCACGTATTAGCCTTCTAGACAACTTCGTGGCTAACTTTAGAGAGAAGACTGGACAGTACATAGACATCCCCACTATATCAATGCTGAGGAAGGCCTGCGACTTTAATTGGAAGATCTATATCCCCGACACATATAAACTGTGTTCAAATACGTATTCAATTAACTTTTCTCCTTGATGAACATCCTTTAGGTTGGGGACGAAAACCGAAAGCTTTATTAACCCCAATTACAACCTTACTTTTAGGTGATCTAAATGCCACTCAAGATTGCAATGTATAACCATAAGGGTGGTGTTGGAAAAACCACCGATTCCCTAATATTGGGATATGGTATGCTTAACAAGGGTAAGAAGGTACTTCTGATAGATCTCGATGCACAGCAGTACCTATCCCTATCTCTACTTGACACGGAATCATTAGATACTACCGACACAACGTTCGAGTTAGCTAAGAGGCAGGAGAAGATACCTCCGAAAGAGGTTAAAGTTAAACTTTTAAATGGTGAAGAGAGCTCTATATTCGTACTACCGACCACCGAGCAGGACACGGTGAAGATGATAAGGGGAGAATATCCGCAGACAGATCCCTTTGCTCTTAGAGATGTTATAGATCAATATAATGAGTTCGACGTTATAATAATGGATCTCCCACCTCAGGTGACGTCCTCAATGTGGTGGGGGTTATTTGCGGCGGAATATGTCATCATACCTATCACTGCCAGTGAGTTCTCGCAATATGGTGCATACGTGTATGCGAAGGAGGTTCTACCTCGTCTGACTAGGTCTACGAAGGTGAGGACTTTAGGTTTCCTTTTGGGCAACGTTATAGTGAGGAACACAGAAAAATTGATTAGTGAGGTTGGAAAAGACCTACAGGAATATATGGGAAACGTAGTGGTGATGTATCCAGAGCTAAGGAAGTATATCTATAAAGATGTAGTGTTCTCTACAGTTATACATCAGACTGCCGAGTTGAGGTTCGCAATAAGGGGTAGAGACGCATATCCCCCAGTATTTGAGATGTTGAGAGTTTCCAATTATCCACCCACTGTAAAGTTAAGGGAGGCCACTATGTCTGTAGCTAACGAAGTCGAGAAGAGAACCAGCAACTTTATATCGTTGGGTGACTGACGTGTTCAGATGTCCTCAATGCGGAAGAATATTTACGACGTTGTACGGGCTTAAGAAACACTACTATAGTCTACACGGATCATTAATGTGTCCCGTTTGCGGGGTGAAATTTAAGAAGTCCGCTACTATGCACTGGCACTTGTCTACAATGTCTGATGTGGATCAGCAACACCTTGTGTATTCGTATTTGGTCTCGTCTAAGCCAACTAAGTTAGCCAGAGAGATTGCATCAAACGCGTTGAGGGTGAGCATATGAACGTGACTATAGAGATGGATGAAAAGATGTACGATGCCCTTAAACAGATTGCGGAACACCTAGGCACTACCCCAGAGGTGTTGCTCTATAAGCACGCTGTACAACTCTATGAGATCTATAAGGCGTTACATAGAGAGAACAATGATCACGTTAGACCGCGTATAGAGCATCCAGTAGTAGCGAGAGTGCATTTCAATTTACTGGATCCAATATCATGGTATGTAGCCAAACGTGTAGGAATAAGCATGCTTAAGCTCAGAGAGGTAGCAGCGAAACGTGGTGTGCCCTCAATCTTATTTGCTGAGATAGGACGACATGGTATAGAAGCGTCAAAGGTTATAGAAGAACTGTTGAACACTGAATACGTTGTTACGAATAAGAGCTTCGTCGCAACGTTTAAGACAACGTCTCTTAGCAGTGCACTCAAATGGTACATAGTAAATGCTAACGTCATAGCGAAGGAAAAAGGGGTATCGGAGTTATTGAGGTACTCAAGGAGAATATACAAGGCTTTGAGAGAGTATACGTCATCTTTGGAGCCCACCAAAACGGCGAGGGTTGTTAGTAAAGGGAGGTGATAAAACTAACGACAAACCCCGCCCTTCAGGGCGGGGAGGAGGTTAGAAATGGAAATGTTTTTAATTTTTGTCTAGGAATCAATTGTTATGGCTCTTGTAATGGATACTAAGAGTATAGAGACGTTCTTGATAGATGTTAAGACACAGATAATAGAGAGAACGGAATATACTGCTAAATATAACAAAGAAGTGGCATGCGTCATATTTGCAATAAGACAGACTGAGACGTCGAGCGAAACCACTATGACGTGTGAGACTGGAGACGAAGACTCAAGCATCATGCCCAGTATCTATAAGATAGCTACCGATCTAGCATCCGATTTACGTAGACTGTACGCCATATTCCATACTCATCCGTATTTTGTACCTGAACCATTGACTAATTTACAATACGAGAGCCCAGTAGTTAGGCGAAACTTTTCATTGATTGATAAATTCTTCTCTTTCACCGACCTGAGAAACACCGTAGATCTTTATGTTAAGACGTATAATACAGTAAACCAAACATTCCGTTATCATGTCTTGGGGTTCGAAGACCCAGTTGAACGAAAGATAGAAGTCTCTGTATTTGATGTTCCAGTGTTCCTGGCTAGGTTAGAACAGACCAAGAAAGATATCAGCTCTTTC
>Ga0209012_1002966_pt1 | contig 13559 bp, 11 predicted proteins | sample RS3BMetagenome_FD_184735 | JGI IMG/M metagenome (GOLD analysis project Ga0209012, IMG submission 184735) | Ferric oxide microbial mat and aquatic microbial communities from Rainbow Spring, Yellowstone National Park, USA - RS3B (SPAdes) (version 3) ...
GTACATGATCCGTCCAAGCTGCATTTTACCAGCCTCGCCCCGTCATGGCTATCGCTCCTTGCGCAACAAATTCACGGTCCACACCACCTGTGTTTTTTGCTAAATTTTGGAGGTTTTCATCAGGCCAGCCCAAGGCTGCCTGGATTCCCAACTGGCGAGCCAGATCGTAAACCACCCAGACGGCCCCGCATGACAAACCCTGCTGCAAGGAGGCATCACGCAACGATGCCAACGCCGTAAGATCGCCTTTGTGTTGCAACGCCAGTTTGATAGCCTCAATTTCCTGTGGGGTGCAATGGGAGATATTGGCGATGGTACGGTGTTTGACCTTGCCGTCAACGCGAAAGGAATCACGCAGAAGGTGTCGAACGTACTTACCGGATTTACCTGTATCCACATGCATAGTGGCCATAGTATAACACAACTATAGCACAAAGCAAGTACAATATTAAACACATACGCGAATTTTAGTGGCTACACGCAAAAGCGAAAAACATACATAAGCTGTTATAAATAAAAGAGTTACGTAAAAAAGGCTCTGGAACATCCGTTACAATTACTCAGGATGTCAGGTGTTAGAATTGTTTGAGAAATCGGACATCGTTTTCAAATAACAGCCGAATGTCTTCAATACCATGTTTTCGCATGGCAATGCGTTCCACTCCCAGGCCGAAGGCAAAGCCGGTGTATTTTTCCGGATCAACTTTCACCGTTTCCAGCACATTGGGATCAACCATGCCGCAACCGCCAAGTTCCACCCATTTGGAACTTCCGTCCGCATAATGAAAGCGCACATCAAATTCAGCACTCGGTTCGGTAAACGGAAAAAAACTCGGGCGAAAGCGGGTTTCCACGTCCGCACCGAAAAAGGCTTTGGCAAATTGATCAATACATGTTTTCAGATCAACCATGGTGATATGTTCATCCACCACCAGACCTTCAATTTGATGAAACATGAAACTGTGTGTGGCGTCCACCGTATCCGGGCGGTAAACCCGGCCCGGAGCAATAATGCGTACCGGCGGTTTCTGTGATTCCAGCACCCGAATCTGAACGGAACTGGTTTGTGAACGGAGCATAAATGGTGCCGCACCGGTTGGTCGCTGCAGATAAAAATTATCCAGCGGATCGCGCGCCGGATGCTGCCGGGGAACATTCAGGGCTTCAAAATTATGGAACTCATCTTCGAGTTCCGGGCCTTGCGCGACGGAAAAACCCATGCGACCGAATAAATCAGTCAGGGCATCAATGGTTTGATGAATAATATGCACAGAGCCAGGATGATAATCGCCAAACGCGATCCGCCCCGGTTCAGTAATATCAATCAGCACCTCACCGGAACCGGTACTTGAACCCAGCCGGGCTTTGGCTTCATCATAGCCGCTCTGAACCGCCTGTTTAACCGAATTTAGTTTAGAACCGTAATCGCGCTTCTGATCATTGGGAAGAGTTTTGAGTTGATCGCTGGCCACCTTCAACAGGCCTTTGCTGCCGAGATATTTAATCCGAAAGGCCTCAGCCTGATCGGCTGCGGTTAAGGCGGAAAGTTCCTGCCGAGCCTGGGCCAGTAATTCATCAAGATTCACGTTGAATCACTCCCGGGAAATAGCACTTCGGCCCATTGTTAAATCACCAAGTTAAGCACCCTGCCGCACCAACATCCGCCTCGCCAGAGTGTCTCTCTACATAATGACCGCTTTACCTCGCCAGCCAAGCGGATACCATACGCCACCAAAGAACAAGCCCCCCCCCACTGATCCGATTATCTATCTGATCTTGCGGCAAGCGGTAAATCATATCGCTTTGCAGTGACGGAAATCGGCCAGCGGTCGATTGACCTTAGGCTGCTTTCAGGCCCAGTGCATCACGCACTTTGGCCACAATAGCGTCAAACGCGGCTGGATCAGCAATGGCAATTTCGCTCAGGCTCTTGCGATTAAGCTCAATATTGGCTTTGGAAAGCCCGGAAATAAGTTGGCTATACCGCAAACCCCGGCTGCGCGCAGCGGCGGTCAGGCGGGTAATCCAAAGAGCGCGATAATCCCGCTTCTTTTCCTTACGTCCGCTGAACCGATTGGCACCGGCCCGCAGCAACGTTTCATGTGCTGTTTTATATAGCTTGCTGCGTCCACCGACAAAACCTTTGGCGCGCTTCAGCAAACGTTTGTGCCGTTGTTTCCGGGCGGCGCCGACTCTTACTCGTGGCATGGTAAATTCCTCAACAAATTATTCAGGTCTTCAATGTTCTATCACATTGTCACGACGTTCCCGGAACGAAAATGCCCGGACGGCGTGGCAATTCTTTACCGGCCCGCCGGGCCAAGCAACGTGATCATCTTATCCGCAAATGGCCCGGTTAGACTGGTCGTGCCGCGCAGACGCCGCCGCCGATTACCGGACTTGGCACTTTGTAAATGCCCCTTATTGTGCTTATGGAATTTGACTTTTCCAGTCGCGGTAATTTTAACCCGCTTCTTAATTCCCTTGTGTGTTTTATGCTTGGCCACGCCAAAACTCCTAACCAAATCTACGCTCAAAGCTCAAATTATCGCCCGGCCTCGTGACAACCAACGCCCATGACCCAAGCAATTTGAGCTACGTAGTATATTCGCAGCCGCACTTGCCGTCCACTGGTCGATTTTCTGGTCGATTTCCCGGTTTTATGCACGCCTGCTGGTATGCCCCTGCCGGCCAGAGATGTAGACGGTCAGAACCATCAGATCGGCGGGCGTTATGCCTTCAAGACGGGAAGCCTGCCCGACGGTGCGCGGGCGGAATTTTTCCAGGGCTTGCCGGGCTTCGGTGCGAAGTTCAGCGATGGACTGAAAATTCATGTTCGGCGAAATTATTTTGTCCTCCAATTCCACCATGCGTTCCGCGGCATGTTTTTCGCGGAGGATATATCCGGCATACCGCGCTTCAATTTGAATCTGTTCCAGCAATATATGCTGTGATGGGTCCGCCAGCAGCGCCACAAGTCGCGGGCCATGATTGCCGAGCATGGCAGGCAGAGCCGCCAATTCCACATCAGGGCGACGCAGCAAATCCATCGCGGTACCGCCCCCGGGAACACGGCAGGCTTTGAGATCATCGGTAAGCTGACGCATTGCCGCCATTTTATTCTCCAAGCGTTGGCTGCGAGCCGGTTGAGCCAAGCCAAGTTTGGCGGCCAGCGGCGTAAGGCGCTGATCGGTATTGTCGCTGCGCAAAGTGAGGCGATATTCAGCGCGGCTCGTAAACATGCGATACGGTTCGGTGGGTGTTTTGGTAATCAGGTCATCAATCATCACGCCGATATAAGCCTGATCACGACGGAGAATAAACGGCCCATCACCGCGAATTTTTAACGCCGCGTTAATGCCTGCCATCTGCCCCTGCCCCGCCGCCTCTTCATAACCGCTGGTGCCGTTGAGCTGTCCGGCAAAAAACAATCCGTCGGCACGGTGGGTTTCCAGCGTGGCCCCAACTTGATGCGTGGGAGAAAAGTCATATTCCACCGCATAACCGTGCCGCAGAATCACCGCTTTTTCCAGCCCCGCAACGCTGTGAACAATTTGTTCCTGCACATCCACCGGCAAAGAGGTGGATATGCCATTGCAGTAAATTTCATTGGTGTCCAGGCCTTCTGGTTCCAGAAAAATCTGGTGCTGGGTTTTGTCCGCAAAGCGCACCACTTTATCTTCAATGCTCGGGCAGTAGCGCGGGCCGCGACTGATGATCTGCCCGCTGTACATCGGTGCCCGGTGCAGGTTGGCCCGGATCAGGTCGTGAATGGCCGGATTGGTATATGTGATATAGCAGGGAACTTGCGACAGACCCGGAAATTGTGCTCCCAGAGGGCCTGCCGCCGTGCCGGATAAATCGCTGAATGGAATGGGCGGAATATCACCATGCTGCGGCTCAAGCGCGGAAAAATCGACGCTTTCTCTGGCCACACGCGGCGGCGTGCCGGTTTTAAGGCGTTGCAATTCAAAGCCGAGTTTTATCAGCGCGCCGGATAATCCAACCGCGGACTGTTCACCCACCCGGCCACCTTCGGTTTTCTTTTCCCCGGTGTGCATCAATCCGCGCAAAAATGTGCCGGTGGTAAGAATAGCGCAGCGGCAATTTAATTTTCGTCCTGATTTCAGCGCAATACCCGTTACACGCCATGTCGCTGCGTCGTGATTACCCAATGGATCCACTAGAATATCCTCCGCGATGTCGGCGATGATCTTCAGGTTGGGGCAATTTTCAGTTAGCAGGCGCTGCACCGCCTGGGCGTAACAGTATTTATCCGCTTGCGCGCGCGGTGATTGCACCGCCGGGCCTTTGGAGCGGTTGAGCAAACGAAACTGAATCCCCGTGGCATCAATGGCGTGGGCCATCAGGCCGCCAAGAGCGTCAATTTCGCGCACCATCTGCCCCTTGGCCAAGCCACCAATGGCGGGATTGCAGCTCATGCGGCCAATGGCGGCGGGGTCCATGGTAATCATCGCCACCGTGCCTCGATCACCAAGCAGGCGCGACGCGGCCCAGGCAGCTTCCGCTCCGGCGTGGCCGCCGCCGACAACAATAATGTCAAAATATACAGCTTGATCGGTCATGCTTTGAAAATTAACCATCCTGCGAAACTGGGCTACCCTATTGAGCGTTCGGCTTTCAGTTTCATATTCTGACCACTGAAGCCTTCAAACCATCCTACCGTCAGCGTTGCGAAATCAAATCTGCTTCGCGCTGGCGTTGCGTGGCACGATGCAAAATGCGTTTTTCCTTCCGCGTTAAACTGTGCATGCCCTTTTCGCTGACTTTTTCGAGAATCTTGTCGACCATCTGCTGCTCCTTCAGCGCCCGATGATCGCGACGACCAATCCAATGCAGCCAGCGTTGCAGCAGTCGCTTGCGTTTAGGGGCCGGCAAATCGCTGATATTGGCACTGGAGGAAATGAGCTGATCGATCATGCCCGGGCCATCCACCTGCAATGCCCGGCGACGTTGCAGGGAATCAAAAAACATCATGCCGCAAACCAGCATACCCATAAAATTCATGCTGTAAGCGGACAACATAAACAGTGGCACCGCCACGACCATACCGGTAATGCAGGTAAAGTCGACGGACTTGTAGGCACCGGTCATGGGCCAAAGAATGGCTTGCAGCAGATAAGCGCCGTCAAACCAATAAAACGGGAGCAGATTAATGGCAACCAGAAAAATATTGGCCATGCAGAACATATACAGCGCGGCCGCCAGAAAATTAGGCGTCAGGGATATGGCCATAAAATCGGGTTGTAATTGGCCCAATATCGCCGTGAGAAATAGCGGTGTAACATGCCAATTGATATTGACGATTGTACCGACAAACATGGCCGCGACCGCATTGGCCAGCATACCGCCGCCCTGCGCGGCAAACATGGGCCACGCGGCCGGCGGGTGCATGGGTGGAATCATATTGCCGGCGGGCCACATTAGAAAATCATCATGCCGCCCGCCCACAAGTTGTGCGGTAAAACGGTGGCCAAATTCATGAATTAAAAGCGCCGCCAAAATACCCACGATGGCCAAAAGGGCCAGCGTCAGCGAGCCGGTGTGCAGAGCGTAGAGCAGTTCAAATGCCACCAGCAGCAGCAGCCAGAAGCTGGCCTGCATGCGAATGCCCAAAAAAGTTCCCAGTGGCAACGACCAGGTGAGAAGCGACAAAACCCCACCTCCGCCCCCGCCACCGCCGAACCCACGGTTGTAATCACGATCACGCCAATTCATATACGCTGCACACTTTCATTATGGCACATTCAATCCGGCTTTTACACGCCGGAACGGTTCTGTATCAGGTATTTTAACAGAACGGCTATCGTTTTTCCGTCTACAATGTCATTGGACGCAATCATTTGAAGAATTTTGTCCGGCGCAACGGGTTCAACCGTGATGGTTTCATTTTCTTCCAGCGCCTGCGGGCCGGGAGTTAAACCCGCGGCGATAAAGGCATACATTTTTTCCGTCAGGATTCCCGGTGACGTATAAAACCAGCCAAAAGGCTCAATATCGCTGGCCTGATAGCCGGTTTCCTCGATCAGTTCGCGGCCCGCACAAAGTTCCGGCGGTTCGGGTGGTTCAAGCGTGCCGGCGGGCAGTTCCCAAAGCCATTGGCCCACGGTATGCCGCAGGTTGCGGATCATGACAATTCTGCCATCTTTCAGCACGGGCAAAATAATCACCGCCCCCGGATGCAGCACCACTTCCCGCACCAGACGCTTGCCGGAAGCTGTGGTAACGGTCCGCAGGGCCATATCCACCCGCGTGCCCTTATAAACAATCTGATCATCAAAACGTTCCGGCCCTGTTATACTCATGATATTGATCCTTTCGCGGCACATTTCATGACACTTCCATTACATCGGTCATATAATAGCAGAGTATGGTACCAATTTCCGACATCAATGATTCAGAATTGCCGCCGCCTGAATCGGACTTTGAAGAACAGATTGTTCAGGAAGTGCCGACTGGTGAAGTTACCCTCCCGTTACCAACCGAGCCAACTGAAGAGCGTTTGGCCCGCCTGCACACCAAAGCGCGGGCGCTGGAACAAATTCCCGGCGTGTACCTGCTTAAAGATTCGCGTGATGTTGTCATTTATGTTGGTAAATCCCGATCTCTGCGGGATCGGGTAAGCAGTTATTTTCTTTCCAGCACAGATCTCGGGCCGGTTAAGCAACGCCTGCTGGATTATGTGGTTAATTTTGACACGCTGACCTGCGATTCAGAAGTTGAGGCACTGCTGATTGAAAGCCGCCTCATTAAAGATTTGCATCCGCGTTTTAATGCCCGGCTTTCCGATGGCAAAAGCTATCCCTATCTGGAAATTACCACGCGTGAAGATTTTCCCGGTGTGTATGTCACGCGGAAACCACAAACCAGCGGCACAAAACTTTATGGCCCGTTTATCAGCGGATATGCCCTCAAACAAGCCGTTATTTACATGCAGCGCGCCTTTAAGTTTCGCACCTGTCACCTGGAAATTTATGCGGATGATGACAAGCGCCGCCACTTTCGCCCATGCCTGCTCTATGCCATTAAGCAGTGTACCGCGCCATGCGCGGACAAAATCAGCCCGGAGCAATATGCCGGGGATATGGACCGATTTAAAAATTTTCTGGATTCCAGCCGCGGCGACGCGTTAAAGCAGATGACGGCGGAAATGCAAGCGGCTTCCGCCTCGCTGGATTTTGAAACTGCGGCCCAATTACGAGACCAAATTAAGGCATTAAAGTCTCTGGCGCATCGCGGCAAAGGGGCCAAGGTAATGCAGCCGGAATTGTTTTTTCAGGATCATCAGGCCGGTGTGCGGCAATTACAGGAAGTGCTGGAACTCGATGAACCGGTGCGATCCATGGAGGCCATCGACATCGCCCATTTTCAGGGTGAAGCGACCGTGGGATCGCTGGTATGTTTCATGGATGGTCGTCCTTTTAAGGATGGCTACAAGCGATTCCGCATTAAAACGGTCACCGGCATTGATGATTTTAGGTGCATAGCCGAAGTGGTTTCCCGGCGGTATCGGGAGGCGGGGCATGGCAATGAACTCTTCCCGGATGTGATACTCATTGATGGCGGCCTGGGCCAACTTCATGCCGCGCAGGGGGCCTTTGCGCAGATGGATGTAAAACCCCCGATGGTCATCAGCCTGGCCAAGCGCGAAGAAGAAATCTATATGCAGGGCCGCCCCATGCCTTTTAAGCTTTCGCGCACCAGCGCCGCATTAAAACTTTTACAATTTGCCCGGGATGAAGCCCACCGCTTTGCCCAAAGTTATCATCACCTGTTAATCGCCCGCCGACAGTTTCAGGACACCTTGCGCGGCAGCACCGGCAAGCTGAAGATTAAACGCAAAACCCGATCCAAAGCGGGCGGAGCCGACGCTGCCAAAGATATTGCAGTCCCCACAACAAATGAATTCAAAGTGTTATCGGAAAAGGAAATTCGTGATATGACAGCCAAACCGCATGCTGAACCCCCTTGACCTAATGAAGCTCCCATGAGCCACCAAGTACCGAGGGGGCGTAGCAATTTTTTCGGGAAGATCTGACATTCACGAGGACCGATGATTAATCCGGTGGTAGGTCCATCGTCGTAATTTAGCCACCGGGTTATGACCAAGAGGCTCTATGACACAGTGCTACCAGAGCATTATCTATGCTAACTACCCGGAGCAGCAATTCGGCCACAAACGCCAGGCGCATGGCGCTGGGAATAACAAAGAGGCGTCCGGAACTAAAGCAGACCAGCCTCAATATTCGCAATTCCGAGATTTACATTGTCTCGCGTTTTATGGTTTACTCTTGGGCATGGTGAACGCAGAGACGCAACATCCTGCCAATCTGTCTGGGCCACGGAATTGCCATCGGCACACGGTAGCTCGCGATTTTGAGGTTCGCGGAAATACGCTCGCACGGGGCTTATTTCAATTCTTTTGCGGGTTCATCGGGGCAAATTAAGGAGTCTTGACAATGGTGGACTGGTCTGGTCATGCGACTGAATCTAGTTGTAGAAATATAGGGCCAATGCTCTGCTTGAAAAACGCGGTCATTTGCCTGGCGATACTGGCCGTGTTGTCGCCCCGTTCCGCGTTTTCAAATGTTCTGCAAGTCGGGCCGGGCAGGCAATTCACCAGTATTGCAAAGGCTGTGGCGGCCGCCCGGCCCGGTGATGTCGTCAAAGTTTGGCCGCGCGACGGCGATCGCGCGTACCGTCGCACAGCCGTGGAGGTACGCACCTCCGACCTGATCATTGAGTCCGGCATTTCGGGAAAATGTGTCAAGATTAATGGATCGGGATTTAATTATTCGGGCCGCGGCGCGGTGCCGCGCGCTATTTTTCAGTTTAATCCTGGCGCCAACCATTGCGTGCTGCGCGGTTTTACGCTGTACGGGGCACACAACCATTCATTTAATGGCGCTGGTGTGCGCATTAATGCCGCCAACAATGTGCTTATTTCACATTGTTACATTCATGGCAACGATATGGGGATTATGAGCAATGGAAACCTGAACCACGGAACTGGCGCGAATCAGCAGATTGAATTTTGCCATATTGCGCGCAACGGAAGTTATAAAGAGCCAGGTTACAATCACAACCTTTATCTCGGCGGCACCAGCGCACTAATTCGTGGATGCAATATATCGCATGCGTTAACCGGCCATGATATCAAAAGCCGCTGCCATATCACATGGATCGAGTATTGCTATGTACACGGCTCGAACAACCGGGAAGTAGACCTTGTGGATGACAAGGTTAATACCGCCGCCCCCGCCAGCGATGCAGTCATACTGGGGTGTGTGATTGCCAAAGGGCGGGGCAATGGCAATCATCAGGTGATTCATTTCGGACAGGACGGCGGGGGATCGCACAATGGCACCTTATTTGTCATCCATAATATGATAAGCACCCCATGGCCCGGGCCGGTATTTGTCATGTCAGCAAGCGATGCACACATATTGTGCTGCGATAATAAGATCATCGGGCCGCGTGGCCGCCTGGGCCTGACCCTGTTTGTCCACGGCGCTAAAGCTGGCAATTTCTCCGGACGCGGCAATTGGCTATCAGCAGGTTATGGAAGCTGGCGGAAAACGCTGGGCGGCCACCTGATTCCCTGGCCGCAGGCGCGCAAGCTATTGCCCCAGACCGACTTGCCCGTCCACGACCGTCAGCTAAAATTCCTGCGCCACGGACAATTAGTGAATTGGCCAGGGGCAGCCACCGGTGCAGGAACAAATTAGAATCTGGAGAGTTGACCGTCGACGGCGGCCCGGCCGAAGTAAGGAGATCAGGTGGTCAGGTGAATAGTCGACCGCAGGAGGGGCGTCAATTTCTCGGCCGCAGCCACTGTTTTAGCCCCAGCCTTATTCGCTCTCCTGTTCACCTGTCTAAATTCTCCTGCTCTATTGGGTCTCTGGCCCAATCGGCCTCTTTTGCACTGCCAGCAGGCCCTTCTGAAAATGGAGGCGATTTTCGGCTTGTTGCAATACGATGCTGCGCTCGCAACCCATGGCCTGATCGGTTACTTCCACGCCCCGATACGCGGGCAGGCAGTGCATGACTACCCTATGGGCTGGGGCGGCGGAAATGAGTTTGGCGTTGATCTGGCAGGGGGTAAAAATCTTCATGCGCTGCGATTTTTCGCTTTCCTGCCCCATGTTGCCCCAAGTGTCGGTGTAAATAATATCCGCAGCGCGAACCGCCGCCGTGGGATCGCTGGTGTGTTTTATGGATGGTCGTCCTTTTAAGGATGGCTACAAGCGATTCCGCATTAAAACGGTCACCGGCATTGATGATTTTCGGTGCATAGCCGAGGTGGTTTTCCGGCGGTATCGGGAGGCGGGGCATGGCAATGAACTCTTCCCGGATGAATTGAAGGTGATCAACGCGCAAGACATTCTCGCCCTGCCGGCGAAACGGGGCAAAAAGAAGCCCTGAGTCAGGCTTGAATCATCGGCTGATGTTGGCCTGATGCTGCATCGCGGCTATCATGCGACACGTCATGGCTGATAGACATATTTCTTTACCGGTTATTTCTCATGCCGCACCGGATGCCGCGGGGCCAGCCGATATGGCAGGTGCGTTGCGGCAACTGGATGTCGGCGAATTACGGTTGACCGGGCATGATCGGCTTTTATATGCAACCGACGCTTCGCTGTATCAGGTTATGCCGCTGGGTGTGGTCATTCCGGATTCAGTAAAGCAGATCTCCACGCTGCTGGAATTTTGCCGCCGGCAACGCATTGCCGTATTGCCGCGCGGCGGTGGAACAAGCCTGGCGGGGCAATGTACGAATCAGGCTCTGGTACTGGATTTATCACCGCGATTCCGCGGCTTACATGAAGTGGATCTCCCGCGGCGAACGTGTGTCGCCCAAGCGGGGATAAGCATTGATCAGATCAACCGCGAACTGGCACCGAGCGGACTATTTTTTGCGCCTGATCCGGCCACAGTGGCTCAGGCCGCCCTGGGCGGATGTATTGGCAATAATGCCGCCGGAGCAAGGTCCATCCGGTATGGCCGCACCAGTGAAAATCTCGCCGCCGTGCATGTGGTGCTCACCGATGGACAAGAGCTTTGGCTGGAGGCCGGGGCGGGACGGCGTAATGCCGTCGCGCTTACACTCGCTCAGCGCGTCACTGCGGTTGTGCAGCAACATGCAACACGGATTCGTGAACGATTCCCGAAACTCATTCGCCGCAATGCCGGCTATTCGCTGGACCTGATACTTAGACAATTGGATGCCGGCACAACGCCGGCGGATTTGGATCTCAGTGGATTGCTGTGCGGCAGTGAAGGCTCGCTGGCGGTTATTACGGCAGCACGCCTGAAATTGCATCCGATTCCCGCGGCGCGGGGTCTGGCAATTCTGGCGTTTAACAGTTTGGAGCAGGCGTTGGATCGGTTGCTGCCAATTTTAGATACGCAACCCAGTGCCGTGGAACTGCTGGACGCGGCGGTGCTGCAAGCGGCACAGGGCAATGCGGAAGCGCGGCAACAATTGGAAGTCATGCCGTTGATTCATGGCCAACTTCCGGCAGCGGTGCTGTATGTGGAATATCAGGCTCAAGACTCTGAACATGAGCTCGATACCTGCTTTACACATCCAGCGCTGACGGCTCCGGCGGCCCGGATATTCCGGCAACCCGCGGAAATGCAGCGCGCCTGGGCACTGCGTAAAAGTACCGAAGCACTTTTACATGCCCTGTCGAGTACCCGCAAGCCCATTACCTTTGTGGAAGATAATGCGATCCCGGTGGAACGCTTGGCGGAATTCATCCGGCGTTTCAAAATGATCATCGCGGCGCATGGCACGAATGCCGCCTTTTACGCCCACGCTTCGGTAGGTGTATTACATCTGCGTCCCATGCTTAATCTGCATGACCCCGCTGATCAGCAGGCCATGCGGGAAATCGCTTTGGAAACCGCCCGCTTGGCGCGCGACTGCGGCGGCGTAATGTCCGGAGAACATGGAGACGGGCGCGTGCGTGGGCCGCTGCTTTTGGAATATTTTGGCCCCGAACTCATGCGGGCATTTACCGAAATCAAGGCAATTTTTGATCCCGCGGGAATCTTGAATCCCGGCATGATTGTCAATGCCGGTGAGGTGGAATCCATCACAAGGCATCTGCGACAACAGGCGCAACGGCACACACTTCACATAGACACTACAACATATTTCGATTACTCCGATCATGAATCTTTTGCCGGCGCGGTGGAAATGTGCAATGGCGCAGGCTTTTGCCGTAAGACTTCCGGAGGAACCATGTGCCCGTCCTATCGGGCCACACTGGATGAGCGGCATTCACCACGCGGAAGAGCTAATGCCCTGCGCGCCAGTATTCTTGGCACATCGGATCATCCCAATTGGACGGATGCCGGAACACTGGAAACCCTTGATTTATGCCTTTCCTGCAAAGCTTGTAAAACCGAATGCCCCAGCAGCGTGGATATCGCCCGGCTCAAAGCGGAATACATGGCACAGCGCTACCGCGAAATAAGTCCGTCGCTGGCAGCCCGCATGTTCGGCCATGTCCATACGCTGAATAAATTGGGATCGCTCCTGCCGGGATTGGCCAATCGGGCGCAGAATATGGCACCTGTGCGCGCAATAATGAATCAGCTATTGGGATTGGCACCACAACGCCAATTGCCCGGTTTCTCCACTGCCTTGGCCAAACTGTTTCACAACGGCCTGAAAAATGGAAACCCCGCACAAGGCCCCAGAGTGGCACTATTTGCCGACTGCTTTACCAATTACAACGAATCGCACATTGGCGTGGCAACCACCCGGGTGTTGCGGCAACTTGGCTATCGGGTGGAACTCATTGATCGTGGCTGCTGCGGAAGAGCTATGATTTCCAACGGATTGCTGCCTGTCGCCCAGCAGACAATCCGCAAGACGCTGACCCTTCTGACACCCGCCATTATGGATGCGGAGGTTGTCGCCATTATCGTCTGCGAGCCGTCCTGCCTGAGCGCCATGCTGGATGATTGGCAGCATTTCAACGGTATTGGCCACGCGGAAGTGCTTAAACAATTGGCCAATAAAGCCATTTCACCAACTGATTTCGTGCAAAAGCGCTGGAAGGATCATCCGGTACCACCAATTTTAAAACCCAAAAGCGCCAGTCCAATATTATTTCATGGCCATTGCCATGCCAAAGCTCTATGGGGCACCGAAAACGATGCCAATCTGTTGCGGCGACTGTCCGACGGGCACGCGACAATTCTGAGCACTGGCTGCTGCGGCATGGCCGGCGGGTTTGGATATACGCAGGATCATTACGAATTATCCATGTCAATTTTCGGCCAGAGTGAATTTGACCCCATTCGCCAAGCCTCGGATCAAGCGGTCATTCTTGCCCCCGGCACCTCGTGCCGACATCAGATACAACACGCCACCGGGCGACAAGCCCTGCACCCCGTTGAATGGCTGGCGGAGTTATTGTAAGGGGCCGCCAAGAAATAACGTTTACAAATATGACGCCGGGATTTTGGCGTCTGGCAAGACGCCCGCGAGGAGCATATCCGCATGGATACGTAACGAG
>Ga0209012_1002970_pt1 | contig 13544 bp, 9 predicted proteins | sample RS3BMetagenome_FD_184735 | JGI IMG/M metagenome (GOLD analysis project Ga0209012, IMG submission 184735) | Ferric oxide microbial mat and aquatic microbial communities from Rainbow Spring, Yellowstone National Park, USA - RS3B (SPAdes) (version 3) ...
CCTCTGGGTCGAGTTTCCGACAAGCATGCACGCTGTTCATCATGCCAGATGATGCCCTGGCGTTGCACCGCATTGTCGGATCACAGCGCATGGCATACATCACCGCGAATCAACTGCGTCGCGAGTTCGAGTTTCCGGCACCAGTTTCTTTCGGTGCACGCGTTTGCGATTAGTGGCCGCGTCCTTGGCCCGCAAACGGCCATATTCGGACATTGCTCGCTAAACCGCCCGGCTCTGGTGCGCTCGCCGCAGCCACAGCGCCCGAGTCCAGAGCCGTGGTCGGTGCCTTTGGTACAGCGGGTGGCACGATATCTGCATCGTCTTCGGGAATCTCAGGATCGTGCGGCATGTTGGATGAAGCGTCACCCAACATGTAGGCGTTCGTGGGCTCTACCGCCTCCTCAATGGCGAATGGATTCCATGCGGCATCGTACAGCGCGCTCGATGTGCATGCAGCAATGTCTGCCAGCATACCAGGCGAACTGGCAAGCATTGGATTGCCCTCGACGAATGTGCGGCTCGCACCGGAGGCGATGGAGCATTGAGCGTTCGACTGCTGGGGCGTGCGCTCCATTCGCTGACAATCTTGGACGGTTTGCAGCGCCTGCTCCAGTGTCGCACTGAGCGATTGCATCATGGAGCTGTCCTGGCGGGGTCGTGCGAATCTGCGCGTGCGCTGCTCCCTGGCGGTGGCATCGGAGGCTGCAGCAGGCAGCGAAGCCGCCTCGTCACCGGCACGCTCGTGCAGTGCGAATGCTGGTGCACTTGTGGACAGCACGTACGCCGGAGGTAGCTGCGCTTTCGAGCTACCATGTGCTGCTGATGATGCTGAAGCCAGTGCCCGTGCATCCTCCGCTGCCTCATCGCCATAGGTTGCAAGATCGCGGGTGTGGAAACGAAGGCCCATGTTCGGCGATCGAAGGCGCGGAGGCAACCATGTCTCCTGGTCCATCATGCCGCGTCCACTCAGAAACGGATGCAGCATGCATTCGGTGCTCGTCCAACGCCGACCAGGATCCCACTCCAACATTCCGCGCAAGAGGCTGAGCAGTGCGCGCCGCTGTGCCAGTTCCTCGCGCTCATCCGTGTTTGGTTTCATGGGGCTCTTCACAATGATATCCTCCAGTTTCCGGTGCTTAAAGTACTGTTTCCAGGGTACAGGCCCCTGCCCTGTCAGCGCGTCCGAAGTCAGACCGCGAAGATGCCCGTTGTGAAAGAAGCGATGGCTCTGCTTGCCGCTTTGAATCATCCACGCCGGCGGCATACCAAGCATGTCCACCATTCGCTGAATCATGTTTTCGTCGTCGTGGCCCGGAAACAGTGGCAAACCCAAAAACAGTTCCCCAACGATACAGCCCAGAGACCAAATATCGATCTTCGTTCCGTAGGGCAGTCCCAGGATCACCTCGGGTGAGCGATAGAAACGCGACTGGACGTACGAATATATGACGTGATTTTCCTGGCACGCCGAGCCAAAGTCGATGAGTTTCACCTCCACACCATCGTTTCGGCAGAGGAGCAGGTTCTCAGGTTTCAAATCGCAGTGGATGATTCCCGCTTGCGCGAGCAGATCCAACGTCGGAAGCAACTGCTGCAGCACGGAACGAACAATGAGGAGGCCCAAGCCTCGAAATCGATTCTGTTTCAAAAGATCAAACAAGGACATTCCCAGCTTCTCCAAGACGAGGCATAGATGATGGTGAAACTGAAAGTGCTGCAGTAACTTAACCACGTGGCGGACGCGTTCCGCAGGAAAAGTGCGATGGAGCATCTGCAACACGTAGACTTCCATGAGGGCCTGTCGCAGGTATGCCTCTTGGTTTTTCACCACCTTGAGAGCCACCGTCCGGCTGCTGCCCAGTTCTAAGCATTTCACTACCTGTCCAAAAGTGCCCACACCAAGCAGGTCCAGCACTTCGTAAACGTCCCCGTTCGGGGAGCGAATAGCATCATGCACACGGAGAATGAAGTCGTGATTCTCATTATCGTAGCCGTTGTTAAACCGCGGCTGGTCTGGCCTCGTCAAAGTTCTTCGAGGATTCAGCTTCGGATCGTACTCGAATACGGAAGATACTCGTCGGTACGTGCGTAAAATATCGGTGGTTAGGAGCTCCAGCAGCGGCTTCCGCTGACGCGCTCCAGCGGAGGCAGAGGTGCTCGCCCCGTCTGCAGTCGGCGTCGAGCGCGTTCTAGCAGACCACGCCCTCTTCTGCAGAGAGCTTTCGTGTCCTCCATACGACATGTGGGCTTCAGTGCGTGACGTGCCAGTCAATGGAAACACGCCTTGTACCCATGAACAAAGCGCCTGAGAAAACCCGCACTTCCGCGGAGCACTAGTCTCCGCTCGAGACTCGCCCCGCCCCAGGCAGCGATGGATGAACCGCAAGCGCTGCGGCTTGCATCGCGCGCCCAACGCTCGGTACACGACCCGCAATGCGACGCGTCGATTGCGCCATGCTGCGATTGCCACACGGACACGTAGCAGCGCAGATGGCTTGACAAACCGATCGCCAGTGCGCAATCCGGGAATCCATGGTCAGTAGAGACGTTCTGTGGATCGCAGCGAATCGCAGACGCGGCGGCATTCAACGAGTTCAGTTGCGCGCTTTGACAGCGCGCTCGCGTGCTGTAGACCCGCATCAATGCGGCGCTATGGTGGGTGATTCATGCCGGATGCCGCTTTCGCGCTCCGCCACCAGCACAGCACTTTATTCATGATTCGGATATGCGTGCATAGATAGACAGCACAGCACTTTATTCATGATTCGGGATATACATACATAGATAGACAGCACAGCACTTTATTCAAGATTCGGGATATGCGTGCATAGATAGACAGCACAGCACTTTATTCATGATTCGGTATATGCGTGCATAGATAGACAGCACAGCACTTTATTCATGATTCGGGATATGCGTGCATAGATAGACAGCACAGCACTTTATTCATGATTCGGATATGCGTGCATAGATAGACAGCACAGCACTTTATTCATGATTCGGGATATGCGTGCATAGATATTAAGCGATGCGTGCCTCTGTAGATGCGTGCACAGCAGCACGCATGGATGCGATGGCGGCAAATGGTGAACGCTAGCAGGCATTTGTCGTTTCAAGCACAGGCAGTAAGAATCCGCTGGTCTCTTTCTCAGCAGTCGTAGTATCAGACGTAGTTGTAGTAGAGATGCTGGTGTACATGGCTGCGTGCGACAGTACCGCCCAAGCATGCAGATTCTCGCAACAAGCGCTCCGCTGCGTGGGTAGCAGGCTCTCCCAGTAGCCGGATCATATCAATCCGCTGGCAACGCAGCCGGTGCGTCTTAGACTCGTATAAGAAGGCCGGCTGCTGCCGTAGCCGCTGGTGATAACAGTGATGGTGTTTGCGACATAGCACGCTTTACATGGCCTCGAGCTCTTGCTCGACTCGACGCATACGCAAGACCAGGAAAATCCCAACAATCGCACCGGCAATGTACAGCAGCAGCGGCAGCGCTGCAAGGATTTTGAGCACAGCGATGCCGCCAGGCACCAGCAAGACCGCCTGCACGAAATACCAGAATCCATCCTGCCACTGCCGAGCAATGCGGTAGCGGATGTACCTCTGAGGCGCAAAGGCTGAAAATGGCACCGGTTGCAGCGGTTCCGGGAGGCCACTCTGACCGACTTGCGAGCCTGCCCGATGCTGCATGGCCTGCTCTTTGCTGAGCAGGTCGAGCGAGACCTGTATGCGCGGCGATGCGGCGACCGGCCCGGAGCCCACTCGATGCATCATAATCCACTGGCGGAAGCGCTGCGCTCGCCCGTTGTTCCGATGGGCCTCCTCGAAAATGGAAGAAAGGTCTAAAGTGACAGTCGCTAACAGCTGCGGATCAGATGGCGCCAGTTGACCAACGAGCGGGAAGCCCGACGGACTGTGGACGTCCCAGACGTGCAGTCGCAGCCGTGGCACCAGCTCTGGATCCGGCCAGTGCAGCGGGCGCCACACGAGGCGGTAATTGAAATTCGCAGACCCATCGTCGCAATTATGGACAACAGAGGTATGAATCTCGGAAGAGGTGTCGTTTCCGAGCTGCGCTCGCACCTGGAGGTCCTGCAACGGCACAGACGCGTTGGCGTTGCCACTTGGAGTCGTGCCGACCGCTGCTGACGCGGTCGTTCCCCTGGTGCGCCCACCGTCCGCAGCTCCATCGACATCGCCGCCATGGACTGGCTCCGAGACCCTCTCCAGTTTGCAACCTATGACGCGCCATATGACCAGCCGCAGCTCGTATTGGTGCGGATCGAGCGGTTCCAGTGGACAAAACGGTCTATTCGCTGCCTCTTCAGCGCTGAGCAGCTCAAGTCGTAGCGTCAGCTCGCCACGGGGTATGACACGGTCTGGCACAAACAGACGCCGCGTCTCTATTGGCGATTCCAGACGAGATAACGGCGGCAAGTCCGTGTACCAACGCTGGTCCAGGTCGATCTCTGTCTCGCCGAGGAGCAGGGCGCGTCCGATTCCCGCCCGCACCAAGTCCACGCGCACGTCCCTGCTCATCGCACGGTGGACAAATGGGCCAAACGTCCAGGTCGCATACCTGGGCACCAGCGCTGCGGCATTCGGTACCTCAAAGTCCGGACCGGCAAAGTGCTTCACTCGGATCGTGAGGCGAGAGCCAGGCAGGCGCACATTGGTGAACTCGAACGACTGGAATATGTCCGGGTTCAAAGAGTGCCGAACCGGTGATCGCTTCGTCGATAGGGTCTTCTCGCCGCCGTTGAGCTCCACTTTGAGGTAGATGTTTGGATCTCCGCTGGGCACTCTAAGGCCGCGTGCATGATATACATGCAAGCGCACCACCACGTCGTTCCGTTCGACGTAGCGGCGTCGCATTTGCTCTCGAAACGCTGCCGCGTATGCTTCCAGATCGGAAACATCCTCGACGCGCTGCAGTGCCGTCACCACGTTCGTGTCAGCAGCGACTGCAGCGTATCCGGTTCGCACGATGCGCCAGTCGAGGGCCAGCTTGCCCACCGGAACCGGGTCATTGTAACGCCTCGACTCGTGGTGCAAGAGACTGAGTCGGCGCTCGGTTTCATCTCTACGATATAGCATCGAGGCGGTTGCACGGCCGGAGACGCGACCTCGCCTCAGAGGTCTCGCACCTCGACGGTCATGCCCTGTGCCGCTTCGGAGGCGTCTTCGCACCGGGCTTACAGCCGCGCACACCGCTGTCGACGATGACCGTCTGGTTACCGTACCCGCAGTGGGACCCGCTTGAGCCCCTGACAAGGAACGCTCCTCCGCGACAACTTCAGCATCTTCGGTGGCGGGAGAGTTCGGCGTTTCCGCTGCAAGGACGCTGCATGGAGCAGGTGCTGTTTGTTCGAGTGCGGCGGCCTCTGGATGTATTGTGCTCGGAGCATGCCGCGGCTTCCGCGACGGCTCCGCTCGGAAACTCGGCCGAATCTGCGGTAAGCGCATCTTCTTGATTCCGGTAAGCATTCCGCGCTCGCCAGTAGCAGTCAGGTTGACCCGGCGCCTCTTGCGGCGAACGAGGCCATGTCGGAGAAGGGCCTCGCTGAACTGGGCATGCGGTTCAAGGCTTCGCTCGAGCTCATCGGAGACCGAGTGAACGCCGTGTGCGTCCGACTTGTCTGAAACAGCGTGGTCTGGCCTTTCGGGGCCCTTTGAGCGCCCACCAATGACGGATCTCTCGTAATGCTCTAGGGCCGTCACGAGGCCCCGGTGGTGCAAGAGGCGAAAGAAACGGAGAAGCCACGGCGTCAGGCGCGATGACGGAAATTCCATCTCCTCCAGTCCAAATCGCAGTGCAATCTCAGGAGCAATCTCCACGAGGTAATTCACAAGCGCTGCCCATAGCGCCAGTCCCGATGCGCGCACGTCGTGCTGCCAGACTTGCTTGAGTTGTCGGCGAAAGCTGCTCAGATCGAAACCGCTTCGTTGAGGCGCTCCATTGCTGGCAGTTTCCAAGGCCTCTTGCATACCCGCAAGCGGCCCGTGCTGACGTTTCGCACGCCGCATGAGCACCCTCTGCTCCAGATACTCTAGGCCGTACTGCTGGAGGCCGCCGACGAGTAGATGCTTTTTTGCAAATTCCTCTGGAGTGATGTTCGCGCTCGCGTAGAAGCGCTCACCATCTCGGCTCTCGAGTATAATATGCAGTGAGGAAAGATCACCAATATCAGGGGGCAACCGCAGGATCACAACATCCCCTATATGGTTCTGGTCTGCGCCCAGACTGCCGCTGCTGCCAGCACTCAGGTGGATCGGCTCGCTTCGTTGCATTCCATCACGAAAGTTGAGAAACATTCGCAAACTGAGTGAGTCTCGGCTCGGATCGAGACCAAAGCAGCGCAGACCCAGATGGTGAATGGACACAAGACCCACGAGCATCCAGTACGAGGCAGCGGGTCCGCGACTAGGTTGCGACTGCAGGTCGGCAGGTTTTGGTGTAATCGTCAGCGGTGGCCGCTGCACCGCCATATCCCCGTCTCGTTGTTCTGGCGACTGCGGGTTGTTACCTGATGTAAGCGCCTGCGTCGGAGTATCTACATGCGCTCGCAAATGGATGTGCGGATCCCGCAGAACTCGTGTCTCGAGCGCGCTCGGACTCGCTAGGGTCGAATTTAGCAGCCTGAAGCTTGCCAGCATACCGCCATGTACAATCAAGGGGTTCGTGATGAACATGTCAAACCAGGTGGGTTCCGAAGCGTCCAACGCTGTGAGATCCACCTCAGCACGACAGAGATATTCCGCCTTATCGAGTTTTCTAGGATCAAACGCGGCTGGGTCATCGTCCCAATCGAAGACTTTGACGGACACCGGTGGTAGCGCTTCGAAGCGGCTGAGCTGCACAGGACCCACCAGCAGTCGTTCCTGAAAGCTCGGATCACAAGTCTGGTGACAGAGACGGGTGCCAAACGCTCGCGCCGCCCCAAAGCGCACAACTAGAAAAGGATCCGAGAAGCCGGTAGGGTCCGCTGCCGGTAAATTTCGGCAGCGAAGAATATTGCACTCAACCCAGTAAGTATCTGCTGAGATATTGTGTCCGTCCACAGGTCCCGTTGACGACACCTCTCTGGTCCCTGAATGACGCGACCTGGATGGCTCTCGGATGACTTTGGTCGGAGCGTGCGCATCCCCCTGGTGCCGCAAACAGATATAGAGACACGCGGTGCCTGCAACGGACACATCAGTGCCCTCCGTTTCCGTCACAGGCCTATCCATGAGCCAGGATCGACACAGGCCGTCATCCGGCAGAGCGTGAAGCAGCGACGCTGGCAGCCGCAACAGCGAAAAATATCGCTCTGGGGCATCGTGCCCCGTCCGATAGAATACTTGCAGAAACAAGTCTGGAATATTTCGCAGGTCCTGCTCTACTTCCAGCTTCATGGCCTGCGTCTCTTGGTTCGTCACCGACTGAACCGGTGGTACCGGAAGCAGCGCCCCCGTCACCGCACTGTGATGATGCACCGGAGCCAAGTCAGTCTGCGCAATGAGGCGGTCGCCGATCTTCAGGTACACCCGAACCAAGCTGGAATCCGGCAGTGGGAGCTCTGTGATGCGCTGCAGTCTCACATACAGCGTGTACTGGAGACGATGCGGGGCCCGCTGACTGGCCGTGAACAGCTCAGCCCAGTTCAGCCGCTGGTACCACAGCGGGATCGCTTTGCAATGGGGCGAATGCGGCCACATTCGGGCAGCGAGCAGAATTCTCCCCACATACTTCGTGGGAGACGCATTCAGATGGATGTAGTGCGGCCGCATCTCAAACACTCGACGCTCGCGGATGTGGCCGTGTTGCTTGTGCTGGTGGAGCAGGTGACTGTGGACAAGTTGCTCCAGCCAATGCACGATACGGAACAAACGCTCCAGCTTGGTCGTGGATTCGCCGTGGGTGCGATGACCCAAGTGCGAACTCGCGGCACTTGTGCGGTGATGGTGCATCTCTGTATCTGCAGTTAGACTCAGCTGCGTTTGATCGCGATACTGGATGCTTGCGGTACATCCCCGTTGCAGCAAGCCGCTCAAGGGCAAATGAACATCCGCTATGAGGCGACTGCTGGGCGATTCTCGCAGCCGCAGTAAGATGTCCTCAAAATTGGCCTCCTCGTGATTGGTAAGCGAGATCGGGAGACAGAATCCCATGGACAAACTCGTTTCCTTGCCGAACCCAACGCGCACAACTTCGGACGCGATAACGGCTTTTTTCTCGCGTCCTGCAAAAACAATTTCACAGTATACTTGCTTCCCATTGGACTCCCCGGCCTCTGACCTTCTCGATAGGAGGCGTGCTTGGCTCGCCCGATGTCTCGTCAGCTTGGAGCTTTTCTCGTTGGTGCCAGCCGGCGTATGCGATGCCTCTGGGGCATTGAGAGCCGCCTCTGGCGTCGATGGCGCCAGCTCGATACCCAGAATCGCAATATACAGTCTCCAGCGCTCTATCAATAAGCTCGGGCGCTGAATGACCAGATTCTTGAGCAAACGAGGAGCGGCTGCAGTTGTACGTGCTGCGTGTGTCGAGTGCTCTGCAACCGGCATGATACCTGGTCCGTAGACAACAGCAGAGATGCGAATATAACCAACAAGATCGTCCTCATTGCCAGTCGTATTGGTGAGAGGAAGCCACCGCTCTCTGAAACAGTGATCTTTCTGGTTCCACAAGGCTAAGAAATCAAAGCTATAGGAGCCGATAAGCTGCGAAGGTCGCCAAAAGTTCCAGTTCCACACAGCCAGTGTGATCACTTCATCGCGGATCTGCTCTTGACCCAGCGTCTTGCTGAAGAACAACATTCGGTCGAAGATTGCAGTGAATGACCAGCGACACACCTGCGTGTGCTGGGTATCGCCCAGAGCGTACACGTGAACGACTGGATTCATAGATGTGAAAGCCTTCGGACCTGACTGAAAGATCGATACATCATGGACATGAATCCTTATAGAGTAGCTGCCGTGCGGGAAGGTCGGGAGTCGTGCCGCCAATGATAGCGAGCAGAACGGCAACAGGTGCACCTGACGACGCAGCAACAAACGTGCGTGACGCCCCGCTGCATGCAGGGCGTGGTACACCGCATTACCCTGGTGTGCCCACAGGCGATGCAGCTCCAGGCTGCAGTGACCTAAATGGATCCTAGTCGAATGTAAGCTATGATGGGAAGAAGCAACAGCAGCATCCGTCGGCGGTGATGCCTCAGTGCTATTTTGCGTGTTCGGCAGCGCCTCTGGCTCGTCTTCAGTATCCACAGTGGATGCGCCACGTGTCGCGTCTTGGTGCACTGCGCTTGACGTGGGTTTTCGCTTGGAATGCTCCAGAAGAAGCTTGCTGGGGAAAGGCACTGGAGATAAGGCAGCGCTCTCATCCACAGGCAAGCTCGCAAAGTATTGCTCTCGAACCGCAAGCGATTGGTGCTCCAAGGTAGCATGCTCACTAGCTGCTGCTTGCTTCGCCAGCGCTGGCGGGATTGGCAGCACATACGATGAATACCTTTTCAGCGGCGTTGTTCGGCCAATGACGTTCACGCGGATGAGGTCTCTAGCGGTAGGCTTGTCTGCGATGTGCACGAAAAACTTCACCTTTTGCCGACGAAACTGTACCTTGTTAGACTGCTTGTCGTAGTCGACGTATGAGGTAGACCCCAGCAGGCTTCCGTGCGCATCGCGAATCTCCAACTTCACCCTGCGAAGTGTTTGAGCTGCAAAGAGTCGTGCTGTGGCAGCGGTCACGAGCGAACGCTCAACTCGCCGTTGCTCCCAGAGTTTTTCCAAGATTCGGTGCAGTTTCTCTTCTAAGAGATGTTCGATGTAATCAAACTCAAGTTCTACTTCCATGATGCTGCCCGTTCTGGGAAAGTTGTGGGCTTCGTGTTCAGAAGACTTGCCGCTCCGAGGCTCATGAGTGCCATCGGTAGACGCTGGGCTGTCGCTCGCAGCGACGCCGTCTTGTTGTGCACTGGGTTCAGAGTCCGCCAATTCGCTGCTTTCCATCTTCAGATGAGCGTGGAGCTTCAATGAGCAAGTTCCTTCTGAAACCCAAACGCTTTCGAATACAAGCTCTGACGCATGTGTGGCTAGCAACGCGTGTTTGCAAGTCGCGAGAGTCCACCGTCATCGAGCGGCGTGTTTGCTGCCAGGCGGCTACAGCGATGCCGCAGCGCACATCTCAATGGCCGTCCATTAAGCTGTACGCTCTTTGCGTTGCAGATAATTGCTCGAGGTAGTTTGCGGGGACAAGCGCCGATTACTGGCTTATTAAAAGAAAGGGCAGCGAGCCCTCTCTTCAAAGTGTGGGGTGTGTTTAGAAGACCTGTGAGACTGCTGAAAACACCCGATATGCCGAGCAGCGCTCGAGTGGAGTCGGCGACACGCGTGCAGGCTGCGTGTCTCAAAGCGCGGGACCTGTTGAGGTTCACAAAGTTATGGTGCTGCCGTGCTTGAGTTTTGCACTCAAGTCAGACGATGTCTACGGATAGGCGTTTGCATCCTCAGCGGATGACGATCACGCCTAACGACTATTCAGAAGCGTTTCCGGGGCAAAAAAACGCTTCTGCATAGATTACTTTGTTTCTGCCGCAAAAGTCTACTGGAGGACTGTTTCAAGTTCATATTACCGCATCGATAGAGGCAGAACTGCGGTTTAGAGCTAACCGTATATCACGGAACAGAGACACTTGGTGTACGGCTCACTGGAGCGCTCGCACGGTATCCTCGGATGTGTATACACGGCCTGATCCTGCTCTTACGCAAGTAGACCCGTTGTCGGCGAGCGTGGATATGTTCCCGTGGCAATTGAGGATCGGTCAATATTCGGAAGATAATTTTTCTGGCAGTGAAACCGTCAGCAATGTAATTTTGAAGACTCGGACCCAGGAGCTCACAGAATGCATCTCACTTGGGGCAGCTGCAGGATGCTCGCTGACTTGCACCATCTGCGAATACCCAGGATAATTGACGAGAATCTGGAAATGAGCGCATGGACAACACGAAACGGAGTACAAACGAGTATGAAAATGCAAAAATGCGTATAGGATCGATAGCGATGCATTCGTTCGATGCATGCTTCGCAAAACTGCATGCAGTATATGGATCCGATGTGATACCAGCGTGTTGTTGAATTGGAAGCATGCTCACGCAACGGTGGAGAGCTATCGATGAATTGCATCCTCTGCGATCCTGCATGGAATGGTTAGGTGCGACTACAAAGCAGCTTAGGGCGCTACGTTGGCCAGTTGGCACCTGCTTGCCGAGCGGCCTATTTTTCAAGTCTGCGTTTAGCTCTTCCTGTACCTGGTGGCCGCCAGCGTGCACAAGCTGGCTCTAGAAATCGAGCAGCCACCAACAGGTTTCTGGAATGGGCTCATTTGGAAAATCTCGTAAGTAAAGAATACGTCTAGCATCGAGTTTAAATCACGACGTCAGCGAGCAACGCAGACTCGGGACGGTTTTCTCTTTCGGGCACACGGTCCTTCATGGACTTTTAGACTCGTTTCAGTAAAGAAATAGAAAAGTGAGCTGCGCGCTCTGTTCCTACCCTAAGATTTCTTTTTTCTCAGGTTTTGTAGATGCGCTGCCTCGACACTCACAGCACAGTAATGAGGGCGTATGGGTTCAGAGGAAGTCTTAGGATTCTCGCTTGTTTATCGGGCAAAACGCTCTCGAATCTTTTTGTCGATGGAATTCGTCACGTCACCGAAATCAAAGTGATACGCGATGCCCTCGAACGAGGGCTCGTAAAAGAATCGAAAAAAATCATCCAGTTCAGAAGTGCAAGGTTGCGTTCTCCTCCTTTCATTACGTGCGGCATGTTCAATTCACGCATGCTTCAAGTTATCGATCTTGGTGTTTCCAAGCAACTCGTGGCGTCACAATTCGAGCAGGTGGACCGACGAGCGAAAAACATTCGACGTTGTGGTCTCCTGAAGACTTGTTCGCAAGTTTATACCAAAAGTTCACTTAGCCTTTCACGTCAAATAATCCATTTCGTTCAAAATACGAATCTTTCTTTCTTTATGGTCACAGAAGAAACGACATTCGACAAAAACATGATACATCTCGCAGGATCTGCTCCCAGAGGCTCTCCTCTCTTCTGTTTGCATGGAAAAGGGTCTTGGGCATAGTCATCAGTCATCGCAGCGATCACTTCCAGTGACGCGTGCGTCATAGCTTTGCACGTCGGGGCGTCAACGGATCGAAAACGCTCATCGTTTTCTCCAACATGAATTCTCCTTTTGGCACTAGTTTCGCCACGACAAGTATTGCGTTCAACGAATCCTCTGTCGAATGGAGCAGCGCGCGATGACGCATGCAGCGGACAGGGTAATTGCCAGGGGTGTCTCCCAGACGAAACCCATGACCCTAAGCAACGGCACCTGGAACAGAAAAGTAGGAGGTCATCCAGCGGAGCCTTCTGTACCTCTCAAGGGCGTGCACCGAACTTTAAAGCAAGTGTTCACGTGCCACAGGGCAGCCATCGAAGAAGGTTCGATCGACATCTGGGTACGCCGGACTGGAGCAAATTGCCACAGGTGCAGAGGTGGCACAGGTCGTGTAAACAATACGATGGAAATGGCAAGCGAAGCGTCGATCGCGACTTGCACCTGTGCATGAAGTTCGTCAGTAATAGCCGGACATTGCGAAATTTGGCTATGAAAAATGTGATTAACGATCAATATCTCTTGGCAGCAGAACTGCTGGGAACAGAGACACCAGCGTATCCCAAGCCGGAGCTAAGAGAGAGAAACATGAAGCATGCGCAGGAACATCCCGCAAAGACTGGTGTTGATGACAGCAGGGAGAGAACTAATTCTTAGAAAGCACGCCTAAGTTAGCTACATGCATTCGCTATGTGGTATTTCGAGAAAATTCGCTCCCATCAGCGCCGGGAGTCTCCTCTCCGGCACCGCATATCTCCATATATCTGTAGCGGCGTCAAAGTCTCGATTCACGAACTCCATGCTTCTCTGCTCGTTGGCTGTAATCAGTAATGCGTGTCGTCCTCGAACTTGCGCCCTGCGTTCCATTTCCTGTTCTGTCAGCTCTCCGTGCTTTTCTATATCCTCAGCGCTCCGCTGGCACTTTTCCATCTCGACCTTCTGAACTTTACACCCCAGCTCGTGGTCTATGCATGACATTCGAAACTCACCTACCAGTATTGTGACAAAACGGTGTGCGCACTCCTTGTACGCTGGAGTCGACGGAATCGGTATGCTCCCTTTTCCTGACGCTCAGCGTCCTGCTCCGAATGCTACTACGAGCCTTTGACTCTTGGTCTCTTTGATAGCGCTCAACTGGTTGAAGAGATTGGAGAATGCATGTCGCTTCCCATGGTACAATTTCATACGCTGACGAGCCCACCGGGGCTTTGTATACTCTTTCCACAGCTCCTCGTCATGAGCAGCACGAACTTTCACGAATTCCCGCAAAGCTGGAAAGTTCGCACTTCGACTAGTCACCAGGCTGATCGCTCCCAGATGCCCCTTCACTCCTGAGATCCATTTCTATCTTTTTCCCTTCGGATTCACTATTCCCGATTCTCGGTAGTATC
>Ga0209012_1002975_pt1 | contig 13541 bp, 15 predicted proteins | sample RS3BMetagenome_FD_184735 | JGI IMG/M metagenome (GOLD analysis project Ga0209012, IMG submission 184735) | Ferric oxide microbial mat and aquatic microbial communities from Rainbow Spring, Yellowstone National Park, USA - RS3B (SPAdes) (version 3) ...
TTGGTGAACAAAGTTCATCAAAAAGAGAAGAAATAGAAGTAAAACTTGCAAAAGATAATTTTGTAGAAGCCGTAAAATTTATGAATGCCCTAGGCTACAGTAAAGGTATGCTGTCTCTTCGTATCTCAGAAAGGTATATGTTCAAAGGGGTAGAAATCACAATTGTTAAGCCAATTATTTTAAGAAACAATTCAAAAAAGGTTCACAGTATATATTATGAGGCTGAGAAGCTTTCAAATGAAGAGAATGTGGAAGAGGCAAAAGCAAGTATAACTTCGGTAATTAATGAGTTAAACCTGAAAACTTTTGTTGAACATAAAAAAGATATTGAAAATTCTAATCTTTTGTCAAAAGGTTCATTCTATGAATATGTAGACCAGCTCAACAAGGAAGCAAACGTAGAAGTAGATTTTACAAAAGATGGTTATGAAGTATTGGATAATGTTTTAAAAATCTATGACAAGAGTAGATGAAACGGAGATAGATATATGAAAAGTATCATAAATTGCAGGCCAAAATGCACGTTATGTTTTTCTAGAACTTATACAATGGCAATAGAATAAAAATGTATTCTTATAAAATTAAATTTGTGCCAGGGTGGCAGAATCCGGTAATGCGCCGGTCTTGAGCTTGCAAAGCTCCAAGAGCTGATTAGTGATGCAACACGCAAACCGGTGCCCTTCGCGGGCTTTAGGGTTCAAATCCCTACCCTGGCGAGCCCCTAAGAGGTTCTACGCCTTTTCCAATCAAGTATATAAAGAAGGAAAGACACAAGGTATATTGATAAATATGCCTAGCTATTTCAACAAAGGTATAGAACACGTTAAGGCAGCAGATCACAGACTTGAGAAGCTGCCAGAGCCAAACAGGCAGTATGCAAAAGACTTCGAAAACTATCTTCAGGTACTAAACCGCAAACCCAGAACTATAGGTCGTAGAATACTTGAACTCGCATGGCTTCTGGAGCACTTAGGCAAAGATGCAAAGCAAGCTACGAAAAAGGATATAGAGAACCTTGTTCTGCAGATAAACAACAGCGGTTATGCACAGATAAGCAAAGGAAAACTCAAATTTACTTTGAAACGCTTCTATAAGTGGCTTTACGAAAGTAATACTTATCCTGAAATCGTGTCCTGGATTAAAGCAGACATGGGCAAGACCACAAAGAAGGCCAGTGATTTGCTTACAGAAGATGAAATAAAGCAGCTTATTGCTGCATGCTTAAACAGCAGAGATAGAGCGTTGATTGCGTTGCTTTACGATTCTGGCATGCGTGTTGGCGAGCTTCTTGGCCTGCGTATTAAGGACTTGCAGATAGGCAAGGATATAAGCTTTGTAAATGTCGACGGAAAAACAGGCGTCAGAAGAATACCAATCGGCTTTTCTTTGCCATATTTAACAAATTATATCGGTGAAATGAGGCAAAAAGCTAAAGAAAACGACTATTTATTTGTGAAGTTCGACCACTTTAGAGTAACGGACAACGCTTTAGACTATGATGATATTCGCAAGATACTTCATGACTTGAAGGAAAGGACAGGCATACAAAAGAGATTGCATCCGCACCTATTCAGGCACAGCAGGGCCACAGAGCTTGCAAGCAAGCTGACAGAGAGCCAGATGCGCCTTTTCTTCGGCTGGACAGCTGGCTCAACAATGACAGCCACTTATGTGCATCTGAGCGATAGGGATTTGCTCAGCGCAATGAAGCAGATCAATGGCATGGCAGAGGCTAAGCCTGAGCCACCTAAGCTTAAGGTTGTGGTGTGCCCACGCTGCCATGAGCAGAATGAGGTCACAGCTCATTACTGCAGGCGCTGCGGATATGACCTGACTAAGAGCGCGGTAGAGCAGATAAACGATTTAGAGAAGATGCAGGAGGAGATTGAGCAGCTGAAGGAAGAGATATTGATGCTCTATAACTACCTGCCAGCGCAAGAAAAGAAGCAGATAGAGGAGCTAAGAAAGCAGATAAAAGAAGTAAAGACAGAGGAAAGTTAATACCGTGTAAGTTGCTGTACGTCATTCATATATCTTAACACTAGTGATATAGGTTCTTTATTAGTAAGGTATTTCCAATACTCTATACCAAGAAGTTCTAGTAAAGCAGGAGAATATTTTTCGAGTAAAATAGCCATAGCGTCACGTTCTTGTTCTTCTTTTGTGCTTCCTTTAGATTCATTTTTTAGTTTTACAAACTCGTCGATAATTTGTCTGTGTCTCTCCATTCGCATTTGTAAAAAAGTAGGACCAACGTTCCATAATGTTTTTGTCCGTATCTCTTTTCTTCTAACATAGCCTACTGCCTCGAGATCAAGCAGGGCATTGCTTATGGCTCTATGCGAAGGAATTGCAAGTGGTTTAGAGACTATTTTGTTTATTTCAGCAACTAATTTAAGTTTCTTCTTTTCGACTGGCATTTTATCGTCTGGCGTAAAGTATTTGCTTTTTAAGACAAAAGCAATATATCTTTTTTCTGTCTCAGGGTCCGTACCTTTTTTGGCAAAAACTATGTGTGGGTGTTCGATTAACCCTTTGTATGATAAAAACAATGTTAAAAAGGTTTCTAAGAAAGGATCCTTCACCAAACCGCTTGAATAAATCGTTTGTATTTCTGGCCGTACTGCCCTATCAAAAATATACACTGTCTGAATTACGTTCTCTATATACTTAGGTGTTAAGTCCGTCTGCCAAAACAAGAGTAGGTTCATAACTTCAAACTCTACCTGTGTAAAATATGTCGGTAGCAAATCGATTGACAATGATGCTGCCGTAGTTTTGGCTAATTCTGGGGGTTTAACGAGAGTATTTTCGTCTGGAAAATATTTTCTTTCAACCATAAAATCATACTGATATTATCATAATACAATATTTATATGTTACTATTTATACAGCAATTATACCTAAAAAACCAAAAGGTTTAAATATTTAATGGTATAAATGTTATTATATATGCAACAATTACACCAAATGGTGAATATAGTGCGAGAGAAAAAGGTTGTTGGTGTGGCTTTTGAGCCTGCAGACTTCGAACGCATAAAAGAATATGCAAAAGCAAACGGAATTTCGATAACCGGTTTTATAAGAATGCATGCCCTACGGGCAATTTCAAAAGGTGAGTAACATGAACGAAAGTACAATGGCAGATAGGGAGATTTTACTGCGGGCCATAGAGCTATGGTTGCAAATACAGAAGCAACAGGAAAAGGAAAGAGATAAGCAGCAAAAACAGAGTACTTGGGTGTTTAGATAAAAATAAAAAAGAAGCCCGTTGCCGACGGGCTCTGAGGTCGATATTATGAACTTCGATAAAAATAGTCCAAAACTTCTTAATATACTTGATTGGAAAGACTTCTCCTTAGAGTTGTTGCGACTAGACTTTAAGAGAGTAGGAATGTTTGCCTACTTGCCAAAAAGTGTTGTCTCGTTTTTGGGATTAGACAAAAAGCAAAATCGAGACTTAGTCGCCTTTTTAGATAGCACAGGCGAGTATAATTTCCTTATTATCACTAGCGATAAGGATCTTGTCGAAATGTTAAAACCTCTGATCCTCGAAAAACGCCAGCGAGCAGAAAAGTTGCGAGAGAAGCTTAAAATGCAGCTGGAAGGCGAAAAAGAGGCCACAAAAGCCAAAGAGATTTTATCGAATGAGGCGATAAGATGAGTTCACAAAATTTTATGTTCGTGGTGCGGTCTGGCATTGCGAGGTGCGGCAGGGCAAGGCTCGGCATGATCAGGCATGGTGCGGCAAGGTGAGGCAAGGCTTGACATGACAAAAAGAATAAGGTGATAAACGTGGGAAATGAAAAAAGTATATCTTTCGACGACCTAGATAAAAAACCTACTGAAGAACTTTCAAAAATGTACGATGAACTTCTAGAAAAGAATGAGCAAAATTCAGAACTATTTAAGGAGATAGACGCAATTCTTGCTAAGCGTTTTCGCGATAAAGAGTATGAGGATGCGAAAAGAGAATATGAGGAAGGAAAAGCGAAGAGGTATCAAAAGGTAACAGAATACGAAGAAGGCAAAGAAAATGAAGAGGTTGAAGAATGGATAAAAAACAAAAAAATCTCTGGAGAAGTAATCATAAGAGACGAGAAAGGACGTCCACACTTAATGACAGACAAATGTGCAGAAGAGCTAGAAAAGCTGTTTCAGTTTTACACTGATCAAAGAACAGACGAACTCTTTATTTATCATGAAGACGTTGGTGCGTGGCAGCCATATGGAGAAAAAATAGTAAGTAGAGTCTTAGAGACACAACTTAGACCTTACTTATCAATTAGAAGTGTAAATGAGATATTAGGTCATATAAAGAGGCATAATTATATTGATCCGAGTAGGTTGCCTGTTAAAGACACACTAATTAACTTGCGAAATGGCGTCTTAGATCTAGAGACTGGACAGCTTTTGCCACACAGTCCTAATTATTATTTCACAAACTATCTATACTTAGAATGGAAGCAAAATCCAGGATTGCCTAAAAAAATAATTGAGTTTTTCGCAGATAGAGCAGGAGGAGACGACAAGAAGTTCATAAGTCTATTAGAAGGGTCGTCATTTCCACTAATACCAGATTATAGAATTCATGCTGCTATAATGCTGGTAGGTCCAACGCACCGAGGCAAAACCACATACCTAAAGTTGATAGAAAGGATTTATGGCGAAGAGAATGCTGCACACCTTAGCATACAGCAGTTATCATTATCAACAAAAGATCGTCCTTTTATGCTGACTTCACTTATTAACAAGACAATAAATATAGCCGACGACCTACCAGATAAACCTATAGAATACACAGGTCTTTTCAAGCAGCTCACAGGCGAAAGTCCAATACAAGCAGAACGCAAGTTCGGAGGAACGATAAGCTTCTATAATAGAGCCAAAATGTTTTTCAGTGCAAACAAGATACCAGTTGCTTATGAGACTTCAGACGCTTTCTATGGTCGCTGGTTAATTATAGAATTTACTAGACCAATACAAAATGAAAAGCCACAAGAAGAATTCATGCAGGAAATAGCCAACAAAGAGGAGCTAAACAACTTTCTGCCTCTGCAGGTGTGGATTGCCAGAAAGCTAATGAAAAATACCAGATTCACATTTAGCAAAACGCCAGAAGAAAATGAAGCCATTTACGCAAAGCATTCAAACACAGCAAAATTATACTGCGAAACAAGACTAAGAGTTAATCCGCAAGGTTCAATTTTAAAAGCAAACATATTCAACGATTACAAGCAGTGGTGTGAAAAACATGGTTATCTCGAAGAAAGTGAAAAATCATTTTGGAGCACGTTGAGATCTTTTTTTGCTGATCAAGAAAGCGTAGCAGAAAGGCAAAGGACAGTAGAAGGAGTAGTTAAAAGGTTTTGGCTTGGCTTGGAATTCGTGGATGAAAGTGAGAACGAAGAGAAAGAGCAAAACGCAGAAAACGCTCCTGACAAAGATAAGGATTTGCTAAAAGAGTATTTTGGTATAGGAGACGAGCAGAGTTCACAAGGTTCACAAGATTCACAGGATTTTGGAATATTTAATTATCGCAAATATCTAACTGACATATATAATTACTACAAAGAAATTAAGGAAAAACTTGTGAATCCTGTGAATGCTGTTAATTCCACGCCAAATTCTAATAATGTTTTAGACAGCCAGCCACCAGACCAAAACAGCAACGCAACCACGCCACAAGAACCTAGCAAACCAGACAGCACCCCTACTGATCCTACAAAACCAGATAACACTCCTACTACTAAGTCCTCTATCAATCCTCACCTTGATACTCAAGCACAGTCAAACCAGCAGGTCTCCTCACCTATTCCTGCTGGCTCTGTGCTTGAGTCTACAACGCAAAATCAAAAGCAAAACATGGTAATGCTAAGCAAAACAATGGAGAAAGAAGCAACCGAACCACCACAAGAACGAGAGAAACCACTATCAAAAGAAGAAATATTGCAGAGGACTTATCTTGCAGTGAAGCTTTCTGAAAAATACAACGAAGCCTTCTGGAGTGATCCAGAACTAGGTGAGCCTAACAAGAAACTCTACAGTGTATTACAAGGCTTAACCACAGGCATAATACAGCTTGCCTTAAATGCCTTGCAAAAAGAAGGTTATATCATGCAAGTAAAACCAGGATATTGGCATACCACAAAGGATCTGCACATTGTAGACATACTTGCATATGACAATCCAGACATGCCAGTGTATTGTCCAAACTGCATGAAGCCTACAACAAGGCTTTATTGGTATGATACAGAGTGGCTTTGCGTAGATTGCCTAAATGAAAGGCAACACCAAAACGAAGAGTTATACAGCTGAAAGTAGCAAAGCTCAAGTTTAACTTGTATAACCTATAACCTAAAATATAACTCATTATACTAATATAACTAGTTATACTTATTATACTTAGTTAACATGAATGGCGTAGTATCCTCATCTTCATATCAATATACCACGTAGTGTAGTTGGCTTGTTCTTTTAATTAGAACAAAACTGCTAAATTTTAAACTTAATACTGAGGCACTTTTTCTGCATTATTCTCCAGCAGTGCTTGGAGATGTAATGCTGGGAGAAGCAACATATCAATATCTTTGAGAATAAAGAAAAATGTGGAAGAAATAAATTAGTCAAATAGATAATTATTAAAGATTTAAATTTTATAGATTTGGTGAGGTTGTATGACTGAGCACAAGCTTATAATTGGAGATTGCACAGACATGAGGGAGATAGCAGATGAAAGTATACAGCTCGTTGTTACATCACCACCTTATTTTAATGCACCATTTGATTATAAAGGGTACTATAAAACATATTCAAATTATTTAGATATGTTAAAAAAAGTAGCCAAAGAGCTATACAGAGTTATGGCACCAGGTAGGATAGTTGCACTTAATATAGATGATATGCTGATAGATGGGAAGAAGTATCCTATAGTAGCGGATGCCACAAAAATTTTTTTAGAAGCTGGTTTTGATTATAGAGATAGAATTATCTGGAAGAAGCCAGATGGATATTTGCGAATAAGTAGAAGGAGTGGAGTATTACTTCAGAATCCATACCCTATGTATTTTTATCCTGATAATTTACTTGAAAGTATACTAATTTTTCAGAAAGGTGAATTTGACTATAAGTCTATACCTAAAGAGATAAGAGAAAAATCAAAAATCGATATTAAGGAATTAGAAAAAAATAGCAAAGACTGGTATAAAACGCTTTGGGAAATGACTAATGTATTGCCAAATAGTGATTTAGAGAAAGGTATTGCAGCATTTCCAGAGGAGCTACCTCGCAGATTAATAATACTCTATTCGTATGTAGGTGAAACTGTATTAGATCCGTTTGTTGGTAGTGGCACAACAATGAAAGCGGCAAGGAGTTTAAATAGAAACAGTATAGGTATTGAAATAAATAAAAAATTGGTACCAATAATAAAGAAGAAGGTGGGTTTTGATGGGCAAAAGGATTTATTAGGTAGTAACGATACATTAGAAATAATATTTCGTGAAACAAAAAAAGTTGAAATATATGGAAATAACAGCGAAAATTAAAGGTATAAAATATACTCCCCGATTGTGCGGAGACGACCAACTTAACACATATGAATTAGCTAATCTTGAAAATGCATTTAAAGATGCTACTTTCTTGCTTAGGATAGATGAAATGAATAAGCTGGCAGTAAGTTGGTGGGTATCTCCGAAAAGAACACGCTCTTATCCTTATGCTCGAGTTTATGATTCGTTTTGTTTTGTTGGTAAGAAATTCACAATAATACCTATAATGAAAGACGAAGGCAAAAAAGGTGATAGAGATTTCTTGCAATGGGATACTATTTCATTAATGAGCTTGCTTGGAATATATGTGATAATAGCATACTATGTTGATGCGGTACCAAGTAAGAGATTTCCTAATAAAATTACAGACCAAAAATTTGATATTGAATATATCAGAAGCGAAATTATGAATTTAATTAATTATCAGAGTGATGCATTGCACTGGAATTTAGAGCAATTAGATAAAGTAAAAGAGCTGGGTAATAAAGCCATAATGGCCTACGCTAAATTATCGGAGAAGCTAAAGATAGAGATGCACTCAGAAATCTTTGCGGAAAAGAAAATAAATGAGTTAATGAAGGACAAGGAGACTTTTTTATCTACTTCTAGATCACTTGCAAAGAAGGCACAATTGATTGAAAGCAATACCATTCATGCAGCTGAGAAAGTTATCCCAGGTAAAAAAGCTAAACTCACAATTAATAATTATCTTGGCGGTTGTTATTACTTTACTGCAGACGAGGCAAGAGTAAATGGGAAAAAGGTTTATATTGTAGAGGCAAAAAATACTCAAAAAAATAAGGAATTTCCGAGCATAGAAGATGTAAAAGATGGCCTGCTCAAAATGGTCCTTTTTACCAATTTAGAAGATGTAAGAATTGGAAAAACGATATACCAACCTGTTCCTGTGTTAAAACTTACAAGTAGCACAACAAAGAAAGCTACATTTAATGAGCCACTATTCGAAAAGCTTAAGGAAGAAGCCATGACAAATGGTTTCAAGATAGAATATAATGGCACATTCATAAATTAGGTTAATTTTTCTCCTGAATATTCTTTTAGTAATCAGAATAAGCTGTCATCTACAATCTTTCGCGGATCTTATACTAAACTCTAAATTACCAAAGTCCTAAAGTATAAAGTATCTAAAGTATAAAGTATCTAAAGTTTAAACTACTAAACCATAAAGTCACTAAAGTCTAAAGTAACTAAAATTCTAAAATGTGAACTATCTAAACTATAAACATTCTCAAACAGAATTAATAACAATTTCTCCAGCAGTGCTTGGAGGTATCTTCTTCTCTTCTACGAGCTTCTTGACTTCTTTTGGAGTGTCGACTAGAGAAAGAAGATATCTAACCTGGTTATCTAGAACATTATAATGTTTTATGGATACGGAGATATATAGGAGATCTGTCCTTTCTTTTTATCATATTTTGATAAGTAAGTCTCTGAGCCGGCTTTATTTAATTCAGACAAGACCCTTTTTTGCTGCTCATCGAGCACATCATTACCGCTTTTAACTTCCACGAAAGCAAGTTTATTTGTACCCTCTTTTTTAAACATTAAATCAGGATATCCCTTCCTATGTGTAATTAGTAAGTATCCTTTCTTTTTCATTTCTTTTATTGTCTCCATTTCTCCAGCCCCATATTGCCTTTTGTCTATAATGTTCCCAAAGGCATCCTCTATTTGTTGTTCCGAAGGAAAACCAAATTTAGGGGGTCGCGTTTTCTCAATAAGTTCTGGAATAGTTGGGGTCATATATACCATCTCAGTTAATCTTTAGGAACTGACAAATTAATAAACTTTTCTTCGGCGTTAAATCTAATCCCTGCGCATGGCCGCTTTTTCCTCATCACCTATCGCCTCTGAAGTACTTTAGAAAAGGTGTGTGCACACAACTTTAGAAAGAGCATGTGCACGGTACTTTAGAAAGTGCCTGTGCACGCAGTATTTATCGTCGATAAGTACTTTAGAAAACGCATGTGCACACGGCTTTAGAAATAGGCTGTGCACGGTACTTTAGAAAGCCTATGTGCACACAACTTTAGAAAAGGCCTGTGCACGCACTGCGTTCTTTCCAATCAAGTATATTAACAACCTAAGACGCAGTTAATATGACGTAAAAAGGTGTTTAAAATGGCAGAATTCGACGGCAATCAGCTAAACAGGCTGGCTCGAAAAATCGCAATCTCCGACGGGGTACCAGAAAATGCATTCAAAACTAGCGGACTTATAGGCAAAAAAATCGAAGTCGACGACAAATATGCAAGCAAGTTTGCTGAAGCTATTGAGAAGGCAAGAAAACTGCTTAGCAATGACGACGAACAAGGTGGTATGCAATGATAGACAAGATAATTGCAATTGTGATTTTGCTCTTAATAGCCTTGTACATAGCCAGCTATCTGCATTTGCTTTCTTTTGCGTCACTCGTTCCTTATAGAGTGTTCGCTCCTCCTGCACCAAACAACCTCAACGCAAGTAGCTTTGTAAGCTTTCTAAGCAGGCTTTTGCTCTGCGTTGAGATCTGGTGCAGTGCAGTGTGATAACATGCAAGTAGAGGTTGAGAAGTACCAAAAGGAAATAGAAAGCGTACTGCCTTTATGCGAATATAATCGCATAAAAACAAAGTATCTAGACAAAAGCACGCTTATCGGCAAGAAGCTTCTGCTTATCAAGAAAGAAGAGCACAGAAAGTATTCAGAACCTTACTTTGTCTTCTGGATTGCTATAATCACAGACGAAGGCAGAAGCTTAGCAATCTCAGCAACGCAATCAAAACAGCACACTGCTTTCTACAACAGCGTTCAAGCTGGTGACGTCTTCACAGGTCTTATTCTTACAACTGGCGAGCAAGTGCAGAATGGCGTTGTTGTTTCTACTCAAAAGGTGATACAAAATGCAAATAAATGAAAACGAAATAAGACAAAGACAGAAAACTATGCGTGAAAAGTCAAAACTTCTTGAGGAGCTAGGCTTAGGTGAAGATTTATCCTCTGCTTTGTATTTGATTGAAGACGAAGAGATTAGAGAAATAATACAAAGGCATGACGATCGTTGTAGTTATAATGCTTGTCCACTAGACTTTCTAACCTATGGGATTGACGAAAAAGGCAAACTGGTGCAGTTTAGAACCTACATAAAAGGAGATCCGTCAAGTCGTTGCAGTCTTGATAGGCAGACAAGAGAAATGATCTACTCAAAATTACCTCCTGTCTTGCAAGCTCTACTGCCAAACAAGGCACTCGCAGATTATGAAATCGCAGAAGATAAAAAGTTAGCTAAAATGACACCAGAAGAAAGAGAAGCATACCTAAAAGCAAAAGAAGAGAGTCTTAAAAAATACATAGAAACTGTGCGTTCATTGCCAAAGACTAAAGAAGCGTCCTCAAGCAGTGCCTAAGGTGTCTGGCATATATGTGGGGGGCTATGTTTATATGCCTTGAATGGCATAGCCTTTGTGTATTTTTGCTGTATAAACAGTGTATTGGCTAGATTTTAAGTTAATCTAGGTCTGCTTTTCTGTAGTTTTTGTTGCTTCATTGCAATGAATAAAATAATTATTAAAGCAATCATTACTGCAACAATTACATATGAAACAAAATAATGTTTTAAAAGATAAAATAATAATGCAAAAATACCTAGTATACTAAACGAGCCAATGATGCGGTGCTTATTATATTCATCTATTAAATGTTCAAAAAACCCAAGTGCCCCTAACATATAAAACATTAAAATTAAAAATATAATCCCACTAGCATAGTATAGTAATCTAATAGAATTTTGGGTGTTTGTGTTTAAACTTTGGTAGTAATAATAGGCAGTAGTACCTGCACTGCTATAATTTTTGATCAGTTCAAAGTAAGTAGAATTCCAAATGTTTGAAATATTTGCGGGTATACTATTTGTGGGTATGCTATTAGTACTAATTTGTTCAGTTGTGTAAGTAAGAGTTACCCCATAAAGTATTGCGGCATGAAATGCAAAAAATATCGAGATAAACAAGTATAATATAGGGGTAATCACAATACTAAGAGAAAGTACCATTAAAAAAGATCTAAAGCCGATGCCTCCAGAAATGTGCTTATTAATAAATTTTTTAATCTCTCCTATAAAATTGAAAAGTAAAACTGAATAAAATCCAAATAATATACCTGCTACTATTAAAAATCCCTGGAGTAGTATAGGATATGCATCACCACTATTTATAGGCATGCTATTTATAGAAGTATTTAATATAGTAAATTGGAATGGTACTGATGCCTCTACAGATATCAAAATTGATATAAATAACATAATGGTGACTATTATAAAGATAACATCTTCCAATTCATCCGATGAAACTTTTGAAGTTCTTTTCTTCGTTTCTGTATCTAACATAAAAAATACACTTATTGTTTATGTTTTAATGTTATTCTAACATCTCTTGCTACAAGGATGTTTTTATACTTTTACTTTTCTAGATAGTTAGGTGGTTTGAATGGGTAAAAAATCTGAATCGACCAACGAAGTTACTGAAGATAATATTAAAGCCGTTAAGGAGTTCTTACGTGCAGTTGAGCAACTATACAAAGATAAAAGTGCAGTAGAAAATTTACGTTTAAAGACCAAAGCTCCTGGCTTGCTTACAGAACTTTATGTAGTGGAGAAATTATATGATAAATATCATGAGAACTACGAAATTTATTGGCTTGGTGGTGGCAAGAAAAATGTAGATATAAAATTAAAATATAAAGGAGACCAAAACGACAAAAACGAGAATATTTGCATACAAGTTAAAACGATAACTAATATAAGAGAAAAAGATCCTAAAAATATTTACTATAAAGATGGAGAGTTTGGTTTTTGGATGATGCGCCCTAATTTTGAAGATTATCTTAATAAAAATGAACGTCCTCCTCAACTAGATATATCTAGGATTATAAAAGAGGAGAAGAAATTTGGTGAAAAATTTTTGTACCCATTTATCTTTGTATGGTTTGAAGCAGGCAGACCACGCTTCTTTGTATATTCTGCAAGAGAAATGAAAGAGATATGGGAAAGTGGAGATATGCTTGAGAGACATAATGCATTCTTAAAAAACCATTGGGAAAGCAAAGGAAAAATAGGTAATGCAACCGCTATTGGTTTCTACATTAAAGAATCATCTGAAAATAAATTTGACAAATTATTCGAAAAAAATAACTACATCAGTCAAAAGTGTTAAATATTACTCCTGCAACACCTTAGCTATAGTATGTTACGGTAAGCTGAGGCTTGTAAGGTGCTGTGGCATTTGTAGTATTGAAGTAGGATAGCTTGAGTGTTGCTGGGCCTGGGAGCACTGGCATAGTCACGCTTCTTACTGAAAAATTGAAATTTCCTATTACTGTGGTACTGTTTGTACCAAACCATGTTTTTGAATAATTTTGTGTTAAGACTAGAAAAACGTAGTTCTGACCTGTTATTTTTGTTGTATTTATTACAATGTAGCCCGCATGGGCAAAATTAAAGTGCAGGGTTATATTAGCTACAGTAGGGTATTGGCAGTTGGAGGAGAAAATACATATGCTTATGCTTGGGAGTATTAAGATAGAATTATTAAAGATAACCTGGGATTCGTTGAGGTTTAGAAGATTTGTTAGATTTGTGATCTGGGCTTTTTGCATGGCCATAGTAATCTGGGCTTGGGTTAAGTTGGAACTAAGAGCTAGTACAGTAGCATTGGTTTTGGCTAGGCTATGAGTCAGATTAGATATGATGAGGTTGGCTTGGGTAAGGTGATGCTGCAGGTTTGTTATTTGCATAGAGAAAGCAAGAATGGCGAGGATTAGTAATATGGATAGAAGACCAATAATAAGAGTAGGTACGCTATTCTTCTTTTTTCCATCTTCTTCTTTTGTTCTCATGCACTCATACTTACATAGCGTGTTAAAATTTTAAAAACCTTCTTTTCGAATGTAAATTTAATCCCTACGGCAGGGCATCTGGTGGGACAAACTGCATAGA
>Ga0209012_1002983_pt1 | contig 13504 bp, 12 predicted proteins | sample RS3BMetagenome_FD_184735 | JGI IMG/M metagenome (GOLD analysis project Ga0209012, IMG submission 184735) | Ferric oxide microbial mat and aquatic microbial communities from Rainbow Spring, Yellowstone National Park, USA - RS3B (SPAdes) (version 3) ...
TGCTCAGAAAGGCCCTTTCCTCGTCTCTTGAAGCCCTCTCATATACGACGTATCTTCCCTTTCCCATCTTATCAGATATAAACCCAAATGGGATATCAGAGAGTGAGGTAAAGACCTAATAACACCACGGTCAAATAAGTTATGGGACTACGCCGCTATTTATAATTGGTCGACTTCATTAACTTTGGCATCAATTCAGGATGTTTACTGTGCACTGGTATAAGCTCTTTGGTTCTGATGTGCTTCGATATCTCAAGAATTTTGAATTGGTAGTAGTGTCCTCTTACCTGGATGGATTTATTATGCATGTAAAAGGTAGGGAAATAAAATCAGGGTTTGTTCGTTAATCGGCCTCTGTACAGTTCCACTTCAATCGCTCTTTCAGCCTTTCTTTTAGCTTCTTCTATATGTCGCCGGACAGCATCAGGCTGAGAACTTCGCTTCAACAGACTTTACGACTGAGACCCAAAATACTCTCATGTAATCAGTACCTCTTCTAATATCCCGTTATTTCCTTCAATCTCTGTTTATAATCATTTTCTAGACCTAATTGTGCTACTTATAAAAAAGCCTCCCTTTGGACAGCAACCCTCTTGCCTCGGGCTTTTTGATCTTTTCGGGTATGCCCTCAGAGTTTATGAATTTGACACTAATTCTGGACGTGGCAAAATCAATTTTTCCGAGGAAAACTAACATTGGTTTCAGGGATTTTGTTAACGGTTTATCAGGATGAAGATTGCATGGAGCCGGTGTTTCTCCTTTATTTACTCTATTTCTGAAGAACTCTTCGAAATAATAATCGCGGAAGAATACTTGGACAAACTTGTCCTTTGGATTAAGTTTCCACTCCCGTATTCTAACAACTCCTCGCTTATTAACATCCTCATAATCAAACAAAACAAGGTGTATCGTAGGTCTTGAGAGAAGTTTTCCGACTTCTTGTTCATTTCTTAGGCTGAAGATCCAGTGGGAATCAAATTTTCTTTCGATATTTTCAGAACCGCAGTTCCCACATTTTTCTTCGAAAGACATAACTGCTGCCCCACACTCCCTACATTTTCCAAGTTGTTCGACGCGACTAGATGACTTAACTTCTGAGCCATCTACGAGATCGAAACCTCTTGCCGCTGTGCCCGTGCCAGGAATACCCAAAAATACTGAAACGAGATGCATTGATAAATACTCTGGGTCCACGATAGCTGTTTGTTTGGTTATCTCAGCCCACTTGATTAGCTTTTGCCTGTAACGTAGGTAAATATCATAAAGTAGTTTCTTTATCACCTTAATATGTAGCCTCTTTATCTCGATCTTATCAAGTTGGCTTATACTGCTAGAATCGGGGAAGCCTTCCAACATTTTTCGTATCTTTTCATTTCTTTCCTTATCTCCGAAAAATTCCCGCAGCTTTGCAATATGATCTTCAGAATACGTGAATGTTGCCATAATCAACCACTCTTAAATATTTCTCTCACGATCTTCTCGTATCTAAGGTGCTCGGTTTCAAACTGCCTGAAAATTTCCAATGATTTTCTGAGACTATCGCCTATTTTTTTCTCTTTTTCAGGATCCAGTCTGGGAATGAGGACGTCTTCAGCTATATCTTCAGGGTAGATGTGGGCTGTTGTTCCTTTGATACAGCTTCTGAATTGGTCATTGATATCTTTTCTTCTTAATACACTTAAGAGATAAAACGGGTCAATTTTTTCGGGATTCGGTCTAATTATGAGTAATTCGGCAACTGCCATACATTCTTTAAAAGGTAAGATGTCTATGATGTCTACCTTTTTGGCTATGTACTCTGGCTTATGAGCCGAAGAAGTTAATAAGATATCATGAATTTTTACGCGGGCTTTTGGATGTTTTTCAAATATCTCTTTTGGGACATATCCTCTTCGTTCAAATGTGAAGCTTATAAAGCGATTAGTTAAGTTCCTAACTTTAAGGATAGGTATACCAGTCTCGGTATACTCATGCCAACCAGGCGTGTATCCTCTTAAAACCTCTGCTACCTCTTTTAGTGGTACGTATTTTCCACCCCTCTTTTGTTTTGACAGGTAGGTATCAACCCGCAAATTTTCTTTTGCTTCTTTTAAAGCATCTCCTTCTAGTACGAAGATTGCGAATCTGTCATTTTTCAGGAACGGTACATCTTCGCCCTGGATGTATTTTCGAAAATACGGGACTATATCTTCATACGCATTTCTGCCGTCCCCCTTGCGTCTCCCTGTAGCGTCATAACCTATCTGAAAAATCGAAGTCATAAAAATTTTCGGTGTCTCTTCATCTTCCGTCTTCTTCTTCCTGAAAAATATTATACTCGTTTTCGCCATAGATCCGTAAGGGTTAAACGTCTCAGAGGGAAGTGAGACCACTCCCAAGATGACGCTTTTGCTCCATAAAAATTCTAAAATTTCTTTATTAGTTAGATTTATATCTGGAATAACGAAAGCGGCTCTTCCACCCGGAGCTAATAAATCCAGCGATCTTTCCAAAATTAACACTTCAAAAGCGGGCGTTTTAAATTTTTGAGCTAAGGTAAACCTTTCTTGATATTCTTTTAGCCTACTTTTTTTACCGAAAGGTGGGTTGGTCATTAATATTTGAAACTTGCCCATCTCAATACCTTTCTTTATGAATAGAGGACTATCCCATGTTGATAAAGCATCTGCGACTGCAATATGTCCATGGGCATCATCTTCTAATAACATTCCTGCGACACACGCTTCAGCTACGTTAGGGTCTACTTCGACTCCAAAGATATTGTAGTGGGCTACATCATATTCCTTCCTTAATCTTGTTTTCTCATCTTTATACTTGTTCCTGATGAAGTACCTAAGAAACTTAATAGCATAAATTAAAAAACCTCCAGTCCCACAACAAGGATCAATTATCTTCTCATCGTCTTTCGGGGAAAGAATTTCTATGGTAGGTTTCACTACCTCTCTCGGCGTGAAAAATTGACCGGCTTCGCCACGCATTATTTTGCTAAGATATGTTTGATATGCTTCCCCTTTAATATCGTACGGAGAATGATAGAAGGCATACATTTGTAATATTTCTACTATTTGATAAATAGTCTCTGGTTTTTCTACACCTAAAGTAGGGCTGAATACTTCTGGTTCTATGGCAGCCGCTTTCTTATATAAGTTAGCAATTCTGCTTGCCACGCTTAGACTTTCCTCTCCGTGTGCTATCTGGAACTTGTAATGCTCTCCTTCGGGTGTATTAAGTTCATCGTATATCTTGGTATAGATAATTCTACTTATGACCGGAAACGCGGCAAGAGGCGAGAGATTTTCGTTATCTCTTATGACATCATGACATTTACCAATAATTCTCTGAAACTCTGATATTTCATTAAAAGGTCTCAATTCAAGACCTATTTTATTCCCATATACAAATTTCTCTGGTATCGCGTAGGCTCTAGGAATATCTGGTTTTCTCAGGTTAGCTTCTTTAGCCAAAGAAAAATTAGAGAGAGAAAAAAAAGCTCTTCTTACTCCACGGCAATCAAGTAAAGCCCACCGTACCCCAAATAGATTAGCGTTGCCGAATAGTTCCCGGATTCCGGTTTGAATATCATCTTCTGAAGCATCATGTTTCTTAACTTCTACTACCAAAAAGGGAAAATCGTCCGGAGTGTATACTACTATGTCAGAAGGTCTGCCACCTTCACGTATTGGTGGGTATTCTTCTATCCTGATTTTGTTTAAAGGATAACCATACTTTTCGATTAATTCTATATAAACCTCTGCCCTGACTTGTTCCTCAGGATCATCAAACCGATACTCCTTCTTGACCGATGTATACCGAATATAAGACATTCCGTTTTTCTGAAAAATTCTAATATACCCTTTAGACAGTCCTAGTTTCAGTAAGTTTTCACTTCTCTCTAGTGAAGGCATTACATCACCTCATTATTTCTTCGTAGGTCTCCTCTTGCTCCCCAGCTCTGCCAGCTTATCCCTAGTCTTCTTGCTCAGCTCCACTATAGTGATCTCTCCCATCAAATATCAGAGTATATTTGGTATTCTTAAATATTTATGATTAGATGCGCTGACATGAGATGAACTGAACTTAGAACTTAAAATCCACTCGTTATTTAAGACTAAGGCGAAGCCTTCGGGATGCGTTTCAAGATTAACGAATGAAATCAGAGAGGTCATTCCCCCAACGCTACTCCACACTGCCGTTGGAAAGCTTCAGCCCTTCACAGCGTCAGCAGCGCTAAAATGCATCACTCGCTCCACCACCGTTACATCCTTCTTCGTAGGCTCATATGCCCTGAGGTCACCCTCCACCTTCAGCTGGACGTTTGGAGTCTGAAAGACGAATCCTCAAAACAAGTCCAAACCCTCAGCACTAGGGGTCGTGTGGTTGAACTTCGGCTCTGTCAAGTTAATGTGCCGAAGTCGTACATTCTCTTTGCCAGATTCAGACGAGCAGATGTTTAGAAGATCAAATCGTGAGACGGTTGAACTTTGTTATGTGTGAACAATCTCATGAGTGCAGTAGCTTCGATAGCGAGAGTAGCGCATTTATACCGCTCCAGCTCATTCGTTGACGGGATAGTAATGGCAATCAGCGGGGTTCGTTCGAGGAAACAGGGTCCAGTATCAAATGATAGCGGGCCTGGTGGGATTCGGAACCTATAGGTTTCAAATACGCCTAGTACTAATACACAAAGGGTAAACTAAGCCCTAAGACGCGGGCATTAGTTCTCACTCTCTTGAGTAGAATGAGGATAAGCGAAGCCCTGTTCCTCAAACTTGAAGACCTTGACCTTGCCTCCTTACCCGCGACTGTGAAAGCTACTGCACGTTGCCACCCGCGCAAACCAGGAATCCCGAAGCTTGACAGAATGTCGTTACCATAGAGTCCGACCAAGAAGAGAGGATATACAAGATATATGTCCCTACTCCTGTATGTCAGATTTTTTGAAGGTCACAAATACGAAGAACCGATTGGAGAACTGTATGACCATTCATCAGGGAAGATTGTGATAAGAATATAGACCGTCTGTCATCCACGGCTAATAACATTAATTCCCTTAATTCCCCTAAAGATTGCTGGTTCCCAGTGCTGACATAGGCTGGGAATATCTCCTGCACCGTGCGTCATTCCATTTAACGGAACCTCATAAACTGTGTGACATTTGGCACATTCCATGTAAACTACTGGATTACTTGCTGCATGGTAGAAATGTTCCATTTTCCTATGTGTCAATTTGAGAAATTCGTAGACGGGACCAGCAGGCTTTGGGTCTTGCTGATGAAGCCTCTGTAACGCCTCTGAAACATTCCTCGTGAATTCTATGGCTCCCTCTTTGGTGTTAGGGTCATACTGGATTACTCCATACGGCTTAAGGTCTGACGGGATGGACGAAAGGTCTTGAGATACCATTATCACGCTGTTGGTCATTGCGTGAGCTATTCCTAACTCGTAGAAGACATTGGGTTTTGAATCTGTCAGGTCGGCAAGTATAACTTCCGAGGAGTGGATGGACTCGATTATCCCTCTAAGAATTAATCCCACTGAAGCTTTTGACCTGTAGCAACTATACCCAAGACTCTCTATGGTAGGTTTGAACAAATTCTGAAAGGTGTCTTCCCATTCCTTTTCCGTGTGCGTCTTTGTGCTAGAGAATGGCATTATGACGTAGCACGTATTGAATTTTATCCAGCTCATTAATCCACCTTCCTAAAGTCTCAGCATCAGTCCCCATCAATTAAACTTTATACTTGCGGGTTGCGTCTCTCGCCAGAAGGTAGTCAGAAGGTTCAACCCGAGCTGTGGTATCCTGTCTAAGAAACTCAATTTCTGCTATGTGGTTTAGACTATAGAACTTGCTCTAATGGACTCTAGCTATAATCAGAGCACTCTGGGGAGTGAATCGTAAAGGAACCACCACAAGGAGCGTCTCCCCTCCGACCCTTCCTTGCTGGTTGGGGCGTCTCTTCATAACTCCATACCCTCGTATTTGCGGGCACTCAAGTCCCCTCCATTCATCCAAGCACCTCTGCTGAAGATGATTTGTTCCGTTGGGAGTTCTTAAGTGTCTCCAATGCCTTTAAGAGCATATCCAAGACTTCGGGCGACTTCGCAAACTCGGTAGAAAGCCTATCCATCTTGTCTTTCATATCTTCCTTCCTCTGGTCTACTTCTGCAGCATACTCCAAGTCAAAGGCCAGCACGCAGCCGTTACAACATTTTGCATCCGGTGAATTGTTTTTCCCGCATCTGGAACAGGCTATGGGTACGTACGCCGTCGTTCCCGAGGGCCCATTGTTCTTCGCCTCCAGTTCATCCATCTTAAGAAAAATTAATTCGTAATATCATAGATCCACTACTTCCTATCTTTCATATACGTCAGTGCATTAAAACCAGTCACTTGGAACCTTTAGTCTTATTTCTCTAGTCCTACCTTTATTTTTTCTAACAAATTTGAACTCAATTAAACCTTTACTTTTCAAGGTATTTAAGTAATAATCAAGGCTCCTTTCGCTTATTGCTAAACCTTTTCTCCTTATCTCTTCTTTTATTAGGCTTGTGTAAATAACTTGCTTGCTCTGTAGGTCTGAAATTATTTTTAGAACTTTATACATCCTTGGAGCTTGGTTTTTGATTTCATTTAAACTGCTTTTTGCTATTACTTGTCTTTCTCTTTCAATAACCTCTTCTATGGTTGTTAGTCCGATGCTGTTTTCTCCTTCTTTTGAGGCTGCATCTGCGGACTCCAAAAACAGCTTGAACAGATACCTAACATTACTATTGCATTCGTCTGCAATAAAGTTGCAAAGTGTAAGTAGAGCTTTTGAGTTCATTATCATTTTTCCGTATGCTTGCTTAATCCTTTGTTCCAATATTTCATAAAGCTTCTCAGAATTGTAGAGTTTAAACTTGTAAAACTCTGGCTTCAGCCTTGAAAAAAGCCTACTTCCAACCTTATCCTTTATCTCAAACTCACTTGTTGATATCAGAATTAAGACGACTCTGCCAGTGCTTTCCATCAAATGGTTAAGACTCCAAAAAAGATTTTCAATTCCATCCATGCGGTCAAAGTTATCAAGAGCTATCACTAATGCGGTATTTTTCTTGAGAAGCTTCCTGTTGATTTCTCTAATCATTAAAGGAGATGGTAATTTTCTTTCATCTTCGCCGCATATAACGTCATAAACTTCTTTTAAAGCAAGATTTGGAGTTAAAGCTGAAGCGTTCAAATAAATTGAAACAGCATCATCAAGTTCATCAGATTGATTCAGAACATGCTTTGTTACTACAGTCTTTCCAATTCCGGGCTTTCCGTAAACATAAAGCACTCCGTTCATTCCCTTAAGCACGTCTTGGAGAAAATCCCTAATTTTTTCTTGCTCCTTCTCCCTATCAATAATAACTTCAGGCAAATATTCTTCTGTAAAAATTTCTAGCTTAATAAAATCGCCCTTATAAAAAATAGGTTTTTCAAGATTTTAAACTTAACACGCAACGCGGGACATGGGAAGAGAGCTGCTCCTTCAATCCCTTTAATTCCGGTGGAAGCCGTTAGGGAGGTGAAGTCGATTCCAAAACTATCCCAGGTATATGAGGAGATTCTGGTGAAAAGCTGAGAAGCGACTCAGAGGGAGAGAAAGAGAGGTGGTGAAAAAGGACCCTTTACGGCCCCTCTCCCCCTCAGCCTGCTTGCTTAAGAACCGTCCTCGCCGTTGCAGGGGAAGAGCCGCCCGGTTCTGACCCCTAGTCAAATTAGCGACATCTTACTCTTAAAAGAATTTCGTAGTGTCTATAACTCAGACTCCCATAGATTCAATCCAGTGTTCTATCCATCGGTTTTTCAGCGCCATCTCCAAGTAGTAGTGCAGAGGGCGGTTCTCCCTTTTGCTCAACTCGATTGACTGGTAGACTGCTTTCCTGAATCCGAGTGTTATTCTCGCCTCTGGATGTTTCACAAGTAGTTTCTTTGCAACATCCGTAGCCCACCGTGCTAGGCCGCGAGGTTCGAAGTATTCCTAAACGTAAAATTGAATGTCATCTGGCAAGTCGGTCAACGCCAAAAACCCTTCACCAGTAAAGAATTTATGCCCGAAGAATTAGACAATTCTTTATGAGCATTGAATATCCTTACAGAAATTACTTGTTCCTGTATGGCGCAAGCACAAAGGGTGAGGTCATCAATTATGTGGAGACGCAATGCGTTCCGGAAGAAAAGACGTTACTCCAGCAGATTCTCTCAGATTGGGCAGGAGCAAGCGCTACTTTTCGATCGATTGAGGAAACTGAGAAAGGAGAAGCCGAAAAGATACAGGTTCAAGAAATACCGCCTGAGTTCTATGCAGAAATCAAAGAGGTGGAGAGCGACTTTCTCTTCAAACAGACCTTCTCGCTTTTACCTTATGATTTTAAAGTTGTTGAAATAGATAGACTCGTAGCATGCCAGCGAGCTGTTAATTTAGATTATGTTGACATCCTCAAAAACAGGGTCCCCGCTAACCCAACGCTATCTAATCTGATAAAGATATGCCTCGCGCCTCCCAAACAGGTTAAGCCTCCCGCTGAACAAGTACTAGCCCCAAACGCATATGCATTTACATCTGAGAACCTAGACTTCAGATTCCTTGGAGGATTTAAAAAACCTTTGACACAAGATGATATCTTATCTTGTCAAGCAGGTGGCTATCCTCTGGCCGCAATAGTACTCCTCATGGGATTGGGAAGCAGTGCCATGAATGTTCTAGCATACCGCAACAGGTTCATCTTAAACAATGGATTTCACAGAGCGTATGCTCTACGTAGCCTTGGGGTCACACACATACCTGTAGTCATCCAGAGAGTTACTAATCCCCAAATAGAGATGGCGCCAGTAGTAGCAAATTTGCCGAGAGAGTATTTGTTAGGTGCAGCGCGACCTGCCCTCATGAAAGATTTTCTTAACCCGAAAATAATTAGGCAACTAAAGGTCAAAGCGTGGAACAAGGTCGTTCAAGTTCAGTGGGTTGTTCAGCAGTTTAGCATACCAATTGTAGGATAGTTCAATACTATGCCGGAGGTAAGATGGATGCAGCATCACATTTTGCGCCATTGGGTCGGATGCCCTCGCCCGTAGTAACTTACAGGGAACGGATATCCAACCTCCGGTCATACCGTTAACCAGCCAAGTGATCTGTATCGCTTGGTTCGCCTCAATTGAGTATAATCAAATATTGATAAATCCTTGCAGAGCACATAAATAATCATGATACTTCGTGGGGGTCAGATGAAAGGAAGAACTTGGAAAGGAGTATCAAACGAAACCGCAAGTAAAGTTAGACAGTTCCTCATGGCCAAGGGTGGTACCGAGGACACTGAACTCAAAGGAGCAAGTGAAGTCTGGCGGTTACGATATGAGGGCTCGGTTTTCACTTACTACGAAGGTGGCTCACTTTATTGTTCAGGTGGCAGAAGTGACAAACTTGCAGAAGTATACGAAAAAATTTCGGACCTAATTGGGCAAAAATTCGAGAGGCCAGAGAGGCTGGTGCTAATCGGTCTCGACGAAACGGGTAAGGGAGAGGTGTTGGGGCACTCAGTTCTTTGTGTAGCTAAAATCAGCCGAGACGTCTTGTCACTAATCGATAAAGTTCTTAGTACGGTCGATACCAAAAGACGCAAATCTTTCGCGTATTGGGATTCTCTCTTCAGGGAGCTCGAGGTGTTCAAAGACAGAGGTATGACTTACGAAATTGAGACAATCCCTCCTTGGGATGTAGATAGATACAACGTGAACAAAATCATGGATGTTGTCTATCAACGAATTCTTTCGCGTATACTTCGAGGAGTAGAACCTGAGGATTGTCGCATAATTCTGGACGATTACGGAATTGGAAGGAATCTTGACGAATACTTATCGATGCTCGACAGGGCTGGTGCTGAAGTGAGGGTAGAATCCAGAGCCGACGAAAAGTACGTTGAGGTAAGGACAGCTGCAGTGATTGCAAAATGGAGGCAACAATTGAACATGAGCAAAATCAACGAGAAGTTCTCTCTTCCCGGTGCTCCGGTTGGTAGCGGCAACGCCGGCGACCCAGCAACAATCAAGTGGCTGCGCGAGTGGAAAACGACTGGCAAAGAATGGCCTTGGTTTGTGAAGACTTCTTTTAGTACAGTTCGAGAAATAGATGGACTCAAGGGAAAGGTACAGAAGGCCGACCCTCCAATCAGACATGAATTACTTAGCCCCGATTCCCGCAGGTTGTTTCGGGAAGGACGCCTCTCAACTTCGTCTCTGACCATAGTATGTCCTAGTTGCGGACATAACCTTCACGCATGCAAACTGACGCCGGCGCATACCGGTGAGTTAGTTGGAAGATGTGTCTTCTGCAATGAGGTGATAAGGGACCTAGAAGCCACGCTAAGATATTACTGTGGAATTGTAATTCTTGACTCAAGCGTTATTATTGCTGGTGTTATCTCCAAGGACTTAGACCACAAGGGATTCTTCGATGGCTTCACAATCCTTTTTCACCCACTTGTCAGAAAGGAGACTGATACTCCAGGCGGCAAGAAGGAACTTGAGCGGATAGGTGATTTTTCAGCGATGGGCAGAGTTGCGTTTCGAGCTATTGGTGGCAAGGAAGATGTGGACAAGGCTGAACATGATCTGATTCTAATAGAGAGCGCTGGGGATAACGACGCTATTCTCGTAACATTCGATAAGGGAATGTATGGCAATGCCGTTTCACAGGGAGTTTTCTGCCTCACGATGAAGACGTGAATTATTATTTTGAACGAATAAGGGACTATTTATTTTTAAATTGCTTCTCGCTGATTTCAAGGATACCGTGCTGGATAACTCTTTTCTTCTTTAACTCTCTCTCAACCTCTTCCTTACTCTTACCGCATTTGGTACACCCAGAGGGTGTTAGCCAGACTTGGATTTTTGTAGCGATCCTAAGCCTGGTAACGAAGCGGTAACATTCCTCTTAAAGCTCACAGCACTAGAGAAATAGAGGCACCTGATTTCTTCTATCTCACAAAATGGGTAAGCTAGAGCTTCATACTGTATGCCGAAGGCTCTCATGAGATTTAGTTAAGCTGTTAAACAATAAATTCTTAACCTGCAGACTTAGGGTTTCGAAATGAACAGACTCAGCATTTCTTTAATCGTGTTCTCTCGTTCAGAGATGAAAGTTTCAAAATCGTCAGATAACAAAGCGTCGAAAGCCTTACTGGTTATGAGATGGGTCTCTAACCTTTCCCTCATCTGTTGCTCAGTAATTCCCTCCTGCCGGATTATCCGACGCAAGTATTCCGATGGCTTAGAATCTCTGATGTAATTTTGGTTGGTTTCTTTGTCTATGAGTGTCTTGTTACCTATTGCATTGATCTGATTTCCAATCGTGAACTCACTCGCTCTTGATTGAGGAAATATGTGATGATCATCAAGAGTACTGAACTCGATCATGTTAACTTTACGGAAATCTCTTCCTCCTCTCAGCGCTACTAGACACATGACACCCTTGTAGATGGCGTCCGACATCCTGTTTACCTGCCTCAAATTCAAAGACCTCAGTTCATCCCTACCTTCTTGCACAGTCTCTGGGACTTTGTTGTCATCATCAAACCATTCCAGCCATTGCCTTGAGTCTAACGCTATCTGTGTGTCGGTCGAGCCTGAATACGCATGGGTAATGATTGATGACCAATACCAGCTGTCTATCTTCTCTATGCACTTCAGCTTATCGAACATTGCTTCTAGTCTCTGTGGAAGATATGCAAGAACAGGCACCATCGTGACATAAGGCAACCATTTGTTAGATATCACACCATAACCGTCCCGCATACTGGTAATTTTTTTCAAAGCACTTTCGATAGCCTGACAAGCACTCTTCCAATCTGCTTCGAAATTCTCAGGCTCTAACTTCAGTAGCTCCCAGCTCTTTGTAGATTTGTCACGCAAAAGAGCAACTGTCTGTAGAACATAAACTGGGAATCTTTCGTTTCCCTCACTGAACTGTTTGATCAACGGAAAGGAATCTCTCGCATTATCCCATAGCTCACATAATCCTGATGTTATGTTTAACAATCCTTGCGTTGAGCAGATCGAAGACGGTTAGCAGAACGCCGGTGCTGTTGAGCTTTTTGAAGATCTTCGCAACGTCAACCAGTTGCATATCTTGAGGAAGTTTTATGATTGGAATTTCAAATTTCTCCCAAACCTGTCTTAGGAACCCACGAAGTCTTCGCTTTATCTCAAGAACCTTCTCTTGTGAAAAATCCTGCCGTGACCTCAGAAACTCTTCAAATTCATCTAGCCAGTCATGAAAATTCTCGAATTTGAAGATTGGGAAATACCAGTTCTGAAACTGTTCATTAGGTTTAAAGAGCCCTCTTCTTTCAGCCTGACTTTTGGGCATCGAAATGACGAAGTCGACTGGTTCAGAAAAATTGTCAGACTCCAGCAACTTTTCTAGGTCTATAAAGAAAACATAGGGTTGTTTAGTGTTCCAAAGCCGCAGATTTGGAGCCGTGGTAGCGTAGAAGATCGACGAGATTCGCTGTTGTCCGTCAAGCACTATGTAGCGCGGTTTAAGTTTTTCTTCGGGTACCCCCGTTCCATAAACCGGCTCTACCTTTATTTCTGGGTCACGGTTGACGCTCCAAAAGAGAAGCGAGCCTACGTAGTACCCTCTGAGGATTGATCCAAAAAGCTCCTCTATATCCCGACGCGTCCAGACAAAGTCTCTCTGAAACAGAGGAATTCCTAAGTAACCATCTCTTACAATTTTAATGATTTCCTCTAGAGGTTTCTTCTCAGGCTCTTCGAGTTCATGAAAAACCGGGACGCTAACCCTGCTAACATCAAGTGACTTTTTGAAAGGCTGAAGCTTTTGCGTGTTGTTGCTCATTCAAAATATAATTGTTTCAGGCCCTGTAGAAACCCTATAAACAAAGAATAACCCAGACTTGCAATTCTAGCTGCATTATATGCTATTATTTTAAACCTCATCTCATTATTCTGGGCCTTTGTCTTTATTGACCTGATATCATCCCCCATGGTCTTCTTGATGACAAAGAATATGGTTTCAACTTTTGACCTCTGATGATACATCTTTTTAGAATAACCTCTCTTCATCTCCTTTCTGTACTTACCTTTAGTCCTCCATATTGGTACACTTTCATTTCTAGCTGGGATTATTGATAAAGCATTAAGCTTTTCTCTCAGGAATACATGATTGCTCTCATCATCAAATGCTTTATCCCCTATTCCTATCGGTTTGAATGAATCAGCCTTTCTTGCTATCGGTATGAAGTCTACGTTGTCATTGTTTGGACCCCTTCTAAGCTTTGTTGATGTTATCATTGATCTGCTTCCTTAGCTCTATGCATATCATGGTTTTGAGAAATCTCTTTTGCCTTCTCTTCATCTAGCTATATCACCCTTTTATTCGGTCAACTCCTTCAACCTCACCTGCTTCTTCATCGATGATAAGACATCTTTCTTTATCCTCAAGGCATAGTATATAGAAGC
>Ga0209012_1002985_pt1 | contig 13501 bp, 15 predicted proteins | sample RS3BMetagenome_FD_184735 | JGI IMG/M metagenome (GOLD analysis project Ga0209012, IMG submission 184735) | Ferric oxide microbial mat and aquatic microbial communities from Rainbow Spring, Yellowstone National Park, USA - RS3B (SPAdes) (version 3) ...
ACCCTTGGGTTGGTGGGGAGGCATGGTGGGGTGACGAGGCAGGAAGCTCCCGCCTTCAGGGCGGGGGTAGCCCACCAAGTTTCTGATTACGGCTGGTAGGTGTCTGGGTAAAGGTTTTTCACGCTTAGCCACCACGCTCACAACCAATTGACCCGGATACTATCTAGTAGCGACGCTCTGTTATGGTATAAACCAAGTTTTAAATACTCAGTCTCTAAAGGGTTGTTGTGGTCTGCTTGGTTAAAGAAGAGTTGGTTGGGATTCTTAGGACGCGTTTCGGGGATAGTTTGATTGTTGATGAAGAGGTTGTTAGAGCCTATTCGCGTGACATGTCGGGCGTGCAGGGTGCTGCGGGTGGCGTAATACGTGTAACATCGACCAGTCAGGTCAAAGAGGCTGTGGACTTTGCCAGAGATCATGGTGTACCATTGGTTGCTAGGGGGGCTGGCACGAGTCTTGACGGCGAGTCTGTACCCTTTGACGGTGCACTTGTCCTTGATTTTTCACCTATGAAGAGAGTTCTAGATTTCGACGTTGATAATCATCTTGTAACAGTTGAGCCAGGCGTGGTTAACCGCGAGCTCAACAACTATTTGGGTCAAAAGGGATTCTTCCTACCCCCGAATCCGGGAAGTTGGGAGATGTCCACGATAGGTGGTAACACATCCACGAATGCGGCTGGACCAAGAAGTTATAAGTATGGCTCATTCAGAAGGTGGGTTAAGGGCTTAGAGGTTGTGCTCGGCACTGGGGAGGTAACTAGGCTGGGTCACTATACAACCAAGTCATCCAGTGGTTTGGACCTAGTAAGCCTGCTTGTTGGAAGCGAGGGCACACTCGGCCTCTTCACTAAGGTCGTGCTCAGAGTTGAACCGTTACCTGAATCTAGGGTTGGCGTTATAGTGCCGGTGAGCGGTGTGCGGCAGGCCACAAAGGCCGTGGTAGAGCTGTCCCGTAGGCCTTGGCTTGGGATATCCGCTTTAGAGTTCGTTGATGACAAGTGCATTTCGGCTCTCAACGCTGTTTACGGTGATACGCTACCTGAGGCTCCGGCGGCGTTATTCTTAGAGGTTGAAGGCAGTAGACGAGAGTTCGAGTCGAGGCTCGAAGAGCTTTTGAACACCCTCTCAGGCTTCGAACTCGTGGGTGACCCACTCTACGAAGAGAACGTGGATGGCATGTGGGATATTCGTGGAAGAATAGCTTTCGCACTGGGTAAACTCTATGGGGAAAACCGCTACAGGGATGATGTTGCTGTACCCGTAAGCTCCTTCCCCGAGTTGGTGAGTGGCGTAAGCAGGATCCTCGAAGAGAAAGGGTTAGAGTATGCTGTGTTCGGCCACGCGGGGGACGGAAACCTGCACTTAGAGTTCGACCGCACAAAGCTGAGCGCGGCTGAGCTCGACTCTCTGCTTAGACAGATATTCGGGTTAACGCTGAGCCTAAGGGGCACACTTTCAGGTGAGCATGGTATTGGGTGGCTTAAGCTTCCCTACGTGGACCTTGAGCACACTGGGGAAGCGATAAACCTTATGCGCAGCATAAAGAGGGTTTTTGACCCCAAAAACATACTAAACCCTCGCAAGGCCTACTGATCCTATGCTGAGCGTAGGGTGCTTGGTTAGACTTTTTTCTCGGAGACATAGTAATCCACAGTGTAAAGATCTAGGTTGGATGTGAAAGCACAGTTTTCAAGGTTGCTGAGCATTGTCTCCTCAGCAAACAGGTTTGACTGGGTTGTCCGTGGATTAGCCGTGGGAACGGATAACGTTTCGGCTGAGACGCTTAAATCAAACGGGATCGACTGTGTTGTGAGTGTTGGGGCAAACCTAGTCGAAGACTACAACGTTGATAAACTCTTCTTGGATGTTGAAGATGGCGAGCCTCCTAGCGAGGAGCAGAGTGTAAAGGCAGTGGAGTGGATAAATCGAAGAATTAGTGAGGGTAAGTTTGTTTTCGTCCACTGCCATGCAGGTATGGGTAGATCCGTGACGCTTGCGGCGTGTTACCTGATAGCCACTGGGTACACTTCTGATGAGGCGCTCAGGCTGCTCCGAGAGAGACACCCCCAATCTTCGCCTACAAAAACGCAGTTAACATTCCTCCGCTCCTTCGAAACAAAATATAGAGGGCTACTCAACCAAGCTAAGTAAGTACACTCCTAAGGGCGAACTTATACTCTAATGTGGTATCCCATTCTCAGATCGCTTGCCTGTACACTTCTAGTAGCTTAGCGTTTACTATTTTTGGTGAATAATACTCTTCCACCCTTCTCCTTAGAGCTTCACCGATGATTCTCCTCTCCTTCTCGTTTTCAAGCATACCTCTTAGCTTTTCGGTGAACTCTACTTGGCTTCCTCGGCTGAATGTGCACTTGTCACTTGATGCTCCAAGCTGCTCTCTTATTATGGGTAAGTCGGATGCGAGGATGGGTATACCGTAACTCATTGCCTCAAGTATCGTGACTGGGAAAGTGTCCGCCTTTGTTGGTAGAACGAGTATGTCGGTTTTAGGGTATACTCTTTCGTGTATCAGCTTGTTTGGGAGAAACTCGTAGTGGGTTATATCTGGATTGCTGTCGACATAGGATTTAACCCCTTTGTCGGGGATTTCTCCGACGTAGATGAGCTTGAATGGTTTGACTTCCTGTAGCTCTCTGAACGCATCCAAAACCATCCATCCCCTCTTCCTGTAATAGTCTCTACCTATGAAGGTCACAACTGGTTTACCATCCAGTGTTTTACCATGGGGCTTTACCTCGATGGGTGGGGGTATCACCACTAGCTTCTCATCCTTTACACCATCATTGATCATCCCTTGTTTAGCCCACTCGCTCCAAACAACCACCCTCCTACAGCTTTCGGCGTTAAGGATCTTGGAAACGATTTTGACAACCTTTGTGGTGATCTTATCATAATTGAAATACTCGACTAGGTACTGTGAAACCGAGCTATCATTATCATGAATCCAAGGCTTCCAAGCATTGAAGTATCCCCAGTAAAACGAATGAATCAGTCCGTCCGCCTTCGTTTTTAGATGTTCAAGCACTGTGCTGCCAAACCAGTAGATAAGCGTTTCAGGCGAAACCTGATACCTATCCAGCCTAGGAGGTATATTCATGCCAGCCTCCCTATACCTGTATTTTACGCCTGGCGGAGGACTCCTCGCCCGTAACGCCGCACCCATCCTGAAGAAACCCTGATTCACAGAGCTTCTGGGCGACACGAGTGTAACAGTCAAGTCCATGTGAATTCAATGTTCTATTGCTTAGTTAGAGTCTTAAGCAGTGTGAACAAATTGTCTATAGCGGCTACCATGTATACTCTTAGAAATTAAAAGCCCTCGTTCGAAACCCTAATTTAGATAGGGTGAATGATAGGTTGTGAAACAATATGGATAGGGTCGCGGTTGTTGGCGCTGGCTTAACCCGTTTTGGTAGAAGAGTTGATGTAGGTATGAATCATATGGCTTGGGAGGCGATTAAGGCGGCGCTTGAGGATGCTGGTATAGAGCAGAAGGATGTTGATTTTTTCGCTGTGGGTAACACGGGTGTCTGGAGTGAAGAGCCCCTGCCGGCTATAACCGTTGGTGAGTACGCTGGTCTAACACCTAAGGGCACCATGAGGGTTGAGGCGGCGTGTGCAACTGGGAGTGCCGCTATAAGGGTGGCCTATCAGGCTATAGCCTCGGGCTCGGCTAGGGTGGCCTTGGCTGTGGGCGTTGAGAAAATGTATAACTCACCCACGGGGGCTGTGGTCGAGCTCATCGGTAGGGCTGGAAACTATTTTTGGGAGTTCGAAAACTTCGGTCTAACCTTCCCAGGCTACTATGCTTTGTATGCTTCGGCTTATATGGCCAAATACGAGGTAAAGGAGGAGGACTTGGCACTAGTCTCTGTTAAAAACCACTACTATGGGTCGTTCAACCCCTACGCCCAGTTCCAGAAGCCCGTTAAACTTGAGGATGTTATGTCCTCAAAGTATGTCGCCTACCCACTTAAGCTCCTTGATAGTTCACCCATAACGGACGGCGCTGCTGCCGTGGTGCTCGCAGACGAAGAGTCGGCTAGGAAGCTCACCGATACGCCAGTGTGGATAAAATCACAGGGTGTTGCTTCGGGTAGCGCCAACCTCAGTAAAAGACAGGACTTCCTTGGTTTACCGGCTAGCGTAGAAGCCGCCGCTCAGGCGTATAGGGGGGCGGGTATAACGGATCCACTCAAACAGATAGATGTGGCCACAGTGCACGACTGCTTCACCATAGCAGAAATACTAGCATACGAAGACCTTGGCTTCGCCAAGCGTGGTGAGGGTGTTCGGCTAATCAGGGATCAACAGACCTATAAGGATGGCATCATACCCGTGAACCTTGACGGCGGGTTGAAGGCTAAGGGTCACCCAATCGGCGCTACTGGTGTGGGTATGGCTGTGGAGGCCGTAAAACAGCTGAGAGGTGAAGCTCCACCTCAGAGGCAGGCTACGATAAAGAACGGCGTTGCGCTCACACACAATGTTGGAGGCACCGGGCACTACGCCTATGTAACGGTTTACTCGCTGTGAGAGGTGATGAGAATATGAGTAACCCAGTGATCAGATTCGATGAGAAGGAAGGCCACCCCATATACATATCGCAGAGGGAGCTAAGGTTAAGGTACGAGATGCCTGTGGGAGAAATCTACTCCTTCTTTAAGGGTTTGGAGGAGGGTAAGGTCCTAGCCTCTAGGTGTGAGGTGTGCGGCCAACTCTATTTCCCACCTCAGGGAGCCTGCCCCAAGTGTCGTGAGCAGAAGATGGGTTGGGTGGACTTAAGCGGTGAAGTCGAGTTGCTGGCGTTCACACAGATATTCGTACGCCCACAGAGCTTCTCAGCGGAACAACCATACTTTGTGGGTGTTGCTAGGTGTAAGCAGGGTGTCAACATCCTCGCTAGGATTGCCAACGTTGATGACCCCAAAAAGATTAGGGTTGGAATGCGGCTTAAGCTTAGAGCTGAGCGCACACCGGCCGGTTTACCCATCTACCTACTAGAACTCTAAATGTCTCAGAAACTTTTTTGTAATTGAGTTGGCGGTGGGACTCTTGAGGTGTAGTTAACCCTTTACATTACCTATGGGGACGAAGCCGACAACCTTCTTAGATATGCCTGCTTGGTGGACTGTGTTCACTACTTCGAATATATCCTTATACGCCATGCCCGCTTCCTCCGCTACACCTGAGTAGGATGCTGCTCTAACGATTATCCCCCTCTTCTCCATCTCCCTTACGAGTTGTTCTCCTCTCACCTGCTTCTTGGCTTGGGTTCTGGACATGGTTCTACCGGAGCCGTGAGCGGTTGACCCAAATGTTTCCGCCATGGCTGTATCTGTACCCACAAGCAGATATGATCCAGTCTCCATTGAGCCGCCGATTATCACTGGTTGCCCGGTGGACTTGAAGAATTCGGGTAGCTCAGCGCTAGGTCCGAAAGCCCTTGTGGCCCCCTTTCTATGCACGATGAGCTGGCGCACCTCGCCGTCAACCTTGTGCTTCTCGAGTTTAGCCATATTATGTGCTACGTCGTATACCACCCGCATACCCATTGACTCCCAATCCCGCTTGAAAACTTTTTCGAAGGCCTGTCTAATCCTGTGGACTATTACCTGCCTGTTGGTGAACGCCATGTTGGCTCCACACGCCATGGCAGCGTAGTAGTCTTGAGCTTCGCTTGTTTTGAAGGGAGCGCAGGCGAGCTCCCTATCTGGCACGCTTATGCCGTGGCTCCTCATAACCTTGTCAAACACTTGCAGGTAATCTGTTGCTATCTGGTGGCCAAACCCCCTGGAGCCACAGTGGAGCATTATGACTACCTGGTTTTCACTGAAGATTCCAAGCTGTTTGGCCACTCTTTCATCATCGGGTTTACGGGTGTACTGCACTTCCAAGTAGTGGTTTCCTGAGCCAAGTGTGCCTAGCTGGTTTATACCCCTTTTGTACGCTTCCCTGCTCACCTTGGTGTGGTCGGCACCAGCTATTACACCCCCTTCCTCGGTTCTTTCAAGGTCCTCCTTAACGGCGTAGCCGTTCTCGAGAGCCCACTTTAAACCATTCGTCATTACCTCTTCGAACTGTGATTGATTGAGTTTAACAAACCCCTGAGCGCCCACCCCGGCTGGAACCAGCCTGAATAATTCGTCCACAAGCTCGCGTAGTTTGGGTACCACTTCGTCCTTTGTGAGCTCTGTTCTCACAAGCTTCATACCACAGTTGATGTCGAAGCCTATCCCTCCCGGGGAAATCACACCCTCTTCGGCGTCAAATGCTGCTACCCCACCGATGGGGAAACCGTATCCCCAGTGGGCATCGGGCATAGCGTAGGCGAATCTCACGATGCCGGGGAGTGTAGCAACATTTGTGACCTGGTCGAAGACGCCGGCATCCATTGCTGACATGAGTGACTGAGAAGCATAGATACGCGCAGGTACACGCATACCCTTTTTATAGGATGTGGGTATCTCCCAAACATATGGGGTGACCTGCACAGCTGGAAAAGACACTCTCCGATACCACCCATTCGGTATAGAAGAGCCCGGTAAGAGAAAAGCCTTTTTAAAGTAATGGCGACCTTCACGTTTCAAAGTTGATGTGTAATATGGTTGTTGGTATTAGTGGATTACATATCTATTTGGTCGCCCACACCCAATTCGAGGGCTTTGCGGTAAAAGTACTCGCAAGCATATAAATCCATGAACGCTGACCCAACGGATTTATACAACACTTTGTCCACGCTGAGATGTGTGTTCGTCTTTATTAGGGTGCCTAACTCAACTATTTTATCCTGGGATAACGAGCCATTTCTGATTGTCTGAACGATGTCACCAGCCTCCTTCATACATCCCGCGGCGGTGTCCACGACAACAGCGGAGCACTCCGTTAGTACACCGTCCCCCAGCTCCCTCGCGTGAGGTGTTGGGGCGCCCACCGATACCAAAGCTCTGTTAGCTACGCTCAGGTGTTGGATCACTGGGCTCGTGCTCGTGGTGGCAACGATTAGTGTGTCTGCGTCTTGCGCTTTAAGCTGTGTGTCAACGTTTAAACCCATGGTTCTACACTCACTCAGAAAGGCGTCCACGTTCTTCTTATCCCTAGAGTGAGCGTTAACCCTATTTAGCCTAAAGCATGCGGAGAGGAGCTTGGCGTGGTACCGCGCCTGCATGCCTGTGCCTATAAAGAACACGTCAGCTGGGGTGTGGGTGTATCTGAGTGCGAGCGTGCTTGAAGCCGCCGTCCTAATGGCTGTTAGCACTGTTCCATCAGCCAAAACCTCTAGGTCACCGTTTACTGGGTTGAAGAGCAGCGTTATGGCTCTGGTCGTGGGTAGCCCCCTCGACTGGTTGTCGGGTAGTACACACACACTTTTGACGCTGAAGCCAATTGAGCGGTTGTATGCTGGCATCACACCCCACCAATCCCCGCCTGCTTCAATGGACACTCTAAGGGGATTGATGACGAGGTCATCCGTATAGTCCTTGAATCCCCGCTCAAGGTAGCCGATAAGCTCCTCGGCATTAAGCATCTTGTGCAAAGATTCCCCCGAGAGTTTCAGCGCCATGTATTCCAATTCGCCGAGAGATAAATAAACCTATTAAAGATGGTTTGCTGTGATAGGACTGTCGCCTTGCTTATATCTCCACATCATCTTAGAATTCTTATGCGTTACGCTGTAGCCTTGATAATCGCTTTGCTTTTGGTATCGGTGTTTTTGAACTTCTATCTTATAACGCAAATCGTGCATCCTAGGCCGCTTGTTGTCTGGAACGTTCCAGCCACAGTTGAACCCAACAGCTATCTATTCTCAACCATGTTTGACACCTTCAAGATGAGCATCAATATTAGGGCGAACTCAACGGTCTACGTGTATGTGTTCACACCTTCAGAGTTCGTGGATTTCTACGAAAGTGGGGGAGCAGTCAGAAACCCCGTGCAATCCTACGCAGGCGACTCGATAAGCTTCACGTTTAACCTGAGCACAGGCTGCGCTGGGTATATCTGGGTGATTTACAACCCGTCTAACACGCCGGTGGTCATCAAGCCGTATGTGACAGCGGTATATTCCCCGTCAAGTCAGGCGACAGGAGTCTGCTCGCACACCCAAGGCACACCTCCCTAACAGTGAGTTAAAATTCATTGTTGGTGTTGGTTATACCTTACACGTCGATTTCCGACTTAGTGTTCATGATTGGAAGGAGATGATGGGGTGTTAAAGGGTGGCAAGGGTTATGAGAGACCGCGTCTTGCTAATCCCGTGTTCTCTACTTTGTATGTTGGAGCTTAACGAGGCCGTCAAAAGATTTATTGGTGGTTGACATACACAAGGGATTTGATGTTTAACCAGACGATATATCCTCCCAGTCAACCTAAACCCTCAAATAGACTCTTCTTGGCTGTTATTGTGTTAATCGCCTTGGTGGCTGGCTTTTCGGTTGCCTATCTGGCTTTTAACTTTGAGTTGACTGGCGTGAGGCTACAGGAACAGAAGCTTGAAAACGAGGTTTCAAGCCTTGAGTCCACCCAAGCAGCTCTGGTTAAGTTGGCATCACTTCAGGTTCAACCCATACAGCAGGTAACATACACCACACCCTCTAACTATACGCAGCTATATCAGGAGACTGTGCGCTCCGTTGTAGTCGTAATGGATGAGCAGATTAGCACAGTTGAAAGCATTTTTGGGTCTAGCGTTCAGACTGTTCCCGTGTTGGGCTCAGGTTTCGTGGTCGAATACAACAATTCATACTACGTTGTAACAAATGACCATGTTATCGCTAACTCCACAAATATTTCGGTCACCTTCTATGATGGTAATAGCTATCCAGCTCAGGTTGTTGGCGCCGATAGGTTTAGTGATATAGCGGTACTCAAGGTGGCCGCACCTCTTTCAGAGTTTTACCCACTAGTCTTGGCGAATTCAAGCCAGCTCCAGGTGGGTCAGACTGTTGTTGCAATCGGAAATCCATACGGGCTTGCAAGCACACTCACGGTGGGTGTGGTGAGTGCTACAAATAGGGTTATAGATGACCCCACCGCCAACCCTTACCCTATTGCTGGTGTTATACAGACAAGTGCACCAATAAATCCCGGCAACTCTGGTGGGCCACTTCTCGATTTAGCTGGTCAGGTTGTTGGTGTGACAACGGCGATCATCGCCAACAGTCAGGGTTTAGGCTTCGCCATCCCCTCAAATATACTTGCTAGGGAGCTACCCATGCTGATAACCACAGGCGAGTACAACCTCCACCCATATTTCGGCTTCTCGGTTGTTTCGATGAACCTCTACTTGGCTCAGGCTATGAATGTGAGTTTAACCCACGGTGTTCTCGTGGAACAGGTAACACCGAATGGCCCAGCGGCTAAGGCTGGTATACGTGGTGGGACAATTCAGGAGGAGGTCTATGGCCAGCAGGTCCTACTTGGAGGAGATATTATCGTCGCAGTGAACGGCACACCCGTGAATGACGAGGACAGCCTTCTATCATATTTGGAGCTCAACGTTATGGCGGGGCAGAGCGTGGTGTTCACAGTGTACAGGTCTGGTGAATATTTGAACATTAGTGTAACAGCTGGCTATAGACCAAGCTAGCACGACTCGTCGATGAGTGCAGATTAGTGTCAGGCTATTCGACGTGTGAAGCGGGTTTACTCGCTTGTTTACGGTGATCTATCAGTTGGGGTATGCTTCAATGGTTGGGGTATACCTAAACATAACAGTTATAAACCGTTGCAGACACTTCTAATTGTTGAATGGTAATGCGGATACCACCAGATATTAGGCAATCGCTTATGAGTGTGGGTAGTATCGCTGTTTTCGCGATACTACTGGTGCTCGGCAAGACCATTTATATTTATGCTTATATCGGTGTGTTCTTCGCTATAACCTTTGGCTACACGATTTATAGGACAAGCAGGATGATTCCGCTTATGAAGCAGAATGCGAGGGAGGCCGCTAAGGTCAGAAAGGATTCTAAGGATAAGGTGTTGTTTAGGCAGACAGCCAAAGACACCCAGCCATTCTTCAACGACTACGAATTGGAGAAGCTGAAGGTGGCGAAGAGCATGTTGAAACTAATGGTCATACCACTGGTTCTTATAACCGCCATCTACATAGCTATACCACTTGTTCTGAGGGATGCATTCCACTATGATTTGAGCCGTATTGAGCTCGCTGAGCTCTACGTGGTCGCCGCACTAGCTTCGTTTGGCTCCACACTGATTCTAAGAAGGAGAATGGGTCTTAGCGCAGCGAGTTTCAGTCAGGGAACACAGCTCATTTATGCGCCCAAGGCGTACACCATCCTCGAAGACGGGGTGGTCTTTGACACACCGCAAAAGATGCCCGATGTAGAGTTCTCGATATTGAAATTCCCAGCAAAGCTGCTAAGAGCAGATAAAAAGAGGAATTTTATTGAGCTGGAGACCTTGGATACCACTGCGCCCGCCACAATAAAGGCTATAAGGCTTTACACCAAAGATGTAGACAGGCTTTTGGGTGTGATTAGACCTAAGACAATTCAACCCGAACAGGCTCAGCTCAGTGTGGAGCAAGTCAACTGAATACTGACAAAATGGGCAACAAGCCTCGCCATTTATGGCGGGGTAAAGTTTTTAAAATTCTGAATACTTTATTGTGGAATTCAAATCAATGAGGTATGTAAAGTACTTGTGCAACTACCATTTTGTATGGATTCCAAAATACCGTAAAGACATACTAGTTGGCGAAGTTGCTGAATACACTAAAGAGGTCTTGAAATCGATCGCAGAAGGGCTTGGCTGTGAAGTGAGCTACCCCGCCTTAAAAGGCGGAGCTTCCTGCATCACAGCCCCACCATGCCTCCTCCCCTAGCCAACCCCAAGGTCGAAAGAGGAGGTATTGGGCGGAGCTCCACAGGCTACCACGGGTGGCTCCCACCCTGCTCTTCTTAAGAGCGCCAAAGAATGCAGTGGGGCCGCCGGTGGATTATCTTTTCATCTCTCAGCACCAGAGACCCCGTCCGTGAGGGCGGGGTGGTCTACGCCCAAGCTCGATATTTAGCGCGCGAGTGCTTATTTTATGCTGTCTGGTGTATTTGTTGGGAATAATAAGCATGGTGGTGAACAGTCAAGACGATAACACTATGCGGAGGCTCATTTTGAATATAGCAAACCTTAGCGAAAAATACCACCAAGAATACTTGGCGCAGTGGTCGAAAGATAAGCTTCTTAACGACTGGTACTATGCTTTTGAGTTCTTTTTAGACCATACTTTGCTTCAGGGTAGAAGCGACAGGGTTTCTGAAAAGGTGGTAGAGGCCGTGTTCGAAGTTTCTGAACATAACCGAAACATGATTGAGGAAGGGTTTAAATCGGGTAACTGGAAGGACCTTATGGTAAAGCTTTTTGAAAGAATCGGTAAAGGGAAGGTTGGTAAGAGGGCGGATGTCAACCACGTAATAGATAGCTTGGAGTTCTTGAGGGAAAAAATTTCTGACAGGAACGTGGTTAAGTATACGGTCGAAAAGGTCAAAGCGCGAGGAGTACTCCAAGTATATGGGGAGCTTGATGGAATAAAACAAGTCGGCGATAAGGTGGCCTGCTTTTATCTCAGGGACGTTGTCTCCCTCTTTGAGCTTGAAGGTTATGTGCCTCCAGAGCACCGCAGACTCCTTCTCCCCATTGACACGTGGGTAAAGAAGTTCGCAAAAGAATATCTCGTCGAAGGTGCCAAAGACCCCAAGGACGATGAAATAAAACAGAAAATCCTCAAAGTCTGTGATGATTATGGCGTATCGCCCGCAAAGCTCGACCAAGGAATCTGGTATGCTGGCTTTAATAGTTACAACGTGCTCATAGAGATATTAAAGCAAGTAGACATCAACGTGCTCATAGAGATATTAAAGCAAGTAGACATCAACGTCGCGAATAGCGGAATGATTCGGTTGATTCCATATAGAGACTTAAGTTAAGACAGCGTCAACGCTAATGGCTCTATGACGTTAGCGTTTTCCAATGACGTAGTGAAATCTACTAGTAATCCTAAGCTTTTGTGCTGGGTTGTCCTTCTAGCTCTGATACATACCCGTGTATTCTCTGGCCTGCTTCGGCTAGTCTTTGCTCGATTTTCGTTTGTGAATGCGAAGCGCATGTGGCTGTGGCAGAAGTCGCCCCTCCCCTACTTCCCATATGGAGAGAGTTTTCTAAAAGGTCCTGGGCATTCGGATAACGGGTGCCAAGTGGATATGTATCTGGGTTGCGCTTTGGGTTAGCCTCCAGTTCATGCATTGCGCTGGGGTGTAGCGGCCGGGTTGCTCCTCTCACCCTGTAGCCGCTCTGGGCCCGGCTGGGCATCCTCCTCGACTCGAGGAAGCCCGCGAGTGTGAGGTGGGAGAGAGCCCTCTCCACCTCCCAGGGCTTCGCGTGTATACCCCTCCTGTGGAGGAGCTCGAGCACCCTGGGGCTCCCAGTGTATCTAGTATCTTAAACAATGCGTAACAGGGGGCGGGCCCCTCCCCACTTACTCCCACTCCCACTCCCCGACCATGCATCCGTGAAGCATGGTTAGGGTCTGACTTTCTCCTCCCCGCCCTAAAAGGGCGAGGCTTGCGTTCTTACTGTCAAAGTGGGCGGCTTGTCTTGGGGGGCATTTTTTAACTCTGGTTACATGGGAACCATGGAGTACCTCGTGTGGATTCGGAGGAGGGTCGGGGAGACCGCTCTCGACTTCGAGTATACGTTTCAGGCTGATGACACCGAAGAACTCAGGAAGCAGGTCGATGAATACTTCAAGAACTTCTGGTTCTCGGGCACAGTGAGGGAGAGGTTCGGCCTCTACTGGAAGGCGGATAGAACCGAGGCGATAGAGGTAAAAGGGTGGCGGGAGCTCCTGACACAGGTCATCGACGACCAGCTTCAGCGCTGAAAGCGTGTGTTGCGTCTGTCAGCGCGCAAGCCGCCACAAACAGTTTCAAAATAGATAGGTTTATATGGATTTCTGGATTTGAATGATCCGGTTGTGCATGGGCAGTAGGGTGATAGTAGATAGAGACCCAAGACCTCCGCTGGCTGAGGGAGGGGTACATGCGCACACATGGGGGGGATGAGGAGGGTGAGGCTGACTGAGGGTGGAGGGCGCTCCCCACCGGGAGTGGTGGGTGGGTGCGTCCTGACAGGGGCGGAGCGGAGTGACCCCGATGAACTCGTGAGGGAGTTGCATGATGCTGTGAAGCCCAAGCTCCACTACGCGTATGATAGGTATGCTGATGCGTACCTACGTGCGCCTACGTAGAGTGAAACCCACACCCACCCCTAATCCAAGCGGTAGCACCACCCTGACCTCCTCCCCGCCCTGAACGGCGAGGGTTCCCTTAGGGGCATCTGGACTTGATAAGGGTTATTCGGATATCTGCGTTGGTTAGATGGTGTCCGGATAACGCTTTTCCACGCTTGGGGGAAACGCACACCACCCACTAATCCGGACACAACCGTTGGTTAACCGC
>Ga0209012_1002988_pt1 | contig 13496 bp, 12 predicted proteins | sample RS3BMetagenome_FD_184735 | JGI IMG/M metagenome (GOLD analysis project Ga0209012, IMG submission 184735) | Ferric oxide microbial mat and aquatic microbial communities from Rainbow Spring, Yellowstone National Park, USA - RS3B (SPAdes) (version 3) ...
AGATTATCCTGAAATATTAAAAGGATTATAATAATTTATTTTGCTCTTTAAACTAGCAAGCCATTAAGCTCATGGTGGCGTATAGCCACTATACCAGTTGCTTACAAAGTTTACGTTGCCAATTATCTGCCCGTTGTTGCCGTTGCCGCTGTAGTCGTTTGCATTGCCGTTGAGCGGCCACCAGTCAACGAGGTTCTGCAGGTCTATTGGCGCGCCACCTATACCTTCTAGATAAAGTGCTTGGATCTCGTTTGCTGAAAGAGAGGTGTTGTAGATCTGAACATTTGCTATAGAGCCATTAGTAAGGTAATTACCACCTTGGTACGCACCGATCCATAATGGGTAAGTGCTAGCTCCAAAAAAGCCTTTCATTTGATTTTTATTTTTTAATACCCCATTCACGTATGTTGATATTGTTCCGGTAGAATTGAGCGTGCATGCTAGAAAATACCATTGTCCTAATGTTAAAGTCCCAAAAAATGTATCGTATCTTCCGCTTGTAGAGTTAAAAATTGTACAGTCAGGTGGGTGGTGGCCACTTCCAGTAGTTACATAATCTCCATACATATAATATACGTTTGGATTATTTCCTGGTCCTCTATCAATAAGCATCCAATTTTTATTCTGGGAGAATTTTATCCATCCTACTAAAGTAAAAGTAGATGGGGAGAGGCTCAAGGAATTTCCTACTGTTATATAGCTATTCTGTCCGTTGAACTGTGTGACATACTGTGGCAATTCGCCACTGCATACGCCTTCAAGGTTTATGAAAGAGGTTGTGTAAGGTCCATTCGGCCTGAAGACCTGGCATGAGCCAGGTGGCGCCTTCGGCGCAAACGTCATTGGATTAAAAACACCGAGCTGGAAGAGTGCTGCAAGGACTACGCTTATAATAAGAATAGCCCAACCATATGTCATTAAGTATTCCATCGCGCTTTGCGCTTTGGCTGAAGCCTTTCTTAAAGGCTTCTTTTTGAAAATTTCTTTTTTGGAAACTTTCATTTAATCGTTTATATATCAAATAAAAAAAATAAAAGCTTTTCAGATGTGACGATTAGACTTTATTTGATAAGATAAAAATTAGCAAAAAGGAAAGAAAAAATTAGAGAAGGGTATATGCCATAAAGACCGGTGCTAGCAAGATAGAGATTGTGCTTACAACCTTTATCATTGAGTTGAGTGCGGGGCCAGCTGTATCCTTTAGCGGATCACCAACAGTATCACCAATTACCGCTGCTTTGTGTGCATCGCTTCCCTTGCCGCCAAAGTGGCCCTCTTCTATATACTTCTTTGCATTGTCCATTGTAGCTCCACTATTAGCCATGAATAGAGCAAGCATAAAGCTTGCTGGTATCATACCAACAAGCAAGCCGCCAAGCGCTTCCTTGCCTAGTATCAAGCCAATCACTATTGGTGTTAATATTGCTATAAGCTCTGGTATTACCAGTGCCTTCAAAGCATTTACCGTAGCTATGTCTACCGCTCTTGCATAGTCTGGCTTTGCCTTCCCCTGGAGCAAGCCTTTTATTGTCTTTACCTGCCTTCTCACCTCTTCTACCATAAGATTCGCTGCTTTGCCAACCGCTTCCATAAGGAATGATGAGAAGATGAAAGGCATCATTGCTCCGATGAAAATGCCTATTGTTACTATTGAATTTAATGCATCTATGCTTGAAAGCCCAACCGCTTCCGCAAACGCTACAAACAATGCTGTTGCTGATAGTGCTGCACCGCCAATAGCAAAGCCTTTTGTTGTAGCTTTTGTTGTATTGCCTATTGCATCAAGCTTGTCAGTAACCTTTCTTATATGCTCTTGCAATCCGGCCATTTCTGCAATGCCTCCAGCGTTATCTGTTATTGGTCCAAATGAGTCTATGGTAAGTATTGTTGCTGTCAATGAGAGCATGCCCGCTGCAGCTATTCCTATTCCATATAAGCCGGCAGAGATATAGCTAACGAAGATTGCTATTGCTATTACCACAGCAGGGAACCAAGTTGTTCTAAGGCCTACAGCAAGGCCCATAATAACATCTGTTCCGCCGCCGCCTTTTGCCGCATTTGCAACCTTAACAACAGCCTTCTTTCCTCTACCTGTATAATAATCCGTTATCCAAAATAGCAGTATCGCTAGCACAAGCCCTGAGAAGACAGAATAAAAGTAAGTGAGTGGCAATGAAAGGTACCATGTTAATGCAAAGTCAAGAATTGCGGCTATTATTACAGCAGAACCTATCCCTTTGTAGAGTGCAAGTGTTGCATTCTCGCCTTTTACATCTATGAAGAGCAAAGCTAGCAAGCTGCTAATAACACCGATAGAAGCTACATAGAGCGGGTATGCAAAGTTTATCACGCTAGCATGTGATATGCCATATGCAATAAGCAATGCCGCAACAAGCGTTACAGCATAACTTTCAAATACATCGGCGCTCATTCCAGCACAGTCGCCAACATTGTCGCCGACATTGTCTGCTATTACAGCAGGGTTTCTCGGGTCGTCTTCTGGCAGGTTTAATTCTGTCTTTCCAACAAGGTCTGCTCCAACATCAGCAGCCTTTGTATAAATGCCACCGCCGACCCTTGCGAATAGCGATACCAGAGAAGCACCAAAGCCAAACCCAATAAGGATCTCTACTTTTGAGATTGTGAGATACATTATAAGAAGGCTAAGTCCTATAAGGCCAAAGCCAACCGCTGCAAAACCTGTTACAGATCCACCAATTACTGCTGTTTTGAATGCAGCATTTGTGCCCTTCTCCGCAATCTTTGCTGTTCTCACATTCGCCCTTACCGCTACGTTCATGCCTAGATAAGCTGTAAGGTAAGATGCAATAGCACCAGTTAGGAATGCTATTGTTATCTCGTAGCCGTTTGGCAAGAAGAGGAAAAGTATTGCAAGTATTACTGCAAAAATTGCAATTGTCTTGAGCTGCCTGTTAAGATATGCTGCAGACCCAGACTTTATTGCGCTTGCAATTTCCTGCATCTTTTTGTTGCCTTCATCTTTCTTTAATGTTATGTATGCCGCAAAGAGTGCGTATATAATTGCTATAATGCCTGCAAACAAAGTATAGTAATAAAACTCCATGCTATCCCCTTAAGCTTATACTTTATTTTAGTGAACTACCCCGCCCTTACGGATGGGGCTTCTATATGAGCCACATCCATCTGTTTAGGGCTTCTCGCTTCATTTGAGATGCTTGCTTTCACATGAGGAATACTTTTCAGATATTCCAGCATGTTACTTGTAGAGGCATTGTCATCCACGAGCGTCTCCCCTACGTTCCGTAGGGAAAGTCCTTCTACTGCCTTCGCCGCACTTACATCCCTGTCCTGCATATGCCCACAGGAAGGACACTTGAACATTCTGTCGGACAGATTCAAATGCAGCGAATAACCGCAGTACATGCATATGCCTGTCGTTTTTGTGAACCTGCCTACCTCCAAAGGAGTGCTGACCTTTCTTTTCAAGGTATCGCGGAATCCTCCGATGGAAGTTTGGTAGATTCTTCTGCCGAATAGTCTTTGCCATTCTTTTATTTGGTCGTTTTGATAAGCAACAAATTCATAATTTGCAGCCACGTAATGGGCAATCTTGTTGTTTATATCTTTCTTCTGATTATTTTCATGCGCAAATTCCTTCTTTATCTTTACAAGTACTTTTTGTCCTCTTTTTGAATGCTCTTTTGTTTCCTTGTTGTATTGTGATCTTGAAAACACCTTGTATAGTTTCCTTACCCTCTTTGGCATTTCAACATTGTACTTTACCTTTATTCCGTTTGAAAATGTAATTTGATCTTTAACGCCAAGGTCTATGCCTATTACCTTTCTGTTATGCACTTTCTCTTCTTTAGGCAAATACACTGTTACATGCAAGAAGTAGTCGCCGTTTCTCTCTATAAGGTTTGCAGTTGTTATGTCGCATGCATTTGGTATTTGCTCCAAACCAATAACCTTGAAGTCGCCAAGCCCCTGTATGTGCAGCGTTCTTTTCTTAACGTCTAATGTGTAGGTATTGCCGTATTGCATTAGGAAAATAGAGTGCAGTGATTTTATATATTTTATCTTTCCTACTTTCTTGCCTTTCTTGCCAAGTTCATGCAACGCCTTTACATTGTTCTGCAGCCTCTTTATAATGTATTGCTTCATCTGCGACGACAATAATCTTAGTTCCCTCTCTTCAAATTTGTCCTTTACTTTTACATTTACCTTGTTTACTTTGTAATCTTTGTATGGCACTGAATCTGTTATGCCTTTAGATATTATGTAGTTGGTAAACCATTTACCTTCAAGGAACAGCCTTTCTAAATTATCCATTCTTTCCTTTGATATTTTACTTTTGTCAAGTTTTATCTCAAAAGACTTTGCAGTTTGCATTTTTCTTTTATTTCTGGTCTCACGACCTTTATTCCTTATTCTTTCATTCTTTTCTATAAGCATGTTGGTCAACCAACACAATATCTTTATTATTTTTGTTTTTATATTTATAATAGGGTCCTGACAAATTAAAAATCTTTTCTTCGATGATAAATTTAATCCCTACAGCAGGGGTTACTTTCTCTCTTTCGACGACAAAACCCCTGCAGTAAGTAGGGATAGTCACGAACAAGGTGACTATAATGTATAAGGCGACCATAAAAAATAAAATACCAGAGGTATACGCGGCTGCACGCGTTATCGTGCAGAGAAACGGGCATACGAAGAAGTTCGCAAAACACATTGTTGTACTTGTAATAAAAGTGCAGAAGAAACTGTCAGACGAAGAACTTGTGGAGTTTTATGGCAGTAAATCCAATAGGCAGAGTGCTTGGTTACAAAAGGAAACCAAATCCTTCCACTTTCTCCAAAGTAAGAAGCAGACCCGATCCGAGAATCTTTGAGGACCTTTATTATTGGTTGGTGCAAAACGCAATGAAGGGAAGGCAGTTAAGGCTGATTGCACAAGATAGTACAGATGTGCCTGCGTATTCGCGTAAGGACATTTATGCACGGTGGGGCATTAGGACTATACCAAAGAAGAGGCAGAGAAAAGCAGAATATTTCTTTGGCTACAAACTGCACCTAAATGTGGATGCAGAAAGAGAGATATCTCTTGTGGCTGCGATAGAACCTGGAAATAAACACGATAGTAGATTGTTTTCAAAACTTTACGAAGGAGCAAAGAAGATGTTTACATTTGGTTTTGAGGTGAAGTACCTTGTGGATTCTACCAGTGATTCTTCCAAAGTAAAGCAGACCCTGCGCCACGACAATGTAATACCCGTAATTGCACGGAATTGAAAAACGCTTTCGCAAATCAGAAAAGCTTAGAGACAAAGACTACAAGAAGTGCTGAGCAATAGAGAGGATTTTTGCGAGGTTGAAAGAGATGTTCGGCCTTGCAAGAGACAGGTTTGTAGGAATAAAGAAAGTCACAATACACGTATTTTCGTGCCTTATTGCATATCTCATAAGGTATGTAAGTAATTTTATGGATTTGACGAGAGTGATAAAATATAAATCTCAGGATCCTATTTATAACTTTCGCTCGCTCTCATCCCCTATCTTACGAAAGGGGACTTCTCGCGAGCAGAGTTAAAGTTTTTTAAACATTTCTTTTTGCTTTAAATTGCATGTTCTTTTGGTTATCATTTGATAACTAATGATACATATAAATATCTATGCTTACAATAAAGTATTGAGAGCATGCAGATGAATGAATTTATAAAATTCATGCTAGACAGGCATATTGTGGTATTTGGGATCAATGATGTAATTAAAGTGCTAAATGCAAGCAGGGGCTACGCTAAGCTGTTTGTACTCAGATGCATTAAGAAAGGAATAGTGGGCAGAGTAGAGCGTGGTGTTTACTACTTGAAGGGTTATGCAAATGAATATGCAATTGCTTCAAACATAATAAAACCTTCTTATGTTAGTTTGGTCTCTGCACTTGCCTATTATGGCCTTACAACGCAAATACCGCATGTTGTGTATGTAGTATCGCCAAAAAGGCACAGAGCAATAAGAAATGTAGAAGGATACGATATAATCTTTAAGCACGCCAAAAAGGAACTTATCTTCGGCTACCACAAAGAGTTAAATGGAAATATATTTATTGCAGACCCAGAGAAGGCTATTGTAGATATATATTATTTCAGAGATCTCAATGATCTTGATGAAGATGTGCTGAAAAGTCCACCAAGGATAAGTATAAGCAAACTAATTGTATATGCCAAGCAAAGCAGAAACAAGTATGTTATGAAAAAGGTAGCAGAACTATTGCGTAGTAATGGGCATGGCAGAGAAGCAAACGAATTGCTAAATGGTGCTGAGCATGCTGGGCTACGATGAACTTTTGGCATATAAAATATACGAAGAGCCTTATCAGCAAGAGAAGGACTATATTGAAGAGTTGTTTCTTAGCAGGCTTTTCAATTCTTGCAATAATATAGTTTTCAAAGGAGGCACAGCGCTCGCGAAATTTTATGGCTCTAATAGATTTTCTGACGACCTTGATTTTTCAATTGTCTTGGGAAGAGAAGAATACGAAAACATAAAAATAAAGATAGATAAAGTTATTAAAAGATCTACTGAAGAAGATCCTGTAAGGATATTAAGGGAGCTTAATAGCGAGATAAAGCTTGTATATGAGCTCAGTATAAGAGGTCCGCTCTTTGAACGCTCAAACAAATATCAGCATTTGAAAATAGAAATAGGTAAGAGGGAGCCCGTGCTTGAAAAGCCCCTAATTTTTAGAAGAAACCCCAAATATGTTGATATTGCACCTTATACCGCAATTGTTATGAACGAGAAGGAGATACTTGCAGAGAAGACTGTTGCTTTGCTGTATAGACACAATCTCAAGGCAAGAGATCTATACGACATCTATTTTTTGCTATCGAAAGGTACAGAGATTGATGTGGCACTGTTAGATAGAAAGATGAAGCTGTATGGGCGTGCTTTTAACCCCAGGAGGTTCGAATTGAGAATAAATAAGATCGCATTGATATGGGGCAAAGAGCTAGAAAGACTCATTTCAAAAAATAGCTTTATCAGCTACGCAGTTGCTAAAGAAAAGGTTAGCAGACTTTTTGAAGATGCGGGCTTAATTTAAGCCATGCAAAAATCAAAAGTGGGGAAGAAGGAGTTGAGAGCAGCATGGTGGGGAAGATTATAAACATGCAGGCCCTCGAAATAAATATATGAGCTAACAGGTATTTAAATGGTTCTAAAATGTCGCATTTATTTGAAAAACTTTGTCATTTTGTCTCTACCTCGTTCCAGCGGTACCTTCTGTACTCTGCATTTATGTCGAGGTTCCTGAATGGGTAGCCTCCTTTCAGAACGCTTGTAATCCTGGCCTTTCTTATACTCACATTCTCCTTCTCAAAAATTTGCTTGTGAGCATTTATTGCATGCTTCATCGCATCCTTCTCATCGTCAAATAAGCCAACAGCAAGGAACCTATAGCTGCCGCTCATTGGTACAAGGAGCTGGAATGTATTGAGCAGTGGCAACTGCTCATCGTAGGATTTGTAATAATTCATCATCCTTGTAGACCTAACAGGCGTGTCTATTGTAAAGGTATAATTTGCCAAGAAAACAAGTATATAAGGCTTATGAGGCTTGCCTACAGAGATGGTAAACCTCTTAATCATGCCGCGCTTCTTCAGCATATATATTCTATAAGCCAAGGTTGTCCTTCCTATGTTTAGCTTTTTTGCCATGCTGGTTATGCTCTGCCTGCTATTTCTTAGCAGCTCAGCAAGTATGGGCTTGTCTTTCTCATTAAGCTTGGCCATGCTTATCTGCTCCGGATTCAATGGAAAATAGCCAAACTGGGTGAACATAACCTCGCTTGGATACATCTCTGGCTCAAACTCAGCAAGCCTAGCTGGAAGCCTGCTCTCCCACATTATATAATGCATAGGCTCGTTTGATGTTGCATATATAATAAGGTCAAAGTCGCCCTCGCACAGATAGGCATCGCTTATGTAATTGTCGCTTGCAAAAAGGCCGCGCAAAAATTCTTCATTTGGCTTTTCCCTAAGCTTTATAATTAGCAGATGCTTTTCCGTTATGCCAAGCTTATCTTCATCAAGCTCAACAGTATAATTTATCTTATATTTTTCTTCAAGCGCTGAGAGTATTTTGTATACTGTGGTGCGTGAGCACTTGGCGGCGCTTGCAAGCTCCTCTATAGAGGTGGTTGCATCTTCGCTTAGCTTTCTTAATATTATCTTTTCTTTAAAGCTATACTCCACAAAACAATCTTAAATAAACATATTTAAATAGCTTGCCAAAATGACAAGATCCTTAAAATATTTTTGAACAAAACGGTATCATTTTTATTTATTCCAAAAGATAATGCTCTTAGATAGCATGAAGATGAAAACAAGGGGCTATCTACTAATAGCTCTTGCGGTAACTGAGCTTTCACTTCTTCCAGTATTATTAGGGCTAGCTGTGGTAAACATATCTCCGCTAGAGCTTCTTTTCTACACCTTTCTGGTAAGCACAGCAACCTCCTTTGCCGCTCTTATATTTGCTAAGAAGCTTAAGCATCTCTTTTATATTCTTACCAATCCGAGGATCTTTTCAATCCTTGTAATAGCTGGTGTTTTTAACTACGCTTTTGCACAGCTTTTCTTAACAATTGCGATAAAAGGCACAAACCCTATAGTTGCTAGCTTAATAAGCAAGCTATGGCCCCTCTTTCTTGCCATAATGCTGCCGTTTACAGTAAGAATAAAGATAAGCAGAATGCAGCTCATAGCACTCTTTATAGGATTTGTGGGTGTTTATTTTCTTGCAACACATGGCGGCTTGCTGCCAAGGCTTTATGGCATAGGTTTTATAGGTATAGCTCTTCTTTCTACACTCTCTACAGCGGGCTCAAATGCAATCATAAAAGGACAGAACCAAGATATCTTCAGCCAGGTCTTCATATTCAATCTTGCATCACTTCTTCTTATTGCACTTCTTATAACACTTTTTAACACTAATTTTACTCCGATGAATGCATATACTTTATTCTCGGTTCTCTTCCTAGGCATGATCTCTTATTCGCTCGGTGCCTTAATGTTCTTCTATTCATTCAAATTATTCGATCCCCTTCTTATCTCAAATGCAACCTACTTAACTCCTATATTAACAATATTCTTCTCATACTTGGTCCTTGGTACAAAGCTCTACCCTTACTATCTTGTTTCATTCGCTTTCATAATAGCAGCTCTTCTTATACAGCAGCGTTATGCCAGCAGGGCTCCAACATACAAGGCAAGCGGCAATAAGCATGCTATGCAATTGCCTATGTTTGACTTAAGTGGCGCATTCATAAACACAAAGAACAACGAGATTATAAATGTGATAGGAAGAAGTGGCAGGGCTCTTGGGGTCAAGCTAGGCTCAGGATTAGCCAACTCAAAGCCAGAGCTGCTTGATGCAAGCAAATATGGCTGCATAGTCTTTACAACAAAGGAGCATAAAGGCTATGCGAGTGCTGATGAGCTTGAGTTTATAAGAGAAATAACTGGTGCAAAAGAAGGCGATGATGTGCTTGTGTGCATAGGCAAGCCTGATCTGGCTGAAAAGGCGATAAACGATTATATAGAAAATATAGAAAAAGGTAAACATGCATGAGCCAAGTATGCACGAGCTGGGCTCTTTTGCAGAATAAAAGGTTTATTGTAATGTTGAATAAACATCTAAGTTGAGCTTTTATCGGCCTACTCGATAATATGCGATTGCGTCAGGGTTGCCGCATGATCCACCACTTATTTTTGCTGTACACCAATTTGTAGTCTCATTGTTGAAACATTTCTTGCCGTATGCGCCTACTATTTACACGATATATATCCTGATGATCCACTTCTTGCAAATATATTAATCATACAGCCATTCCAGCTACATGCACCTGATGTTCTCGCCAAACGGAGCATAAGTTGCAGCAGAAGCCTAATAGAATAGAGTTGAAAGTACCCAAAGGGCAGCTATAACGAATAGTACGCCAATCGCCATGTTAAGTATTGTGCGCTTGCTCATGCCTTTTTTGACATTCTGTGCTGCGCCAGCATACACAGCCATTATGCCGCTGCCTTGATCAGGTACCATCACTTTGACAGGTTTGCCATCTATGCTTTTACTTATGTCAGCCACACCGCCTAAGCACGTGTAATCTGAATTGACAGGGATATACTGCTCCACCAGAAAGAGTCCAAAATTCTGTAGCGGTTTCAGATGTATATCATATGCAACCTTCTTCTTGAGATCTCTGGTCCTGTTTTTGAAACGAAAATCGAATTTGTAGCCAGATATCTGCGACAAGTCTACAGTGCTGTTACTTTTTGCAGCTTCTTCAATATTTGGCAAGATTTCAGCGGCAGCCTTTTTGCCCTGTTCAATGAATGCAAGTGTACCTGAGACTTCCCGTAGAACAAAGGCACCAAACCCTGCCTTGTTCAATTCAAGTGCACTTGATGTTACTTGTACATTGGGCGCCTTCACCAAGTCAACAGCAAGATACCCGCTACCATCTGTGAACAGGGTTGTCACTCCTTTTTCAACCCCTCCTATAGGTAATACAACAAATTGCCTGTTTCTCCCAGCGTTCTGATAAAATGCTGCGTATAGCCCTACAGAATAATAAACGCATTCAGCACCGCTGATTGGTGCTTTAAGTGGTCCTGCATTATAAGGTATAAACTTTCCCTGCATTTTGTTGAGATTGTATGTTGCTGCATCTACTTTTACAACAGGAATTGGCTGCAAAAACTGGTCAAGTGAAAAATCTTTGAAGAATAAGTAAAGAAGTATTGCCCCTGAAATTAAAAACTCTGCAAAAAGAGTAATCGGGACCAGTAATGAAGGTATTTTTGGTACTTTTCGATATATTACTACGACTACTGATACTGGCACTATAAGCATTAAGATAATAAGTGCATACCATAACGCGTAGCTCAGTGTTTTTGACTTTATATTTGTTGCATAGCTCGGAACGTATTTTAAGAACTCTGTGGCAGTTGCATAAAGGCCAGTTGGCTGTGTGCCAATTAAATCTACATCGTATGTAAAAGAATTTTGCCTGAATACACCGCCAGCGCCAATATTTGATGTTGCTGCCCCATGATTTTGCTGAGCTTGCTGATTGTTTTCTTTATTGTTTGAAAAATTTTCTGATGCAGTACCACCAGGGACTTTATCCTCCATTTCATTCGCCAATTACGGTAAAATGCAGTTAAATCTTCTACTATTTATTTAGTCTGATAATATTACAGTTGCATTAGGTTGGCATCCTCCGCCACCCCTATTGTTGTTATCTTTGCTGCAGATGCAGCCGAAGCGCTACCGAAGTAGAACGAAAGCAGCACAAGTGCACCTATGATGAACAGTACTCCAATCGCTATGTTAAGCATTGTGCGCTTGCTTATACTTTTTTTGATATTCTCTGCTGCACCAGCATACACAGCCATTGTTCCTCTACCCTGATCTGGCACCATCACTTTGACAGGCTTGCCATCTATGCTTCTGTCTGTATCTGCCACACCGCCTAAGCACGTGTAATCTGAATTGACAGGGATATACTGCTCCACCAGAAAGATTCCGTCGGGTATCTCCAACGAGTTTAGACCATTCTTAAGGTCTTTAATTCTGTTTTGGAAATAGGGTTTAACTTTGAAGCTAGGTATCTTAGATAAGTCTACAGTGCTGTTGCTGTTTGATGCTTCTTCAATCTTTGGCAAGATTTCAGCAGCAGCCTCTTTGCCCTGTTCTATTACATTAGTGGCGCCACTCCCTGTTTTGTTTAATATAAGCACACTTGATGTTGCCTGTAAATTCGGTGCCTTCACCAAGTCAACAGCAAGATACCCGCTACCATCTGTGAACAGGGTTGGTGCTCCTTTTCCAATCCCTCCTAGCCGCTGCACAACAAATCGCCTGTTTCTACCAAAACCCTCATAAAATCCTACATATAGCCCTACAGAATAATACACGCATTCAGCACCGCTGATTGGTGCTTTAAGTGGTCCTGTATTATAAGGTATAAACTTTCCCTGCATTTTGTTTAGGCTATACGTTGCTGCATCTATTTTTGCAACAGGAATTGACTGTAAAAACTGTTCAAATGAAAAATCTTTGAAGCCTAGGTAAAGAAGTATTGCCCCTGAAATTAAAAACTCTGCAAAAAAAGTGAGCAGGAGTATTGATAAAGGCATTACCGGTGCGCCTTGATAAAATTGGCCGAGCACAGCTATTGTTACTATAAACATTGAAGCAATAAGCACATACCACGACATGTAGCTCATTGTCTTTGACTTTATATTTGTTGTATAGCTTGGGGCATATTTTAAGAACTCCGTGGCGGTTGCAGGAAGGTTAATTAACTGTATGCTAATTGAAGTAGCATTGTTTGCGAAAGGATTTTGCCCTAATAAAAAATTATTGATGCCAATATTTGATACTACTGTTCCATGATTTTGCTGAGCTTGCTGATTAACTTCATTTGCTGCTTTGCCTTGCGACTGTCGCATAGGTCCTGCAGCACCTACACCGAATGCAATTGGAATTACCTCTGGGCCTTGCTCTCCTTGCGAAGGTGAATTAGTACTTGCAGTTTGGCCTCCCTGGGCTTGCTGATCTTCAGTAATCTTGTATATGCCTGATCCTGTTTGTATAAATAAGCTAGAGTTTACAAAGATGCTGGCAGTTCCAGGCACGGCAGTTGTAACATTTTTGTGGTTTTGATTGAGCTTTTCAACTGCTATGCTCGAACCTTCCTGCCAGCCGTCAAATGTTACCTTGTCCCCGACACTAAGCGAATCTATGAGATTTAGAACGATTCCATTTTCAGAATAAGACGTTTTAATTATAGAAATTACTTTTCCTATTGGCTTCTTTGCCATTTCATACGCCGAGGTTTATCTTGACATCAGCCTTTTCCTCTGGTGGTGCCTGGAAGAGAGGCATCGCCTTGTAGCCCAACGTTCCTGCAAAGAAGTTGTACGGTATTTGGTTAATTCTTATGTTGAACTGCGTAACACTGTCGTTGTAGAACTCCCTTGCATCTGCAATCTGAGACTCCAGTTCCACTATGCTTTGTTGCAGCTGAATGAAGCTGTTGTTTGCCTTCAAATCAGGATAGTTTTCAGCAACAGCAAAAATAGACTTAAGTGCGCTTGAAATCTGGTTTGAGGCATTTATCTTTGACTGGATATCATTTTGAGGTATATTCATCCATTGGCTCCTCAATTGTGTTATCTGTGTCATAAGCCCCTTCTCATACCTCATGTATGAGCTCACTGTGTCTATGAGCTTTGTAAGTGCATCATGCCTTTTCTGCAGCAAAACATCAACATTCGCCCATGCTTTGTCGGCATTCTTTTTCAGTGACACCAGTGTGTTGTATATTATTACAAAGGCTATTATCACAATCAGTACGATTAGCCCTATAGTCCCTTCGATCAGTATTCCCATGGAATCACAAATATTATTTCTGATTAGTTTGATTTAAATATATATCT
>Ga0209012_1002990_pt1 | contig 13485 bp, 14 predicted proteins | sample RS3BMetagenome_FD_184735 | JGI IMG/M metagenome (GOLD analysis project Ga0209012, IMG submission 184735) | Ferric oxide microbial mat and aquatic microbial communities from Rainbow Spring, Yellowstone National Park, USA - RS3B (SPAdes) (version 3) ...
GTGACGATTCCCGCACGAGCGTGGCGGGGCGGGAGTTGCGATTTGGAACATCTTCGATATACATGCCCACATCATATACACAATAATATCTAATGTCAAGCATAATATTGTCATTTACATGGGTACACATTGCCGACAAAAAACAGCCCGAAAACGCATCAAACGCAATACTATCAAGGGGATTCTCTTCCGAAAATCACGTTTTGGGGGCGAAACTCCGGCTTAACCGTGGGCAATAGCTAATTAAGCCAGCCCCCTTGCAGCACGCCTACTTTGCTGCGCGGGGGCTGGCTATCCGATGAATGTTACAGGCCCGGTGGGCGGCCCACGTTGGCCCACCTGGCGCTGTTGCGTTGTTAGGAATATTACCTGATCGTTACGTTATAATAACGCAGCGTGTTAGCCTGGACCGGAGCGGCGTGGCCGTCACAGAAGACCGCATTGGCGTATCCGGTGTCGGCGTTGGAGGCTCCTAACCCCGCGCCAAGGCCCGGAACGTTGACCGGTGTCAGCCCGTGCCGATAGCGGAGTCCGCAGGTATTCCAGTCCTCGGCATCGGTATTGCTCTGGCCCTCCGGCCAGCCCGCCGGGATCACTTCGGTCGTGGGGGTGGTGGTCGGCAGCCAGCCCGGCGTTGTCCAGTTGAACACGGCTTCGCTGCTGCCCTGAGGGGCATCCTGATTGGCATCTCCCATCATAATAACGTGTGAAGGCGATTTGATTTCAGCATCTCGGACCATGCTGGGTTCCGGCCCGCCGCCAAACCACCAAGCTGGCTCGTTTACATAGACAAATATGTTGGGATTGGCACCATATTCTACAGCTTGCAAGAGTGTGGGCGTGATATCCGCCGATGGGCAGTAAAATAATGCCTGCCATTTCTGGATAACCGGCGGGGTGTAGTTGTTCGGAAGATTCCACCATCCTACGTAAGGCACGTTTCCGATATAGTAGTCGTTAAGCATGTCAAACCAACTGCTGCCCGCTGCAAGGTCACCTGCCCCGGCCCCTGCGTTGTAGCCATATGGATAAATTCCAGCACTGGTGTTTACATATTCTTCTGTAAGTTGGCCCAATGACCGCAGTTTTGCCGTACACTGAATCGCTTGGGCATCCTTCTGCGCTGCGGCAAGCGCGGGGAGCAGAAGCGCAATCAATAGTGAAATAATGGAAATTACCACCAAAAGCTCAATGAGGGTAAAACCTCGTTTAATGGATTTTGCGAAGTAAAACATAAACCGGTCTCCTAAAAAAACTGGGCAAATGCGTTTCGGGTACAACTCCCGAAGGAACGAGAATCCATAAGGGAGGTGTGACCACACCATGCTTCCGCGGTGCGGTCACACCGTAACGTTAAACCACCCTCCTGAAAGCCCTTCGGCTGGTAAGGAGTGCCAGGGATCCCACCGCTGCCAATAAACCTATCACTTCCGGCTCCGGCACTGCTGTGACGGTGACCGCCTGAATTCCGATGTTGTCAAATGAGCCGGTACTGACCCCGGTGTCCGTGAAGGTCAGCGTATCTCCGGGCGATCCAGTAATACTCAGGGTCAACACGCCAGCCAAGCCGCTTTGGGGCAGCGTGGCAGCCGAATTCGTGTAGCTCCCGCCGGAACTCAGGCTCGCAGAGATATCATGATTCGCATTGTAGGCGTTAAGATATACATTCATGGTTTCCGATGTCCCCAAGAGTGTCTGGGTAAAGGAGAATGAGGATGGTGTAAAACTGGAATAAGCATAGATATTAGAGGTATCGGAAGAGACCGTCGTTCCGCCACTGAACGACAGGAAATTCAGTCCGGTGGCGGGCTGTATGGTGGTGCTCGAAGAGAAATAGCCATCCACTAGGTTATTACCCGTTAACGCCCCGAAGGAGTTCGGGCCGCCGGACATTGTAGCGGGAGTAATTGGTGAAACCGTTCCGGATGCGGAAAGCCCATAGTAGACCCAATCCGAGGCACCGGTGCTGATGTCAATGGGGCTAGCCGCAGAGCTCGAAGGAGCTGCGGCCAACGTACCGGTAATGGTTCCGGCGCTGGCGCTCGGTGCGGACATCGCAAGACCGGCAATTGTGGCACCGACTACCGCAGATAAGTTTGCCGCTGTTAAGACTTTATGAGTGAAGTTTGAAAACATGGTCATTTCTCCAAAGAAAGTGTTTGAACTTGTGCTCCCTCCTAACCACGCGGTTAGAAATCATGGAGCTGATACCCCGTAGCCGCGTTGCCCCGCTGGAATGCAAGGCCACAGAAACGGGGTTTAACTTTCCGCATGAGACACAGGGTATACTCCACGCGGCTATTAATGGTACACCTAATCCAGCGTTTTTGCCGCACAAATCAATCTTTTGCCGCATCTTTCACCCGCGAATATGTACCACCAGACACCGAGTTGGGCATAACTACCCTAGGTGGATTGCGGTTACCACCATTTAAGTTCGAGGTCTCCGGAATATTTCAGGCCTCCTTTCTTATTTAACCGCCCCTTCGCCGATTACCATTCTGTCGCATTACGTCGGCGATAGCGGACTCTAACAATCGCTTGGCGAACAGATTCGTCAACGCCAACGGAATTACTATAACTAGGCAAATTGGCGTAACGCGGCAAATCTATGTGCGTTTTGCGCAGTTCCGCGAACCATGCCGATTTTGTGATTTTTCTGGAGTGAGTTATGGACTTTCAAATAGAGGTTTTTCCGCATCCAGAGATCGTTTTGTGCGCTCGCGGATGCCGCGTGGACTCCGGCTGAGGGCTTAACATTACCCACATGTTTTCAGAAGCAATAGCCGGTAATACTATTTTTTACCAAGGATGGGTAAATAATGGTGACGGATCGGGACATGTGGGCCGAGGCTCATTTTAGAAAAGCGAAGTTAGGGGATAAACGGCGAACGCAGCGGCTGGTGCGTTTGCCGAAGCAATTCGCCGAAGGCAGTGATGCCTGAAACTTCATAGCGCTCTAATTGTGCCACTGTTTTGTGAAGTTGCCCAGCCTGAGTGATAGCCGTCAATCAGCTTGTTTGCAGTGCGAATACTGCGGTTCTTTATACGGCGATAATTAAGTAACGCCTTGGGTGTTCGTTGGCCATCAACAACGGCCTGCGGTATGCTTAAAAATGTATTCCATAGGAGAAGCCAATGACAACCAAGCGTATCGCTATTGTGATCGAGTTGGCCGTTGGATATCGAGAAGACGTGATTCGTGGCCTCTTACGGTTCATCGGAACACGTCCCGATTGGCTGTATCAAGGTTGCGAGCTAAAGAAGGAAGAGCTTCATGCGCTTCACAAATGGCGGCCGGATGGAATCATCGTCGGCTACCATGATCAGAGCGTCAAGCGAATGCTTTGCGGATTTTCATTGCCGACAATTGACGTCTTCAACTGGTTTGATCTTGCGGGCGCCACGCGCGTGGGTATTGATGACGTTGCGGTTGGGAAACTCGCTTCGGAATTTTTGTTGCAGCGGGGCTTCAGGCATCTGGCAATCATAGGAGAAACATCCGCAAATTTTGCGAGAGAGCGACGGGACGGCTTTATTGCGGCACTTAAGGCCGCGGACTTATCGTGTCACAGAATTGGTGAAGTAGCCAGACCGACAGTTTCCTGGTCGGTGGCATTCCGAACAACTCCGGACAAGATGCTGCGTAAATGGTTGCGCGAACTTCCGAAGCCGGTGGGAATATTCGCCATTGACGACGATTGGGCCTTGACCCTCTCAGAGTTATGCAATCAGGAGGAAATCCGGGTGCCGGACGATGTGGCTGTCCTTGGCGTTGACAACGAGGAAATGCTTTGCCAGATGTCACGGCCTCCGCTGTCGAGTATTGATACCGGAGCCGAACGGGTCGGATGGGAGGCGGGAGTTGCCCTGGCCCGGTTGCTTGAAGACGAAAAGGTGCCCAATCCATTTTTGTTACCGCCTATGCGTATAGTGGAGCGGCAATCCACAGATATTTTTGCCATCGAGGATCAGGAAGTGCTAGCGGCAATTCGATTCATTCAATCCAATGCGCACCTCGGTATCAGTGTCACTGAAGTGCTGCGGACCGTGCCGACCAGGAGGCGTACACTGGAGCATCGATTTCGGGCCTTGTTAGGACGCAGCATTCTGGAAGAAATCCAGCGGTCTCGCGTCATACGGGCGAGGAATCTCCTGGCTACGACCGACATTAAGCTTTCATTGGTGGCCCAGCGCAGCGGATTCGGCAGTGCCGGACGCCTGTGCCGCGTTTTTCGGCAAGTTACCGGTGAAACGCCCGCCAACTTCCGGCGTCGGGGGTTAGTATAATCACGTGGTGCGACGTGTAGCGCCAACGGAATAAAAGCTTACTGCATCGATTCGTTAAAACGGGCTACCCTTGTGGTATCAAAACATCAATTTCCCCGGGGTATTTAAAAAATATCCGCATGGGGCGTCCATGCGCGGGAGAATCACCACTGATGCGCGCAATAATTGTGTTGCATTCTGAGTTGTCCTCCAGGTTGTAATTTCCGCCATCCGATGAACTGGAAATATTCTCTGATTTGCCTTTCCCGCGCAATAGGTGTAAAAGGATATATGACCTCTGCCTTGTTCGTGCTAGAGCGGCCTAATGCTTCGGACCGATGAGCATTGTACAGGACCCCGGGTGTCGGAACGATGGACAAGCCTGGTCTCGATTTATCGAGACAGTTGTGGAAGTCTTGAGCCGATGCGTTGTGCTGGTCCGCCCTTGTAACAAGGGTTCGAAACTCTCCCGCTCTCACGGCATCATGGTGGAGGTCTTTTTATTGGTATAATTCTGTTGCCGAACATGGCTGTGCTTACCCTTGCGCCCGGCGCGCTAGGGCGGGAGGATGGCGTGTTGCCCGCTGTTTATTTTGGAAGGTATTCGTTACCCGCAGGACGCGGTTGCCGTTACCGCAGCTCAAAAAGTGTTCTTTCAGAAATCTTTGCCTCAAGCTGGCGGAGAATATTCGCCAACTCCATATTCGCGTTCGCCTGCAGGCCCAGACATTGTGCAACGCCCACCGTGTCGGTGCTTAATCGTGCGGCCAGAGTCAATTTGTGTGATCCATCTTCCGAGCCAAGATGGTACGCGTGGATGTGCATGGGATCCCCCAGGGTGGCAGGATGGAGGTGACCAAACCGGAACTCACGCTGCACATATCGCAGCAGGTGATCTTGCACAACCAGAACGAGATGCTTGTTGATGTATTCAAACGTCTGAATCTTATGGTGCAACTGGACGAGCGTTGTTTTGGCCGTCATTTTCCAATTTATGCCGAAGGTCTTGGCCGATGATGTGCTGCGGGTATCAACCTTGATGCCCCTGGTTTTCAAAAACCGCTATCTCTCGGGCCATACCGTGCCCGTGGTATCCATTGACTGCAGCTCGATTGCCACAAAATCGTGAACCTTTTTTCCGTTTACCGACGCGAGCATAAAGTCAACATTCCCACCGGGGATTGGTATCTCCCGCAGAATGTGCAAATCGTTGCCGGGCGTGTGATTGGTCAGCAGATGCAGGCAGTCCGTAAATATCCGGTGCCGCTCCAGCAAACGATTCGGACACACAATGACCGGCGCTTGTTCACGACCACACCTTAATGTGCATGTCCCAATAGCCACGCTGGGCTGGCTTTTACGAACCTTGACGCAGCGCCCGCGCAGGAATGGACAATTCTGCGCACGCACCAATATGTTCCAATCCGTGGTCTGGTCCCCAGTCGGGATGCCAAATAACTCAAGTACTTTGCTCATGGTCGAACACACCGTGCGTGGGCGGCCCGGAGATACTCCGTGGAAATGTCAATACCAATGGATTTTCGTCCAAATTGGTACGCAACCAAATTTGTGGTCCCGGTACCGCAGAATGGATCAAGCACAATACCGTCCTGAGGGCATGTGGCCAGGATCGGGATTTTGCAGAGGTCTTCCGGGTAGGGTGCGTAGTGGCCGGGGCGATCATGCGTATCTTCCGGGATGATATCCCAGATATCCGAAGGCTTGCTTCCCTTGGGATGGTATTTGAGAAAATAGAACCCCCTATCGCGCAATTCTTTGGCTCGACCGGAAAGTATCTCCGAATCGGAATGCGTTGCGCGCTGTTGTCGCCGGATTACCATCCGGAAATCAGCAAGCTCGCTGCGCTCGATCTGCATGAGAATTTCATCAAGCGCGATGAACGCGTTACGCTTCTCCTCCCCGGTGAGATCGGTGGAGAGTTCGATTTGTCGCCGATATCGAACGCCGCTGACTCCGGTCGCTGAAACGACAGCACCGTTTACGACCCTCGCCCGCTTGGGACTGCTTCGGACTGCATCGGCATCAAAATAATAGCTGTGGGACTTAACAAGATAGAATACCGACTCATGGAGATTCCGCAGTTTGTCCAAGGCATTATCTGGAGAACCTTTAACTTTGTTCCAAACCACCTGGTTTCGCAGAACCCATCCCTGCTGATCACACATGCGGATAGCCACGCGCCAAGGAATGCCCAACAATTGTTTATTTTGGTAGCTATCCCCAATATTGAGCCAAAATGACCCGCTTTTTTTAAGCACACGATGTATCTCGGCGGTTATGCGGAGCAGATTCTCGATAAACTCCGCGGAACTATCCTCCAGCCCGATTCCACCGTTTTCATATTGCCGCTTATTCCAATACGGTGGACTAGTCATACAACAATCAACCGATTCATCGGGTAGCGTGTGAAGAACGGTAAGGGCGTCTCCGCTAAAAAAACAGGCTGTGCTGTAGTCCGATGGAGATATGCCACAAATGCGTCGGCATATCCGTCCATGAAAATCGGCGGAGTCTCATAGCCTTCGCCGTCAAAAAGCCAGCCCAAACTGGACGGAGCAATGGTCATAGATTTAGATCATACCTTGATTTTGCCTCAGAAGCACGCTTTGGCTCTGGTTGGGTGTGCCCGTTTCGGTCGTGTTTTGTAAAAGGTGTCACAAACCGGCGGTTTAGTCCCGATCCCGGAAATGACGGACGCAGGTTTCCATCCCGATGGTCATCAGGATTGCGTGTGTGGTTGTGTTTTGTCTTTAGGGGCCGCGTTTCATGCACGGCCGGGCAGGACTAGCGGATTGGCCTGTCTCCCGGCAAGGCTGGTAACACCTGCTGGTTTGCTTCGTCTTGTGGAGGTCTTTTTATTGGTATAATGCCGCCATGCGGGATGTTTCTTTACCTATTCATGGACGTGGTGCCAGCGGCAACCCCGCCAACCGCTTTGAGGCGGCACATTATGAAATTGCCCCGGATGCCGATGAACCGGCCTCCGTCGCCGCGCGCACAGAGCTGATTGCGGATAACAGCAAATCCATTCTCTCAGAAAATGACAGCCCGGATATCGGTTTCCGATTCAGCCTCAATCCTTATCGCGGTTGCGAGCATGGGTGTATATACTGCTACGCCCGGCCCACGCATGAAACGCTGGGCTATTCCGCGGGACTGGATTTTGAAAGCAAAATCATGGTTAAATACAACGCCCCGGAATTATTGCGGCAAAAGTTGATGCATAAACACTGGCAGGGCGAACTTATTTCCATGGCCAGCGTTACGGATTGTTATCAACCCGTTGAACGTACTTTGCGTATAACACGCGGTTGTCTGGAAGTGCTGGCGGAATTTAGAAATCCGGTTTCCATCATCACTAAAAATCATCTCGTTACCCGCGATATTGATCTGCTGGGAGAATTGGCACGCCATCACGCGGTGGCGGTTTTTATTTCCGTTACCACGCTGCAATCGGAATTGGTCGCAATCATGGAGCCGCGCACCAGTTCGCCACAGCGCCGACTGGCCGCGATAACCGCGTTGTCACAAGCCGGCATTCCAACGGGCGTGCTGGTGGCTCCGGTGATACCGGGTTTAACGGATCAACAAATGCCGGATATTCTCAAGGCTGCGGCGGCAGCCGGGGCGACATTTGCGGGCTATACGCCATTGCGGCTGCCCTATGCGGTAAAGGATTTATTCCAAACGTGGTTACGGGAACATAAGCCGGATCGGGCGGAGAAAATTCTCAATCGCATTAGATCCATGCGGGGCGGCAAACTTAATGATTCCAATTTTGCCACGCGCATGAAGGGGGAAGGCATTTTTGCCGATCAGATCGAAAATCTTTTCGAACTTTCCGCCCGACGGGCCGGCTTGAAAACTCATTATCCTGCGATGTCATCAGCGGCGTTTCGCCGGCCCGGTGCACAGCAGTTGGGACTTTTTGATTAAATTACCTCTCCGTTCCGGGTGTGGCGAATTGTCGGCCGGAGTCCAGGGCGTTACGGATCTCAATGACCGCGTTTTCAAAACGTCGAAATGATCGCAGCTTGCGGTTGCGGATCAGTGTGAGATCGACACGCTGGGCCAGACGGACCTGGTCGGCGGTTGGTTTATAACCCGACGGCATGTTTCTATTGAGCCAGCCCTTGGCGTCACGTGGAGATGATTCCAGATCATCGTCCGGAGCCTCCGAACTTTCTCCAAGGAGCAACCCATTACCGTCGCGCACTCCCTTAAGCGAGTTCACTCCGGCAATAAACCATGATTCCATTTCCCTCCGCGCAATGACCACCGCAACGGAGAATACATTGCCGGCACCGACGTCGCGGGCTAAATTTGCCAGTTGCCGGGCAACCGTGCCCGTGCAATAAGGCGGGGTTCCCAAATTTGAGGGGCGGTCACCGTCCAAAAGCAGCAAAACTGCCGAAGCCCTTTTCTGATACGCCGAACGGAGCTTGTCTTTCCAGTATTGGCCGTTGTCCTTGCGCAGCTTTTCAAGGTGGCCAACACGCCATGCCCGAGGTTCGATGTGAATATCTGATGAGCTTTCACCAGTTACTACAGATTCCCGCAGGACCCTCTTTATCAGTGTCGGCAGGGCCAATTCCTCTCCCTCGCCCTCGCCGAACGCAACAATCAACTTTCCGGTGCGCGAATTCATCCCTGTATCGGCTCCGGCTGGCTTGGATCGGTCACCGTCAGGAACTCGCCGGGTGTCATCAACCCATCGTGCAGGGCAAGCAGGTCGTCCTGGTTAAGCGGGGCAATCTGGGTTCCATGGGCGGAGAATTTCACCCAACGGATTGCCTCGCCCGGGAAGGCATCAAGAAGTTGTGGACTGTGCGTGGTCAGTATGAATTGCGTACCGAGCTTCAGGCTGGCGGATTTGATATGATCTGCCAACAAGGATAGGGCCCCGGGAAATATTCCCTTTTCCGGCTCCTCAAATAAAATCACCTGCGGCGTGGGATTTTGGTAAATGGCAAGCAGATGCGCGAGAAACCGGCGGAAGCCCTCAGACTGTCTGGGCAGGCCAATGGAGATTATCTCCTCACCGAGTTGGTAAGATACCGCAATCCGGCTGTTGGAAAATGGTGTAACGGTAATTGCTATCAGGGAAGCCGACAGTACTTTCAGCGCAGATTCAATATCCTGCCAAGTCGGTAAGGTTTGGACGCTGTTAATTATTCCGTCGATAATCTGTATGGCATTAGCGCCGTCAAAATGAAGTGGCTCGGGCCCGGTCGGTGTCGGCCCTCCTGAGGAGGCCAGTACAGTTCCGGGGAAATTATAACTGCTGATACTCTTCGCCAAGCTAATGTACGCCACATTCGCCTCAGGCAACCCCGTCAGCCAGCCCAGCATCACTGTTCCCAATGCTCCGGTACTTTTTAGTTTCGGCTCCGTCACCCATTTTCCGTCCCTTTGGTGAAATATTGTTTTGCCCGAATGAGAAAGGCGTTCCTCCCGAACGGAAAAATTGGGGAACCGAACGGTGAGTTGGTAGTCGAAATCATCAGCGTAACCGGGAACGGAAAATAATACAGCGAATTCCACGTTGAATTCCCCGGTTTTCATGTTGGCCGGGCGGAATGCATCCCATCCGCCAAACCGCAGTAATGGCTGGGACAGATTGTTTGGGTGGCTTCCATGGACAATTATCGTGCTTAAAAGCGAGAGCCCATCGACAAAATTAGTCTTGCCCGTGCCGCTTCGCCCGGCCAGAACTGTAATATCCGCCAAGTCGACACTGACATCGAGAAGGCTTCTGAAATTTCTGATTGTGAATCGCTTGATCATCTGTAATCCTGCAAGATCGCGTCACCGAAAACGCCGCTCAATTTTATTGTACCACTGTCTTTTTCAATGCGGAAGCATATCACTTTCATCGGCGGCCAGAAGGCACTAATTTTTCTAATCAATTGGCTACTTCCCCGCGCTGCGCCCGTAATGCACATGCAGCGTTGCCCGGGCCAAAACATAGCCCGCCATGGCATGATGCAGGCAGGGCAGGCAATCCGGCGCGAAAAGCAGCTTGCGGCTTAATGCGTAGAGAATAATTCGGTAATGATGGGCGGGGCCGGGCGGCGGAGAAGGGCCGCCATAACCGACTTTGCCAAACGAGTTGGTTCCCTGTCGGGCCGATGGCAGGTCAGCAATCCGCTTGGCGGCCGGGAGGTGTTCCGGTAGGCCTTTGGCCGTCGGTGGAATGTTAATAATCATCCAGTGCCGAAACGCCAGCGGCCCCGGTGCGTCCGGGTCTATCATCACCACAACCAGAGAAACGGTTTTCCCGGGAACGTGGCGCCAGGCTAAAGGCGGCGAAATATCCTTTCCATCCGCGGTGAAGCGCCGGGGCAGCACAGCATGATTATGGAACGCCGGTGAAGTCAACGTCATAACATGCCGGGCGGGGGCAGCGGCCTTAGCGGCAAGAGCCGGAGTATGACAAATCAATACACCGGCCATAGCTGTGGCCATAGCTGCTAACATTGCAAGCATCATATAAGTGGTGTGTTTCATGGTGGCAACTCCGTGGTCAAGTCCTGGCCAAGTCCTGCCCTTTAACTATATCCCGGCCGGATCGATAATAGAACAGCATCCGCGATGGCCACCTGCGGAGGGTTCACAGCCTCGCAAAGTCAAAGGTGCCGGCAAAATTTTCCCGGAGCCATTTTACGCCAAGGCGCGGTATTCGTACTATAATTCCGTTTTACGGGTGCTGCGCTTATGTTCAAATTGCGTCTGATTTATGGCCTGCTGTTCGGGGCCTTGCTTTTGACGATGTTTTATTTTGATCAGACGCTGTCGGCGGGCTGGCCGGCGCGGTGCATGTCTTTCCCGCCCGGCACGCTGATGGCCGTGAGTTTAATTGGTATTATTCCGCTGGCAACTGCGGAAATGCGACGATTGCTGAAAGCGGAGGGCGTGGCTATTTCCATGCGCGTATGCGTAACGGCATCGCTATTGTGCATGATCTGGCCATGGCTGGAGCAGTTGTCGCAGATGCTTTTGACCCATCCTAAAGGTGCCAGTCCGATTGCGGTGCGTGTGGCATGGTGGTTTCACACCGTAAAACCGCATTATCTGGTGCCAACCGTTTTAGCGTTAGGGCTGGTGGGTGCGGTGGTAATGTACAGCAGGAATCAGAAAATTGACGGAGCCATGGCTTCAGCAGGCGGGTCGTTATTAGCGATTGTGTATCTTGGCGTAATGCCCGGCTTTTTCCTGCCGATCAGGCTTACACATTCCGCCGGTATGGTGGTGTCCATTCTGCTGATGGTAAAGGGAGCAGATATGGGCGCGTATGGCGTGGGGCGATGGTTGGGAAAGCACAAGTTGATCGCGTGGCTTTCCCCGGGGAAAACTTGGGAGGGTTTTGTTGGCGGATTGGCTGCGGCAGCTCTTATCGGCATGTTGCTGTCGCATTTTTCGCCCGAATTTGCGTGGTGGGAAGGCCTACTTGCCGGCGTGGTGCTGGGAGCGGCGGGACAAATGGGAGATTTACTGGAAAGCCTGCTGAAACGTGATGCTGGCGTGAAGGATTCAGGCCTTGTGCCGGGCTTCGGCGGCGTGCTGGATATGCTGGACTCGGCCGTTTTTGCCGCTCCATTGGCTTATTGGATGTTAAAACTGGTTCACGGCTAGTGCTCTGTCACGCCTAATTTGTAGGCGTGACAGAGCACTAGTCGCCGCGAGATCAGGAGTCTGCGATGCAAGCGCGAAACAACAGCAACGTTTTGGGAGCCGGCCCGAGCATGGGCCAAACATTAGCACCTATTCAATCTGCCCATGCTCAAGCCAAGGGTGCCTGTGGCATTGTCAAGCGGATGTTGCGTGAAATAAACTTCCTGCCCACCGCCGATTGCCGCGGCAATACCGGCCCTTCCCTACTTGCTGCGGTTTATCGTTTTTGTCTGCCACTGTGCGTTATTGCAATCACCTATGGCACACTGGCAACCACCGGGCACGCCGCACCCGCTGCGTCGTCCGCCATCGACCCGCATGCCCATGCTTCCACCGCCCTGCTGCGGCGCGTGGCGGGTAACGTGGGATCTCTGGCATCGGATCAGTGGAAAAATCGGCAGCAGGCGGAGCGGAGTTTGTTGTCCATAAAGGGATTTGTTTTGCCGCAGCTCGCCGCGGCGATGGTAAAAGCGAAAAATCCGGAGCAGCGCGACCGCCTGTTGCGAATTTGCATGCAGTTATATCTGAGGCAATTCAACTGGCTGCATCATGGCAGTGCCTTTATTGGCGTGGAGTTTATCGCCAAGCCCCTGGAATTACGAAAGCGTGGAATCCCGCAATGGATTGCCGCCGTGGCGGTGGTGCGCACGGTAGCCGGTTTCCCCGGCGGTTTATACCTGCGCGAAAATGACCTGATATTGGGTATTAATGGTCATAAAATTCCAGCCTACAACACCGCAGCCGCCTTCCGCGTGGAAATTCAGCAACATCAACCCGGAAGCGTGATAACACTGCTGCTGCTGCGTAATGGGAAAATGATAAAAGTTCCAGTGCCGCTTACTGGCATTGCTTCCGACCCGCTGGCCGCGCAGGAACTTCTGAATCAACGGAATCTCATTGCGCAGCACCTGATCGATAAGTACCTCCCGGTTAAGCCGCTGGTTTTAGCCGCAGCGCCCCGGTAACGTCCTGACAATGCAGTTGCGATACCCTTAAAAATGGTTGTGGATAACGGGAGCTTACACGAAGAATTATCAGGTCGGCGCAAAAAAAAGGCCTCGCTGATGAAACGGATGTTCCAGAGCCTTTTTTACGTAACTCTTTTATTTATAATAGCTTATGTATGTTTTTCGCTTTTGCGTGTAGCCACTAAAATTCGCGTATGTGTTTAATATTGTGCTTGCTTTGTGCTATATGTGTGTTATACTGTGGCCACTATGCATGTGGATACAGGTAAATCCGGTAAGTACATTCGACACCTCCTGCGTGATTCCTTTCGCGTTGACGGCAAGGTCAAACACCGTACCATCGCCAATATCTCCCATTGCACCCCACAGGAAATTGAGGCTATCAAACTGGCGTTGCAACACAAAGGCGATCTTACGGCGTTGGCGTCGCTGCGTGACGCCTCCTTGCAGCAGGGTTTGTCATGCGGGGCCGTCTGGGTGGTTTACGATCTGGCTCGCCAGTTGGGAATCCAGGCAGCCTTGGGTTCTACCCGCCAAGGTAAACTGGCACTCT
>Ga0209012_1003001_pt1 | contig 13433 bp, 21 predicted proteins | sample RS3BMetagenome_FD_184735 | JGI IMG/M metagenome (GOLD analysis project Ga0209012, IMG submission 184735) | Ferric oxide microbial mat and aquatic microbial communities from Rainbow Spring, Yellowstone National Park, USA - RS3B (SPAdes) (version 3) ...
CTGCGCCACGCCTTTATCACCGCCGCTCTCGACGCTGGCGTGCCGCTGCGCGACGTCCAAGAAGCGGCGTCGCACGCCGATCCACGCACGACCATGCGCTACGACCGGGCCCGCGTGTCGCTCGATCGTCACGCCACCTACATCGTGTCCACCTACATCGCCGGCGCCGCCCGCTGACCCGACGTTCTGGGCGCCAGCAAGAGTCTGCTGGCGCCCAGAGCTGGCGAGGCAGGAGCGCAAATAACGCCGACTCTGAGCGCCTTCCGCCTGCGCTGTATGCCTTGAAGAGTGAGGCCCGACAGAACAATCTGTTCGGATGCAAGCCCGACAGAGAGTCGAGCCGACACGCGACGGTCATGCCCGAAGAGCTAGCGCTTCTCGGACGGCGGCGCGGGACGAACCGGCGGCCTCTGGCCCTTCTCGATGTAGCCGATCAGCTCCTTGTTGGGCCGGAACGGAGGCGGCGCGGGTCGACTCGCCGGTGTAGAGCCGTTCGGCTGGGGCTTCTCGCTAGCTGGCTTTTCAGACATGGGCGTGGCCTCCGGTCCCCGCCAGTGTACCGGCCACCACGAGAGCCGCCCCGCCAGCTAATGCAACTACTGACGCCCGAACGCCTCGTCCCTTCTGTTTCACCAGCGCTGCCGCTTGCTCGACCATCAGGATCTCTGTGTCTAGAAGTTCGAGCTTGGTCTCTTCGACCGACGCTGTGAGGTTGTTCTGCCGTAGCCGAGCGACTTCGAGAACTGGGTAGCGGCGAGGCAGGAAAGAGGCTGCAGCAAGCAAGGCCGCGAGGACTGCAAACCCGAGTCCCACCTGGAAGACGACTTCGTCGGATACGGCCGACTGCGCAGTTGCGCCAAGCCCCACGAGGACGCCCGCGAAGCCCAGGACAACGCCGGCCTTGCTATCCAGGCTCTCGGCATGTGAGTTCATAATCTCGCGCTCGGTTGCGACCTGGTTGGCGACAACGTCGAGCGACGGAAGATCGATTTCCTCAGCCACGCTCTGAACTCTACGAGGCCGGTGTGACGAGACAGCGCACGAGGGCGAAGCGGCAGCGGACCGCACCGGCATGTACCGCCGCTGAGGCAGAGCCATACGACCCTTCACTGCGCCAGTGCGCCGATTCTCGGAGGCTCGTCGAGACCAGGCCTCAAGTAGCTGCGCGGCTGTTCCGGCGTTATGGACGCGGGCTTCCATCACGCCCGCAGCGTGAGGTCGCCCCGGACCCGGCCCGGCTCGAATGGGCAGCCACCCTCACCGGCTGCGGGCTGGGCGCACCTTTACCGGGTGGGTGCGCCTTGGGCGGGTTCGGTGCCGATCATAGCACTCGACGGTTCGACGCCGAGCGCCGATTCCGCGCAGATCGGCCACTGCGGACCCGTCGTCTTGAATCGAATGTTCGGTGTCCTAGCCCCGGCTTGAGGACTGGTGCTGGTTGGAAGCGGCATACGGCACCAATCCAAGCCGGGCGCACCACTCCTCGTAGGCGGGAGAGTGCGATGGGGGTGCTGACCGCCACCCGACATCGACCCCCAGCGTGGTGCTAGTTACTCGGTTCATCTGAGCGGATGTGTGGACAAACAGCGTGACGACGGCAACCGCCAGAAGGCTTCCTGCGCCAAACAGGTAAGGCCAGGCTGGGGAAGGAGTTGCGAAGGATAGGAGTATGAGGGCCAAGGCAATGCCCATCGTCCTGCGGACCTTCTCGGCGCGCCATCCTAAGGCTGCCGCCTCATCGCCCCATTTCGGAGCACGGTCCCGAATGAACCACTCCTTCGAGGAGCGGAACGGACCCTGCATACATCAAGGATATCGGATCCAGTGCGCGAGCCTTGACCGACAAGGTCACGATCCCAGCGCCGAACGCCCGACCTGGGACCCACCTGCGCCCGCGTTGCCGAACTTGGAGCTAGCGCAGAACGGCGGCTCGGGAACTTAGCCAGGCTCACCATCTCCGAGCAGAACGTGCTGCACAGATCAGCGGCCTGACCCCTTTTCCACGGGAGCGTCGCCCGGAGCGCAGATCGGCACATCTCGGCGCGCCGCGCCAGGCGATCAGGCGGTCACGTCGTACGCATGTTCGGTCCCGGCCAGCGGAACGCCCGACCGTCGTTCGGAGCGAACCGGATGCGCCGGCAGCACCTGTTCGGGCCGTCCGAGAGGGATCGATCTTGCTTCGCTGCCGGTGCCGATACGGTTCGCCGCAATGTTCTCTAGCGCAAGGAGCCGGGAGGGTACTCGGTGAGGCCTGGGCCCGTCTGCGACCGTCCCGGTTGATGCCCCGTTGCGAGAATCATCAGGTGGCGGGTCCTACGGAGGTCACCCCCTACGGCTAGAGCCGGATCCTCGGGAGTTGGTTGCACTTGAAGGGTCAGGCGAGCTGAGAGGATGTGGGTATGGACGAATGGCTCCCCGCGAGGCTTCTCGGCCTTGACCCTGAAGGCATTCACATCACTGGTCCTTCGGACGTGCTTGCGAGTCGCTTCGAGGTGACGGGCCTGCTCACGTCTGCGGTGGCGACGGCCGGACTGGCGGCGGCAGAGTGGATGGCGGCGCAGGGCCGCGGACGTCCTGCGATCGGTGTCGACTCCCGGGCTGCAGCAGCGGCCGGTTCGAGCATCAAGTTCGCGCGCGTCGGCGGCCACCCCGTGGCGGAGTGGGGGCCGCTGTCCGGTTTCGCCCGCGCAGCGGACGGCTGGGTACGACTGCATGCCAACTACGACCATCACCGCGACGCATTGTGCGCTGTGCTCGGCATCCCTCCTGAGCGGCCGGCCCTCGACGCCGCAGTCGGGCGCTGGGGTGCCCGCGACTTGGAGTTGGCGCTCGCCGAGGCTGGTGGGGTCGGGGTGGCGGTGCGCACACCCCAGGAATGGACTGCAACCTCGCAGGGCCAGGCGGTCTCAGCGACGCCGCTGGTGTCGGTCGAGGAGCGGGGTTCGGGTCCCAGCGAGCTTCGGCCGCCACGGGTGCTCGACCTGACCAGGGTGTTGGCGGGTCCGGTCGGTACCCGGATGCTCGGTTTGCTCGGCGCTGACGTGCTGCGACTGGACCGCCCGGACCGGCCCGAGCAGGACTTCTTCGTCGACACGGGGCTGGCCAAACGGAGCGCTCTGGTCGACCTGCGCACCTATGACCCCGAACCGCTTGTGGCGCAAGCGGACGTCGTCGTCATCGGCTACCGACCCGGGTCCCTGCGCCGGTTACATGAGGTCATCGACCGGTACCCGCAGCTGGTCGTCGTCGAGCTATGTGCCTGGGGGTTCGATGGTCCGTGGCGTGAACTGCGTGGATTCGACTCGCTGGTGCAGGCCGCGACCGGCATCAGCGTCGGATGTGGGTCCGCCAAGAAGCCGGGCGCGTTGCCGGTGCAGGCACTCGACCACGCGACTGGCTACCTCGTGGCGGCGTGCGTGTGGCATGGCCTCACCCGACGCGCCATGGACGGCCGAGGTCGGCATTACCGGCTGTCGCTCGCCCATACCGCCGCCTGGCTCGGTCCACCTCGTGAGAGTCCGTGCGGCGCAGCGGATCTCGATCCCCTTCTCCAGACCATGACCGGTGGGTACGGCGAAACCGTGGTCCTCGGGGCACCGATCACCGTCGATGGTGTCGTCCCGCCATGGCCTTCCGCAGCTGAACGCCCAGGGAGCAGCAGCCTAAAGTGGCGGAATGGCGCCAGCAATGGCTGATACCAACGGAGAGCAACACCACACCGACCTAACCTCGCGGGCCCCTAGCCGATCGTCAACCGAGGCAACGCCGTGCGTGCATCCAGCAGAGAAGAGCGCAGATTGGGTCGTTCTGCACAACCCGTGGGCTGACCGGGAGGGCCCCGACCCGGGCGCGTATTTTGCGCTCGGCGGCACCGAAGGCGCACAGAACGCCCCGCCATAACGACAGCCGCTGTCCGCCTGAGAGCAACGCAGAACGGCACGTCTCGGTGCGCGCCCGCGCCGGGTCCGAACGACTGATGGGAATGGGGCATGTCGGCAGTGCTTCGTTCCAGCAACGCCGAGGTCGGTCGTATCGCCGTTGTGTCACGGAGAGGATTCATGGCGCCCAAGAGCGCTCCCCTCGTCCTGCGCCGGGAGGTGAGTGTATGACGAGAACCACCCATTGTGATACATTAGTCGTATGAGAAGCTTGCGCCTCGATCCCGATCTCGACGAGAAGGTTCAGCGAGCCGCCACGGTCAAGGGTGAGTCGGTGTCTGAATTCATCCGGCACGCTGCCGAGGAGCGTGCCAACGCGACGCTGGCGGACCGCCCAGGCGATATCTTCGCCGATGTCGTCGGTACCGTCCACGGCGGAGGCGGGCGTGCCAGGCACTCGGGAGAGGCCTTCACGAGAGTCTTGGCCGATGACCGAACCGGACGTTGACGCTCACCGATGCTGGACCGCTCATCGCCCTCATTGACGCCGATGAAGCGGACCACATCGCGTGCATGGAGGCGCTCGACGAGCTCTCTTTGCCGTTGGTGACGACATGGCCGGCGTTCACCGAGGCGATGTACCTTCTGGCAAGGGCCGGAGGGATCCAGGGGCAGCGGGCACTCTGGCGGTTAGTTCACACCGGTCGCCTGATCGTCGCTGACCTCTCAGCGTCCGCGCTCGAACGCAGCGCCCGGCTGATGGATCAATACGCTGATAGGCCCATGGACCTCGCCGATGCCACCCTGGTCGCATTCGCCGAGGAGCATGGTCACCGCAGGATCTTCACGCTCGACTCCGACTTTCACGTCTACCGCATCCGTGGCCGCCAGCGCTTTGAGGTCGTCCCCACCCGCTGACTGGGTGCCCGGCTGGAGCACCGAACGACGCGCCAGAATGACGGTGCTCTGGTGGCAAATGCCAGCGCAGAACGGCACCTCTGGTGCGGGGACTTGGGTTGCGGGGCGGGGGTCCGCGAGGTCTGGCTCGGCGCTGATGGGCTCAAAGATCGAGGATGAAGCGCAGCGCCCGCTCGATGGTGCGCAGCTCGTCGGGCGCGACGTGGCCGCGCCTGTGGCGGATGCGCACGGTGGAGACGACCCTGATGTGGTCGCATCTCGCATACGAGGGGTGCTCCAGGCCGCTGACGCCTGCTGCGATCTCGACATGGCTGCGCAACCCGTAGTCGGTGGAGGTGACGGGCACGACCACGACGAGCTCGCCGGGTCCGTTGTTGACGCCGTCGCTGGAGAGCACGATCGCCGGGCGGAGGAAGGCCGGTTCGTGGCCGACGGGACGACCGAGGTCTACCTGATAGATCTCACCCCGCCAGATCACCCGAGGGGGTCCCACTCCTTGCGCTCGGCCTGGTACGCCTCCCACCGCTGGGGATCCTCGTGGAGTCGGCGGTAGTCGTCACCCAGGCCTCGAAGGAACTCCTGGCGTTCGAGGGCCTCGATAGCAGAGTGGACGACCTCCACGACCGTGGTCTGCCGGGATTTCGCTATCGACTGCAGCCGTTCGGAGTCAGGCCGGCGGACCCGCACGGTGGTGGTCTCTTCAACACCCATCGCTCCAGTGTAGACTAAACGTAGACTCATTGGGGTGTCCAGACGATCGAGACGCTCTCACCCGCGCTGATGCAGAGTGTCGCGCCAGAACGACGGCCACAGACCATCGGACACAAGCGCAGATCGGCACATCGGGCGCTGGGCGGGTGCCCCATAACATGAGCGCCGAACATCCAACCACCAAGCCCTGCAACGCCGGTTAGCGGGACGTTGTTATCGCGTGACGGTCTTGTACTGGGCGCCGACAGCGGTCACCGCGCTTTTGATGCCGGGTCCGTCGTCGCCTTCCCACACGTAGAGGGCGGCGCTTAGATGTTCGGCTGCGGCGGCGGCTTCCGCTCCGAGGGTGGAGACCCGGTGAGCGTCGGCGATCTCGGCCATCCGGTAGGCGATGGCTTGTAGTGGGACGACCTGCACCGACTCGGGGAGCTCGAGAAGTCGGCGGCCGAGTCCTCGTCGATGCTCGGTGGGCCATGAGCCAGTCAGGGCTCCGCCTCGGGCCGAAACGACGCTCTTGGATAGCCGATAGAGATACAGGTTGGTGGTTGCTGGCTCTTGTTGGTCCAGGAGTCGAGCTAGATCGGGGCTCATGTTCTGCGCGAGGAGGTCCCGTAAGAGATGGTCGTCGAGAAGCGCGACCATCAGGTCGTTGCCAAGTCGGGATCTTCGCCAAGAGCGGCTACGAACTCGGCGTGTGTATCTCTGGGTAGCAGATCGTCGAGGAGTTGCCGGGCTTGGCCCTTCGGGCACATCATCACAGCGAATCCTAGGTCCACGACGTCTACCGGACCGCCTTCGTCCAGATTCCATCTGTGACGGGCCGCGGCTGACAACGACATCTGGCCGGAGGACGAGACGAGGTATTCCTGGATGCTGGCCATGAGATCAGTGTACTTGGTGCGAGACTAATCGCCACCAAGTACTAGCGTCACCATCCCGGTGACCTTGTCCCCGACGATCTGTAGATCGTGCCCCTAAAACGTTCTGAACCTTGCGTCCCATACCGCCGGGTCGGCAGCGCCCAGGTCTGTCCGGGCGAGAGAGGCTGCGGCATCAGACGCCTGGGCCCACCGGGCCTGAGGTTCTTCACTCTCGTCGTAATCGGCCGCTCGGGCCCGGTAGTAGCCGATCGTCTCCGTCGCAGCTAGATCCACAGGTCCCAGCATCGCGCTACGCCGTCTAAGCCTCTGGGGAGTTGCCGGACATTACGGAAACTATTCGGAATCAATGTGGAAGGAGGCGAGGGAGGGTTCTCCGGAGGATCGAGGAGCGGTGTCTTGGCGCCGCTGACCGTCCTCTTTCAACACCCGCTGAGGTGACCACGGTGTCCCCCTCCGCTGGCGCGGAGACCGCGGCCGGGTCGAGGAGGCCGACCATGGCGTTATTGTCGGCTGTAAGCATGAACTGGACTGCGGCCAGACCGGTGGGCGGGCAGGACCGCATTGCGCCGCGGTGGTCCCGATTCCAGGACCTCGGATGCTCCAGCGATTGATTCAGCGGCGGCGCAAGCTTCGTAGCTTTCCAGGCGGCGCTGGTCGGACTGGCGCCGGCCTCTTCGAGCCCCGGCTCGGGCTGAGGCTTGCGTTGCTGCTCAGGGTCCCGGCCGAGGAAGTTGTCGCAGCGGGCAGGATGCGGTCATCTGGCTCTCCGCCGACGACCCCAAACCCGCCCATAATCCCACCGGCCGGGGGCCGGATGAGGTGTCACCTACAGCGGGATCAGCACTCAGTATTGGATGTCGAGGGCGTAGCGGAGGGCTTGGTCTAGCTTGATCCGATTTGCGAGGTCGAGTTGGCCGACGGGTTCTGGGTCGAGAAGCGTGGTGGGAATCGTTATCAGGTTTTCGCAGCTGATGACGCTGGGGTGGGGGAGGCCCTCGGCGGGTCCGCTTTCGACTTCGGAGCGGATACCACGGATCGTAGTGGTGATCGGGGCGCAGGGGATGGCAGTGAGCACCTCGATGGCGGCGTCACGGGTGAGGACGCAGGCGGGCCGCCGTCGGGCTGGCGGTCCTAGGTCGGCCCAGATGATGTCGCCGCGTTCTGCCACTCGGGGGCGGTCAGTGAAGCCAAGCGCTAGGCGGCAGAGACGATTGCGGGATCCTGGGGCATCCGCCGGTAGGACTCCTGCAGGGCCTGGTCAGCGTCGACGCGTTCGGCGGCTTCGAGGACTGCCGCGGCCCTGCGACGGAGTAGGTCCGAGCGATTGGTTCCTTGCTGCTCGGCCGGTCAGTCTAGGCGGTCGACGAGATCGTCGTCGAGTAGAACGAGTACCTCTCTTCGTCCCACGACCATATGGTACTTCATATGGTTAATCGTTCGGAGGACAACGAACCGCGAGGTCGGGTTTGGCGGCCCTTCGGAAAAGAGCGGGGTCTGCCTGCCCGACCCACCGAGTGCTCGCAGTAGTTGCCTGGCCCCTACCGGCACTTGGATTGCAGACTTTCCTGTCGGCGGCGGCCGGCATACTGATACACCCTACGTGCGTCACCGCTGCCAAGGGTCGGGGCTGAGCCGCAGCGGTGTCCGTAGATCGGCCCCGACCCTAGCACGAGTCGTTGAGCAGGAATTGCATGGCTGCTGCTTTAGTCCAGATCGGCCCGGAAGCTCTCGAAGGAGCAATTTAAGTTCTCGAATCGAGAAAGTTGTCCTCTCGATTCGAGAAGGTTGTATGCTTAGGTCGTGCTTCAATTGGACAATCTAGAAGAAGCACTTCGAGCTCTCGGTGACCTACTGAGCGAACGCCGAAGCCCGAGCCGGCTCCTCGTCGTGGGGGCAGCAGCCTGCTGCTTCTTGGCTTGATCGACCGGCCCACTGCCGATCTCGACGTCGTGGGTGTCTTCGACGGATTCCACTACTTGAAGGCCCAAGAACTTCCCCCGGTCTTAGCGGACGCTGTGCAAGATGTAGGACGAGCGCTCGGATTGTCGGACCGGTGGCTGAACAGCGGTCCCGCCTCCTTGATGGACTTCGGGCTACCCGTTGGATTTGAGGAGCGTGTAGTCGTGCGCAACTACGGCGCGCTCGAGGTTCATATCCCGTCGAGGGAGGACCACATCTGCTTCAAGCTGTACGCAGCTGTCGATCAAGGGCCCCGAAGCAAGCATTTTCGAGACCTTTTCGATCTCCAACCCTCGGTCGACGAACTTCGCTTTGCCGCCAAGTGGACTATAACCCACGACCCGTCAAAGGGGTTCCTATCCGAGCTAAATCAGGCGCTCGCTGAGCTCGACGTGGAGGTGACAGATGCCTTCTGGGCCGATCAGGAAGACTAGGAAGTCCCTCAGCGGCCTCTATCTGGACCTTGTTTGGGGCGCTTGGGCCGAATTAGGCGTCTCCGGCTGGCCGCAGACGCACCGCAGCTGGGCCATCGATCCGGAGCCGCTAATCATCGCGACCTCGAATCTTGAGGATGAGGATCCCCGACTAAGAGACGAAGCCACGGATTGGTGTATTCGCTACTCGCGACTTGTTTCCAAAGTTAGGCTGCGGAACCTCCTCCGAGAGCAACCTGCGGAGGTCGCCGAATCATTTGGAGAGTTCGCAGCGACCGTCAACTTCTGGGCTAAGACAACTTGGCCCGGAGCCACCATCGAGCGGCGATATACCCCACCAGGAAGGTCGAAGCTTCCGGAGCTGGACTCTCCAGCCCTCCTTTCATTGCGAATGAAGGGAATCTTTGGGATCGGAGCCCGAACACAAATCCTATTAGCCCTTCTATCAGTTCCCTACTCTTGCCTAAGCGTCGCTCGCCTGGCGGACATGACGGGGTATACCAAGCGAAACGTTGCAGAAGAATGCGAGTCTCTACAGAGCGCCGGCGTCCTTAACGTCACGCAGCTCAGTAATCGCTTCTACTACTCACTCCGCAGACGAGGTGAACTAGCTGCGCTCGTGGACCCACTGCCAGAGGTTTTCCCTGACTGGGACGCTGTCTTCCAAGTCGCAGGGGCTCTTGTCGATCTCGAAAAGGAGGCACGCACCGTCGACGCATCTGTGATCGACGTTCACGCCCGCAAGACCCTCGACTCCATTCCGGCTGCTATTCAACGATTGCAGATCGCTGGCCCTCAGTCAGATGAGCGTGGAAGGGTTCCATGGACACGCCTGTCTTCGTGGGCCGAAGACGTCCTGGGCGACTGGGCAAAAGGTCGATGGCCAGCTTGTGAAGAAGTGCCAAGAGTCCGACACATTCGAAGATCAGAGACTAGTGTGCTGTCCGGTTGAAGCGCCGCGTAGGCCCTTCGGAATTGAGCGAAGTCTGCCTGCCTGGCCCACTGAGTGCTCGCGGTAGTTGCCTGCCACCTAACGGCACTTCGGGGCTATGGCCGGGACCCGTAGCGACGAGGTTATTGGGCTACCCCGCCTGCGATTTGTCTCGCGCGGCCCTGCGGCACCTCGAGGGCTTCCGGCGGTCACCCGCCACGCCGGGATATCCGGTTTCCCCGTCCCGGACAACCGGAATGTCCTGAGCGATGCGCTGGGCATGCTCGGAGATAGAAGTCGGCCGGGTAGATCGGGGGACCCAGCTGCGCGAGCCGGCAGGTCTGACTGGCCAATCGAGCGGATCGGGCGCCGGGCCGGGCCGCGCCTCCTTGGGACTGTCCGAATGTCCTGACTGACCAACCTCATTGCCTACTAGGCTCAGAGCATCGAAGACTAGGATTTGCGCTGATGGATACCGTCGAGGTCGTTGCCCTACTCCAAGACCTCGAAACTGACCGAGTCGAGCGCAAGGAAAGCCTGAGCGACCCCGACCGCGTGTGTCAGGCGATCTGCGCCTTCGCGAACGACCTACCCGATCACCGCCGGCCGGGGGTAATTGGCATAGGAATCGACGACGCAGGCAAAGCAGTTGGGCTCGAGGTGACTGACGACCTGCTACTCAGGCTCGCCCAGATGCGAGACACCGGCGGAATCTACCCGTTCCCGTCGATGACCGTTAGCCGGGTGATGATCGACGGCTCTCAGGTCGCAGTAGTAGTCGTCCAACCGCCGGCGAGTTGGACCTTCCGAGTGCAGAGCTCGACCCCTACTGCCTGGGGCTGGTCAAGCACTACCACAGTCTCGTCCCGATGGGACAGGAGGCTCGCCGCCCCGTCTTCCTCCTTCGCTCTGCTGACGGGGCGATAGGCGCCCATCAGCAGGCCGTACTTGCGGCTTACGGTCACTTCCGGACGCTTGCGGGCCGTATCCTCGACGCCATCGGCGCGACCGCCCGCAATGAGCACTCGTGATCCTGAATTGAAGCGTTACGGGGAGCCGCCCCGCGATCGCGTTTGTGGCCCTTGGCGTAGTTAGCGTCTGGCCAAGTCTGATTCCTCGTCGCTTGCGGCAACGTCGGTGCGGTCCGGCGATGCTATTCGACTACCGACAGGATGCGATGACGGTGACCGCACTGCTCCCAGTGCGTCTCGGCTGCCACGAGGTCGGTGAGTAGCAGCCCGGTCTCGGATCGCAGATAGGCCGTCGCTCGAGCTGCTATCTCTGGGGGATGCCCGATCAGATGTCGAACCAAGATGTTCGTATCGACGAACGCTGTCATCGCCGCGCAGCAGCCCGATCCGTTCTTGTTCGACGACCACGTCGCGCTGCTTCGGGTGTCGTCATCCTCTGCGCTCGTGAAACGTCGCCAAGAGCTCAGGTACCGTGTGGCCGAGGAGGAAACTGCATGGCCGAACATGACCGCCACCCGACATCGACCCCCAGCGTGGTGCTAGCTACTCGGCGCATCATCCTAAGGCGGCCGCCTCAGTTCGCAGCACGGTCCCAAACGAAGCACTCCTTCGAGCAGCGAGACGGACCCCGCATACATAATGAATATCGGATCCCGTGCGCGAGCCTTGACCGACAAGGTCACGATCCCAGCGCAGAACAACCTGTCGGTGCGGTCTGATCCCCAGCAGCCCGGGCGCCGTTCGCGCTTGCGGGTGCACGCGCTTGGACGTCCCGGCTCGGCCATGATCGGCCGACGCCACGACCCGGGCACGGGGCCGGCCCGTTTCCGTTTGGGGATCCTCAAATCACTTCTCCTGCTAGCATTGCTAGCGGGAGGTGATGGATGGTGGCAGCGATCAGCGTGCGGGACCTGGACGAGGACGTGGCCAGGCGACTTAAGGTGCGGGCCGCTCGCCATGGACGGTCGATGGAAGCTGAGGTCCGGGCGATCCTCACTGATGCGGTCGCTAGGAAGGAGGATGAACAGCCCAACCTTGCTGAAGCGATCCGAGAACGTTTCGCTGCGATCGGCGGGGTCGAGCTAGAGATCCCGCTTCGCCAGGACACGCCCCGAGCGGCCGACCTGCCGGAGCTGTCGTGATCATTATCGACACCAACGTGATCTCGGAGATGATGCGCGACGAACCCGCCCCTGAGGTCCTCGCCTGGGTCGCCTCCGCGGGCCGGTTGCACACGACAGCGATCACGCTCGCCGAGGTCGAGTACGGCATCGCTCGGTTGCCTGCCGGCCGGCGTCGGGACCAGTTGATGGCGACAGCGGCCAGGGTGTTCGCCGACTTCGACGAGGTGATCGTTTCCTTCGACGCTCGTGCTGCCCGCAGATACAGCGGGATCGTCGCTGATCGTGAGGGGGTGGGTCGTCCCATCGCTACAGCCGACGCGCAGATCGCAGCGATCTGCGTGTCTCGGGAGGCGAGGCTGGCGACCCGCAACACCGCGGACTTCGACGCCACCGGCGTTAGCGTCACTAATCCGTGGGAAGGCCCATCCCAATAGCGGATCGCTGACCGGGCTGCTTTCGCATCCGATCCCGCACAGTGTGGCTGATGCGTCGTTTCGGAGTGCTTGATATGTGAAGCTACTCCGGATGAGCAGCCGCCTGCGTGCACTTGAAGGTCGAGTCGTGCTCGTGACCGGGGCCAGTCGTAGGATCGCCATCGGGGCCGCCATTGCCCGCCGGCTTGTGGCCGATGACGCGAAGGTGATGATCCACTCCTGGTCGTCTCACGACGCCGAGCAACCATGGGGGGGCGGATCCCGGCGGGCCCGAGGCGCTGCTGGAAGAGCTTCGGGCAGCCGGAGGACAAGTCGATCATTTCGCCGCTGACTTCGCGGATCCCAGTACGCCAGCATCCGTCGTCGACGCCACCCACCGGGCCTTCGGCCGGCTCGACGTGGTCGTGGCCGGCCATGCCCGGAGCAGCTCCCAGTCCCTCGAACAGCTCACCGCCTCCCTTGCCGTTCATCTCATGTCCCGAGGAATCACCGTGAACTGTGTGGATCCCGGGCCGAACGACACCGGCTACGCCGATACCGACACGCTCGCCGCAGTAGCGCCGCGCTCTCCCGGCGGGCGCTGGTCGGTCCCGGTCGACACCGCAAAGCTGATCGCCTGGCTGGTGAGCGACGAGGCCGACTGGGTCACCGGCCAAACCATCTCCTCCGACGGCGGCTGGTCCTCCCTTTAAGCGGCTCTTCGGAAATTAGCGGGGTGTGGCGGTTGGGAGTAGGTCCCAGTTGGGTTTGCCGGCGTAGAGTAGGACTCGGATTCGGTAGTGGGCGAAGGAGCGGAAGCCGAACCCGATCCGTTTGATTCGTTTTGGTGAGGTTGTTGACCGCTTCGGTGGGGCCGTTGGAGACGGAAGCTTTGTGGCGGTTGGTGATTTCGCTGAACCAGCGGGCCAGGGTGCGTCCCGGGGAGCGGACCTCGATGGGGTGGTCTTGGTCTTGGAGGTCGCCGGCTGGTTCAGCCACGATGGTCTCGGCGGTGGCTACGTCGGTGAGGTCGCATGTCGACCGGACTACTTCTTTGGGGTCGCCCGCGGCGAGCAGGCCGGCCAGCTTAGAGTCGCCTTTGTCGTCGAGGCGTTCATGCGCTTAGCTCAACAGTCTTCGCACCCGCTACAGCGGGTCGCTCTTGGGTTCCCGGTGGCCGAGGGTGTCATTCTGGGTTCGCCGGCGGCACTCG
>Ga0209012_1003004_pt1 | contig 13430 bp, 10 predicted proteins | sample RS3BMetagenome_FD_184735 | JGI IMG/M metagenome (GOLD analysis project Ga0209012, IMG submission 184735) | Ferric oxide microbial mat and aquatic microbial communities from Rainbow Spring, Yellowstone National Park, USA - RS3B (SPAdes) (version 3) ...
ATGGCCCTCAGTTGGTTGAGGCGGGAAAGCTACGAAGTGGCATGGACATTTACTCAGTCAGAAAGTTCGAGCTGAACGGAAAGGCACCCACATTCCTTGAGCTGATTGGCGACAGGGAGGATTTCTTCCTTCACATGAAGGACGGCGGTATTGAGACCGCCCTTGCGTCCAAGTACGGAAGTCTGAGGAAGGCGTGCACAGCACTGAACCTCAAGTACCGAAGACTGTCCAATTCCTTTGCGAAGCGATGCTATACCCCGTTTGAGCTCATTACCGCAGCCTCTGCGCTTGGGTCCTGTCTGGGAACGGTTACGGAGCGTATTGACTGCATAACATTCGGGAAGCACCAAAAGGTGCAACTGACCGAGTCGCACGTCACGCCCAGGGTAGCCCAGCTACTTGGATGGGTGGCATCCAACGGCGCCATCTACGACGACACAGAGGGAAACCACTACGTTAGCTTCACAAACAGAAACCGTCATCTCATACGTAAATTCATCGAGGGAGTTGAAGAGCTGTTTCCAGGCGTTTGTGTACGGGTTAGCAGGAACAGTGATGGTGTCACGACTGTCAGAATCAACAGCAGTGTCCTTTCTCACATCTTCAGGAAATTCATCCAGACAGACAGCACACGCGATATTTCACCGGTATTCAAGCTTCCAGAGTCACACATAGCAGCTTTCCTCGGCTCCTATCTCGACGGGGAAGGCTCCGTTCCCAAAAAGAAGAAGTTCATCCTCTACGCAACAACCAGGAAGATGAGGGCCAAGAGGCTGCAGCAGCTGCTTAAGAGGCTGGGAATACCAAGCATAATTCAAGAAAGGAGTTCTGTTGGGACCTACGGCGCTTCGAGGGCATTTGATGTAGTTATCCGAGGAGCCAGTTACCTGACCACGTATGGAAAACTGGTGCCTGTCTCGCACCCAGCGAAGAAGAGAAATCTACTGCGCCTGCTCCGAGCAATTGAACTACGCGCCAGACCCAGGGGAGAGATGTTCGAGCTGGCGCCACTTGCCTGTGCTGACGCATTCAGGGCTGTGAGGAAGAGATATCGTGTCAGCGCATCCAAACTTGGCAAACCAAGCACGATATCTCAGTTTGAAAACCACAGGCGTCGTGTCACAAGGAGGATACTCTCGGAATGGTTGGAGAACCTGAGGCCGCACGTCGACGAGAGCGACTCCGATTTCGTCAGACTACATGAGCTTGTCTCAGGTAACTACATCTTGGACAGGATTGTCTCTGTCGGCACCATCCAAACAGATAGCCAGGACTTCGTCTATGACTTCACTGTGTCCGATACGCACAAGATCATATCGGAGAATGGGATCATAACTTCAAACTGCGAGGCCTTACGTGAGATCTCGGCCGCAAGAGAGGAGGTTCCGGGAAGGAAGGGCTTCCCAGGCTACCTTTACACAGACCTCGCAACAAACTACGAGAGGGCGGGCAGGATAAAGGGAAAGAAGGGAAGCATCACACAGATGCCAATACTCACCATGCCAAGCGACGATGTCACACACCCGATACCCGACCTGACAGGCTACATCACCGAGGGGCAGATCTTCCTCGGAAGGGACCTGTTCCGAAAGGGAATATACCCGCCGGTCTACGTCCTGTCAAGCCTGAGCAGGCTGATGGGTCCGGCTCTGGGCCACGTCATCAAGGAGGGGAAGGCTCGGCCCGACTTTCACAACGTCGGCAATCAGCTCTACAACGCCTATGCCAGGTCTGTCGAGCTGAGGGCGCTTGCTGAGATAGTGGGCAGGTCTGGTCTCACATCCGCGGACCTGAAGTACCTAAAGTTCGGTGACGAGTTCGAGCAGAAGTACCTCAACCAAGGCTACGACGAGAACAGGACATTTGAGGACACGCTCAGGATAGCCTGGGACACGCTTTCGATTCTCCCCGAGTCGGAGCTGACCAACATAAAGGAGGAGTTCATCAAGAAGTACTACGTCAAGGGGAGGTCCGACTAGCGTGTCTGTCAGCTTCGGAGGAGGCGTTCTGCCCACAAAGATAGAGCTGATCAGGACAAGAAGGAGCCTCCAGACAGCGAGGAGGGTCCAGAAGGTCCTCGACGACAAGAGGGACGTTCTCCTGAAGAGGCTAGACGAGATGATTCAGCAGGCCAGCAGCGCGAGGGAAGAGATCTCACAGCCGCTTGCCGACGCTTACCTTGCACTCTACGATGCTTACCTCAGGCTCGGCCCACTGCGGCTGGAGGGTATCGCGTCCAACACCCCGCCCATGGTCGAGGCCGACGTGACAATCAAGCGTGTGGTCGATGTGGACATCCCATCGCTCAAGCTTTCAGAGAGGGACACAGGCATGACATATGGCTTCGCAGACACAAACGTAGCCGTGGACAGGGCTTCAAGACAGATGAGGCGCGTCCTCCCCTCCATATTCAGGGCCGCTGAGTTCGAGAACGCGATATTCAGGCTCGCGAAGGAGCTGGAGAAGACACAGAGGCTTCTCAACGCGCTTGAGTACATGATAATACCCAGGTACGAGTCGTCCATCAGGTTCATTCAGCAGACCCTTGAAGAGAGGGAGAGGGAGGAGTTCGTAAGGCTGAAGCACGTGAAGAAGGTCCTGGAGGCGAAGGCTGCAGCTTGACAGAAAGAACCGTTGACGAAGCCTTCCGCTCAGTCCAGGAGCGGCTGGAGAAGGAGTACAAGAGATACGTCGAGGAGCTGAAGACAAAGGTCGAGAGGGCGAAGCAGGAGGCCCTTGCAAAGCTCACCGGCTAGAGCTGCGCGCCACGACCTTCGTTATCACCTTCGAGACTATTGCGACCGCCGCCAAGAATCCAGCGGTGGAAAAGACTATCGCCAGTATAGACTTCGAGTAGCCCCAGAGGTCGCCTAGGTAAAATCCGAGGTACACACCGCCCAGCACGAATGGAGCCACTATCAGGGGTGTGAGAAGCATGACAAGACCCACCGGGCTCGACTTCTTAGCCTCCGCACTCGCCTCAGTGCTGCCACCTCCAGCCGGCTCCACACGCGACCCTCTGATTCCTGCCGTGGCTCACTCACACTTGCTGTAGCCGCAATTGGTGCACTTGTAGCAACCACTCTCGAATATGAGTGTGCTTTCGTGGCACTCAGGGCATGTCGTACCCTGGGCCTGCCTGCCAGGAGTTGCCTGGCCTGCGCTCTGCTGCACATCCCCTCTAACCGGCTGATTCGTCGTCAACAGCTCAAGTGCCTTAGCCACTGCGTCAGGAATGGACAGCAGCTGCATTCCCTCGTCCCAGGAGGTGTACTTCCCCTTTATCCCCTTCAGCGTGGATATGACGTTCTTCACATCCCCCCCATGCTGGAGGTAGAGGCTGATCAGCCTTCCCAGCGCCTCCGCGTCCGCTTTCTCGTCTCCCCCTGACTTCCCAAGTGTGACGAAGACCTCCTTCGGCACGCCGTCCTCCATGTTGGCTGTCACGTATATGCCTCCCTGAGGAAGCCTCAGCTTGAGAGTCTTCCCCTGCATCAGCCTTGGTCTCTCATAAGAGACAGGGGCTGACTGCTGCTTCTTCTTCGAGACCTCCTCTGTCTCAAGTATGCCCTCTCTGCTCCCCTCCCTGTACACTGTTATCCCTTTGCATCCAAGCTTCCAAGCAAGGAAGTATATCTTCTCAACCTCTTCCGGGGTTATGCTCTCAGGCAGATTGACTGTGCTTGATATCGCCGTGTCTATGTGCTTCTGGATCGTGGCCTGCATCTTCACCCTCATCTCAGGCCTTATCTGGTGTGCGACGACGAAGTAGCTCGGAAGCTGCCCCTCGTCAGACACCTTGTTAGCCTCCATGTACTGCTTCACAAGCGGGTGGAAGACCTTGAACTCGCCTTCGCTGAGCGACTTGCTCCTCCTCGTGTAGTACAGTGCGAAGACTGGCTCTATTCCACTCGAGCAGCCTGCGAGTATCGACCCTGAGCCAACCGGAGGTATCGTCGTGACAGCCGCGTTTCTTATGCCCTGCGTCCTTATCTTAGCCTTCACCTTCTCGTCGAGCCTTGAGATAAACGGCTGAGCCAGATGCTTCTCAGCATCGAAGGCTGGGAAGCTCCCTTTCTCCTTGGCCAGCTCCGTTGAGTAGTCGTAGAAGACGTTCTTGATCCTCTCGAAGAGATGGTCAACAAACTCTATTGTCGAGTCGTCGTCATACTTCAGTCCTAGCTTGATCAGCATGTCTCCAAGCCCCGTGATTCCCACGCCTATCCTCCTGCTCCAGAGGGATGCCTTCTTCTGCTGAGGAAGAGGATGCCTCTCAGAGTTGTAGTCAAGGACATTGTCGAGGAACCTCACAGCATACTGGCACGCCCTTGTCAGTGAGTCCCAGTCTATGCTCGCCCTCTCTGTGAACGGCTCTCTCACGAAGGCGCTCAGGTTTACAGAGCCGAGGCAGCAGCAGCCGTAGTTCTCGAGCGTCTGTTCACTGCATGGGTTTACTCCCTCTACCTCCATCCCGTTGTACTCGGTTGTTGACTCTCTCTTTATCGTATCCCAGAAGAGAACGCCAGGCTCGTCTGACTCCCATGCGCCCTGCACAAGCTGCTTCCAGACATCCCTCGCCTTTACAACTCTGTTCATCTCAACCTTCTCGTTCTTGAAGTGAAGGAGGAAATCTTCGTCCTTCTCGACCGCGCGCATGAACTCGTCAGTTATCTTCACGGACACGTTTGCGTAGTTGACCTTCTTCAGGTCGCGTTTCACGTTTATGAAATCTACGACGTCAGGGTGGTCCACCCTTATCGTGATCATGAGGGCTCCCCTTCTGCCTGCCTGGCCTATCGTTCCTGTCGTTGTGGACAGCAGCTCCATGAACGATACAGAGCCTGAGCTGTAAATCGCGGCGTTGTTTACAGGCGACCCTCTTGGCCTCAGTACGGAGATATCCGTCCCAACCCCTCCGCCATAGCTGTAAGTTCTTGCAGCTTCCTTGCAGAAATCAAATATTGCCTCTATCGAATCCTCTCTTATCTTGAAAAAATAACAATTAAGCAAAGTTGACTTTCTTGGCTGGCCAGCCCCGAAGAGGATCCTTCCTCCCGGGACAAATCTGAAGTCCTCGAGCAGCCAGTAGAACTTCGCTGCCCACTCCCTCCTCCTCTCTTCGTCCGCCTCCACGGAAGCAAGCTCTGTGGCGACCCGTCTCCACATCTGGTCCGGAGTCCTCTCCACCTGTTTTCCGCTGGGGTCCCTCAGCGCGTACTTTTCGTAAAATACACGTGCCCTCAGCTCGTCCCCGCCGAACGCGGCGAGCGTCTCGGGGGGCAGCTGAACCTCTATCCTTCTCTGCTCTCTGTCATCCGGAGAGTCGCGTGGCGTTTCGACTATCGATGTCATAAATCGTCCCCCACTCCAGTGTTTTGGTATATATATTTCCGGCTCGGCTAACCCGGCGTTGACAAGAAGTCAGTTCTGATGCAACACTTGCGGCGCAGTGAAGCAGCCTGATGTGAACTCTTTTTGACATGAACACAAACAGAACCTCTATGTCGTGCTCTACTCGGCAGTCGAGTACTGTATCGTGGCCACCGACTTGCACCTCTTGCACCTGGCCGCCTTTGGAGGGAGTTTCGTCCCGCAGTTCCTGCACACAGAAACAGAGACGTTCACCTTGAAGTACGAGAGCTTGGGCGTCGCGTTGAGTATCACGTTGTACACAGAACGCGTGTCTTCGAATGGGCCGTCCAGAGTGACTGAGAGCCCGCCCTGCAGTCCTGTCGATAGCTTGGAGATGTACCCAACTTTGTCCGCGTTCTCAAGGTCAGACATCACGAGCCTGGGAGACTGCGAGTATCCGCCCTTCTGAAGTGGCTGCATGTTCGCCTTCCCGTATTTCTCGGCGTCCAAGCCAGCAAGCCTGGCCGCGCCGTCCTGGTCGAGCATCGCGACAGCAAGCCTGTCGTTCTTTCCAGACTTGTCTACAGCAACCTGCGTGGCCGTCTGGACTATCTTCTCTGCCAGCTCGTACCTCGAGCCTGTCGACGGGTCCCTGATCAGGCTTGCCAGTGTCTCATCGAGTCCCACCATATTCATTATGAGAGGCATTGTATCCGAGGTTACTGCATCCGAGCCGGCTGCCAGAGCGGGGAGCAATCCACGCTTGATTGTCCTCTCTATCATCCTCCGCCTCGTGGAGAGCGCGTCAGAGGCGACACCTATCAGCAGTGCGAGCTTCGCCCTGAAATAAGTCTCGTCCTGGTTCGAGTCGTACGCAAGCCTTGGAAGGTTCAGGCTCAGGTTATGAAGCGCGCTTATGTTGTCAGCCTGCATCTCCTGCGGGAGCATCCCGGCGTTCAGCCCCAGAAAGCTGCGCCTCTGGTCGGATGAGAAGAACGCAAGTCTTCCCCCGTTGAATATTATCGCGGCGGCCTCCTTGAGCGTCTTGGTGTCGTCTATCCTGTTCGGTTTGGCGAGGAGGAGCCTTATGTCTGGCCTGGGTGTCTCCTCCACGAAAACCCTGTACGCGGCAAGCGTAGCGTCAAGCGTCTTGTCCATCACGTCCCTTCCAACATCCTCCAGCCTGTACGGGTTGAGCTCGACGCTTATCGTTGGGCCGTCAAAGGAAGCAAGTTGTGCGCTCGTCGCCTCGAAGAACCTGGTTATCGTAGCTTCGAGTTCCCTCTTTCCCCTTGACTTGCAGAACGGTGTGATGTACTGGAGGAAGTTCCTGAACGTTATCTCCCTTGAAACCTCCCTGCAGAGCATTGCAGACATTCCGAGCACCATGTTGAGGGCCCTCTCTACACTTTCAGGCGCTGGCACCATGGATACGTTGTGCAGCCTGCCCCTCGGGTTGAATCCTGCACTTCTCATCGAGAGAAGGTCGACGAAGACCGTGTCAGGAGTGAGCCCCCACGCACCCGCGTCAGAGATGTGTATGTCACCAGAGAGGTGGGCGTCGGCGACATCCCTCGGCAGCTGCTCGAGTAAAAGGTACTCAGAGAACACTGCCTTCCCCGTCTGGTGGATCAGAGACTCCACGTTTCCGCCGTCCTCCCCGGCCTTGCTGAGTAGCTGCGTGACGTCGTATATCGGCATTCCGAGTCTCGTGAGCTTATGCCTGTACTCCTCCAAATTGTGCTCCACGAGCAGCGCGTTAACTATCTCCCTTATCAGGGGGGCTGTTAGGTACTGAGTCTGGAACTTGTACAGCCTGGACTCTGTCTCACTCGTTATCTTCTGTGCAAGCTCAACCGGCATACCCGCCTCCTTAACCAGAGATTGCAGTATCTTGTTAGCGTTGAACTCCTCCATTGTCTGGTGAGACGTCCGCACATACAGCTTCCCGCTCTCGACGAGCGACTGCTCCTCTATCTGCCTGGTCAGGTTGAGGACAAGCCTGCCCAGATTCGTTACTGTGTACTTCCTCTCCTGCCTGTTGAGCTGTATCAGCAGCTGCTTCACAAGCTTTCTCAGGTGATAGGCGAACTTGCCAGATTCCTTCTTCGATTTGAAGCCAGCAAGGGTCTTGAGGGCGCTGTACGTCAGCGGACCCTTGATGTTGAGGATCCGGAGTATCTCAAGCCTCTGAGGCGAGGCTATGACGCTGTAAATCGTCTTGACGCGTCTGGGTGCTGCTTGCAATGCAGCGCGAGACGTCGTTGTCAAATGTATTTAACATTACGATAACTGAAGTTCAGCAATTACACTCGGCCCCTGGTAACAGGTCATCGTTCATACATAGTTCACAATTACGCTGTAGCCCTGCCTTGTAATTGAGGTAAAATGATTTCTACCAAATGAACCCGGATAAAGTGTAGAATGAAATGATGCGTGCTGCAGGAAGATGCAGAGAGTTTCACCACGGACGAGGCCAGAAGGCATCCGCCAACAAGTTATGGCGGGGGTTCGTCTTTGCAGGCAGCGTGAGAAATAGGGTCATCGATATGACTGTCAGAAATTACTTCATCGTTAAACATCAAGCACCTGTTCCATATCCCAGGCCGACGTTTCAATGGAGTATCATGCGGCCGGCTGACCGACAGAGCCAAGATTGCGACGCCTGTGCCTTGGTTGACACAATATAGCCACTTGAAGCTCGTTGTCAAACTTGTATGTTTTAGGCGAAAATAGGGGGCTAGGAGACGCTATCGCATCTTCCCTCTCTACGTGGAACTATACCAAGTTACAGTGAAGCTCGTACCGTCGCTGCTAAGAGACGATGAGGATGCCTTGACGCCACCGGAGCTGTCGACCATGGTTATGGCCACCACGGAGGTGCCGAATGAGCCGATGGCGCCTGTCGTCCCGCTTATCGTCGCGTAGTTTGTCGAGGCCACACCCGTGTAGTCTGAGCCGAAGGATGCGGTGCCGAAGTCGGCCAGCGGCAATATCGACCCTCCAGAGGAGGGTGCTTCTGCTATCCATTCTGCCGAGGTCCTCTGCGCGTTCACCTTCGCCGATGTGCTGAACGTCTGGCCTGTCGTCACGTCTGTTATCGTCACGACGAACTTACCACTGGTGTACTGGACGCTCGCCGAAATCACGTCACCGGCGTGTACGCTAATCGTAGTTATTTCGAATGATGGCCTCGGGTAGAACTCGTACCACGCGAAGTATGTCGCAGTTCCACTCTGGCATTCAGCCAAAGTGCCCGTCTGCTCGACAGTACTGTCGCTGTAGCCGTCTATTCCTACCCAGAACGCGGCGTATGTGTTGCCCGAGGAAGGGCAGGTGACAGCCGGTTGAACCCAGGAACCAGATGCTGTAGTTACGGAGCCGGATGCGCCTGTGACTACGTAGCCGGCCCAGTTCAGAGAGCTGGTCGTGCTGGCCTTCACTATGGGTCCGGAAGCGAGGAACGCGGGAGCAAAGGCTGTGGCCGGTAACACGGCGAATCCAGAGATGACGAATAAGCAGGACACAAGCACGGCTGCCTTCGTTCGCAACGTACTGCGAAAACATGACATCTTTTATAAACGTAGTGCAGTCTTTTCGCTGTGGCCCGGCAAGGATGGAGGCGCTGGACATACGGAGATCAAGTTGCACCACACCCGCCTCGAATGGGTTTGCCGAGTCTACATTGCTTTCATCCTCGTTCGTCTTCGCCCCTGTCCCCCTACGTCGTTCCACCTGACGAAGGAATTGACGACGCCGTAGACATTCGCATCACTAACCACCCTTCTCTTCGCGGCAGAAGACGCGGAACCTGCTCAGCCCGGACTCGCAAAAGTGCACGCCGTGGATAGAGCGGCTCGTCATCAAGACGCTCTGCAGGAACTCACCTTCTCTCCTCCAGTCCAGCTGCCTTTCTGGTTGCATGGGCTACTAGGGCTCTAGGCGATTCAATAACGGGCGGGAATGGCAGGGTCATAGCAGTCATTACCGTACCGGAATAGGTCGGGTTACGGTCGTGCTCAATCTGACTGAATCTGCCAAAAATGGTGGGGTCGGCCGGATCTGCTCACTTCACTTTTGACGGGGTCAGAGAGGCTTTCGCGGCCTCTTTCTTGCCAACGTCTGACCACTCGATTTCAATATCTTCTGGTTTGTATTAAAGCAGCAACAACCAAATGAAATTTACCGCGGCGTTCTTCCTTTTGCCCGGAGTTTAAGAAGAAAATCATCACAATGAATCATCGTCGTGAGGACTTCGGCGGAGGATTATGTTCAGCGAGATCCTGGACGTAGATTCCCACTAACCCAGTGATGATAAGAGCGATGGCCGCAAGTAGTGTACCAGGATAGGTGCAAATAATCAGTAGACCTGTTATGACAAGCAGTTGGTACCCTCGCAATGCGCGAGTGGTTCTGGTCAGGTAAACGCCGGTGCTCCCTATCAGGCCGAAAATTATGTATTGACCTACGAACACAACCGTCTGGGCCCACAACGAATACTTGGCAGAAACTAGCAAGATGGGGAGCCAGTTCAGACCTGCTAACCTAAACCCTGCGATTTCAGGCGGCCGCCCCAAGAATGGCTGTGCGAGCAGGAGAGCCCAGCTCACAACAGTGATTAGCGTAAGCCAAGGCTCTTTCCTAAGGGGTTCCAAGGCTCGGAACTAGTCAGGCTGGTGCCTAAAACGTTACGGTCAGCTGGGGGAGCAGTAATTGTAATTGCAAATCTCGATGTATGTGATGTATATGTAGTAGTTGTTAGACCCGCCGTTAAAATTAGAACTAGAGGTGGGGCTGGTGCAGGTTACGAAACAATTCGACTGACTATAGGCCTCTACCTGTGCACCTTCACTCGCCCAGTACTGATTCAAAGATCCTCCCGATACTCCACTGAAAAGGTGGGCCCACGACGCACTCCCTTGCAATACAGCATTGCCGTCAAGCACTGCGTCCCAAATGACGGGGGTGCTATTGACGCTGGCCGGGTTGCAGATTATCCCACCTCCCGATTGTTGGAAGCAGTACGTGTAGTGGTACGTCAATGTCGCGTAGAGATAGGAGTTGGCCTCACTCGGAGAATCCGTGGCCACACTCCCATAGTAGTTTACTCCATCAATCAAGTACAGGTAGCCGCTGGTTGAAGTCGTCACAGGGCCGTTACCGTTGGCGTCGTACTGTCCCCAGGCTTCTGTGGTGAACGCTCCACCACAGCAGTCGTTGGACTTGGCGTAGATTGGTTCCCAGCCATTCTGGTCGTACGCAAACGCGCATTCAGACCCAATGTTGGTGCCACCAGCATTGTAGAAGGTAGTGCAGGTTCCGCCTGTCTGGGACGAAGCCGGAGACGTCAACGAGTTGTTATAGGGAGGGGAGTAGGAAGTGGCCGCGACCGCAGCAGGCGCTGCCAGCATGGTGAGAAAAAGAAGATAGACTCCCAGGACACCGGCTGTCTCGAGGAGCGGCTTGTTGTGGGTCATTTATGCCACCTGGAAGGTGAAGGTGAACGCATCCTCCTCGTAGATTCCCGGGCCAGAATTCTGGTGCTGGAACGCATAAAGGGTAATCGTCAGTGGTCCGCTCTTAGTTCCAGTGTGCGTCAGGATTACTGGGACTATCACGAACGAAGGAGTAATAGGTTCGAATGCATGTGAGAAAATCTGACCTTGCGGAAAGGACAGCGAAGTGCTGTTGGGTAGAGGTATGTGATATCCCTTTACTATGGCACCGGGTCCGAAGGAAAGTCCGGGTGAACCAAGCGCTATGTAGAACGTGCCCCCCACAGGCGAGCTCACATTGAAGAGTAAGGTTTCGGCCAGTCCGTTCGTGATAACCGTGGAAGTATTGAGTAACTTGGCCGACAGACCGTAGGTTCCAAAGGTACCCGACATCGTCACAGTTGGCAAATTGCTGAAGCCAGTGGTAGATGTTTGCTGCGACGGTTGTGATGCCACCATAAAACCACCCAAGGCCAACGTCACCATGGCTCCAAGTGCAATTATGGCTGGCGACCAACCGCGCCTTTGGTTATTCAACCGACGTTTAACATCGCAACGTGTCATATATCTTTAACTGACTCTGAAGCAAACATGTGGCACCAAAGAAACGACGAATATACTTGGAAATTACATAGACAATTTTCTATGGAATCACCTACTCACTCAAACATACCCACAGCCAACATTGGCCGCTCGACTAATATTGACTATGGTTTTGCCGCTCTGAGCGAACGCGTTTCCAAGAACTGCGAGGATTTCAGGAAGCAGTTCGGGTTCTCGCAAACAAGAGATGTAACCATAGAAATTGACAACAGGATTTCGAGGACTCTATGTCCCATCTACCACTCCGTGGGAAGGAGTAACCCCCGGTGTCTTGGTCCCAATCGCCCGACAAAGCTCCAGAGGAAGTTTACCCAGAGGACCCTAGTCTTGGTCCTGATGGCAGTGGCCCTCGCGTTCTTAGTCGTCATGTTACACCTGTAACCACATCCGGCGCGGCAGAGGCTAGGTTCGGCCAGATTATTGTTCTGTTGTCGGTCCCGGGCGCCAATCCCCACGGATTCCAAGCTTACCTTCGCTGGGATCGAAGCCAGATTTCAATGTCCTGGTCTAACTATCTCTCGATTCGGCAACCTGTTTATGACGTTAAATGCCGCACGAAGTTGAGAAGAATTAGTGGGAACAGAGATCAAGCTGAACCAGTGAAATTGGTGGGGTCGGCCGGATTTGAACCGGCGGTCTCAAGCGCCCAAGGCTTGAAGCCTAGACCAGACTAGCCGACGACCCCTGGATACCCGCTCGCCTGAACGCGGTAGTTATGGGTTCTGGGCTCTCGACACGAACCTGTTCCCTTCAATAAAGTAACGCCAGGGCAGGTCAGTCCCGCGCGTGATGCCGATTCGGCCGCTCACACCTACGCTCACAGCGGTAGCCATCGATTCAACGAAGAGTCTTCCAGACCTTATCAGGTCCTCACCGTTAAAGTCGTCGTCGATTTTCATAGCCTTCGTCAGCTTTCCCGGTCCGTTCGCCAGCTCGACCACATCTCTTACAGGCCTGTTCCTCATCATTACCTCAATCCCCTCTAGAGGCTGTAGCGCTCGTATCAGCACCGCACCAGGCTTACCTGCACCTTCTGTCGTTATGTTCAGACAGTAGTGGTTTCCATAGGTGAAGTACACGTAGGCATGTCCCGGCTCACCGAACATCACCTCGTTCCTCATGGTCCTCCCCCTGTAAGCGTGACTTGCAGGGTCATCCGAGCCCCTGTACGCCTCTACCTCGACTATCATCCCAGAGAGCCTCCTGCCCCTCAGCACCCTGACAAGCCTCTTGCCAAGCAACATCCTGGCCACGTCAGGAGTGTACCCCTCGAAGAAGGAGCGGCTCAGCCGGCCCATTATTGACGCCTTCCCAGTACATTTTATATATGCCAGTCGGAGGCTCAGGTTAATACAAGACAGGCTCCTGGCCGGCCATTGTAGTGAGAAGATGAGCTATATGTCAGAGAAGGTGAGTGTGAGTGGGAAAGCGAAAGGTGCTGAGTGAGTCTAATCTAAAGGAACTTGTCCTCCCACAGCAGGGTGAGCTGCTAGGCCGGGTCACCAAGATAGCGAGCGGCGACCACGTTATGGTCAAGTGCACAGACGGCAAGGTGAGGCTGTGCAGGATAAGGGGAAAGATGAAGAGGCGCGTCTGGATAAGGGAGAACGACATAGTCCTGGTGGCTCCCTGGGATTTCGACGACGACAGGGCCGACGTCCTATGGAGGTACATCAAGGCACACGAGGAGTGGCTCGCGCAGAACAATTACCTTCCAGCCAACTTCTGATTACCCGACAGGTTTGGCTCTTCTGAACACAGCGTAGAAAGACGTTATTCCCGCAACGTAAAACACGCCTGCAAGATAGAACGGGAGGTCGAAGTAGCCAGACTGGAGAAGAACGCCTCCTACGTATGTCGAGACGCTGTTTGGCAGTCTCCAGATGACGCTGTTCACGGCACTCGTGAAGCCCCTCTCCTCCGGCCTCACCTGGCTCATTATGAACGAGTCGAGGAGAGGGCTGCTCATATTCATCAGCA
>Ga0209012_1003006_pt1 | contig 13418 bp, 9 predicted proteins | sample RS3BMetagenome_FD_184735 | JGI IMG/M metagenome (GOLD analysis project Ga0209012, IMG submission 184735) | Ferric oxide microbial mat and aquatic microbial communities from Rainbow Spring, Yellowstone National Park, USA - RS3B (SPAdes) (version 3) ...
CGGCAACGAGCCCACCGAGGGAGAACAGTTCAAGGATGATGCCGTGAAAGAACGCCTTGATCGTGGAATAAGCCAGGACAGCGGCGAGTATCCAGTCAAGAGCGCTCATGCGGATCAAATACCACTGAGACTGGCGCGCCCGCTGAGAATCTGAAACGCATCGAGGTACTTCTCACGGGTTCTGGCGATGACCTCATCGGGCAGGCCAGGTGCCGGCGCGTGCTTGTTCCAGTGAATCGATTCGAGATAGTCGCGGACATACTGCTTATCAAAGGAAGGCTGCGGTCCGCCGGGGTTGTAGGTTTCCGCGGGCCAATAGCGTGAGGAGTCTGGAGTGAGCACTTCGTCGGCTAAAGTGATCCGCCCGTCGATCAGGCCAAACTCGAACTTGGTGTCGGCGAGAATCAGCCCCTTGCTTTCGGCGTGCTTTGTCGCCTTGTCGTAGATGGCGAGCGTCAAGGCGCGAAGGGCATTTGCGTCGGATGAGCCGATGAGCTGTTCGACGGTTTTATACGAGATATTTTCGTCGTGGCCGCCGGTGTTGATCTTGGCTGCCGGCGTGAAGATCGGCTCGGGCAGCCGGTCGGATTCGCGCAGACCTCCCGGCAGCTTGATGCCACATACCGAGCCGGTCTGCTGATAGTCCTTCCAGCCGGAACCCGAGATGTAACCGCGGACGACGCACTCAACCGGGAACATCTTCGCGCGCTTTACGAGCATCGTTCGCCCGTCGAGTTGGCTTCTATAGGGCTGTAGATCGCTGGGAAATTCGGCGGGATTTGCGGTGATCAGATGGTTCGGGACGACGGCTTTCAAGAAGTCGAACCAGAAGAGCGATAGCTGCGTAAGAATCTTCCCTTTGTCCGGAATACCGCTGCCGAGCACATGGTCAAACGCGGAGATTCGATCGCTCGCGACGAACAAAAGCTGTTCTTCGTCACTGGGTAGCGTGTAGATGTCCCGTACCTTGCCGCGCGCGGTAAGAGGAAGTGATCCAAGCTCGGTTTGAAGGAGGGCAGTTTGCATCACGTTGAAGGTACCATCTCCATGGATTTGATCGCAGAGACGCTTTGCTACATCCTTTTGAGATAGAGCGTTCTGTCCTCGGACCCGGCGGGTTGTGTGGGCCAGCGGGGGCAACGAGCGACCAGGATTTTCGGGTTGCTGCTGCTCATTAAAAATGCGGCGCTCGCGTCGCATTCCGCGGTATTGAACGATTGCTTTCCGACTTTTCGACTGAGGAACGGTGCAAAGAGTGGCCGATAGTAAACCTCAATATCGAACACCTGAACGCCGGGGCCGCTCACGGTTGACGGAAAGACTTTGTAATAGAGGTGCTCTCCGATTGGTCTCCTGGGAAGCGAACCGGGCCGGAAGATGCCGGTGAGTGGGATCAGAAAGCTGGAGGCGAACAGTGGAATAATGAGAATGGCAGCGCTGATCGAGGTCAGCCATCTCGGAGAAAATCTTGAGAACAGCAGCACTAGAAGTTCATAGCTGCTGATGGCCAGCCAGTAGATGATTACGTTGATATAGGCGGAAGTGGTTCCCCACTTCGTGAGATAGAAAGCAGCCTGGAGCAGGATTACGGCGACCGCCAGCCAGACGAGAGACCCTCGCAGACGAGACGGGATGCGAAGCCAGAACGCTCGCACAACAATCATGAAGGCTGTCAAGGTGGCGAGGGCAGCTACTGTCCAGGGAATGAACATACCCTTCCAGATTAGTCGTTTTTATAATGAAGCGAATAGCAAAAACGGTTCAGACAGCGTTGCTTCGAATGTGTAAGAGGGTCAAGCGACGGCGCGGCGGCTCTCGCCGGAGTCTCTTCGGTTGAGATTGACGCTGACGATCTTTGATACTCCGGGCTCCTGCATGGTCACTCCGTAGATCACGTCGGCCTGCGCCATGGTTCGTTTGCTGTGCGTGATCACGACAAACTGAGTGAGGGCGCTCATATCGTGAATGAGCTTTGCAAAACGACCTACGTTGGTTTCGTCGAGAGGCGCATCCACCTCGTCCATGATGCAGAATGGCGCCGGCTGGAACTGGAAGATGCCGACAAGCAACGAGAGCGCGGTAAGGGCTTTCTCTCCTCCCGAGAGCAGCAGGATGTTCTGGAGCTTCTTTCCCGGGGGCGAGGCGACGATGTCGATACCGCTCTCGCTGGAGTTCTCGGCGTCGGTGAGCTTCATGAAGGCTTGACCGCCTCCGAAGAGCTTCGTGAAGGTTCCCGAGAAGTTGTCGTTGATGACTTTGAACGCCTCATCGAACTTGAGGCGCGAGACATCATCTATCTCCTTGATGGAGGCCTGGGTATTCTCGATCGAGTCCAGCAGGTCTTTGCGTTGCGTTTCGAGGAAGCTGTGCCGCGTTACGGTCTCGGTGTACTCTTCGAGCGCCATCATATTTACCGGGCCCATCGCTTCGAGGCGCTGTTTCAGCGCGCGCGACTCGGTTTCCTGGGTGTGCAGCTCGTCGCCATCGATTCGGGCGATGGTCTGATCCTCGCGCAGCGTGCCAGCCTCGGCTCCTAGATCGTTGAGGCAGGTTGCGTCGATATGTTCAATGTCCGAAGCAAGCTTGGCAGCGCGGGCGGCGAGTGCTGCGCGCTGCTCGCGAAGCGCTTCGGTCTCGTGGCGCAGCGTACGGAGACGAGCGTCGAGTTCGTCCATGGCGCTCCGCAACTCGGCTGCCTGCGCGGTAAGTCGCGCACCCTGCTCGACGGCATTTGCGCGCAGTTCGGAGAGCTGCGTGTGCTGGACGGCTAATGCCGCCGTCTCTTCTTCACGACGGAGTCTTTCGGCGCTGGATGAGGACAATTGCTGTTCAAGCTGCTGGATGCGTTGATTCTGGCCATTGTAGAGGCGGGTGGTCTGCTCGAAGTTTGCTGCGGCGTTGCGTCGACGCTCTTCCAGTCCTGCCAGAGCGGCGGAGGCAGCGGCGGCGGCCTGCTGGAGTTCTTCACGGCGGCCACGCAGCTCGTCCAATTGCTGTTGCAACGCAGCGAGGCTTGCTTCCAGGGTGGCGCGCTCGTTTTCAAAGGCTGCGGCCTCCTGCTGGCGGCGCGATATCAGCTCTGCCTTCTGTCCACGAGCCTCCCGGTTGCGTTCGCTGGTGAGGGACCAGTCCTGCAGGCGGCGCTCGATGCGTGCGACCTCCGATTCCATCTGGCGAAGCGCGGCGCCGGAGTGAGCAGATTCCCGCTCTGCCTCACGGCGCTCCTGTGTCTGGCGTTCGATGGAGGCGCTGAGCGCGGCAACCTGGTGCTGAAGTTCAGCAGTGTGGAGGTCTGTCTGGGATAGCTCAAGCTGCGCGGCTCGAAGTTTGTGCTGCACCTCGGCCAGCTCCCGCTTGAGCGCAAGAGGACCTTGTGTTCGTGGACGGCCCCCAGTGACCGTGACGTTATGAAAGGTCTCGCCGGAGGGAGACAAGAAAAACGCCTGAGGATTCGAAAGGGCGAGCGAACGTGCGGTGTACGAGTCCGGCGCAACGAACCCTTCGCGAAGCTTCGGAAGAATTACCTCGAGCGATTTGCCGAAGCCATCGAGCACGCGAACGCACTCCTTAAGCGGCACCACTCCTTCGACTCCGCTGATTTCGGTTTGGGCGGCGCTCTCCATGCCATTGGCGAAGGCGAAGTTCGCCTGGGAATCGTTGGGGTGAACCAGAAAGGTAGCGCGGCCAGACACGTCCGTCTGGAGCAGATGCATACCCGCGTTCGCCGCATCCCAACTCTTGACCACAACGTAGTTGAGTTCATCCCGCAGGAACTCATCGACCACGTCCTCGTACTTGCCATCCACCTCGAGGAAGTCCGCCAGCGTACCCACGGCGGCCATTCCGTTGGCGTTGTGTTTGTACGTATCGGTCTGGAAGAGATTGCGAACTGTATCGGTGGAGTAACTATGCTCGCGGATGAGCGCGTCGAGGGAACTGCGGCGCCCGGTCAGACTTGCAACCTCGCCGCGCAACTGATCTCCTCGCCGCTTCGATTGCGCCTCGTCGTTACGGCAGCTTTCGACCTTCAGGCGGAGTTCGGCAATGTCATCCTCAAGCCGTTTCAGTCGCTCCGTGACCGACTCGAAAGAGAGCTTTACTTGCCCTCGCTGCAGGCCCAATGTCTGGAGCTCCTGCTTAGCAATGTCGGATTCGGAGAGAAGCCGCTCCGACTCCCGTTCCAGACCGGCGAGGGCAGCTTCTGCTTGAGACTGCTCGTTTCGCGTCTGGGCGATTCGCTGAACAAGCTGCATCGTCGAGCGGCGGTTCTGCTCTGCTTGCTGCTCCCCTGCGCCGACGGCGCGCGCTGCCTCCTGTACTTGCGCCTGGCAACTCTGGGCTGCTTCCCGTGCTGCGTTCGTCTCCGACGTCGCGTTCTCGAGAAAGCTTCGGTGATTTTCAACTTCTCCCGCCAGGGTTGCTATCTGCTCGCGCGCCTGCGCAAGGTCCTGTGTCCCGGTCGCGATCCGGCTGCCTAAATCGCCAATACGGTCGGCGTTGGCGGCGGAACGCGCCGTGATGCGTTCCAACTCCACTGCTGACTGATTTGCCTGCGCCCCAGCCTCGCGGATCTGCTGGTCGAGCGTATACCCCGTGCGAATCCCCTCCGTATGTTCCGCATCCATCGTCTCTACCGTCGCGGACTGAGTGTCGATCTGAGCAGCCAGCGCGGCGATCTTCTCTGTTGTGGCAGCTTGCTCGGTGTCGAGTTGCGACATGCGGCTGGCCAGCACGACTCGTAGTCGCGTACGCAGTTCGTCACGGAGAGCGCCATACCGCTCTGCTTTGGAGGCCTGACGCTTCAGGCTGGTCATTTGCCGCGTGACCTCCTCGAAGATGTCATTCACGCGGGCGAGATTCTGCCGGGCCGATTCCAGACGCAACTCAGCCAGTCGCTTCTTGGTCTTGAACCGGGTAATACCGGCGGCCTCTTCGATGATGGAGCGGCGATCATGTGGCTTGGCCGAGAGCAGTTGCCCGATGCGCTCCTGCCCGATGATCGCGTAGGACTCGCCGCCAAGGCCGGTACCCATGAAGATGTCCTGAATGTCACGCAACCGGCAGATTTTGCCGTTCAGCAGATACTCGCTGTCCCCCGAACGGAACAGGCGCCGCGTGATCGTCAGTTCTCCAGCGCGAACCGGCGTCCGCCCGAACTTGCGCCTGCGAATCTTCAAGACGACATGGTTCGCATTCGTCGATGCCGCCAATGTGTCGCCGTTGGCTTCCGGAGCAATGGCGAGCGTCTGCGCCTCCTTGACTTCTCCTTCGAGGACTGTGCCAGGCTGCGCTTCCGCCACGGCTTCTTCTGTGTCCTCCGCGCTCCGCTCGCGTAACGCGATCTCGTCCCAGTCCGCCGGCAGCTTTTCTTCGATCACGATCTCCGGATCGTTCTGAAGTTCGGCGCCGTCATAGACTTCGGGATCGACCAGAGTGAGCGATACCTCGGCCATGCCGGTGGGCTTGCGGTCGCGGGTGCCGGCGAAGATGACGTCCTCCATCTTGATACCGCGCAAGGACTTGGCCGACTGCTCACCCAGGACCCAGGTGATGGCATCCGAGATATTGGATTTGCCGCAGCCGTTGGGCCCGACGATGGCCGCGATGCCTTCGCCCGAGAGGTGAACTTCGGTGCGATCGCAGAAGGATTTGAAGCCTAGAATTTGAACCTTTTTGAGCTTGAGCACGGCGACTCCTGCGAACGAATCATGAGTTCCAATGATCCGCGTCTAGATGATAGGACTGATTCCACTGTATCCGCCGTTCAAGGGCGAATCAACAGGAGCAACCCCGTATATTGTGGATAAGAGGACCGAAACGCTACCTATGGGGACGGATAGTCGAAACCCCACATCCGTCTTCGGTTACAGTTCCGAGCTGAATCCTACGATCCAAGGTATGAAACTAAGTCCGGGTACGCAGACGCGCCAAGAGGCGGACTCGCCTTTTCGGGGCGAGAGTCTAATAGTCTGCGGCCCTCGTACAATCGGTTGATGGGCCGCATTCGTATCCTCTCGGACCTGGTGGCGAATCAGATCGCCGCTGGTGAAGTTGTCGAGCGGCCTGCTTCGGTCGTCAAGGAGCTGCTGGAGAACTCACTGGACTCTGGAGCGACCCGCATTCGCGTCGACGTCGAAGCTGGTGGGCGGAAACTGATCCGCATTGTGGACAACGGCTGCGGAATGGTTCGTGACGACGCTCTGCTGGCGTTTGAGCGGCATGCCACGTCGAAGCTCCGGACGTCGGACGACCTGCTCTCCATCGCGACCCTTGGGTTTCGTGGCGAGGCTCTGCCTTCGATCGCGAGCGTCTCGCGACTGCAGCTTGAGACTCGCGTCACCGAAGAGACTTCCGGGACTTTGATAGAGATCGCCGGTGGGAGCATTCTCCGGGTCGAGGACGCGGGCCTGCCCGCAGGCACGACGATCACGATCCGCGACCTTTTCTTCAACACGCCTGCACGCCGTAAATTCCTGAAGGCAGAGCAGACCGAGCTGTCGCATGTCGCCGCCCTGGTCACCCACTATGCGCTGGTTCATCCTAAAAAACACTTTGAGCTTCACAGCGCGACCCAGGCGCTGCTGATTGCGCCTGCGGTTGCAAACGCCGCGGAACGCCTGTTTCAGATCTTCGGCAAGGACACGAGCAACTACATGATTCCGACCGCTGCGGAGATCGACTTCGCCCGTGCCGGTCTGCCCGAGCCTCCGCCATGGAAGCGCGAGGCGGACTATGCTCCTGCCGATGCGGGGTATCTGCGAATCACGGGCTTCGTGTCGAAGCCTGAGCTGCAGAAGCTCAACCGCAACTCCATCTACATCTTCGTCAATCAGCGGCTCATCCGCGACAAGCTGATCCTGCACGCGCTCTCCGAGGCTTACAGAAACATCCTGCCGCCGACGTCATTTCCCGTTGTGCTGCTGTATATCGAGATGCCTCCGCAGGAGGTTGATGTCAATGTTCACCCCGCGAAGACAGAGGTTCGCTTCCGCCAGCCGAGCTTTGTGCATGACTTCGTCCGAGACACCGTGCGCACGACCCTCATGCAGGCGCGACCGGCAGCGAGCTTCGCGACGGCACTTGGCAATGGGCCGCAGGGCGCGTCCAACTCACTGCTGATCGATATCAGTCCGCTGCCTGGAGCGCCATCAAACGGCACTGGCACTCAGGCTGATCATGCCGAGGATGACGGTGAGTTCCCGTCCGCTGAGGACCGCCCAGCGAACACGACCAGCGAGCCATTTTTCCACCCCGGCCCTGCGACTGGATTTGCGCAGTCTGAACCGTACAACAGCGCCGACGTCGACAGCTTCGATGGCACTCGGATCGAATCGGCCACATTCAAGCTTGCCGCGCCAATCGTTCCGCCATCACCGGGGCGCTTCGCCTTCCCGGGGCACTCCATTCCAGTGGGATACGAGCAGACCGCCAACAGCTATGAGACCGCTGCTCCGCAGCAAGCCGACACCCTCACCGCACTTTCGACACTCAAGCCGCTCGGCCAGTTCCGCGATTCGTTTATCCTCGCGACCAACGAAGAGGGACTTTGGATCATCGACCAGCATGTCGCCCATGAGCGCGTTCTGTTCGAGCGAGTTCTTCGCGAGCGCGACACCGAACAGGTTCAGCGCCAGCGTCTTCTTATGCCGATGTTGGTCGATCTGCTTCCTGCGCAGATGATCACATTTGCCGAGATTGCGGAGGAACTCCAGCGAAATGGCTTCGATGCTGAGCCCTTTGGCCCGCGGACACTCGCCGTGAAAGCAGCGCCCGCGGGTCTTGAGGGTCAGGAGCTCGAGCACCTGCTGGAAGAGGTTCTCGCCGTTCCGGACCGGAGCCGTCAGAGGGAGAACTCCGAAGCGCGCCGCCGCCGCATCGCGGCCTCGATCGCCTGCCATGCTGCGATCAAAATCAATCAGCCGTTGGACGAGCAGAAGATCGCGTGGCTACTCGACGCATTGGGAAAAACCGAACATCCAACCGCCTGTCCGCACGGCAGACCCATCGCTTTGCGTTATTCTTATAGAGACATACAGAAGGCGTTTCAGCGCATCTAGTTCAAACCGCTCGAATTCAGTCTTTACCCTGTCATCCTTTTAGCCCAGGCGAAGGATTGCTGTAGCGCGCATCTCCCGCATCGCATCGCCCAGCAGGAAGGCAACACCTTGAGTAACCTAAATACCCCCACGGCCGAGCAGCTCGCCGCCGTCCGCCTCGCGCACTGGCACCAGAACGCAGAGCCGATCCTGACCATTAACATGCTCCGTGACTGGCTCAACACTGCGGGTCTGGTCTTTTTCACGCCACGCGCCGCACAGCTTCCGGCGCCTGCGCCTTCGTTCGTGGAAGCCATTCTTGGCGTGACCAACGGAGCGCCCACCCTGGCCGATACTGAACAGACCCGCAGCCTGTTCGCGCGTCTTGTGCTCGACGGAGGAGCCATCCCGCTGAACCTTCTCGGCAACCCTACCGGAACAGGCAGCGAGGCCCCCGATTTTCTCGTCTCGCCGCTCGCCTTCCCGTACCTCTTCACCTTGCGCGGAGACAAGGCCTGGAAGCTGCCTCCCGCGACGAGCGGCGCAACCAAGGTCTCTCCACTTGCCCTCAATACCTATTCGCTTCTCACCGAGCGGTCGAAGGACGAGCCAAGCGGGATGAGCTCTTACGATCTCACCACACATCTCGGCAAAGAGGTTACCGAGACTGCCGTGCTTCGTGCGCTCACTGAATTGTGGCAGCACCTCCGCGTATTTCCTGTGCCTCAGCTCGACGGCGCTGCGACGCTTTGGGAGTTGACCTCTACACGCTTTACGAAGCAGATCAAAGCTGGAGCCAATGCAGGCCAGCCTACCGCGCTCTCAGCGCTGATCTCGATGTACCTCGGGCAGGCCATCGTAGCCTCTGAGGAAGACATCGAAACCTTTCTTTCGCCGGTGGCTCCACGCTCACGCATCCGCGATGTCATACACGCGCTGCTCTCCGCCCGTCAACTTGAGACAATCGCTGTGGAGGGCCGCACCGTTCTCCACATCGCAGGTGAACTCCCCGCGTTTCTCGCAGCCGCCGCTCCGGCAGCCGAGGAGACGAATTCCATTCCCGGAGTAGACACCGATGAGGTTGAAAACGCAGGTGAGGCTCCGCGCATCACGAAGTTCATTCCCAAACCGCGCAAGACCGGCACAGGATTTGTAACCAAACCAGGTCGCACGTCCTCCGACAGTCCGCCGCCCCGCGAGCGCCGCCCGTTCACTCGCGAGTCCAATCGTCCCGACCGACCCAGTTTTACCAAACCCTGGGCAGAAGAGAAGGCAGACCGTCTCGCCGCCTCGCAGTCGTCGTCCGGAACCCAGGAAGCGGGAGCGTCCGAGTCGCCTGCGCGTGCCTACAACCGTGGGGATCGCAAGCCAGGCTTCGATCGGGAAGGCAAGCGCCCATTCTCCTCAAAGCCATCTTTCGGTAGCCGTCCTGGCTTTGGCAGCAAGCCGCGCTTCGGCAGCGACCGTCCCGCGTCTGGAGGCAATCGTCCCAGCTTCCGCCGGAATGAGGATTCCGCAGACAGCCGTCCGCCTCGCCGTGAGTTTGCTCCGCGGCCAAACGACGCAGGCACCGGCGAATCTGGTGGCGACCGTCCTCGCAAGACCTTCAGCAAGCCCGGAACCTTCGGCCGCAAGCGGGAAGGTTTCGCAGGAAAGCCGGGCTTCCGCCGCGACAACGAATCGGCCGATAGCCGTCCGCCGCGCCGTGAGTTCAGCGCTCGCCCTTCCGGCGATCAGGGGCCTCGCAGACCAGGTAGCTACGCTGCTCGTCCTGCATCCGGCGGACGAGGGCCCGACGGTGCGCGCGGCACTGGAAGCGCCCGCAGTGGCGAAGACTCCCGCCCCTCCGGCTTAGCTTCCCGCAAGCCCTGGACACCGCGCGAAGGAGCACCCGGCCCATCCCGCTCGGGCGGGGGAAAGCCCAGCTTCTCGCGCGATCGAGACAATCGGGCTCCGCGCAGCGGCGGCTTTGCGGCAAACCGTGGCGAAGACCGCAATGAGGGTCGCGCGGGACGTCCAAGCGGGCCGCCGTACCGCAAGTTCGACGCGCCCCGCACTCCGCGCCCGTTCTCGTCGGATCGGTCTTCCGGTGGGGGCCGTCCCGACCAGGGAGGTCGCTCATCTCGGCCGGAAGGCGGCTACGCTGCGAAGCCCGGTGGCGGTTCCGGCGAAAAGAAGCCGTACGGCAAGAAGAGTGAGGGCGGAACCGGACGCCCCGGCTTCACTGGGAGATCCAGCAGCAGCTTCGGCGGCAAGAAGCCTTATGGAAAGGTCTCCGCTGGGGGTGCCGGTAAACCCGCCAGCACCTTCGACAAGTTCAAAGACAATAAGAAGCCGTTCGGCAAACGTCCGCCCTCGCGGAAGTTCAAACGCGAGGAAAGCGAGTAAGCTGAATCACGTCCATGTCCCAGTCCAGTTCTGATGCCGCAAACACCTCCGCACCGGCCAAGCGCCAGCGCCCTGTTATCGCCATCGACGGGCCTGCCGGCGCGGGCAAGAGCACACTCGCCGCGCACCTTGCGCGCCGGTTTGGCTTTCTGAACCTCGAAACCGGTGCGATGTACCGCGCACTCGCGCTCAAGGCGATTGAGAACGACTACTCTTTTGAGGAGGAGCAGCCTTTGCTGGACCTCGCCTCGGACACGCGCATTGTCCTGCAACCGCAGGTCGAGGGAAACCGCGTTCTCCTGGATAGTATTGACGTCTCGCGCCGCATCCGCGAGCAGGACGTCACCTCGGCTGCCTCCCGCATCTCGATTCATCCCCGTCTCCGTGCGTGGATGGTGCAGCAGCAGCGCGTTCTCGGCCAGGCGGGTGGGGTGGTCATGGAAGGCCGCGATATCGGAACCGCTGTCTTTCCGGATGCTGAGGTGAAAATATTTCTCGATGCGGCGCCCGAGGTCCGCGGTAACCGCCGCTATCGCCAGGTCGTTCCGCAGCCCGCTGGTGACCATCCGACGGCCCGACAGACTCATGATCGTCAGTCGCCTGACGCGGTATCCGACGATCAGAAGCGTCTGGACGAAGAGGCCGTTCTCCGTGAACTCAAGGAGCGTGACTACAGGGACCGCAACCGGGCCGAGTCTCCTCTTCAGCCGGCGGTCGATGCGGTCATCCTGGATTCCACTTCGCTTACGCTCGACCAGGTGCTCGCCCGGGCCGAGGAGATCGTCCGTTCGCATCTTCCATCTTGAAGGCAGCAGCTCACTGGTTGATCAACCGTTGTGTGGCAAAACTCCTTTCCAACGCCTTTTGTCAAACAGAATTGCACCATAACCTGTGCAAGGGTAACGATTTAGGCGAATAAAAAATTTAAAAAGTTGCCAACTGTGCTAACCTTCACTCATCGTTTGAAACAGATTGGTTTTCTGCAACGCTCGTACTGTACGAACCCCGATTTGGATCTTGCGGCAAATTCATCAGCAATCAATAAGGAAATAACGAACATGGAACAGGGAACAGTGAAGTGGTTTAACGATGCCAAGGGGTTTGGCTTTATCAGCCGTCAGAACGGCGAGGATGTATTCGTACATTACTCGGCGATCAATTCGAACGGTTTCAAGAGCCTTCAAGAGGGCCAGGCAGTTCAGTTCAACGTGGTAAAGGGACCCAAGGGTTGGCAGGCGTCTGACGTCCAGCCTCTCTAGTCGTTCTCACCAACGTTCACAGTGACAACAAGTTTTGCGGGAGGGATGGCTCAGGCTGTCCCTCTGCGCCGTTAATCGACCAGCTGAGATGCAAACGATAGCCATTGCCAAGCTGAGGAGACCTTTGCTCGCTGTGATCGCGGGCCTTGCATGGTTTGCCCTCACGCTACAAACCGGCCTGGTCGTGAGGACGGTGGTCGCGGCGGGGCAGCCTCCGGTCACCGGCATAATCAACACGTTCAGCTACTTCACCATCCTCACCAATCTCCTGGTAGCAATCGTCTGCACCGCCTCGTTGCTGCACACGTCCGAGGACACGCTTTTCACGCGGCCATCGAATCTTTCCGCTGTGGCCGTCTACATCTTTGTCGTCGGCCTTACCTACTCGCTTCTGCTTCGCTCCCTGTGGAACCCAACCGGGCTTCAGGCCGTCGCTGACACTTCGCTTCACGATGTCACGCCCATCCTCTATATGCTCTTCTGGATTTTCTTCGTTGCCAAGGGAACTCTTCACTGGACTCAGCCCGTCTATTGGCTTGCTTATCCCGCTGATCTATGTTGCATATAGCCTGGCGCGCGGGGCAATCATACATGCTTATCCCTACCACTTCGCCGATCCCACGTTGCTCGGTTATCCCAGAGCTCTGGGCAACACCGCGCTGATGCTCATCGGATTCTGGCTCCTCGGCCTCGTCGTTGTCGCGATCGACCGCCGAGCGGGGCGTCTCCGTGACTCGCAGATCAGTCAGTGAAGCTGTCTAGTTTGGCGCTGTCCCCGGAGCCGGCACACTCATCCCCGGCAGAATGGTCGAAGTGGCCCTGAACTTCCGATAGTCCGACTGCACCGCGCGCAGGCGTCCATTGAAGTTGAATACAAGCAGCGCCCGGGCCGCGCCCTGTCCTTCGATCACCTCGGGCAGCCAGACCTCATCGTTGATCTTGCGCTGGCTGAAAGAAAAGCTCGTGCCCTTTTGAATATTCACCACCAGGCCGCCGCCGATTTTAAACGAGTTCACAAAGTGCCCGACGCACTTTGCCAGTACGCGGTCATTCTCATCGATCCACGCCGTTCCCGCCATGTCGCGAATCACCTCTTCTCCCTTGTTTCTCGTCTTCGCCCTGGGGTCGCCTGCAAAATCCACCGCAATCGTATCGCGGCCATTTAGTTGCACTCTTCTTGGATTGGTGAAGCTTCCAAGTTCGAGCAGGCGCGAGACGGTAATCTCGTCGTTCCCGCGAGGGTCGGTCTCTTTGCCTTTCTCCTGGGCCATCTCCCGCTTCTCACTCTCCTTCGCCGCCTCCTTGTCGTTCTTCTCATCCTCTTTTTTCAGCTCGTCCGCGGTCAGCGGCTTGCCGTCCTTGCTCATCAGGCGCTGCACCTGCACTCCCTTGAGCCAGAAGACGTCATACTCCTTGGTTTCGGTCTTCTTCACTCCTCCGTGGCTGTCCAGCTCCTGCTCGATCTCCGTCGACCGGTAGATGTACTCCTTCTCGATCGCCTCTGAGTTCTTTTGATTGGCTTCGACCTCATGCATCAGCGTGGGAATATCCGGCAGCGGCCTATCGGGATCTGCCGGTTTTACCTGCTCGGCAGGCTGCGGCGCTCCTGCCTGCTGTCCAGCCTGCGGCTGTTGACCCAGTTCCAGATGTTGACCCAGTTTCAGAGGTAATTGCTCCTGTGTCTGCTGACCCGGTTGCTGTGGCTGGGCAGTCTGCTGCGACTGTCGTCTCGCGG
>Ga0209012_1003014_pt1 | contig 13364 bp, 16 predicted proteins | sample RS3BMetagenome_FD_184735 | JGI IMG/M metagenome (GOLD analysis project Ga0209012, IMG submission 184735) | Ferric oxide microbial mat and aquatic microbial communities from Rainbow Spring, Yellowstone National Park, USA - RS3B (SPAdes) (version 3) ...
AGAACTTGCCTTCCTTGTTCTCTAATATGCCCATATTCTTCAGCCTTAATAGGTGATACCTCAAGGTCTTCTCATTCATCGGCTCCCAGTTGCTTCCTATATAATTCTTAAGATCTTCTACACTTGGGTCCTCCTTCTTGATGAACTGGAAGTTCACCAATGCATCAAGCACAGCAACTGCACTGAGCCTCGATTCACCAGGATTTATTATGCCTAGTGTGAGGGCAAGCCAACGCACTATAGACCTCTTGGTCTCAAGGACCTCGCCAGTAAGCCTGAGGTCCCTGAGTGTTATTTCTTTCTCTATAAGTGCAGCCTCATTAAGTTCCATAGCGACAACCATTTGTGATGCAGCGATAGTATGCGCCATATTTGCAATGCCACTTGCTCCTGTGCATTGTGATGCTTATAAATATTTGCTGGCAATAACAATAAAATACAATAAAATTAGTAGCAAAATATTATTAAACACTCTTGCGGTGCAACGATGCCCAAATACTACAAGGTCTATGACTCCAATAATACAGTGTACGTAACAATAGATGACAGTGGCGCAGTAATAATAAAAGACGAGTCAGGGAAAAAGGTATTTCTTTCAAAGGAGCAGGCGCGCCTCATGAAGTTTAGCGTAGACAATCTTTTCAGGGGCCTTTTCGAAGGCGATGATGCCGAAGTACATGTTGAAGAATTGAAAGAGGTATAATTATGCCAGAACAACCAATTGCAGGCCAGGACGCAGAAAAGCTACTTAAAGACTACCAGTTGCTCCAGGAGCAGATACGCATTGCCGCTATGCAGATAGACCAGCTGAAGCTGCAGCAGGGCGAACTCGCCACAGCCGAGGCAGAGGTTAACAAGGCAACAGGCAAGGTGTATGTCACAATCGGTGGCATAATAGTAGAGTCTGACAAGGAGGCTGCACTGAAAAATATAGCGGAGCGCAAGGAAAACAATGATATAAGGCTTCAGTCTATGACAAAGCAGCTGACAGAGCTGAGGACAAGGGAGAAGCAGCTAAGGGATAAAATTTCGCAGCTGAAGTGACAATATCATGCCTGATGTAGACTTCGAATATGTATATAATTTCTTAAAGGCCAACGCATCGAAGAAGTTCCTGATAACATTTCATTCAATAGGGGATAGGGACGGCGTGGGCTCGGCGGTTGCACTCTCAAAGTATCTGCGCAACTCTGTTGTTGCAACTCCTGATTATATAACAAGCAATGCAAAGCACATGCTGGAGCATGCAGGCTATAAAGGAGAGATAAATTCAAAATTTCCAGATGATGCTGAGGTAATATTGGTATTAGACACAAATAACTTCAAGTCTCTTGGTGATTTTAGCAGCTCTATCTTGAAATCAGACAAGCAGGTGCTGTTCATAGACCATCATCTTCCTTCTCAGAATCTGGAGCGCGATGCAATAGTGTACAGCGATGAAAGCTTCAATTCCACATCAAGCATTGTATATGAGCTTTTGAAGAGGCTTGGCTCGCCCGTAGACAAGGAGTCGGCAATCCTGCTCCTAAACGGCATAATATCAGATTCTGCAGACTTCCAGAATGCAATGCCACAGACTTTCAGGCAGGTCGCAGATCTCCTTGAGACTGCAAAGATAGACTATACAGACATACTGAACTACTTCCACGAGAAAATACCGCTTGCCAACAGGTATGCGCTGATAAATGACATATTTGCCTCTAATGTTGAAATTGTGGGAGGCTACATACTTATCTACGGCAGGTCTAACATTCATGCCAACATAGCTGCAGATATGGCGCTAAGGCTTGGCTCTGATGCTACTGTATTCTGGCTTATAAATGACAAAGAGGTATCTATATCGGCAAGGCTCAGGCCTCCGCTTGACAAGAAGCTTTCACTGCACCTTGGCAGAGTGATGCAAGAAATCGCCCCAATAATAGAAGGCAACGGTGGTGGGCACCCTTGTGCAGCGGGTGCATATGGTCCTGCAAAGGAAAAGGCACCTGATGCAATAGGAAAAATACTTGGAGAGATCAAGTACAAGTTTTCAGAAGGCAGATGAGCAATAGAAATTTCAGATTCCTAAAATAAGTGCCAATATAACACCTATCACAGCACCTGCTAGCGCACAGAAGAAGTTAGATGTATACTTGTTGCCTATGCCTTTCTCTTCAAAATACCCTAGCACAGAGTCTACAATGCTGCCAAAGAAGCCAGAGATAAAGACAACAGAAGCAATTAGAACATAGGCGGCAATGCCATGTGAGAAGAAGAAAGCCATTACTCCTATAAGCAAAGCGCCAACGGCACTTGCAGTTGTTCCGAGCCCGGTGATGCCTCCTGAAGTGCCCTTTGCAACTTTTCTGAGAGACACTATTGATATCGGGAAGCCGTCCAGCACACCAACCTCGCTTGCAAATTTGTCTGCGGTTATTGCAGCTACACTTGAGAAGTAGGCAACTTCAAGCAGTGTGCCTGAGGCAAAGGGATGCAGTGCGTTTATCCCGAATAGTATTGCTATTACCATAGGCACAAAGCCATTGGCAAGCACATTCTTATAGCCACGGGCTTTCTCATACAAGCCGAGCTTCTTCTTCTTTGTTATTCCTACATTTGTCACTATTGCCGAGAGGAAAAGAAACCAGAAGAGCATTCCGAAGGCGAGCAGGCCAAAGCTGCCGCCGAAAGCAAGCATCACCACCCCAATTGCAATGCCTGACACGATGCCCTTTATGTCAAGCGTAAGGAAAGTCATAAAACCATCCATATTTTTGGAATATTCCACTAATAAGAAAGACTTTTAAATCTTCCATTTTATATAATATCACGGGTTCTCTACTGTAGGAAGGGTAAACTGGTCGCCTTGCCAGCACATGTGAATGTGCTGGCCTCTTCCTTTAGGGTTTATGATTGCCACTAGTTTTTATGCACTCATTTCTGTAATTATTGCAAACAACTATTTATTTATGCCTTGCTCACTACTGGCGTTGTCCAACAATTAGGTATTAACAAACATAGTTTACACTAAGTTTGCATTATTTAACTCCACCCGCAGGAAGTCCCCTTTCGTGAGATGGGGGATGAGAGCGAGTAAAAAGTTTATATAGTTTTCTTGTATAAGATATTTGTTCAAAAGGACTTTCCCTATGGAACGTAGGGGAGACGCTCGGAAGAAGTATATACCTATACTTCCCTGATGAGGAAGCAAGTATTTCCTGATGAAACGAGAAGCCCGACCTGTAAGGGTGGGGTGGTTCACTTGGTGGTCGGTCAGATAAGCGGTGTTCAAAAAAGGAAAATAAGTGAAACTGACAAGGTCGTAGCGAAGAAAGCCGATGATGTACTGCCAGCGGATTTAAGAGAGATGCTACTTTCAGTGATACCACCCCAAAATAGGGAAATAATATCCGAGTTGCGATCTAATAAAAAATCATTCAATGATCTACTTAAGGACCTCAAAATGAAAGGTAAGGAGCGGGAGCTAAGAGATTACATAAACCAACTCCTAGAAAACGGAGTCATACATCAAATCCTTGGCCCGGGTAGTGGAATAACTAAACAGGAAAAGGACATACTAAATATGTTTGATAACTCTGAATCGGAATCCTCTCAAAAATCATATATTGATATAGTCCACTATCTCAAAATGGAAGGCAGGGAACAGGAGTTAAAGGATAGCCTAGATAAACTCATAGAGCGGGGGGCAATAAAAATTTCCCATATCAAAGATAATGTTGAAATGTACGAAATGGACATAACAGCAACCCTATTGCTCATTGGTGATGGAAAGTTTGAGCACTATTATATGCTATCCAATGTTGGCAAAAACATATTAAAAGTAGCCGATACGTTTCTGGATTTCTGGAAGGTGTTAAGTTCAGTCAAATACCCTATAGATTGGGCCATACTAAACGAGTTACAATCTGGTGAAAAATCATTCAATTACATGATTAATAATCTCAAAATGGAAGGCAGGAAACAGGAGCTAAGTGATCACATAAATCAACTCCTAGAAAACGGAGTCATAACTCTAAATAATCCTTTCTATGCGCTGACTGATAAAGGCGAGAAATTTATAAAAAGCTTAGATTACATATTTTACTTTCCAAATCCAAAAGAGTATCTTCGCAAAGATAATACCAACAGAGACATATAGTTAACGAAATTTTGGGCATCTGCGTAAAGTAAGATTGGTAAAAAAATATAATAAGGACATTACCTGTTTGATTTTGAAGAACTTATCCTGGAACGAATTTCTGCCAAGACAGAGTGGCAAAGACATTCAACCTTGCTCGCAGAGAATATGCTACAGCGCATCATTTTGCGTTCAGCTTGTATATTAAATATCTTATTCTTTTGCAGGCTTTGTCCAATAAATAGGCAATAATAAGTATAGTTTACACTAAATTTTCTTTTTGTTTGATTACGCGATATATCGATTATAAACCAGTGCCTTTAACATCAACTCCTTTTCCCTCATTTCTTTTGTTTTTGAAAATGTATATTCGCCAAACGTATTTTTGAATACCGAGAATACGCCCTCTACAATAGATCGCATATGGTAGCCACTTTCCCTTTTCCATTTCTCCTGGTTCTTTTTGCGTATTTCTTTTGGCGGTATTATGTTTCTATTTCTGCCTCGTCTCCTTATCACGCCGAGTTGCTCTTCTACACGTAACTTTCTATGAGGAGAAATTCCAGAAGAGTTGATGTGCACAGGGACTAATGACTGTATTGTTCTAAAGTTTGGTGTATTCTCTGCACTATATTGTCGTTCATAATCTTCTGCAATCCCTGATGCTTCTCTATAACCCAGTTTGAAGATGCATTTTATCGCAGGTCTGCCGTGGTCTACCAACGTAGGTTATATAAATTCTAGTCTCGTTTTATAATTTGCATGTTGGTCGCCAAAACCAATATGCATCCCCGGGGAATTTACGCTTTTCGGAATAGTGGAACAAAGGAAAAGACAATTATTTATTGGACAACGCCGCTGCTGTGAAAGGTTTATTATTTTTTACTTCTATGTTTATCTAGTTGGGGGCATGGCTAAGGAAAAATCTGTAAAAGATCTTGAGGACCTACCTGGCATAGGCGCAGCTACAGCGGAAAAGCTGAAGGCTGCAGGCTACGACAGCATAGAGAAGATAGCAGTATCAGCGCCGCACGAGCTTGCAGAGATTGCAGATATGAGCGTAGATGCCGCAAAGAAGGCAATAGATGCTGCAAAGGAGGCAACAACAGTAAATTATGAGACTGGAGGGCAGGTCTATGAGGAAAGGAAGGTGCTTGGCAGGATAACAACCGGTGCAAAGTCGCTTGACGCCTTGCTTGGAGGAGGCGTTGAGTCAAACGGCATAACAGAGGTATATGGCAAGTTTGCATCAGGCAAGACCCAGCTAGGCTTTCAGCTCTCGGTGAATGTGCAGCTGCCTTTGGGCAAAGGTGGCCTAGGCGGCAGCGTGCTTTTCGTAGACACAGAAAGTACATTCAGGCCGGAGAGAATAGAATCAATAGCAAAGGCTCAGTCTATGGACCCTGCCACAGTGCTAGACAATATTTTTGTTGTAAAAGCCACCACAACAGAGCAGCAGATTCTAACTATTGAGCGCGCAGACAAGCTTGTAAAAGAGAAAAACGTGAAGCTCATAGTAATAGACTCGCTCATTGCACTTTTCAGGTCTGAATTCATTGGTAGAGGGGCACTGGGTGAGAGGCAGCAGAAGCTTAACATGCATATACACAAGTTGCTGAACCTGGCAGAAAAGGACAATCTAGCGGTATATGTTACCAACCAAGTTATGGACAACCCTGCAATACTGTTTGGAGATCCAACAACGCCTGTAGGAGGCAACATCATAGCACATGCAGCAACCACAAGGCTGTACATAAGAAAAGGAAAGGAGGACAAGCGAATAGTAAGGCTAGTGGATTCGCCTAACATGCCAGAGGGAGAATGTGTCATAAAGATTACCCCAGAAGGAATAAAAGACTGATTAACAAAGTGAGCGGGAAATCCCACGCCATTTATGGGTGGGATGCACATGGACATATCTCGGATAAATTGATAGAGAAATATATCGCAGAACAAAAAGGGATGCAATGAAAACGAATTTACTGTTATTGGCTATCGCAGGAATTGCCCTGCTTATTATCGGTATCTTTCTGATTCAAGCAGACCGTGGTTCTTGCCCTACACAACCTCCAAATCCAGGAGGTTTCTCTTGTTATCATATCTTATTTGGTTTCTTACCAATGTATCCAACAGGTTTGGTATTGTTATTTATCGGGGTAATCCTACTCGTAACAGTTTTTGTTTTATCAAGGAAGAAGTGATTTTTATGGACAGGGCATACAAGTTTAGGCTGTATCCGACAAAGGCACAGCAAGTTGTGTCGATGAACCAGGAACATACTTTGCAACCAATGGTTGCAGGGGAAGCCCACGACCTTTAGTCGTGTGGAGGATGTCACTTTCTCTAATCTAATCTGATTCATGCACAGTGCATACTCATTGCAGCCTATACGCTTCTGGCTTAAGCTGCTGATAAACCTGCCATTTTCCAACAAAGCGGGTTCAGGCGAAAGCAATAAATAGGTGCATGAAAAAATGATAACGTCTTGGAGCTTTGCTTTTCTTGACAGGAATTTGAAAGCGGCGGTGTTTTAGCTTTTGCCTTCGTGAATAGAATAAATAGAGCTGATAGCGTATACAAAACATAGAATGGAGTAGTTTGGATGAATATACCAAATATCTATAACAGCAAGAACTACAAGTACTATGCAGCTGTGCCTATAATTCTGCTTATTGCAAGCCTGTTCTTTATAGGCTCTATACATCTGGACTCCTCGCTTAAGGGAGGTGTAAGCATACAGCTACAGACAAATTCAAGCACAGCAAATATAAGGGCGCTCAGTGCCGCAATAGACAGCAGGATACCGGGTGCGGAAGCGAGTGTGAGCAGGTCGCCTGGAGGGATATCTGTACTTATAGCAGAAAATACAAGCGTGGCGGCGGCATTCAACTACCTGCTCAACATATACGGTTTTTACAGCAACTACACAAACGAGGCGGTGCTGCTTGCAAGCTATCAAAATGAGCTTTCATCACAGCCGAACAATGCTACTCTGCGTTTGCTAATAACCTCCGCTGAAAACAACGAGACAAGGTATACGCAGCTGATGGCGGCTGCGTTTTCCTCAGAGCTTAGTTCGCTGGGCGGCTTATACAACAGCTCCGATGCCGCATACAATTCCAGCAGTGCAATCAGTATTGTAAATGCGGCAAAAAACGCTTATACAGATGCATCGTCCAACTACGAGAGTCGTGTGCTGTCTACGCTCCACCAGCTGATACCTTTCTCTTCTTACTCGTACCAGGACGTAACACCCACACTCGGCAGCTTCTTCCTAAGACAGATGAAAGATATACTCATAGTTTCATTTATACTCATAGGCATAGCGGTGTTCTTCATATTCCGGTCCCTAATACCACCGCTTGCCGCAATCTTTGGGGCAGCAAACGACATAATAATAGCGCTCGGGGGCATGGGCCTATTCGGCATACCGCTGGGCATCGCCTCGATAGGAGGGCTGCTCATGCTCATAGGCTACTCCATAGACACGGAGCTTCTCTCTTCGATAAGGATACTTAAAAGAGGGGAGGAAACACCGCAGGAGAGGGCCTTTGGCGCTATGAAGACAGGAACAACGATGACTTTTGCCGCGATAATAACCTTCACTATACTGCTGGTAATGTCGTATGAGACCTTTATACCTACTTACTTCGAGATATCGGGAGTAGTGCTTATAGGGTTGATTGCTGACCTTGCCACGACATGGCTTGGCAACGTACCTCTGATACTGTGGTACAAACTTAAAAGGGTAGATAAAGTTGGCTAATGCAAAGAGCTACCTTAAGGACAGAAGGATCATAGTGCTCATACTCATATTCATACTTCTGGCAGGGCTTGATGCGTATACGCAACTGTACAAGGGCGGCCTTCATTTCGGAATAGAGTTTATAGGAGGTACGCAGATACCAATAACCCTAGAGCACGGAGTTAATGCTACTGAGATGAGCAGTATAATCTCAACGCTGGACCAGAGAGTATCGACGTTTGGACTTAGGCAGGTCACAGTGGAAGGCATAGGCAACTCCACGATATATGTAACGATACCTTCCTCAAACAGCAGCAACATAAACCAGACTATAGGCATAATAGAGAGCCAGGGTAACTTCCAAGGCATAGTAAACGGCAGGGAGGCGATCAATGGCAGCGGGATATTGAAGGGCAGCATAGGAGAAGTGCCCCCGCAGCTCATCAACAATACAACAACCTGGACGGTAACGTTTTATGTTACAGATACAGCGGCCAAGACCTTCGCAAAAGTCGTGTTAGGACAGGGAAACAAACCTCTATACATGTTCCTTGACAGACCGACTTCTGCTATGCTGCTAATAAACGGCTCGGAACTGGGCAATACTTCGCTGGGCCTCTCTGCGGCGCAGGAGCTCAACGAAATGCAGGCAGTGCTCACGCTGGGCAATAGTACCATACCTGTAATCGCAGTGTACAACACAAACTCGAGCATAAGGAATGCAGAGTCGCTGCTTAAAAGCAAGGTGGGAGTATACAAAGAAGTAATAGCAGCAAGCAACCTCAACCGCACGCTCATAGACGTCGCAAGAAGCTACAATTATACGGTCAAGCTCGAGAGCAAAGCAAACATGACTCCAGAATTGACCACGAGCAGCAACGGCACCATAATTCAGTCCTGGCCTGCCGTAGGGCTGCTTAGCGCACCAATACTCAACCCCGCCATAACTAACGGCAGCATATCTAGCAGCTATGAGATATCAGGCATAGCTCCTACAACCCTGCCGAAGAGCGCACAGCTCACATATGCGCAGACACAGACTAAAACGATAGCCAGCATACTCAGCGGCGGAGCGCTGCCTATAAGTATAGTTGTAGGTACACCTGCGCCAATACCTCCGACACTTGCGCAGCACTCGCTCGGCATAAGCGCTATAATACTGCTGATAGCGGTGATCGCGATATCGCTATTCATAACGCTCAGATACAGGAAGGCATTTCTTGTAGTCCCTATACTGATAACTACACTAATGGAGCTTTTCGTAATAGTGTCTATAATAGGCCTTGTTGGCACAATAGACCTGTCTGCAGTTGCGGGCATGATAGCTGTTGTAGGTACGGGAGTGGATGCACAGATAATAATAACAGACGAGGTACTGGCAAAGAGAGGAGTCCAGGCAACCGCCAAGACGCTTTTAGGCAATGCGTTTTATATAGTCTGGGCTGATGCGCTGCTCCTCATTGTTGCTATGTTGCCGCTCTTCTTTTCGACCTCGCTTGTTGAGGTGATAGGCTTTTCGGAATCCACGATAATAGGTGCACTGCTAGGCGTGCTCATAACAAGGCCAGCATATGGTGCTATAATAGAAAAACATTACGGAGGTTGAGCACAACTGCGCATAGCGCCAGTGCCTCGCCTAAATAGGAGGAAAACTAGTGCGTTCTAAAAGAGAAGGTAGGAGTAGATGAAATATTGCCCTATATGCAACACATCAAGCAACGACTCTGAATTCGTAGGGGAGCTGTGCCTGGCATGCTTCATGAAACTGGAATCTAAGAAACTGCCGGGTAAAATGAATTTGATGGTGTGCAAGAGATGTGGGCGCATAAAGACACCGCAGGGATACAGCAACGAAAATAAAAACGCGCTACAGGCTGTTGTAGAAAAGGAGTTGAAGAGCAAGAATGCAACCGTAAAGTTCAAGCGTATGGAAAATGAGGGTAAAGAGGCCGAGGTAGAGTTTAAAGTGGAGGCGGAGGGCAGAGCAATCGTCATAGATAAGAAAGTAGAAGTCAAGGTATTGTATACTATTTGTGACACATGCTACAAGAAGGCGTCGGGATATTACGAAGCGGTTGTGCAGTTGAGGGGCGACGCTAGGAGCGTGCAGAAGGTTTCGGAACATCTTGAAAGGTTTCTAGAAAAGGGAGGTGCGTTCGTGGCAAAAAGGGAGGAGCACGCATACGGCGTCGATATATACACCAGCGACAAAAGGGCAACCGAAATGTTTCTTGACAGAAATAGGATCGCGTCAAAAAAGAGCTATACTCTTTACAGTTCCAGAAACGGCAAAAATATTTACAGGCATATATACAGTGTGCAACTCGACTGAATTGATGGCAAAAGCCATCACAACACGTATAAAAATTTCTAAATCCCAAAAACCCTGATAAAAGGGTATCACCACAAAAGGTCATGTAGCGGAGATGTATACGCAAGGCAAAGATGAATCAGAGGGGCAGGAATTCTGGGCACTAACATTGATCAAATAAGTACCAGACTGTGAAAGCTGCTCCATGTACCCGCTCACATTCACAGGAGTATATGCTGTTACGTAGCTAAGGCCCGCATTGGTACTCACTTCGAAGATTATCTCGTGGCCGATGCCGTTGCTAAGGCTTCCAACGAATATTCCGCGCACATCTGGCGGCACGTCTATCAAGGTGAGTTGTTTTGCTGGAAAGCCCTGCGAACCAACTGATGTTGCCACACTTGCGAGTTTGCTGGCTGCGGCCTGGGCCTCTGTAGATGAAAGCGTAGAAGTGGACGAAGAAATCTGTATAAAAGCAAGCACCACGATAGGCAAAAGAATTATGAGCCCGAAAGAGAGGGTTATCAGCAGCTCTAGGCTTGACTGCGCTTTTCTGTTATGGCCATGCATCGCAACCGAATTAATTTTATGCAGCAATTTCATCATCAGAAACTGGGGCAGATTTGCTGAATATGATTCGCTTCTCTTTATATTTAATTACTTTGTTCTTTAGGGTTGAAAGAAGCGAGGCAAGCGCCCTATCTAACTTCTCTCCATATATGTGCATGGTGATAGTGCCGTACTTATCTATGGAAAGGCGTGCCTGAAGTTCGTATGACTTTGTTTTTATTCTCTTTATATGCAACGTTATATAATTTACTTTTATGTTTTTTATCTTTTCAAGCTTGTTAACGAAAGTGTTGAGGGTCTCGCGCAGGTCATCCTCATATTCATAAGTATAATTGTCAAGCCCGGATATGAACACTTTTCTCTCCGATATCTGCCTTTTTGCCACTAGGCTTTCCAATATATCGAACACAGTAAGCATTCCGACAGGTTTGCCGCCGCTTTGCACCAGCACAGAGGATATGGAGCGCTCCACCATCTGGCGGGCTGCCTCTGCAAGATCAGAACTCGCGTTTATGGTGACAGGATTTCTCTCAACAACTTCCATTATCCTTATGTTTGAAGGTGAATATCTCTTCGTTTTCATTTCTGGCAGCCGCTCTCCAGTAACAGAATACTTTAATGAAAGGTCGTGGTTTGTAAGAAGGCCCATAAATCTGCCTTCATCGATTACCAAAAGCCGGTTAACCTTATTTTCCCGCATCGCTGCTTTGGCTTGGGAGAGGCTGGCGCCTGAATCTATCGCTATGACGGGGCTTGACATGGACTCTTCAGCCTTCATACCTTTAAGCACCTGCAGTGAAAGCAGAATCTTGAGAAGGGTCATTCTTGTAAGCACTCCGCGTATTTTGCCGTTTCTAACGTAAGGAAGCGCCTTTCTGCGTGTCTTATAAAAGTAGTAGATTAGGTCATCGATCGAGGTGGAATCGTTTATTTGCGGTGTTTTTTCTGCGTACTTAAGTGCGTTTGAATTCTTCAGGTTCAGGCCTTTCTGGCGCGAGAGCGAACGGGAATCGATTATGCCTGTATATTCGCCGTTCCTTGTTATTACAACGGCTTCATATTTTTCCAGCAGTGGCATTACTTTAGTTACCGGAGTCTTGTAATCAAGTAGTACAGTATCTGACACGAGCTCAGAGATCAAACTGCTTTTTTCTTCCATATTCCCACTTTTTATATTTACTTCCAGCCTTTGGTAATGGCATTTACCTACAAACGCAAGTCTGACTTACCGTGGCCGATCTAATTATAAGGTTTCTACTTGTTTATTTATTATGTTGTATATTTATTATTTATCCTACTTTGTGTATAAGTGCATTGACATGCATCGCCAGGAGTTTTAGTAAAGCGTATCATGCCGCCATAATCCAAGGGTCTATTATAGGAATATGGTAGCTAGTGGGGTTTTTATATTCTACGTATCAAAATAAAATGTGTGATATTATGGAAGCCTATTGTATGAAATGCAAGCAGAAGAGGGAGATGAAGGATGCTAAAGAAGTAACGATGAAGAACGGCAAGAAAGCGTTCGAGGGAGTATGCCCTGTATGTGGTACCAAGATGTTCAAGATAGGAGGCAAATGACCCGTTCTAATTTTGTTTTTGACCTAGTAGGGTGCTAACTCGCAAGGAGGTCTGGCATAGAGGTATACTTCACCAATACCGAAATATCTGAGCTAAGGAAGATACTTGATGGAAAGCCACATAGTGGCACAGTTGTAGTTGTTTACTGACATTCCCCACGAATAAATTCGTGGGCTTTCTGCTATGCATTCTGTAAAATTTAGTAAAAAATTTATTTTTTTCACTGTATAATAATAATGGGGTGATAATATGGTGAAGAAAAAGAACAATGAGATGGCACTGCCACGTCTCTTCGAAGATCCGCTGGCCTACTGGAATAGCATCGCAAAGGAGTTTTCATTGCCTATACGCGCCAACCTTTTCGGGAGCATGCCAATAGACCTTATAGACGAGGGGGACTCAATAAGGATCAAGGCAGACATGCCAGGAGTGGACAAGAGTGACATAAAGCTAAATGTCACAAAGGGGAATGTATCAATAAGTGCAGAATCAAAGAACGAGTCTGAAAAGAAAGGCAAGAACTACTATTACAGCGAAAGGAGGGCTTCAAGCTATTACAGAAGCATAGACCTTCCGGCAGACGTAGACCCGAAGAGCGTCAAGGCTAAGCTGGAGAACGGAATCCTAGAGATAACAGCAAAGAAGCTCCCTGGCGAGAGCACAGAAGTAAAAGTAGAGTAGCTAAAGCACTTTTTCATTGCTTCAACATTTTTTATTTTATTCATTGAATTTAAGGCAGTATAGTAGCTATAGCCATGTTGTATATGTCCCTTGTCCTGCCTCTAGAGAAGCCCCACACATCTTTTATACCAGCCAATTCTAAGGTGTGTCTCTCAACACGCTTCATTGCCCCATGCATCTGTTTATCTAAGTTGTTTGTCGCATTTAACTTCGGTTTAACTCTATATATAAGCGCCCGAAGCAGGGATTGGACCTGCGACCTACTGGTTAACAGCCAGTCGCTCTACCACTGAGCTATTCGGGCTTGAAAAACGGAAAAGGTTCTGCAAGGCGTATTACAGCAAGAGGAACAGAGGTGC
>Ga0209012_1003015_pt1 | contig 13362 bp, 10 predicted proteins | sample RS3BMetagenome_FD_184735 | JGI IMG/M metagenome (GOLD analysis project Ga0209012, IMG submission 184735) | Ferric oxide microbial mat and aquatic microbial communities from Rainbow Spring, Yellowstone National Park, USA - RS3B (SPAdes) (version 3) ...
CTGCTATCTCATGACTTTGCCTTTTTCTTTTATGTTTATCGACAAGGTTGACCTGGAGGTCGCCTTGATAAGGATTTTCTCGCAGAAAATAATGTCGGACAAGACCGTTGAAATTATACGGGGAATGGGTTCCAGCCTGGATCTCCACATTTTTGACTTCTTTAATATTCATGGCAACTTTCGCCATCTGTTCGAGTACTTCCTTTGTCTTCTCTACAGGAGTTCCTTCGGGCATGTTGAGAATAATCTGAAATTCGTTTTTATTGTCGAAAGGAAGCATTTTAGCCCGAACGACTTTTAAAGGAATAAGAGCGATAGAGCCAAGAAGGAGAGCAAGAAGTAAAAGAAGGAAAAGAAAGCGAATAAAGCCGTTGTAGATAAGGGGGCTCATGATAGTACGGTAGATTCGCGTCAACAGATCTTCTCCTTTATCTTTAGCTTCTTTTATGTTTTTGAGCAAAAGGTGTGCTGCCCATGGCGTCACAGAGAGAGAGACCAGCATAGAGAAGATCATTGCGGCACTTGCTCCTATTGGGATTGGTCGCATATAAGGCCCCATTAGTCCTCCAACAAAGGCCATAGGCAAAATGGCTGCGATCACTGCCATGGTGGCTAAAATAAGAGGGCTGACAATTTCTTCCATAGCACCCACAACAATATCGAGTAGTTCTTTGCCTCTGTTAGTAGCTAAGTGGATATGACGAACGATATTTTCTATACCGACAATAGGATCATCGACGAGGATTCCGATAGTAAAAATAAGGGCAAAGAGGGTGACCCGGTTGATTGTAAAACCGAATAAATGGAAAGTTAATAAGGTTAAAGCCAGCGTTGTTGGAATAGCAATGATGACGACCAGTGCAGCTCTAAACCCAAGGGCAAACCAAATGAGGATACTAACTCCAACAATGGCTATGCCCATGTGCTTGAGAAGTTCGTTGGATTTATCGGCTGCCGTTTCTCCGTAATTCCTTGTTATGACATAATGGACATCCTCAGGAAGAATTTTGCCTTGTAGTTCTTTGATCGTGCTTAGAATTTTATTAGCCAAAAAGGTAGCATTGGATCCCTTTCTTTTTGCTAGAGAAAGGGTGACGGCGGGAACTTCTCCAGAAAGCTTCTCTTTTTCATCCCAAGCAGGACCAGGGAGGAGACTGACCTCTTTTTCTTCTTGATCAGGCCCATCCACGATGTTCGCGACATCTTTTAAATAAACGACTTGTCCTTGGCTAACGCCCACGACAAGATTTTCTAAATCTTCTTTAGAGAGAATAAAGGAATTTGGTTCCACATCGATGAGCTTCGGTTCGGTTTCGATGTGCCCTGAAGGCATTCGGACATTGGTTTGAAGGACGAGATTGAAAATTTCCTGAGGAGAAAGCAGTCTTTTAGCAATTTTAGCAGGATCAAAAAAGATTTGGAATTGTCTTTTCCTTCCTCCAATTATTGTTGTTTCGGAGACATCGGCTAGATGATTGATGCTGTCTCTGAGATTGGCTACGATTTTTCTTAATTCAATAGGAGAACGCTTGAGGCTATAGAAGGTTAAGGCAAGGATAGGCACGTCGTCTATAGACCTTGTTTTAATCAATGGAGTGGAAGCCCCCGGAGGCAGGTAGTCAAGGTTAGAATAAATTTTGGTATAGAGCTTGATTAAACTCTTTTCCATATCTTCGCCTACCTTGAACCTAACGATGAAGAGAGCACCATTAGGAGCCGCTGTAGAATAGACGTATTCGACTCCAGAAATTTGCCAAAATATCCTTTCTCCATTGGTAACAATTCTTTTTTCCACTTCCTGAGGGCTGGCTCCAGGCATTGAGACGAAAACGTCGAAAATAGGCACGATGATTTGCGGTTCTTCTTCCCTAGGCAGTTGATAGAGCGCAAAACTTCCTAAAAGAATAGATGCTAATATTAATAGGGGAGTTATTTTCGAATGGGCAAAAAATTTAATGAATCGGCCCGCCCAATTCCCTGAGTGGTGAACGATTTCAGTTTCTGCCATTTTATTCTTCTCCTCCCAATTCGTTCGCTAAGTTTTGGACTTGGTAATCATCCAGTTGGCCAGAAAGAAAAAAGAGCTTGGCTTTTGAGGACTCGTAGCGGGCAACGCTTTCAAGATAACTGATTTCTACTTGTAAACCATAGGTGCGGGCTTGGATAAGATCGGCAATTGTTTTCCTTCCCTCCCGGTATAAGTCTCTTGTCATAACAATAGCCTGCATGGCGTCATTCATCGAATGATAAAGGATTTCAGAATCCCTATAAGCTGTTTCTAAATCGGTTATGGCTTGAGCTAATTTGGTTTGAATGTTGTCTTTTAACAGGCTTTCTTCATGGATCAGCTGCTCTTCTTCAGCTTTGGCTCTTTTTATTTTTGGATCTCTAGAGGGATCGAAGAGGGCCATGGTCCCTAACACCCCTACCGTGTAGCTTCGGCCACCGGTTGTAAAATTATCACTATCAAGCATGCCCGAAGCAAAGCCGTTGACGTTGGGCATAATAGAATCTTTCTCACGTTTTACTTCCGTGCGTTGAACCTGAATTTGATGCCGTAAGGCAGCAAGATCACCTCTATAGAGGATGGCTTCCTGTACCCAACTACTCAAGGACTTTGAAATTTTTTTGGGTCGAGGCAGATTTTTAGGAATCGCTATTTCTGCTTCAGCTGGGGTGCCCGCCAAGGTGTTCAGGGTAACGAGCGCCACTTTTTTTCTGGCCAAATAGCCATTTTTGGACTGCTCAATGGAGGCTGCAAGGGATCTTCCCATGAAAAAGTCTGCTCCAAGCACTAGTCCCTGTTCCATCAGTTGCAACGCTTCATTGAGATCTGTTTTAGAGGCTTCCAGCTGCGACATTGCTTTGAATAGTTCGGCATCGGCAAACAAAAGACCAATCCAGGCATCGATGGACAGTAGAGAGGCTTCCATCCGGGTGTATCTTTCTTCTTCTTCTCTGGCTTTTATAGCATCCTTCGCTGCCTTCACTGAATCAATAGTTTGCATGGCATCGAATATCGGAAAAATCGCCAGCAAGCCTGCATTTTGGTTAGAAACAGTGCCTGGATGATTCAAATTGTGGATGTTGAAATCTTGAGCTGTGAAATTTCTTTCGGTTAAATGCATCATAAAACCAAGGATTGGATTATCAGAAGTAAGCGAATCAGCCCACCCATAGAGCCGTGGATAATAGCCTGATTCGGCAAGAGCCTTTTGGGCAATAGCTTCAGAGAGTTTGGCATGCTTTTTCTTCAGTTCTGGATAATGGGCAAGGATCTTCTTCCATACGGCAATGAACACCGCTTTGCCCCCTTTGCCATGAAAGGTATGGGAAGAGAGGATTGGGGGGCTTTTCTTATAAGCCATCTCCATCTGCTCTTCTAGAGGAGCAACAGAACTGTTAGGTGCAGGAGGTTGGATGGTTGACTCTTGACTAGAAGAGTGAGTCGACTGCGCAATTGGTGAGTTAGATGGGATAGGAGATAAAACGGGGAGAGCGGGAGTGCTTTTTTCGGTCTCTTTCAAATTATGAGCCGATTCTCCTTGGCCAATCCCCCGGTCCGTTAACCATAAGAAGAAAAGAAAAGCAAAAATTAAAACAAATTTTTTGGCCATGTTCTGGTCCTAGCCCAATGATTTTTTATTGCATTATCTCTATATAAAGAGCTCTTTGAAGCGAATGTTACAGCTAAAAAATATCGGTTTTTATCTTTTTGCCTTTCTGATCCAAGAAAGATTTTATTCTTTTGGGTACGATCATAAAGGATACCAATATGTAATGACAAGAGATAATAAGAAGAATTTGTTGCTCTTCAATTTTTTTCTAGCCAGATCGTTTTAAAGAGAGAAAATTAATAAAAAAGGAGTCTTCTTTTTTATTGAAAGAAGGGGTATTTCTTTGTAAGCATAAGTGCAAATTATTTAAATAGAAGCAAATTGGCTATGAGTTATCACAGAGTCACGTTGAGTAAATTTTTGTTAGAACAGCGGAAAGAAGGTGCCATTGATCCAGAACTAGCTTCGTTGATCAATGATATTGAAAGTGCTTGCAAATATGTGGCTGCGGCTGTCTCTAGAGGCAGGCTCAACACCATGGAAGTCAATGTATCGGTCAATGTCCAGGGTGAAGAGCAGAAACCTTTGGATGTCATTGCCAACGACATTTTCTTAAAAATATGTCAGGAGGGAGATCAGCTACAAGGTATGGTTTCTGAAGAAATGGAACAGCCCTACATTATTCCTCCTGAACATAAAAAAGGAAAATATCTTCTTATTTTCGACCCACTAGATGGTTCTTCCAATTTGGATTTGAATTTAACCGTTGGGTCTATTTTCTCTATTTTAAAAGGGCCAGCTGATAAGGAGCCGTTGAAAGAGCATCATTTCCTAAGACCTGGCAGAGAGCAGGTGGCAGCTGGGTTTACCCTCTATGGCCCAACGGTCATGCTTATTTTGACGGTTGGCAACGGAGTCCATGGATTTACCCTTGATCGAGAGGTGGGCATTTTCACTTTAACCCATCCGAATATGCGTATTGTTCAATCGACAAAGGAATTTGCTATCAATGCTTCGAATGAAAGATTTTGGGAGCCTCCCGTTAAAAGATATGTCGAGGAGTGTATTAAAGGGAAGACTGGCCCAAGAGGAAAGGATTTTAACATGCGTTGGATTGCTTCTATGGTGGCCGAAGTCTATAGAATCCTTATCCGCGGCGGTCTTTTTATGTATCCAAGGGATACAAAAGACCTTTCTAAGCCAGGCAGACTCCGTCTTCTCTATGAGGCTAATCCAATGGGTTTCATTGTCGAACAAGCCGGTGGAATGATCTCTACAGGGAGAGAGTGTATTCTAGACATTGTACCTCAAAGCCTACATCAAAGGATCCCTGTCATTCTTGGATCAAAAGAAGAGGTCGAGCGGCTCAACCAGTATCACTATGATTATGATAGCGGCAAACTAACCGAATTTGATTCTCCACTTTTTTCTACCAGATCCCTTTTTCGAACTGATTAACCAGAATGAATAGTAATTAGCTCTATGTCTTCTAAACATCCTATCATCTCCATTACAGGCTCTTCTGGAGCTGGTACTTCTACCGTAAAAGTTGCTTTTCAGCATATTTTCCGGAGGGAAAAGATTAATGCTTTTATCATTGAAGGCGATGCTTTTCACAGGTATGACCGGCAGGAAATGCGCGCCAAAATGGAAGAAATGGAAAAGAAGGGAAATCCCCATTTCAGCCATTTTGGACCGGAGGCCAATCTTTTTGAAGAGCTAGAAGCTCTTTTTAGAGAGTATGGCCAAACAGGTAGAGGCAAATACCGAAAATACTTACATAATGAAGAAGAAGCGGCCCCATATGGCCAAAAACCAGGTACTTTTACTCCATGGGAAGAGATTCCAGAGGGAACTGACTTGCTGTTCTATGAAGGACTGCATGGCGCACTGGTTACCGATAAAGTCAACATCGTCCAATACACGGATCTTCCCATTGGGATTGTGCCCATTATCAATCTAGAGTGGATACAGAAAATGCATCGGGATAAGAAAGAAAGAGGCTATGCGCATGAAGATATCGTACATACGATATTGCGGAGAATGCCTGATTATGTGAACTATATCTGTCCACAGTTTTCCCATACGGCTGTGAATTTTCAAAGGGTGCCGATTGTGGATACTTCGAATCCTTTTATAGCTCGTGACATTCCTTCTCCGGATGAGAGCATGCTTGTCATTCGTTTTCGAAACCCCAAAGGAATTGATTTTCCCTACCTATTATCCATGCTGAAGGATTCCTTTATGTCGAGGCCTAATACCATCGTATGCCCAGGATCGAAAATGCCTCTGGCTATTGAGTTGATATTTACCCCGATGATCTGGCAGCTGATGCATAGGAAAAAGCTTAGTTCATAAACTTTATTCCCTAGAGCTTGTGGCAGGGCCTAAGCGTGGTACTTTTAAGGAAGCGGCTTGAGACTTGCTTATTAAGCTGTGCCCTTACTCTTGGCAAGCTGAGCAATCAGGCAAGCTAAACTGGTGGCCTTCGGTGAGAATTAAGCTCAGAGGCTACTATATGTTACAGGAACAAGAACTGGCTCTTAGCCCAGAAGACATTCCCCATTGGTTTAGGAAGAAAAGAAAGCAGAGTTAGCGAAGCGATCTATAAAAGAGCATAGCACCAATGAAAATGAGCCAAATAAGGAGAAAGATGCGTGCTGGTTTTTTAGGGAAAATCATGCAGGCATAAGCCCCGCCGATAGCACCAAAAATGCCTCCCATAACCATTTTGAAGATGATACTCGAGTCGCTTAGTCCTTGAAATAGATGGATACCACCTCCGATCAAGGAAAGAATAAGTCCAAAGGCGATGTCTGTCCCCACAACATCACTGGGGCTTAAGGTCGTCAAGCTTAAGAGCAGGAGTGTTCCAAGCGCACCGGCTCCAGAAGAAAAAGTGCCTACTTCAAAACCAATTAAAAAAGCACAGAAAGGCAGTAATAGCGTATACTTGTTTGTCGTTGGTCTGTAATCCTTTATCGTATGCCACAAGTTAACGAGGGAAGAGATTACAATGATAACTCCAATGAGCAGAAGCATAATCGATTTAAGATGATCCTGCTGATAAATTTTCCGTAAAATCAAAGATCCAAGCACAACGCCGGGAATTCCACCAAGGGAAAGATAAAATAATGTTTTCTTATCGATATGCCCCTTAAAAAAGTAAATCATGGAGCTTGGGATCTTAATCAACGCAGAAAATCCAAGAGAAATTCCAATAGCTATGGTAGGCTCTATCCCCAGAAGGATAAGCAGAGGCACGGTTATCGTTCCCCCTCCGACCCCAGTCAATCCAATTAAAAAGGCAACAAAAAAACCTATAAGATAAAATTTCATTCTCTATTATCTCTATAGTGAATGTGATATAATATTCTTTTTCTCTTCTGGCAATTCTTTAATGGAGGTTCTTTAAATAGCTCATTCTACAGCAAAGGTTTTTTAGTTAGATCAAAGGAGGAGCATTCCGTTCAAAACAATAAAACGAAAAAACATCAATCAATCTATAAAAATCTGGCTATAAGTTCTGTTCCCGCTGAAGCTTCCTGCAACCGCATCTCTAAGAGCAGCTCCCTCATTGTCTTTTTGTTGTCTATTCTTTCTTTATCAGTTCCATGGAATATGTCAGAATATCTTAGCTAGGAGACAATAGGGGATAAAATAGTACAGAATATAGTGAGAGGAGGTGCTTTCTGGTACTGAAAAGCCGCTTCTTCTTCTGAAACCCTACTGCTGACAGAGCAAAAGGGCATGAGGATAATTTTGGTGGGTGATGTCATGCTTGGAAGGCTCGTTGATGAGCTATTAGAAGTAGTGGATTCTTCTTACCCATGGGGTGATCTTCTTTCTCTTTTCCGATGCGCGGATTGGAAAGGCTGCAATCTAGAATGTGTGTTTACTGACCAAACGGAGTTTTATGAGCTGCCGCCAAAAGTTTTTCGTTTTAAATCAGCAGTTAAAAACATTGAAGTGCTCAAAGATGCCGGCATTCGGGTAGTCTCTCTTGCTAATAACCATGTGCTTGACTTTGGCAAAAAGGCTTTGTGCGAAATGCTGGATTATCTTGATGCTGCTGGTATTCTGCATAGTGGGGCGGGAGTAAACCTAGAAGAAAGTCGGCTCCCAGCAATTGATCAGATTCAACGTTTAAAAATAGGCTTTCTTGCTTTTACTGATAATGAACCTTCCTGGGAAGCTTCAGAAGAAGCGGGCATTCATTATGTTCCTGTACAACTCGATGATCCAAGAGCTCAGACGCTTTTCGAGCTTGTCAAAGAAACAAAAACAAAAGTAGATTTCCTCATCGTTTCGGCACATTGGGGCCCTAATTGGGGCTTTGAAGTGCCAACGGAGCATATCGATTTTGCGCATAAATTAATAGAAGAAGGGGCCGATGTTGTCTTTGGTCATTCCCCGCATGTTTTTCGTGCCATAGAGATTTTTCATCATTCCTTAATTCTCTATTCCTGTGGCGATTTTATTGATGATTACATGGTAGATCCATATTTTAGAAACGATTGGAGCTTTGTTTTTCTTTTAATATTGGAAGGGAAAAAACTAGTTTCTCTTCGGCTTTTCCCTGTGGTTATAGCCAATTTCAAAGCCCAAAAAGCTAGGGGTATAGAGGCAGAAGAAATTATCGAAAGAATGATATCTTTATGCAGGCCTTTTGGAACTAAAATCTACTGGGAAAAGGGAAAACCCTATTGTTGGGTCAAGCTCTAAAAGAAAATAAGGCAAAGCAAGGATGCTTTTGGGGGTTGTTCATACCACCCCTTCTGTACCATAGAAAAAAATAGGTGTCATTTTCCTAGATACTTATTGAGAAAAACTTCCACAGCTTCAAAGAATTGCAGTCTATTAGCTGGATTGAGAAAATCATGTCCTTGATCTTGAAAAATAAGATATTCAACAGTTTGTCCTTTCTTTCTTAAAGCCTCAACCATTTGGTCGCTTTCCATTTTTTTAACACGAACATCGTTTTCTCCTTGGCCTATAAGTAATGGGGCTTTGATGCGGTCTATTCAATTTTTAAGCAAAGTTAAAGGAATGTCTTTTTTTTCAAGACACATTACAAGAAGTGTCAGTAGTGGATCATGTGATCGGTAAGACTACGAAGCGCTCTAGAAAGTTTTTCCTTTTTTGATTGCTTTCCTTGGAAAAGTACTTTATTGAGCTTCTTTGTAATTCTAAAAATTATTTTTCTTTTAAAGAATTGGAAGTGACTTCTATCCAAAAGTTTCTTTTTTTTTCTTTTTTTTATTTGTTGCTCCTCTTTTCTTCTGTGGCCCAATCCCAAAATCTAGCCAGTTTAGAAGCTTCAAATGCAGGCCAAAATTCCGACAGCTATCAATTTACAAGACACCGAAAAAGAGAGCATCGAAAAGTTTATATTTTGGTGGAGATTGCTCCTGATGGATTTGTCAAATCCGCTTCTATATATAAGTCTTCAGGGTATCCCGAGCTGGATGAAACAGCCCTCCTGTCTGCAAGAAAATGGAAATTCTCAAAAGAAGCGAATCATTCAAACCGGATCCGCCGGAAAATCATTTGCGTTAGATTCAATCCTCCTCTGCGGTCAGGATCCCATAAAGTCGATTCTCATCTCCAGAAGGAAGCAGTTGTTTGCTATATTCTTGCTGAAGTTTCGGCAACTGGGCATGTGAAATCCACGGCTCTCTATAAGTCCTCTGGTGATGCCGAGCTTGATCGATTGGCTCTCAACGCCGTTAAAAGATGGAAATTACATCCAGCAAAAAAGGGGAAACACTCCGTCGAATCAAAAGTTATTATTCCTGTTCAGTTTCACCTAAAGCATTATCAGAAAAAAGCGGCTGCTAACCCAACTGATATTTCCAGTTAGAGAAGGTGGTTAAGAATGTTTCCTTCTTATTTTCTACGCTTTCTCTGGGAGTTTCTGAAGCAGCCAATGGATCGTTTTTTTCACCCACTTTTCGAAAGCGACAACGGCCATTTCTAAATGTTCTATTGCTGAGTCTTCTTTAGGACTATGAGATATTCCCTCTTTACTCTGCACGAACATCATCGCAGTAGGAATCCCTGCTTTGGCAATTTCAGAAGCATCATGAAGGGGACCTGATCCTAGCAAATGTACTTTTGAACAAACCTCGCGAATCGATTCTTTGCAAAGCTCCACAAGTTGAGGATGAAACCTCACGGGTTCTATCCTAAGAAGCGGTTCTGCTTCAAGCTTTAGATTTTCTTCATTAGCAATCTTTTGGGCTTCTTTAACCGTCTCTTCCCACATTTTCTCTAAGTTCGTTTTATCTAGGTTGCGTTCCTCTATGGTCAGTCGGCAAACGCCTGGAATGGCCGTTGGAATCCCAGGTTCGAGTTCACAACAGCCAGCCGTTGCAACCCCTTGATAACGATTCGCAACGGAACGTAAAAAAGTGACCAGTCGAGCCGCCCCTACGAAAGCATCTTTTCTAAGCCTCATTGGGGTTGCGCCACTATGATTTGTCTGACCCCTAAAGACCAGTCTGTGTCGTTCTACCCCAGCGGTCCCAAGGACAGCTCCAAGTGGTACAGACAACTTTTCTAAGATGGGCCCCTGTTCGATATGCACCTCCAGATACGCTACGGCTTTGTTTTTAAGCTTAGCCGCTTCCCCCACTTTGTCGGCCGATAACCCGTAAGCCTCTAAGACCTCAGCAAGCGAAAGACCAGAGGCATCTTTTAATGAAAAGAGCTCTTCTTTTTTTAAACTGCCTGAGACCGCACTGGAACCAAAGAGGCTTCTGCCAAATCGACTCCCTTCTTCGTCTGCCCAATCTACTAAACAAAGTGTCACCGGAGGCTTGACCGAAGTATAGGTTCTTAGGACTTCTAGCCCGGCCAGCAAATCAAACACTCCATCGAGCCATCCTCCAGAGGGAACAGAATCCAAATGTCCACCAATCCAAAGTTCTTCTGGCCTTTGTCCCTGAATTTTTACCCATAGATTTCCGGCGGCGTCCATTTCAGTTGTAAAAGGAAACTGTTGGACTTTGTTGAGAAACCATTTTCTAGCCTTTTGCCAACCGGGACTAAAAGCCACCCTTTGAGCCCCCAATCCATTGTCGGTCAGTGCTTTTAATTCCAACAGTTCAGCAATGGTTCTTTTAGGATTTAGCATCATGGTTTAAAGAATGCTTATAGGAAGATCGGAAAAGATATTTGCCATTTCCTTGTTCGACAGAAAATTGGCCGTTTGCATAAATAATTTTGCCTCTGAGCATGACCATTTCTGCTCCACCTTTAATTGTAAAGCCTTCATAGAGGTTATAATCTAGCTGAATGTGATGGGAACCCACAGACAGGATTCGTCTTTTGTTTGGATCCCATAAGACAATGTCAGCATCGTATCCTTCAGCTAGCCTTCCTTTTTGTCCCTCTAAACCAAAAAGGAAGGCAGGCATCTCAGCCGTAAGGCTTACAAATTTTTCCATTGGGAGGTTTCTTTGATTACAGCCATAATGAAATAATAAGGCCATTCTTTCTTCTATGCCCGGAACGCCATTGGGGATTTTTGAAAAATCGGATAGGCCTCGTGTCTTCTGGGATAAGAAATGAAACGAACAGTGATCAGTCGAAACCACATCGATTAGGCCCAGAAGAAGTCCCTCCCATAGAGCTATTTGATCCTCTTGTTTTCTTAATGGAGGAGAGCATATCCATTTAGCTCCTTCGAAATGTTCTAAGCCGGGTGTGTGACCCTTTCTTTCTAAATCTGCCTCGGTAAAGAAGAGGTATTGAGGGCAAGTTTCAGCCCATAGATTGGTCCCTCTTTCTTTGGCCCTTCGGATTTCCTCGAGTCCCTTTGTCGAGCTTACATGAACAATGTATAAGGGTGCATGAAGCATAGAAGCAACTGAAGCGGCAAAGTGGATGGATTGGGATTCTAATTCAGGAGGTCTGGTCCGAGCATGAAATATAGGAGAGATTAACTCTTTGGCAAGGGCCTTCTTAACAAGATAATCAATGATGTTTCCATTTTCAGCATGCACCATGGTCAAAAGACCATGCTCCTTCGCTTTTTCAACCGTTTTAAAAAAAAGCTCTTCATCGATTTGCACGGTATCTTTGTAGGCAAGAAAGCATTTGATGCTGCTTACTCCTTTTTCAAGAAGCATTGGTAATTCTTCTAAATGGCTTTCTTCACGAATCACCAAATGAAACCCATAATCAATAAGGGATTTCGACCGGACTTTCTGTTGCCAATTGGCTAGAGTGGCAAGGAGACTTTGGCCAGGATCTGGAAAACAAAAATTAATGTGGGAGGTTGTTCCTCCAGCAATTGCCCCAAGATGACCAGAGAAGAAATCATCTGCAGTTTGGCTTCCCCCAAATACTGTTTCAAGATGGGTGTGAACGTCTATTCCTCCAGGAATCAGATACTTTCCGCTCGCATCAATGGTTTTTCGTCCAGAAAGATTTTTCCCTAACGCAACGATTTTCCCCGCTTCTACCCCTATGTCCATTTCCGTTTTCCCAGCTGCATTAACCAAAATGCCGTTTTTAATCACTACATCCATAAAGAACTTCTCCGGTCGCCCTCTTTCCTATTGCCTCCCATGATTTCTTTTGGATGCCTGGGCGCAGTTCTAGTTTTTGTGCTTCCATTGTTATCATTTCTATACAGGAATCGACAGGGCAAACATGTTGGCAGAGTGAACAGCCCACACAGTCCTCTGGTCTAACCTTTGGGAACATCCACTCATGCTTCCCAGAGGAAGGAATCACAGGGTAAAGTGCTTTGCCATCGGTTAGATCAATGCAGTGATGGGCTGCATCCCGGCAAACTATATAGCAAAGAAAACAATGAATGCATTTTTGTGGATCGATTTGAGCGATCTGTTTAAATGTCGGCTCCAGTTGGTGAAAGGGAACTATATGAGAAAGGGATTTGCCCCTAAAATCAGCAATGGAACTAAAACCTTTTGCTTCCATCCAATGTTTAAGCCCAGAAAGCAGATCCTCAATAATCCTAAATCCATTCAGCATCACGGCTGAACAAAGTTGAACAGAAGAAGCTCCAAGCAATAGAAATTCAACGCTGTCTCTCCAGGTGGATATACCGCCCATAGCAGAAATTGGAACTTGTTTCTCTTGGACCATTTCCATGGAGGCTACCTTAGCGGTTAGGCTCAAAGCAATAGGTTTGATGGCTTCTCCTGAATAGCCCCCATAGCTGCTTTTTCCTCCAATACTTGGCAGGACTTCAAAGGTATCAAGGTCTACGCCGCTGATGGACTGTATTGTATTGATGAGGCTTAAGGCTGTAGCCCCACCTTCAATAGCGGCTTTGGCTGTCTGCGTAATATCTGTAACATTGGGAGTAAGCTTAACAATCAGGGGCAAGCGCGTCACTCTTTTTACCCAAGAGGTCACTTCCCTACAAAGGATTGGATCTTGTCCAATTTTACTGCCTGTGCCTCTTTCTGGCATTCCATGAGGGCAGCCGAAATTCAGTTCGATCCCATCGGCTCCGCTCGCTTCGACTTTCTTCACTAGTTCTTCCCACTTTTCTCGATCGTATTCCTCCATTATCGATACGATCACTGCTCGATCGGGCCATCTTTTTTTAATTTCCTGAATTTCTTTGAGATTCAGCTCGAGGGGACGGTCAGAAATAAGTTCAAGATTATTCAAACCTAAAATGCGGTCCCATTTTTTATAGGAACTATAGCGATTCGATACATTTTCTACGGCTGTGCCGATGGTTTTCCAGACGGCTCCTCCAAAACCCGCTTCAAAAGCAGCGTTTAGTTGAGCTGCCGAGTTGGTTGGGGGACCAGATGCA
>Ga0209012_1003016_pt1 | contig 13356 bp, 13 predicted proteins | sample RS3BMetagenome_FD_184735 | JGI IMG/M metagenome (GOLD analysis project Ga0209012, IMG submission 184735) | Ferric oxide microbial mat and aquatic microbial communities from Rainbow Spring, Yellowstone National Park, USA - RS3B (SPAdes) (version 3) ...
CCTGAACTGCTTTCCTTCCATTCTTCAGGACGACGTTCTTCGCATCTTTCATCTCCCGTTTCGCTTTACACTTCACGCAGTATGCTTCCATCCTGTATCAGAACACCAGTGTTTCCCCCCTTTTAACATAAGAGCTGGGATAGGACAGGCATCTGCCTCTTTTATGGTTCAATTATCAATCAGCCCCCGTCGTTGTCCCGGGATGCAGACGGGACCTCGCTGTCTCGAATCATCTATCAAATGCACAGGAGTTCCACTTTCTGCCATTCTCCTGGTCGACGACTGATATGGTTCATAATGTAATGATCTATATGAAAAGCACTTCTGAAGCCTTCGTTATAACCTCCGTTTCCCATAGTGAGGTTCTGACGTAGCTGCTTCTTCCCCTCCCTCGCACTGGTTGGGGGTCAGTGCTAACCAGCAAGCCCTCGGCCGAGAGTTCATCTTTCACGTGGGACATATAGTCCAACCGCTTCGGATAGATCCCTGCCCTCTCTGCCAGCCTCACATACTCCTGATAGGCCTCCCCCATTGATACCCCCACATACCTGTCGAGCCTCTCGGCTCTTTCTGCCTGAAGGTTCGCAACTGCGACAAAAAAGAGGGCATGGTGCCTGTCGCTCATGTCAAGCAGCTGCTTCTTCCAATCCTCGACAGCCGCCTCCCTTTCCGACTTCTCCACGACTTCGACAGTCACATCTATCCCTTTTGAGAGCCAGTACCTCAGCATGCCGAAGACCTTCGTAAGCGTGTAACCATTCTTTTTCATCACGCCTGCAAGATACTGGACCGCTTCCTGTTCGACGTGCTCCTGTGCTCCCGCTTCCACGATTCTGTTCCTGATTATGCCAGCGAGCTGGTCGACCTCATAAGGAGCCATCCTGATGAAACATTTTGGGTGCTGGTCAAGCCTCCTCAAATTTTCTGGGTACAGCGTTTCAATGAATTCCTTGTACTTCATGTTTGTGACCAGGATGAAAGGTGCAGGTGTGACGTGCTCTGCTATGGCGAATAGCCAGTCGTTGAACCTTGCCTTATTTTTTGCCATACGCTGTATGTCGTCGAAGATTACAGGTAACCCCTGCCTGGAAAGATGACCAAGCATATCATAAATGCCCGTTGGGGTCATACCTGGTACGGATTGCAAGCTGAATTTGAGGGTGCTCCTGCCTTCGACGTATACGGCTTTCCCTTTGGAAACGAGGTATTTCGCGGTGGCTGTTTTACCCACTCCAGCCGGACCGATCAGCACCTTTGGGAACGGCTCGCTGACGAGCTCAGGGAGTATTTCTTCGCGATAGAGGAGGTTCAGCGGACAATAATTTGTATTGAACGCCTCCAGGTTCATATGAACACTGTGTACAAGTGTTTTTAAGACGACCGACTTTGCCCAGATTTTGTGTGTGCACAAGTGTAAGTGATCTTTTGGGCCTATTGATTAAATCAAAAACTGACTTTGCCGCCTTAAATACTCTTTTTTGCATGGGTTGTTGACGCGTTTTATGCCTACCCCTATTCTGGGGAATGGGAAGGAACTGACAAATCCGTGATGATTATTTGATATGTCCCCTGGTTCACTTACACTTGTTCACACACACAAACAAATTAACCGCTGTCGGTGGTATATTTTGCTGGCTAGACCACAGGGAAGGCAGGTATATGTTCTAATTATTTTTGATGTCTCAAAAACAGTAAGTTGTCATTATCTCGAGGGATGATGCGAGCTATGATAATTACAAACCTTATCGCTGATTGTTATGGGCAACATGGTAGAATTAAAACAAACAAAGGAAGAACGTGCAACAGTGTGTACCCCAAATCGAGGGGTAACAGGGTAGAATTAATACAACATAAACGCAAATATCTGATTCGTTAAAAAAGGAGGAAAGCTTGTCATCTGATGTTCAGCAAGAACGCCAGACATTACAGTCACCCTCCCTTACGGGTTCTAGTCCCCATACTGTTCATAGTCGCATTCTCAACTGCTGCCTTCGCTGCAAGCGTATCTGTAGCGCCAGTAACATACCAGAACGTGCAAGGCGTCCAGTTCAATGTGACAGGAGCCTTCTCAGCCAGCAGCAACGGGTTCTTCGTCTCACCGTCAGCAGGCACAGCCTCCAGCCAGCCGTGCAGCTGGTCTAATGGAGGCATATGCCAGACGGCCCTTGTGGCTGGAGACTGGTACTACTCCATCACGCTGACACTGAACTCAGTGCCGTCTGTCACGACCACATACACAGTCACGGTGGATTGGAACACAGGAAGCGGATACTCACAGCTGGGCCAGCTGACAGTCAGTGTGCCAACGACAGCCTCAGCAGGCCAAACGATGCAGTTCTTCTTCAACACAGGCCTCTCAACATTCACAGCGCCTACAGGAATAGTGGTAACCGTGGCATAAAGGAGGGAGAATACTACGCAGACTCCTCACAACAAATTTTTTTTGAGATTATTTCGCACATATATGTTTATTTTTTCCTTATTATTCATCATTGCAACCGCTGGGCTCTTCTACGCCACGCCCGTGTCAGTTGTGACGCAGAGTGCCCAGAGCACCAGCGGCAGTAGGATTACACTCTATTTCGAGAATGCTACTCTTACTACTTCTACCACTCCCACGGTCAACACCGCAACAAGCCAGCCAACAGGCCCGGTCGGTTCGACCACAATAGCCAGAGGTAGCACAAAATATCTGTATTCCCCTGTTTTCACCTCGTCCCTGTCTGTCCCGGCCGGGAACTGGGTGGTGGACCTGTGGGCCTCATCAGTGATAGCGGCGACGAGGATGACCGTAGCCATATACATAGTCAATTCTGCCGGAAAAGTCGTCAGCACAGTGAACGGGGGCACATCTACTCCTCCGATTCGCGGCATACCATCGGAGGTGGCCGTCACTCTGGCGGGTAAAGCTGTCACCATTCCTGCTGGCGACTACATACAGGTAGCTTTCACAGCCGCCAAGGGCGGCGCATCCCTGTTTTTCATCGTGTACTGGGGAAGTGCCCAGCCGACAAACTTCCAGGTCACGCTTCCAGCTGGAGTGAAGTGATCTAGCCATGAATCGTCGAAGATTTGCCTGGCTCCTGGCGCTTGTTGCCGTGGTCGCGCTTATAGCTATCTCACCGGTTTTGCTCGGTACCAGCACCCTGCCTTTGGCAGTGGTCGAAGGGAACAGCATGTATCCAAAACTGCAGAACGGAGACCTGGTAATATTCAGAGCGCCGCCGAAAGGTGTCATTCCAAATGGCACTATCATAGTTTACGTGCAGGGCGGCACAGGCAACCCAATCCTCGACGTGCTGACGAAACCTATCATAATACACAGGATTATTGACACTGTCGTTCAATCCGATGGGGTAGTATACTACAGGACGAAGGGCGACAACAACCAGTTCGACGACCCTCAGCTCGTCAGGCAGAACAACGTGATAGGTGTTCCATTTTTGGTGATCCCGAAGATGGGCATCATCTTGATGTTCTTGCAAAGCCCTCAGGGAGAAGTTGCTGTTATCGGCGTGATTGTGCTCTGGTATATAGGCATTGAAGAGGCAAAAAGAATGGAGAGGAAGGAAGCGGACCAATTTCTGAGTTCCCTTGCTGTTGAAGTCGTTGAGGGTCGTCTTTCGCCAGATACGTTCAAGAAGGTCGAGCTTTCAATCAAATACCTTTCAGAGAAAGATGCAAGGGAACTCTGCGCAGGCGACGAACTGGCTATGAGGGCTCTTGACAGGTTCACGGGACAGCAACCTGATGCAACCAAAGCCCCGGTGAGCTCAAACGAACCAGGTGGAAAGAATGACAAGATTTGACATCTCTGGGTGGAGTGAGAAGAAAAGAAAGAATGAAGACGGAAAAACAAGTTTCAACTGTTCTGATTACTACTATCTTAAAGTAGGGTAAAAGAAACGGCTAAAGCGAGCATAGGTTTTGTAGTTGTCGCAACAAAAATAATAGAATTTAATGTTGAGAATTCTTTCAATTGAATGATGAGAGATGCATCCCCTTCAGATATGCTTATACATGGCGCTTTAGATATGTTTATACATGATGCACAACTCGTCGGATGGATCGATAATAAACTTCTGGTCGGTAAGGCGTTGTGCTACAATATGAATGTGGTGTGATTTTGACTTCGACCACGCCTTGGGTAATGATTTGTCATATTTGGGGGTGGATAGCATGTCTATTTATGTGACACAGACGGATAAATGCGTAATGGTGAGTCCCTATAACCTAATACTAGGCTATGAAAAAGGAAAGCCAAAGATGACCATAACGAGTAGCAACTTGGACTCCACATTCAAACAACAAAAGGTACGAGATGAGTGAAGTTATGCTTGTGAATTCGGAGTGGCCTACCACTCTATATTTATCGTCTCCGTTGGGAAAGCAAGTAATCTTCGAATATCCTTCTTTCTACGAGGTCTTGGGCAGTGTCATAAAGCAAAAAATCAAAGAATTCCAAGTTAAAGAATACAAAGTGAAGAAAGAAAATTTAGTCAAGACAAAAAAGATGTCATATGTCCCATCAAGGAAGTTAAAGGATTACCGCTGGAGATTTGTCGCTAACCAGATCCCTGAAGAGGACAATCATTATGTTGTCGCAGTGAGTATCAGACCAGAGAAGCGTACGCCTACACGTAAGCAGTTATCTAAAGATGAAGCTCGTAATCTGCTTAATGAGGGTTTGAATCTGGCTGAGCAAATAGGCAAAGAAATAACTGTGCAATATGATAGTCAGGCCATCGTACTTAAGAGGCTTAACTATGACCGGAATCAAATACTGGATATCTCGAACTTGATCGTAGAGCTTTCAGACCGCGAGAGTATGACTCTTGCGAACTTCATAAACAATGGACTTCCTAAAGTACTTGAGATCATTAGACATAACAGGCTCAACTTTAAAGTCATCACTGATTTTCTACGCGATCAGAAGCTGGAAGGGCAGTTAATTAAGATTCTGCGCCAATACGGTACCGTAGATGAAATAACGGACTATCAGCGTCAGGTGCCTGAATTGCAGGTTGACGAACACACAATGTTTGTAATCCCGCTCGATGATCAAAACAAAGGAAGACGCATCGAAACGAAGGAATTTTTCTTAAACCGACAATTTGTTTCCCAACATATTACTAGGCTGGACCTTCTTAACAACCAATTTGCCCAACAACATCTATTCTGTGAAATCTCAGCGAAGACAAGAGTGTGTAGGTTCTATCTGAATCCTTCTGGAATTTTAGGGAACTTGGACGGTTTCATATGTCTTGGGGATCTCTATAACAAACAGACACACTCTAGACTCCTTCAGGCTTTGTACATTTTTTCAGGTTATAGAAACACGTCAAATGAAAGACTACTAATTTTTGATCAAGAAGAAGTACAGTTCTTCACAGAAAGCTATCATATTGAGTTTCGGGAGCCGGCAAGCTTTGCAACGAAGTTGAAAGAAAGCGGGAGATTAGAAAAGAACATGAAAATCTCCCTGATCTTAACAAAGAGACCTAATCCGAAAACCTGTACAGCCCTTGTAGAAGGCTTCAAAAATTTGGGCGTAATTGTTGGAGAGGTATACCATATTCCATCTCGCTGGATCCGCTTTGTCGACGGATTCATTGCGAATCCCGCTGGACCGTGCTCTCATCCTTACCTAATTCTTACCGAAAGGTTAGCCATCTTAAAACCCTCAACACAGCTCTCTATTTTTCCTCAACTTTTCAGTCTTCCGGTGGAACTTTTGTATCCGACAGATAGAAGTATAAATGAGAACGACCTAAAGAGAATCCTATGGATCGTGAAGAAGAGGCTTTACAGATACTATCAAATTAGGATGCTCAGTGCACCTGAGCCCTTAGCTATCTGGAACAAGAACCGAAGCTTCTTAATGAGAACAAACAATAAGAACATTCCGCTACGTTTCCTTATATAGTATGATGATTTCTTGTGGTGAGCCAAATGAGTAGACCAAAGCTCAACGAGCTGGTCTATCCGCACCATGTTATCCAGCTTGTCGACATCTATCTTCATAAGCTTAACGAGAATGACACACTCAGGCCCAATATTGGGCCTGACGCTTGGTTCTCAATCTGCTTATACTGTGCGCTTACCGAAATGCGGCAGTTCTGCTCTGAGCACGCTTACTCGGAAAGGCTGATTAAGGATGTAGGCAGTAATGTTCTTCCGGTGGCTGAAGCTGTCAAGAGCATAGTGAAGAGTGATTCACTTAGCTCTCAGGCGGTGGATGATATTAAAAAGAAGATAATGCTTCTTTCGAAGCGGGAGAAGGATGGAATTGTGGAGAGAGACATAGAAGATTTAGTGGTATTCTCCCTCTTCATCGAACTAGTCACTGAAAAGCTCGGAGAACCCGCGCATATTATTAACGGCCAGATGGTGGACGCGCTTGGTGACAAATACCCAGAACTTGTAGCACTTATTCAGGCGCGCCTAGGTATGCGGAAAGACCTTCCTTATCAAAATTTGGTCGCAGAAGGTCTCTACCTTATCTACTGGCTTCGCTCGCTTAAACCCGATGCTACGGAGATTGAAAGAACCGATTTCAGGCTAAGACTCTTAAAGTGGGTTAAGGCGGTCTCCGACCTGTCGAGGTACTTGAATCCAACGGATAAGGGGAATCTTCCAACCTCGATGACCATTCGCGAAGTCTATCTATGTGCAATAATACTTATCTTCTTGGATTACAAAGCAAGTGGTTCCTTAAGAAAAGGAGATTTCGAAGTTTTCCTCGATAAATTGTTGGGATACTCTCTGCTTGAGATAGAGCGAAAGAGGTTGTCGGAAGAACTTTTCAATGTAAAAATACTCAAATACGTAGAACTCCCAATGAAGCGGGCATTTATCATCTATACGTTTTTGCTCACGGCTAGTTCTGTGTTAATTGTTCTTGCAGTAACATATTGGCATTTAACGTTAATTATTGATTTCATAATTGGTCTTGCTTTCCCAGTTATATTTTATCTGTTTAATGAGCTCTTTCGTTCTCCCGAATATTTTCTTAAGAAAGCAAGAGGCAGTCAGGCTGAGAAAGAGGTTACCGATCCTTAACTCCCGAATAGTCGGTAAACAGGTATATCTCCGTCCGCTTCTAGTAACTGACTCAATAACATAAAGTGTGTTTCTTAGTTACTTCCTGTTTCCAACTTGCCAACCGCGCCGGAGTGAAGCGGATTATGAAGCCGGAACAGGTCGGGCGGCAACAGTAGCCGGCCGTCCAAGCGGAATGTTAATAAGAAACTCACCTGAAATCAAGGGCTGACGACGGCTTGAAGGTCCCATTCATCAAAGGCGACCTGACAAGTTTAATGCGGATTAGTGCCGGCAAAAAAATAATTCTATTTGACACATCTTTTCTGTTTAAAGGCCCACACTTTCTCAAAGAGTGTCTTATAAGCGAGGACAAGTTACCTGTGGTACCTGACTTCATTTTTAAACAATTGAGGACTGTGTCAACAAGCGATAAGTTGTCTAAGGAAATGAGGGCGGCAGTACTTGAAGTACTCAGGACAGCAGACCCGACAAGATACGTCATACTCATAACAGACTTTTGGCAACCAGATGGCATCAGTCCCCTCGACCTCATCGATGATTCATTCTCGAGGCGCAGAATAACAGAAGCTGCATCGGCAGGAAGGAAAGGTCAAGTATACGAGGACGGTTCAGAGAAGAAAGCCATAGATAGAAGCGACCAAGGCGTGTTATGCATCCTATGGTTCCTGACAAAGAACGGTATCAGTGCATCATTATTGACGAATGACCAAGCTATGCGTTTGTTAGCGGAAGAGATTGAACAGAAAAATAAGGGAGGTATATCTCCACTCGAGATAAGTTAGGGTCGCAGTATTCGTGCCGGTGTTTTAAGAGGCCCCTCTCCGCTTTCATGGCATCATTACCTCTTCCGCTTGCGAGGCAGGACAGTTATATAGACGGTTTTCACCGTCCCGTGCTGCATCTAATCGATGGCTGCGAGCGCTTTCTCCTTGATTACGCGAATATCGTCCTCCTCCGTTATAATCCTCTCTTCCCGGGGGCTGACTTTGTGAACGACCTGCATATGGATTGTCATCTCACTTCTCTTCGTTTGATTCTGAACTTGTTTGTTGCTCTGTTTGGAGCATCTGCTCTTTCTTTTTTCCATCTGCGTCCCGGGAGCTCGACGGAGATGGCTAGATGGCTAGATGGCTAGATGGATGAGGCACATGCCTGTTCTTTGCTGTCCGCCCGTGCGTTAAAAGGGGGGAAACACTGGTGTTCTGATACAGGATGGAAGCATACTGCGTGAAGTGTAAAGCGAAACGGGAGATGAAAGATGCGAAGAACGTCGTCCTGAAGAATGGAAGGAAAGCAGTTCAGGGCTCATGTCCCGTCTGCGGCACTAAAATGAACAGAATCCTGGCTTCGTGATCGTTCTGATATTCATTGACTCTTTCAAACTAACATCCAGCTCGATCGTTCCCTGATCTCCCTTAAGTTCGACAACTGTGATAAGCTCCATCTTATTTTTTCTTGATTATAGGCACTCGTCATGGTGCCTCATCCTATCGGTTCAAGGGCTGTGTCAGAGCAGCCCCAGCCATAGACATATAGCCTATGGCTCGTTTTTCTACCTGCTGGAGCTTCCCCCTCCCATTTGGGTATGGAGCCTTATTCTAGGATTTGGACATCCATACCACATCCGAGCAGACCCACTCGATAGATTATTATTCATGGACATTTTCAAACATTTCGCAATTCATCTCCTCCCTGAAGGTCGGAGCTTTCTTGCTCACGACTTCGTAAGCGCCTTTCCTTCTTTTTCGTACCTCAATACATCCCTACTTTCCCCACTACTGGTAGTGTATCGCTTAGACTTTGTCTTATAAAGCATCACATGCTCAACAAATAATGACAGACTTGGTCAGACGTGGTAAAGTAAGAAGAATGGGTGGCTCACTCTACCTTGCGCTGACGAAGGAATTTCTTGAGGTCGGCGCCGGCCAAGGGAGCACAGTCCTGATCAGAGTGCAGGGGAAGAGCATCACAATCACAAAGGAGGAGTCTGAATGAGTGCAAGACATCAGGCTGCAACACAAGCTCTTTTCGAACAGTTCCTAATAATGATTCTAGCTTTGCTCACACCTCTGCTGGTATCTTTCTTGATCTATCTGGTTGCAAGTTCGTTCAGTGGTGCGAGCGTACCTCCGATAGGCTATGGCATCCAGTGCATCTCAACAACCAATGGAGCGTGTACACTTTTCAGCACAGGTTCAACAGCCAGTTCTGCTCCTGTCCAGTTGCCTGTAGTGCTTGTGAATGCCCTTAATGCAACATTGATCATCACCTCTCTTGCAGTGGCCTTCGTAGAAGGAATCAGGGTGGCGCCAAAGCTGCTTGAAACAGGAAGAGAAGAATAAGTCGGCGAAGAAAAAAGGACTGAAACAACATCCCTTCTTTGAAGCTTTTTTCACAAATGTCGTGTTTGGAGTGATAACTGAATTTTGGGGTGCTATACACTTATGAAGAGATCTAAACAGATTTTTGTTTTAATAATTGTTGCTTTGTACATTCTGCAATTTTCCATACATATACCAATTTCATCAGTCGTGTATCAAAACGTTGAAGCAAACAGCTCTACATCAAGTCAGCCGATGTTATACCCTACTTATCAATTTTCTTCCTGGTCTGGTGGTGGAGTAGGTCTAGTATTTGGGGCGTGGGTTGCTTCAGACGCGGATATACAGCAGCAGTTTATACCAACAGCCAGTTTGTTATTTGTATGGGGCGGCGTAGATTATGCGAACTGGTGCGGAGCTGCAAATACTTCTACTACACGCATTAATACTAATCATTATGGAAGCGGTAATATTTATTCACCAAGTATAGCTGCTCGAATAGTGAGATATCAGATGCCTTATCTCATCCAGGTGCCGCTGGATGGATATGGCAGCGAATGTGTCAGCTGGGCTCAAGATGTCATAAAACAATTCCCTGATTTGATGACTGCTGACAATAACGGAACTTTCCTTAATTCGACTTATATGTCCGCTGTGCAAAGAGACTATGTCAGAGTCGACAGTCTGAATTTCAGCAAACAAGTCTATAACGATTTGGTTAATTTGTATAATAACTTGAAGTCGACAAATCCTGCCTTGATTCCGCTTTGGCACGGGTTGCATATAGCATCAATAGGGGCTGACCACGGTGATTTAGTCAAGCCAGGGTCGAATGTTTATTGTGCTAATACAGGAACAGCTTTTAGGACGCATTGTTTCTACTGGGACAATAGGACGGTTGCAGATTTTGCTCTCAGTCCACAGTGTAATGTGGCTCAGTGGTGCGGGCCGACAGGAACTTTGTATCAAAGCATAGTAAATCATTCTGCTAATGCCACTCAATTTTACAAGTGGGTCGCAAGCAATCTGCGTAATCAGTGGGATTTATGGCTGGATGAAGTCTACTTTACAGCTTTGGCTTATGCATCTTATAATTTTATACATAGCTATCCGGACGTTGGAGGAGGGATATGGCTGATACAGACCAGTTATGACTATCAGCCTTTGCCAACGTCACAGTATCCAGTGCCGTTCAACAGCTCGTATATAAAAAGTCTGGATAGTCCGTTAGGTATTTTCAATACATTCATTCAGTCGTCTGCGGCTTACGTAGAGAACGGAAACCCGCCTACTTCACAAACAGTGTCTTCAGATGAGTCGTTATGTCTAGCTCCGTGGCGTTCAGGATACAAGTATCCTTCAGCATTTTTAGCTTCTACAGCTTCTTCAGCATTGACGCAAATCATGATGAATACGATGTATTTGACGCCGTATTGCCTGGGCGGTGCGTCGATAATTTCTCCAGGAAATATCCCATATAATAATGCGTCCTCTCCAGCCGTGCAGATATTGACGAGTTATGGAACTCTGCTGAATAGAATGCAAAATGTAGGATGGAATGTCTCAGCCGAGCCAACGTTAGTTAAGCATGATGCCAGCACTGGGGTAAGAGTGTTAGGTGGAAACGGGTATCCGCTGTTGTATTGGCTCTTTACAAATTCGACTGCTGGAGATGTAGTCAGTTTTAATGCTTCAGTATCAGGCTCGTGTATAGCTATAAGTGCATTAACATGGCAGATAGTTGGAAAATGTAATTCGGCTGGTTCTTTGGTGCTTTCAGGAATTTATATTCCGCCACAGGGATGGAACCCAATCTATGTGATAAAAGATTTTGCTGATGGTAGTCTGGTATATGCAAATATGCCATTGACATCTTCAAATTCTACATCTTGGACGTTCTCTGCTCCGCATGAGTCTTCGGCATGGGCAATAATCAATCTTAGCTCTCAGCCAAATAACGTCTATGCCAGTAATGTATTAGCGCCTTTGCAGCAATATCCGTCTTTAGCGGCTCTGAACAAGTCTGTCGTAGGTTGGCAGTATTTGAATGGTCAATGGATAAATCAGACGCAATATGGATGGTATTATGACAGTGCTGACAGACTGCTTTACGTGCATTTTGCTGGAGATAAGAATGTCACGATTAGTGTGCAAATGCCAGTTGTACAGACCTTTACCGGACTGGCTGTGTCTCTGAATTCGTCGTCTTTAAGCCTTAATCAAGGAGACAACGCCTCGGTCACGGCCAATGTAGTGAGCTACGGAAATGAGCCTCAGCAGGTATCTTTGTCGGCAGTCCAGGTGCCGTCTGGGGTAAATATTAGCTTGGTACCATCAACGGGCACGGGCAACTTCTCTGTTGCTGTAGGAATATCAGTGTCTAAGCAAGCTTCAGTAGGACACTACAGTATAGGTATCGAGGCCAGTGCAGGAAGCTTTGTCAGTACAACATTCCTGAATCTTTCTGTCATGCAACCGAATGGAGGGTCGCATGTCGGAAATGTAACTGTGAGCTTTGCTTCTGGTTCGTATCCAGCATCTCAGATAACAGTAGATGGGCAGAACTATGCAATGCCGATTGCATTTACATGGCCAGAAGGTTCAAATCATAGCATTAGCGTGCCAAGTCTGTATCAGCCTAACGACGACACGAGATTTATTTTTAAGGAATGGGCAGCGGGCAATACAGTAATACAGTCAGCAGGGTTTACGCTGACAGCTTCGGCGAATGAAAGCTTTACTGCAGTATATAGGCCAATGTACAGAGTCTCTTTAGTGATCGTAGATGCATCAGGCTTGAGAATATATCCACAGTTTTTGGTATTGAATATCTCTGGAACAACAGTTTATACATCACAGTCAAGTCTTTGGTTAAATGCAAATACAAAGTTGCAGCTATTGTACGTCAAATGGCTTGGAACGGATACGCCGGCATTAAATAATGGCACTGTTATAATAGGAAGCGCGGGAAAGATAACGTTTGCGGTTGCAGCATATCAGGTAGCAATCAAGTTGATGAATGCTTTAGGCCGGCCTGTGCAATATGTGAACATTACATTGGTGACGCCAGGAGGAGTTGCTATTTATGCAGAGACGAATCAAACAGGAGTTGCCATCTTTAATTCAGTGCCGGTAGGATTAGTGCATTTCAGTTTCAGGTATCATGAGAAGATGTATTATGGCCAGGTAGAATTGCAGCATTCTTTGGTGGTAGTCTATTTAGTGCCTGTTGGTCATTCTGAATTACATCATCGTTTCTGGTGGGATTATCGCATCCATTGGATATAGCCTAATGCTGTGTTCTAAGGCTCTTCTACTCCAGGCTTCCTTATAAACAGGCAAAAATAGAACACATGTGGAAGCCAGGCCAAGGATAATCGAAGTACTCTTAATCTACTCATTTGTACTTGCAGTTATAGCGCTTCTTTCCTATGCGCTGCTTCCTGTTCATATTGCACTTTTCATCACAATCATCGCAGCAGCAGTGTTTGCGATAAATTCAGCAAGAGCTGCTTTCAGGTATGCGACAGAGAGATATATCATAGCAAGTAAATACATAGGGATAGAGCGCGGCTGGTTCGACAAAGAGACTGCAATCATTTCCAAAGAGAACATAGCAGAAGTGAAGGCGGTCAGGCCTCTTCTGCTCAGGATGCTTTCAATAGGTTCTGTGTATGTGGCTACAAACGATGGCTCTGTACACGTGCTTTACAACGTGAAGCACCCTGAAAACATTGTCAGCGAGCTCAGAGAGGCAACAGTTTCAAGTCTTTAATTAACTCGAGCGCTATGAATGCAGCAATGTACCCTATTGCCATGTATCCAGCCAAAGGTACGCCATATGAGACCTTTACTCTTGCATTTGACCCTTCATATTTTTTTAAAGAATCCCAGGCCTCTTCAGGGCTTGAGGAGAGCTCAACCCTTCTACCATCAGCCTCTACCTCTCTGGGTATCCATACATTCTGAC
>Ga0209012_1003017_pt1 | contig 13354 bp, 13 predicted proteins | sample RS3BMetagenome_FD_184735 | JGI IMG/M metagenome (GOLD analysis project Ga0209012, IMG submission 184735) | Ferric oxide microbial mat and aquatic microbial communities from Rainbow Spring, Yellowstone National Park, USA - RS3B (SPAdes) (version 3) ...
TCTATTCTTGCTTCCATAATCATATGAAGGCATCTATAATAATAGAGATTATGTATCCTAGGATGCCTATGACCAAAGCCCCAACAAGAACTATTTTCAGTGTCCTCTTGAATGTAGGTATGTCTGGCTTGTAGCTGACGCTAAGTACATGCTTAGAATCTGCAAAGAACTGCTTGGTTTTTTGTATCAGATTTAAATTCATAAGATCATCAAGCAAAGCAAGATATTATAGCAGCAGAAGGTTATAAAACTTTTTTACTTGTGCTGCTCGTCATCAAATATCTTGTCCAAATCCACATCCTTTGATTCCTCCAGCTTGCTCTTTATACCATTCTCTGTGTAGTCTGCAAAGGTTACACCTCCCATTACTACCATTATCTTAAGGCCGCTTTTCTGCATAGATGGTTCTATCCTAGCGCCCCACTTTAACATTGCTTCGTCGCTTATCCTGCTTGCGACCTCTTGGAATATCATTTCTGCCTCTCTCAAAGTGAGGTCTTCCCCACCTATTATGTTCACTAATGCCCTCCTTGCTGTTGAGAGGTCTACATCTAAGAGTGGGCTTTTTAGTGTGTTTTCTATTCCTATGAGGGCCCTGTTGTTCGGCTGGGCAGCAAGAGCTTCACCAACCCCTATAACTGCATAACCTGAATCCTTAAGCACGCTCTTTAGATCTGCAAAATCAAGATTCACCATTCCCGGCTTTGTGACCATCTCCACTATGCCTTTAGTAGCATTTGAAAGCACCTCGTCGCTCACCCTGAAGGCCATATTCAGAGGTAAGTCTGGTGCAACAGAAAGAAGCTTGTCATTAGGTATTATTATAGTTGTGTCAGTAGAACGCTTCAGCTTTGAAAGACCCTCAAGGGCATTCCTCATCCTTAGGCGCCCTTCGGTTGAAAATGGCAGAGTAACAATACCTACTGTCAGAGCACCTAACGCTCTGGCCTCATTAGCTATCACAGGTGCAGCACCTGTGCCTGTGCCTCCACCCAAGCCGCATGTAACAAAAACAAGTTGTGCATCGCCTAATACGTGTTTTATGTCAGGCACAGACTCAACAGCAGCCTCTTCTCCAAGCCTTGGATCACTACCTGCACCGAGCCCTTTAGCTGATTTCTTTCCAAGCAGTATCTTCCTAGTCGCCTTTGTCCTTGCGAGATGCGGAGCGTCTGTATTGGCAGCCACCAATGTGGCACCTTCTATGTTGAGCTCTGCCATTCTTGATATAGTGTTGGAGCCACTGCCGCCAACGCCGACTATGTATATCTTAGGCTTTGCAGATTCTATGAAACGCAAAAGTTCTTCGTCATCAGGAGAAACAAAACTATTTTCTGCCATAATATTACCCGATCGCCCTAAAGATATTTGTAGATAAAAAAACATATAAAGTTATTTATGCAAAGGAGATTGTTGTTCAATACACACAAGTGATTATATGAAGAGTGATTTGCTTTCAAGAGCGGTAAAAGATGTGAAAATAGAGAAGGATATGAAAGTAAAGGAGCTTATAGACAACATGAGGAGTATAGGCGGCTTTTCAGCACAGCACATGGTGCAGGGGATAGATATACTATCTAAGATGCTTAACGATGAGAAGTCATTCAACTTCCTATCTTTTCCGGCAGATATCATTGCCACAGGGCTTAGAGGCATGATAGCAAATGCTGTGAAGTATTTTGATGCAATAATTACCACAGGTGGAACTTTGGACCATGACCTTGCCAAGGCATATGGAGGCAAATACAGCCTAGGCAGCTTTGATGCGGATGACAAAATGCTCCACAAGAAGAGCATATACAGGCTTGGAAACATATTCATAGGCAGGGATGAATACGGCCTTGCAGTAGAAGAGCAATTCAACAAGATCATAGGCAAAGTTGTTGATGGCAGCAAGGAGGAATTCAGCGCCAGCGAGCTGATTAGGGAATTCGGACGCCATATAACTGACAAAAATTCGATAATAAGACAGGCTTACTTGCATAATGTGCCTATCTATTGCCCAGGTATTCTGGATGGTGCATTCGGCACACAGCTCTCGATATTTGCACAGGACCACAAATTCAAGCTAAACCTCATTAAGGACGAACTTGACCTCAGCAATATAATGTTTGACAACAAGATTACAGGGGCGCTTATGGTAGGCGGAGGAATAAGCAAACATCATGTCATATGGTGGAACCAGTTCAAAGGAGGGCTTGACTATGCTGTATATGTCACAACAGCAAGCCAATATGATGGCAGTCTTTCAGGGGCAAGGCTGACAGAGGCAGTTTCATGGGGCAAGGTAAAGGAGAATGCCAGGTACACAACAATAGATGGAGACGCTACAATAATACTGCCTGTTATGTTTTCTTACCTTAACCTTATGTAGCAGCAACCTAACTATATAATAACATTTAAATTTATGCCATGCTATAAGTAATCATTAGTCACCCGGGCGAGTTTTGATGCAGAGACCCAACATTATCTTTGTAATGCTTGACACTGTAAGGGCAGACGTGCTTGATGTATATGGCGGCAAGCTGAAAACAAAAAATATAAACAGAATAGCAAAGAGGGCTGCCGTTTATGAAAACGCCATTGCGCCAGGCACTTATACTGTTCCTTCACATGTTTCTCTGTTCACTGGTAGCAGAGTTCGTAGCGTGCCTGTGCTTTTGAAGGATCCTATGAGGTATAGTGATGAGAATACAGATCCTCTGCTTATCAAGTCGCGATATATAAAGGACTCTGAGATGACACTTGCTAAACGTATGCGCTACCTTGGGTATGACACTGCTATGTTTTCAAACAACCCGTTTGTATCTAAAGCTACAGGCTTGGCAAATGGCTTCGACTATGTAGAGAACATATGGCTAAATGAGATGGTAGACAAAAACAGGGCTTTTGTGAGGAATGTGCTCAGGATAATTGAGAGCGACTATGCAAGAAAGTCTCTCATAAGGCTTGCATATGGAATTTCGCGTTTCCTGCCAAATGAAACCTTAAATAGAATATATCTAAAGCTGCGCACAAAGCTCAATGTGAAGTTTGCAAAGGAATACGGCTTTTATAAAATAGACAAAGGAGCCTCAGACACAAATGAAGCAATAAGCAGGTATCTGTCTCGTGGAAATGATAACCCACTTTTTATGTTTATAAATTACATGGAGGCGCATGAAGGCTACCCAACTTCGCTTATAACAAAAAAATATGTAGAGCAGGATAAGTGGCTGCACCTTAGCGGGCTAAAAGGCACTGAATACATGCCAGTGATAAAAAAGGCATATGAAAAAAGGATCAGATACCTTGACACCCAGATTGGCAAGCTGATTGACGTGCTAAAGGGCAAAGGGATGCTTGACAATACTGTGCTTGTTATGGCAAGCGACCATGGGCAGGCGTTCATGGAGCACAATATCATGTATCACAACATGTTTCCTTACAATGAGGTTTCGCATGTACCATTAATAAGTGCTAAATTTGAGGATGGGAAGCAGGTTAATACCAGCGAAAGGGTAAGGAACTTTGTTGGGCTTTCAGCATTATATGATTCAATCCTTGATATTGGAGTAGGCAGGCAGGAAGAACTGAATGGAAATATCAGGAGGGACAACTTTGTATTTTCTGATCATGTCGGGATAACCGAGGTATGGGATTTACAGCTGCTGAAACTCATCAAGAGGCGCTCAAAGTATGCAAATGCGATCTATAACACAAAGAGGTTCCATAATACCTTTGCTACTGCAGTGTATTATAAGAAGTTCAAGCTTATGCACTTCTTCAGCAATGGAATTAAAGATGTAATGTACAACCTTAGCGAGGATCCTGAGGAAAGGCACAATATAATAGACGAAAACAGGGAGCTTGCACACAGAATGGCTAGGATGGCATAGATGCCAGGAGTTCATGCTGCTTTTACTTCGTTGATTATATTCTTCATATAGCTTTGCTGGCACAGCGGCGGGGTAGAATTTGTTATTATACATATTTCTGCGCTCACAAGGTTTGCAGAGCCTATTACATACTGAGAAACAGGAGAATTTGTATTGTTGAGCAGTGAGATTATCTGACTCCAGCTCTTGTTTTGTAGTATTGTCGGATCGAAATTTGAGCCCATCTGCACAGAATAATTGGCGAAGTCTGTTAGAGGTATGCCACCACGGTCTGATACTGGAATCGCACTGTTGTTTAGATCATAAACGTTGAATATTTTTGCCTCTTCTGTAGTCATGTTCTGCAATGGCGCATACGTTCCTCCAGATATCTTGTTGGTTGCGATTTCAACAGTTAGCAATGATATGTATTTGCTGCTATAGGTTGAGTTATAGAAAGTAAATGTAGGGGTGTCTGGAGAGTAGTCGCTTGCACTCGAAGTCATGTAATGCAGGCTTGTAAAGTTGCCAAACCTTGAAAGCGCCAGCACTAGCCCCCAGCGCTCAGCAGCGCAGAATGGGCAGTAGTCTGCGCCTATGTAAACTATTGCAGGTTTGCCTCCAGCAGATAATCGTGTGGCATTCACCTTGCCTGGAAAGTTTGAGGCGCCTCCGATGCCAACTTCAGCGAATACTGAATTGGGAAGATGCAGCGCATTAAGCATGCTAGAATTCAGTGCAACGTTGTCCATGTTTACAAGATATGCAGAACTAGAATTAGAATTGCTTTTGACTGCAAGCTCTGCGGCCAGCAGTATGGCTACTATCACAATTGCTATTGTTGTATAGACTATAGTCTTGTTCATGTATGTAGTTTTATAGGGAAACAATATAAAATTATTTAGTCAATCACTTTGAACAGGTCGTATATTGTTATTATTCCAACAGCCTTTTCCTTTTCAGTGACTAGTATTGCGTCCCACTGCTCAAGCATAGGTTTAAGCTTTATTATTGGTGTATTCTTGTCTACCTGGGGAAGAGACTCGTCTGCTATATCACCAACCTTCAGTCTCTTGAACTCTGCCTGGTTGTCCATGAACATCTTAATGAGCTTCTTCTGGTAGACCGTTCCTTCAACCACACCTCTGCTTGTAATTACAGGCAGCTGCGAAAAGTCGCTTGAGCGCATTGTGGCAAATGCACTAGCAGCGCTCTGCTCCGGTCTTGCATACACTATGTGCTTGTGCATTATGTCTGATGCCTTCTTAGACTTCAGCCCTTCTCCGCCACTGCTGCCATAGTTGTTTATCGCTTCTGATATCTCAAACAAAGTAGTATAATTTGGGTTGAGTCTTTGCGGCTCCCTCTCAAGTCTAGCTATTTCGCTCTGGCTCACGCCGGCAAGTTTTGCAAGCTGCTTCTGACTTAATCCGAGGGCCTTTCTGGCGTTCTTCAGCCTCACCACAAAAAGCTCGAGAGGCTCTATGCCTATAATTACCATTAGTAATTTTTTAGTTAAAAACAATTATATATATCTTACGCCCATTCTTAGCATAGGGATCCTTATGAAAAACATAGTAGTTCATCAACTCGATTCAGTTCCGATAGAAAAGCAAAGCATTGAGTTCGTTGAGAGGAAGGGTATAGGCCACCCAGACAGCCTTATTGACGGTATAGTAGAATCAGTCAGCCAGGAGCTCGGCAAGGAGTATCTTTCTAAGGCGGGTGCAGTGCTCCATCATAATGTGGACAAGGGGCTTATAATAGGAGGATCCTCTGAAGCTAGCTTTGGCTATGGTAAGATAACTAAGCCTATAGAGGTGATAATAACTGGGAGGGCTACTGAATATTTTGAAGGCACGCACTTTGAGGTGAACGAAATTGCGAAGAGCACTGTCGCAAAATACCTTAAAGGACATACAAGATTCCTTGACATGGAGAAAGAGGTTGTTATTGATTCTAAAATAGCAAAGGGGAGTGCCGACCTTCAGCATATATTCATGAGGAATGATGGTGTTGCACTTGCTAATGACACTTCTTTTGGAATAGGCTTTGCGCCGCTCAGCGAGACTGAAAGGCTTGTACTAGAAACTGAGAAATATTTGAACAGCGCAGATTACAAAGCGAGGATGCCTATGGTCGGCGAGGATATAAAAGTGATGGGGCTTAGGGAAGATGATAAAATAAGCCTCACTGTAGCTATAGCTTTTGTTGCACCTCTTATTGAAAACATAGATGAATATGTCAGCATAAAGGAGAAGGTAAAAAGGGATATACTCTCATTTGCCAAAAAGATTACTGAAAAAAGCGTGGATGTGGAGATAAATACAGGCGATTCTTTGGACAAGCAAGTAGTTTACCTTACCAAGTCAGGGCTCAGTTGCGAGGCTGGGGATGACGGCTCTGTAGGAAGAGGAAACCGTGTAAACGGTCTGATAACGCCATTCAGGAACATGAGCCTCGAGGCTGCTGCAGGCAAGAACCCTATAAGTCATGTTGGCAAGATATACAACATACTGGCTATGCTTCTATCTTCTGCAATAGTGAAAGATTACCCTGACATAGATGAGTGCAATGTTGCAGTGCTCTCACAGATAGGAAGAAAAATAGACAATCCAAAGAACCTCTCAATTGGCATAGCTGCGAGCAGCGATCTCTTCAGGAACCTGAACAGCAAGGTTACTTACGTCGCAGAAGGATGGCTTGAAAAGATAGGCTTGCTTACTGAGGATATCTACAAGGGCAAGTATTCCACTTTCTGAGTTTTCAGCTTATTGACATTTCTATCTGCACTGTGTCAGGCACCGGAATCCTCATTACCTGCCTCAGCGCCTGCTCTGTGCCCTCTATTTCAACAAGCCATTTGTAGATCCTCATCTCCCAGTGCTCAAATGTGTGGCTTCCGTCGCCGCATGGGGTTTTTCTAACAGGTATTACGAGCCTCCTCGTAGGCAGCGGTATGGGGCCTTTGTATTTTATGCCAGTAGCCTTGGCAATCTCTATTATCTGGCGGGCTATGCTGCTAGCGTCTTTAGAATCCTTGCTTATGAGTTTTATCCTTGCTACTGGCATTCTACCACTATGCTGTTTTCTTAACTACATCTAGCACTATCCCTGCCGCAACTGTCTGGCCCATGTCCCTTATTGCAAACCTGCCAAGAGGAGGGAAGTCACCGTATTTCTCCACTACCACAGGCTTGGTCGGCTTTATCTTAACTATTGCCGCATCTCCGTTCTTTATGAAGTCAGGGTTCTTCTGGAGCGTCTGGCCAGTCTTAGGGTCTTTCTTCTCCACAATTTCTGTTATGGTTGCAGCTATCTGGGCTGTGTGTATGTGGAAGACAGGTGTGTACCCTGCAGCTATTGCTGTAGGGTGGTTTATTACAACTATCTGCGCAGTGAACTCTTCTACTACAGTAGGAGGATTGCTTGAAGGCCCTACTACATCGCCACGCTTTATGTCCTTTTTGTCAACACCTTTTATGTTGAATCCTACATTGTCACCAGGCTCCGCCTGCTGCAGCTGCTGGTGGTGCATCTCTATGCTCTTTACATCTGTCTTTATGCCGCTTGGCATTATTATTATCTGGTCTCCTGGCTTCATTACACCTGTTTCAACCCTGCCTACAGGCACTGTGCCGAAACCTGATATGCTGTATACATCTTGTATAGGCAGCCTGAGCGGCTTGTCAACAGGCTTAGGAGGTACCTTTAGTGTGTCGAGAGCTTCTAATAGCGTAGGACCGTTGTACCATGGCATCTTGTCGCTCTTAGAGCTCACATTCACCCCTTCAAGCGCTGAATATGGAACAAAGAGCATGTTGCTTGTGTCGTAGCCGACTGTCTTTAACAGATTGCTCATCTGCGTCTTTATTTCATCGTACTTAACTCTGTCGTAATTCGCCTTGTCCATCTTGTTTATGCCGACAATCAGCTGGTTTATACCTAGCACCTTGGCAAGGAATGCATGCTCCCTTGTCTGCTGCTGTATACCGTCAGGGCATGATATTACTAGCACAGCTGCATCTGCCTGGCTTGCACCAGTAATCATGTTCTTAACAAAGTCCCTGTGGCCAGGGGCATCTATTATTGTGAAGTAGTACTTAGGGGTCTGGAATTCCTTATGTGCTATGTCTATTGTTATTCCTCTCTCCCTTTCCTCCTTGAGCTGGTCCATGACGAAGGCAAACTCAAAAGTAGGCCTGTTGTACTTCACAACTTCCTCTTTCATCTTCTTCAGGTCCTGCTCCGATATGGACTTTGTTTCATAAAGAAGTCTTCCTACTGTTGTAGACTTTCCGTGGTCTATGTGTCCTATAAAGATCAAATTCATGTGTGGTTTTTCTGCCATTAGATTCACCTATAAACATCAAAAAGGCATATGCCCTGAAGCCCCCTAGCTAGCCAAGCTAACTAATAAGCCAATGCTCTAATTTATTTAGAGTAAATAAATATAAATCTTTTGCCGTGTTACCTCGAACTGCATTGAGCATAGCATAGGCTGACTTGAAAAATCTGGCATTAATTTTAATCATAAGCGAATTGCAAAAATAGAAAGGTAGCCTCGAGACTTTTTGCTGGCTCACATGCACACGTTAATACAAAACCCTTGCGAGTTTTGAGGTGATCTATCCGCAGGTTCCCCTACGGATACCTTGTTATAACTTAGCCCTCCTCATAGAACTCTAGTTCGAAAATGCTCAACGCATTGCCTCACTAGAACCCCACTTGGGTGACTTGATAGGCGGTGTGTGCAAGGAGCGGGGACATATTCACCGCTCGATGGTGACAAGCGATTACTAGGGATTCCATCTTCATGAGGTTGAGTTACAAACCTCAATCCGAACTTTGGTTGATTTTAGGGGATTTGCTCCTCATTTCTGAGTTGCTGCCCATTGTGTCAACCTCTGTATGCCGCGTGTAGCCCTGGAGATTTGGGGCATACTGACGTACCGTCGCCCTTTCCTTCCTCCTGCTTAAACGCAGGCGGTCCCGACAGAGTGCACGATTTATCGCTAAACCGTTAGCAACTGTCAGTGAGGGTCTCGTTCGTTACCGGGCAACTGAATGCGCTCCAATAAAACGCTAAAACCATGTATAAGCGTAATGAAGGAACTTATGTTCCTTATCCTTTTGCCTTCAGTGTATATGCCAAGATTCTCAAGCATAACTTGGTCGCTGCCTGTAAGCCCTTCTATTGAAAGCATGCCATTGCTTACACGCCCTGCGGCGTCAAACATTCCCGCCACAAAGCTTGCGGCATTTGCATCTCTCTTCTTGAAGAGCCTTGTCTCGTTGCTTATTATATATCTCAGCTGCTTTGCCATCTTTGAATGGTAGAAGTATATGTTGCGCTTTCTTGTGCCTTCGGCAATTACCCTTTCTGGCAATATGCCTAGGCTCTTTATGGCTATCTCTATAAAGCGCTCCTCTACAGCACTGCTTTCCGTGCGCAGCTCTATCTTGCTGCTGCTAGAATCACCTTTGCTGTATATACCTGCCACATAACAAATTTCTGGTTTTAGTTTTATTCTCATAGCACCACTCGGTTGCTTACCGGACTTAACCGGACAGTTTACACCACGAACTGACGATCGCCATGCACCACCTCTCGGCTTGTCTAGTAAGGTCTTTAGCCTGACCTTCATTCTGCCGTCGCTCCAGGTAATGTTCCTGACGTTGGATTCAATTAGACCGTAGCATCCACCCCTGGTGTGCTCCCCCGCCAATTGCTTTAAGTTTCAATCTTGCGACCGTACTCCCCAGGCGGCAGACTTAACACTTTTGCTACGGTACTGCACATTCCTGTAGAAAGTGCAACACCAGAGTCTGCATAATTTACTGCTAGGGCTACTCGGGTATCTAATCCGATTCGTTCTCCTAGCCTTCGTCACTCACTGTCGGATATGTTCTGGTCGAGCGCCTTCGCCACCGGTAGTCCTTATAGGATTACAGGATTTTACCCCTACCCCATAAGTACTCTCGACCTCGCCCACTCCCTAGCCGAAAGGTATCTTATGCCAGCATAGCTGTTGAGCAGCTATATTTCACAAAAGACCATTCCGGCCAGCTACTGACGCTTTAAGCCCAATAATCGAGGACACCACTCGTGCCGCCGGTATTACCGTGGCGGCTGCCACCGGTCTTACCCAGCACTTATTCTCCAAGCTTGCTATACTTGGCAAAAGGTGCACCGAAGTGCACCACTCAGACTTCCCCCATCACGCTTACGCGCATTGTGGAGTTTGCGCGCCTGCTGCACGCCGTAGCGCTAGGACCCTTGTCTCAGTGTCCTTCTCGGGGCTCACACTCACATGTCCCCTACGGGTCAAAGGTATGGTGGGCCTTTACCCCGCCATCTGCCTGATCCGACGCAGTCCCATCGTAAAGTGGTTGCGCTGCATTTTGCGTACCTTTCAGCTAAGGCTCCTTCCAGAATCCCTAGCCTATAGGGTATTAGCCTCAGTTTCCCAAGGGTATCCCCTTCTTTACGTTAGGTTGACTACGCGTTACTGAGCCGTACGCCGCCCTATGAAGCCACAGGGCTGACTTGCATGGCTGTCGAAATCTGAGAGCAGTGCCCGCCAGCAGCATCGACTGGAGTCAGCCGAAGCTTAAGCAATTTGCGAGCCATCTGCATGTCTCGAGACTACATCTAATTCCAATAGGAATTTTCACGAACAAGAAAGCTAAGAATGCAAAATGCACTTAGCACAAATGCATTAGTTATTGTATAGAAACATATATAAAAACTTTGCTCATGCCAAAAACTAGGTTGTTGAAATTTATATCTATATCATATAGACACCTTTTTCGATGTTCCTACTTACTGCAGGGATTTTACCTTCGAAAGAGAGAAAGCAACCACTGCGGTAGGGAGCCTTGTTTAAAAACTGTGAATTTATGGACAAAATTAGGAGTTTTTTGACAACAACAATTAATGAAGATGCATATAAATTTTTACCTATTCTATTTATTGGTATGTTATCAATACTACTTGCATTATTGAATATTTCAGATTCGATATCAATACTTGGAATTGCAGTCTTTGCCATATTTACAATATTATCACTTATCCATATGAAAATAGAAAAACTATTAGAAAAGGAATACCCTGAAAGTTATAGGAAAGATGTGGAACATAAATTTAGTAGACTAAGGGAAAAGGCAGATATAAAAGACAGGGCGAGTCAGGAACGCTAGATAAAAAAGGTATTCCTAATATTCTAGGAGCTGCAAAGTCTGTGCAACAGCAGTTTAAAAATTAGATTTTCTGCAACTTAGAACAGCATTTGAACTTGGTAAATTAAAAGTCGAAATAGAAACAGCGTTTTAACAAGGCCATTTATGTAAAACAATCTTCGAAGTCTTAAATTACGTTATACATCTTTTCTTGATCAAAGTTTGTTATCTTCTTCTTCAGTTCTTTTTTCTCTTCTATATACGTTATCCCCTCACTGCCTTTAGATAACTTTGAGATAATCTTCATTTCCTTTTGTCCATCTATAGCTTGCTGAACATAGGAAAATGCTTTAAATTGGTCAGAAACATATCTTGCAGCGGTTAAATCTTTACTTAATTTATCATTCCTTCTCATTTCTTCTGCTTGATTAATTACACTAAGAAAGGGGCTTATTTTATAATCCGCCAATACTTCTTCTCTATCTGTTTCACTAAATATGTTAAACTTCTCTAGGAATAGATTCTTTCTGAACAAAAAAGTTGTATTTTTAATACTTTTAAGATAATCCGTATCTCCAAATCCATATTGCTTTCTTAGAGGAGATATAGCATCAAAACTCAAGTAAGGATAGAAATGTAATGCTGATAGTGGAGGGTCCTTAAATTTTCTATCAACTCCTTCTAAGAGCAACAAAACTTCTTTGTCATGTAGTCTTGTATAAAGATAATCATAGTTTATGTTTGCATTGTAGTATTTAGCATAATGAATACCTATCACTTGTAATCTCTTTTCCGTTATAAGTGTTTCTAAGATATCAATCCTATCTTTGAAAGCATTAGGTTCTTCTTTTAAGTTAATCCATATTACTGGATTTTCAAAAGTTTTACAGAAATCTTCATATAATTTCTTAGTAGGAATTTTATCTGTTTTAAAGTAAGGTAATGATCTTGTGTTAAGATTTAGTTGAGCACTATCTAAAAATCTGAAAAATTTCTCAACATCTTCTTTTGTATTAAAAATTCCTTCAGTGTTTTTAAGTATTAATGATAGCACTCTAATCTTCGAATCTGTTGCTTGCCTACCAAACGAATCAATTTTTTCCTTTAACTTTTTAAGTTCTCCATTATGACTTAAAAAACTTTTAAGTTGTTCTCTTTCAAAGTAATTCACTACAATACTTATAGCATCATCTATTTCTAGTTCATTAGCAAACTTCGTTTTGTTCTTATATTCTGTGTCTACTATTACTCTAGTTGGAGTATAAAGAGTGCTAGAGGCTTCTATTTTTAACACTCTTGGACGATAACGCAATTTAAGCCTATCAACAGAATCATCTTCATAAACTTCTTTTATTTCTATCATACGGACTTACCTTGTCTTCTTTTATTATACCATAAAACAAATCTGGATAAACATCTCTTAATTCTGACTTATTTATATACCTAGGATATTTTGAATATACATATCTCAATATTCCTATATAAGAGTCTTGATCCCATCCATGTTTCTTTTTAGCAAGTGTATTTTTGAACTCTTGCATATTAATGTGTTTTTGTGCAAATAAATCTTTATATTTATTGTAAACGTCTTCAAAATTCAGATTAGTAGAGTAAGAAGCTAAAAAGTGCGTTTTAGAACTGTTTATATCATTGACATCTACTTTCTGCTTACTATGATATTCTTTAAGCATCACATCCCCTTTTAGAACCAGAGTAATTAAAGAGAGATTTACCTGATAGCTATATGGCCCATATTTGTAAGCTATATATCCAGCTTCACTTGCGCCTTTAGATAATCCAAAATCTTTCAATATTTCTTCATAGAACAAAAACACTGCTTTCATTAGCAAAGTTCTAGATATAATTTGTTTATTCCGATCTAATACACTTAGTAATAACAATATAGCATCTTCTACATTTATGTTTTTATTTGCTTTATTAGCATCTAAATTTTCAATATAGGCAGTAGCTTGTTTTAGGTTAAACACTTTATTATAGTCTTTTTCAAGCATATCGATCACCCTTTTCATCATAATCTACTACTATATGTTTCCAATTATATATAGAATTTCCTTTACGTGTTACTGCTAAATAGAAATCATAAAAGGAACCTTCGAATTTAACTACAATAATCATCTTTATATTATCCAAGGCAAATTGTCTGAGTCGCTCTGTCAATCCGTAATTCACAGTATAGATAGAGACAATGTTTTTTTCTAGAGTATTTATTATTCTTTCACTTTTAGTTTTGCCCTCCTGTCTTGCTATCTTATCTAGAAAGATTTGAGAATATTCTATATGGTAATTGAAATATT
>Ga0209012_1003020_pt1 | contig 13332 bp, 13 predicted proteins | sample RS3BMetagenome_FD_184735 | JGI IMG/M metagenome (GOLD analysis project Ga0209012, IMG submission 184735) | Ferric oxide microbial mat and aquatic microbial communities from Rainbow Spring, Yellowstone National Park, USA - RS3B (SPAdes) (version 3) ...
GACAACGTGAAGTTACAGTTGGATGAGATTTACACCCCGCGGGCGGCCTTCACCAGTCAGTTTGCGGAGACATATGTGAATAATGCTAATTACGTAACGGAACTGCAACTTCAGGTAAAATTCTAATCTGAAATCAGGCCAGGAGACCAGTTTATGTCTATGAACCGGCGCGAGTTTCTCAGATCGAAAACCTTGGCGGCTGTCGGAGCGGCGGCGGCCTTGGCGGGCGTTGCCGCCGCTGGAAAGGACAAGCACACGTCGAGCCCATCTGGTCGCAAGACTCCGCTGAGCCTGCCGGTCCTGAATACCGCTCGGTCCGGCGAGCAGGAAGATGTCCTGATCAGGATGCAGCGGGAGTTGGTTAGAGCGATGGCCAAGCCGGCGGAAAAGCGGCGTTGGGGGATGGTGATCGACACGCGTAGATGCGTGGCATGCATGGCCTGCACGGTGGGGTGTGTTGTGGAGAATAAGCTACCACCCGGCGTGGTATACCGTCCGGTGCTGGATATGGAAGTTGGAAAGTATCCGGACGTTCGGCGGCGCTTTCTGCCGCGCCCCTGCATGCAGTGCGAGAATCCCCCCTGTGTGCCGGTGTGTCCGGTGGGGGCCACATGGAAACGCTCCGACGGAATAATCGAGATCGATTACAACGCTTGTATCGGATGCCGTTATTGCATTACGGCATGCCCTTACCAGGCCCGCACTTTCGACTTCGGGGAAAATTGGACGAACAACGCCGCGCACGGCCCGAATGGGGCGTTGGCGCTCCAGAGCGGCCGAGTGTACGACAAGGAACCGAGTTTTGAATATGGCCGCGAATGGCATCGGAAAGACGGTCTCGTGCCTGAGAGCCCGGTGGGCAATACGCGGAAGTGCATGTTCTGCATTGCCCGTTTAGAGAAAGGCATGTTGCCCATGTGTGTGACGACATGTATTGCGCGGGCCACGCGTTTCGGTGATTTGAACGATCCCGACTCTCTGGTTTCGGAGATGTCCGTCCAAAACAACGCGGTCCGCCTCAAGGAGGAATTGGGGACGAATCCGAAGGTCTATTATGTTGTCTAAATCGGAGAAGACGCCATGGACGCACAAAACAACATCCTACGCTCTGCCTGGCAAAGCCACCCCGGAAAGGCCGTTTTGGGGATTCTTTGGCTTTTGGCCGCGATCATCGGCGGCCTCGGAATAGCCGAGCGGCTTGCTTATGGGGATCGGTTGTCGGATTTATCCAGCTATGTGCCCTGGGGCCTGTGGGTGGCGGCCTACATCTATTTCATCGGTCTATCGGCCGGGGCCTTCCTCCTGTCGAGCCTGGTTTACGTCTTCGGTATGCATAAACTTGAACCGATCGCGAAACTTGCCCTGTTCGTGGCGGCCGTCACGCTGGCGATGGCCTTAATGTCCATTTCATTCGACCTTGGACACATGGAAAGGTTCTACTATGTTTTTCTGCGCCCGCAGTTCCACTCAATGATGGCTTGGATGGTGTGGCTTTATACCGGCTATTTTCTGCTGCTGTTGGGGGAACTATTCTTCGCGCTGCGACGTGATTTGGTAAAGCTATCGGCATCACAAATCGCCGCCGATAACCGGACGCTCCGGGTGCTGGGGGCCCTCGGCATACCCTTGGCCATTGCCTTCGACGGCGGTGTTGGCGCGGATTTTGGGACGGTACTGGCGCGAGAGTATTGGCATAGCGCCTTGTATCCCCTCATATTTCTCTCGGGGGCCCTGCTTTCGGGCGGGGCGTTGATGACTGTTATCGTCGCGATTTTCTGGCCCCGGCGGGACGAGGCGTGGCGCGATCTCCTGCGGTTCCTCGGCCGTATCGTTCTGGCGCTTGTGCTGCTCGATGTGCTGCTGGAATGGGCGGAATACTCGATTCCGGCCTGGTATCGGATCGGCCCCGAATACAAACTCATTACATACGTACTCTTCGGACCATATTGGTACGTGTTCTGGATTTTTCACATGCTCCTGGGAGTGGTGGTTCCCATTTACCTGTTGCTCCGCCACCGCAATCCGCTCGGAATTGGCTTGGCGGCGGGCCTTGTCGCCGTGACGTTTCTGGCGGTGCGACTGGATCTCGTTATTCCAGGTTTAATCACACCGGAACTCCGCGGCCTGCAAAGTTCTTACAGCGATCCCATCGGGCACCGCCTAACGTTCCAGTATCTCCCGACATTTTTTGAATGGCAGGTGCTGATAGGAGTGGTCGCAATCGGCATTGCGATATTCTATCTCGGTCTGCGGTTTTTGCCGCTCACCAGGCCGTTACCGTCCCAATCCATAGAGGTGACACGATGAATAATTTAACCGGTATAGAACATTCGGCGTCACGTCGCCGATTCATCAGCGACGCCGGCGGAGCGTTGGTTGGCGGAGCGCTGTTGGGTGTGGCCGGGTGCTCCGAGGTAACGCCGCAAGCCGCGGCGTCTGAAAGCGATGATTACCCCCTGAATGCCCCGGAGAACGTGCTATATTCCACATGTTTGCAATGCAACACCCAATGCACGCTTAAGGTTAAGCATCTATCCGGTCTGGTGGCGAAGATCGACGGCAACCCTTTCAGCCCGATGAATCTGGTGCCGCAATTGCCTTTTGGGACAGATACGAAAGAGGCGGTGGTGGTGGATGCGGCAATCTGCTCCAAGGGGCAGGCGGGCGTACAAACCCTGTACGATCCGTATCGGCTCCGGAAAGTTCTTAAACGTTCCGGGCCGCGTGGTTCAGGCATGTGGAAAAGCATTCCGTTCGAGCAGGCTATCGAGGAGATCGCCGACGGGGGCAAGCTCTTTGCCGACGCCGGTGAGGATAGGCACGTTCCGGGATTCAATGAGGTAATCGTCCTGCGCGATGCGGCGCTTGCCAAGAGCCTCGCCGCGGACGTTGAGGCGATCCGCGCCGGTGCTATGACGGTGGAGGCGTTTAAGGCCCGCCACAGTACCCATCTGCACCTGCTCCTTGACCCCGATCACCCGGATTTGGGACCCAGGAATAACCAGTTTGTCCTGCAGGGCGGACGCATCGCCCCGGACCGCGAGAATTACAACCAGCGATTCACTTTCGGCACCCTCGGTTCAGTAAACTGGTACGGACACACCAGCATCTGTGAACAGGCGCACCATGTCGCATTCATGTACGCCCTGGCCACTTGGCGGGAAGAGGGAGGCAAGTTCAGTTGGGTCAAGGGCCCCAACCAAATGAAGCCCGACTACACCCGATCCGAATTCGTGATCTTTTGGGGAACTGGCTATGCCGAGGCCAACTTCGGCCCGCCGGGCATGGCCCCGCGATTGTCGCGGGCTATCGTCGACGGCAAGTTGAAAATTGCGGTTATTGATCCGAGGCTTTCCAAGACCGCTGCCAAGGGTTGGTGGATTCCGATTCGTCCGGGAGGCGACTTGGCGCTGGCGATGGGAATGATCCGATTTGTCATTGACAACCGCCGCTTCGACGAAGCGTTCCTTCGCAACGCCAACAAAGCCGCCGCTAATGCCTGCGGAGAAAAGAGTTGGACCAATGCCACCTGGCTGGTTGACCTCCGGACGGGTAAATTTCTCCGCGCCGCCGATGTGGGCGTTGGAGCGCCCCATCAATTTGTAGCGATGGTGGAGGGCAAACCGACCGCCATCAACCCCGATGATGAAGACCACACCGTAATCGGTGATTTGGATGTGCATACAACACTCCATGGAATCAAGGCGGCATCGGCGTTTCGGGTGCTCGAGGATTCCGCCTTCGCCCATGATTTGCTTTTCTACGCGGATGCGGCGGGAATTCCGGTGGAGCAAATACAAGCCTTGGCGACGGAGTTCACTGCGCACGGTAAGAAGGCCGCCATCGACTTTTACCGCGGCCCCATTAAGGTGACGTATGGTTATTACGCGGCCCAGGCGATTATCGCGTTAAATTTTCTCATAGGGAACGTCGACCATGTCGGTGGTTTCGCCCTTGGAGGCGGTGCTTGGGATGGGATGGGAGGCAAGCCCGGCCAGCCGTTTCCCATGGCCAAACTCCACCCGGGCAAGCTGACGCCATTTGGCGTCAAGCTCACCTGCGAAAGTTCGGGGCCCTACGAAACCAGCACGCTTTACAAACGCGATGGCTATCCGGCAAAACGTCCGTGGTTTCCTTTCACGAACGACGTTTATCAGGCGATCGTTCCGTCCGCCAACGCGGGCTATCCCTACCCTATCAAAATCCTGTGGCTGCACTATGGCACTCCGGTGCTCTCAGTGCCGGCGGGCCACCTCCAGATTGCCATGCTCCGCGACACACGGAGGATTCCGCTGTTTATCGCCACGGATATCGTCGTCGGAGAAACCAGCATGTATGCGGATTACATATTTCCGGACCAGTCGTATTTGGAGCGGTGGTCCAACCCGTTGCCCACCAGCCCTGTGGTGCTCACCAAGATCAGCAAGTTCCGTCAACCTGTGGCGGCACCGATACCGGTTACCTGCAAGATCGACGGTGAGGAAATGTCCATCAGCATGGAGTCCGTGATGCTGGCGCTGGCCAAGCGGCTGGGGTTGTCCGGTTTCGGCAAGGACGGGTTCGCACCTGGTCTTCCGCTGAACCGCCCCGAAGATTTCTACCTGAAGATGGTCGCAAATCTTGCGGCCGGCGACAAGTCGGGCGACGAGTCGCCCGAGGCCGGTCAAGAGGAGATGGACCTGTTTCGCCGCGCGCGTCGGCACCTGTCCAAGGCCGCCGTATTCGACGAAGCCAAGTGGCGGGCGGCGGTGGGCCGCCATTGGCGTCGGGTCGTTTATTTGCTGAATCGTGGGGGACGCTTCGAGGCTGCCGACGACGCGTATAGTGGTAAATTTCTGAAGCACGCATGGGCGAATTTACTTAATCTTTATGTCGAGCCGGTAGGGTCCGGCACAAGCTCTGTTACCGGGATTGCATTTTCAGGCGTTCCTGTATTCAAAACACTGGAGTCGATCAATGGCAGGCCCGTCGTTTTCCCGGAGGAATTTGATCTGGATCTGTTCACCTACAAAGAAATCTGGGGCGGCCAGTCAAGAACCTCAGGCAATTATGTCGGTCAGATCGCCATTGCCCCCGAAAACTTCATCAATCTCAATGCGGTGGACGCCGCCAGAATGGGCCTTGTGGACGGCGATACCGCCCGTGTCGTGGGGGTTTCCTTCACAGGAACCGTTGGTCTTGGAGCGGGCCAGGAGAGCAAGGTCGAAGGCAAAATTCGCGTTGTCCAGGGAGTGCGGCCCGGCAGCACGGGAATCTCCTGGCACTACGGGCACTGGGCTTACGGTGCCCGGGCGATCACGATTGACGGGCATCACATCGCGGGCGAGCCGGCTCGCGGATTCGGATTGGTGGCCAATCCGGCATTGGCCGTCGACGGCTATCTCAAAGATGTTTGTCTCACCGATCCGATCGCCGGCGACTCCGCCTTCGTCGGCACGCGGGTGCGGCTGGTGAAGGTCGCGTCGGCCGAAGGTCCGGCTAGCGCACCACTGCCGGAATGGGCCCTTGGGATGGTGGCGGGGGGAATAACGTGAGTTTGTTGGATTCGCACGGTCGTTCCATCCGGTATTTGCGCCTGTCTTTGACCAGCGCGTGCCCCATGCGGTGTGTCTATTGTCGGCCTGTGGCCTTAAAACAATTTCCGGATGACCAGCGGCTTTCCGGGCCTGAAACGGAACAATTGGTTCGGCATTTGGTTGTCCACCATGGAATATCCAAGGTGCGCATCACGGGCGGCGAGCCGACCTCCCGGCCGGATATTATCGAGATTATACATCGCTTGGCGTCGGTGCCTGAACTGTGTGAGCTGGCTATGACCACCAACGGTTTGACGCTCGCACGACAGGCACGGGATCTCGCAAGAGCGGGGCTTGCTCGGGTCAATGTCAGCCTGGACAGTCTTGATGCCGGGATTTTCAGGCGGATGACCGGAGTCAATGGACTTGCTTCGGTCATTGAGGGAATTGACGCGGCGGTTTTGGCCGGGTTGTCTCCCGTCAAACTTAACACGGTGGTGGTGCGCGGCGAAAACGAGGAGAATTTGCCCGCACTTCTCGATTTTGCGGCGACTCGGGCCTTGGAGTTACGATTCATCGAGCTGATGGCCATGGGGCCGCTGGCGGAGAATTGGTCGCAGCGCTACGTATCGGTCGCTGATATAAAACGCATGCTGGCACCACACATCATCGATTGGCGGCCAATACCATCCCAGGTTTCAAGTTCCGCCCGGCGATTCCGGGCGCGGCTTAGGGATGGGCGTGAAGCCACCGTCGGCTTTATAACGCCGATGAGCTGCAACTTCTGCTCCGACTGCAATCGCATCCGCATCGGTGAAAATGGCCGAATCTATCCATGTCTCATGGGGCCGCCGTCCGGGTCGGTACTCGAGGCCATTCGCCCGCGTTTTGACCCGTCCCGTCTTGATGAGTTGATTCAGAACGCCTTGGCGGGCAAGGCTGCGGAGCACCCGGTCAAAGGATTTGGTATCATGACTCAAATTGGAGGCTAACCGCACATGCCAAAGAAATCTCAGAATCTCCCTAAAACGTTCAAGGATTTCGTCAGCAAATTCCCCGCCTTAGGCAATGCCCACGAAGCCGTTGCCATGGCTGTGGAGGGTTTGGGGCCGCTGGATGCCAAGACTTGTTCCCTAGTTAAGATGGGGATATGTCTTGGCGCGGGCTTGGAATCCGCTTTTCGCAGCCACGTCCGTCGTGCCATCCAGAGCGGCGCAACGTCGGAGGAAATAGAACAAGCCTTATTGTTGGCGATGAACACCGTGGGATTTCCACGCACCGTTGCGGCCTGGCAATGGGCCTGCCAACAAATGGAACGCGATAGACGGGAGAATAAATAATGCGTGTCGAGGTGCTGTTATTCGGTATCGAGGCGGCCAACGCGGGACAGAACCGGCTGATCGTTGAATTGCCGGATAATGACACAACTTGCCATCGACTGCGTGCCGCAATGGCCGAAGCTGATCCCCGGCTCAGGGCCACGCAATCGGTCTTCCGCCTGGCGGTTAACCAGCGCTTTGTGGATGATCAGCATCGGATCAATCCGCAGGACGAGATTGCGGTGATTGGACCGGTGAGCGGCGGATGAGCATTGATGTTCATATTGTTGATGGAGCGCTTCGGGCCTCCATGGCCTTACCGCCCCAAAACTTATGCGGCGCGTTGGTTTGCTTTGAGGGGCGGGTTCGTCCCGACGAAGAAGGCCGGGAGATTCAAGGATTGGACTATCAGACCTATGACCCGATGGCGGAGATGGAGCTGCGCAGGCTGGCTTTGGAGGCTATGAACCGATTTGGCGCGAAGGCCTTCTCGGTGGAACACAGTCGCGGCTTTGTCGCCGTTGGCGAGGTGTCGTTTCGGCTGCGGATAGCATCGGCCCACCGCAAGGAATCCTTGGCTGCGGTGGAATGGTTCATTGATCAAATGAAGAGCGATGTTCCGATATGGAAATCACCGGTCTTCGCCGGGGAACGGGAGACGGTGCGGTGAGACAGGAAACCGCTGGCAAAGCTTTCGCGTTCGATACGCCCCAGGCCGCCATTGCCGCACTGGTCGAGCGGCTTTCCCCGGTCGGAACGGAATTGGTACGCGCGGAGGCCGGCGTTGGTCGCGTGCTGGCTCAGCCGGTACATGCGGATCGCCCGAGTCCGCCCTGCGATGTGAGCGCAATGGACGGCTATGCCATCCGCGTCGCCGATATTCATCTGGGGCGGTTGCCGGTGTGCGACGAGGCGCTCCCCGGGAAGCCACCCCCAAGCATTCCCGCGGCGGGCGCGATCCGAATATTTACGGGCGGCCCGGTACCGAATGGGGCGGATGCGGTCATCCCGCGGGAGGATCTTGTCGAGCTACCCGACGGGATCGAATTGCCGCCAGGCCAAGGCGCGCAATCAAGCCAACATATCCGCAGGCGAGGCGAGAACTGCAAGGAGGGAGAAAGCGTGGTTTCCGCAGGATCCGCAATTAACGCGCCAGCCTTTGCCGCCCTCGCCGCCTTTGGTATCCGGGATGTTCTTGTGTACAAACCCATCCGCATTACGCTTATCGTCACCGGCAACGAGATTCGCACCCCGCAGGCGGATGTCGAGCCGTGGGAGTTACGCGACAGCAATGGTCCGGCGCTCGCGGCGATGTTCGGGCGGCACACCGCTTGGGCGCGGTGGTTGGATATCGCGTATGTAACCGATGATCCCTCATCCTTGCGGGTGACTGTTGACCGTTTATTGCCCGAATCCGATGTGTTGCTGCTAACGGGCGGCGTTTCGATGGGCAATTATGACTTTGTTCCGAGGATCGTCGCGGAAGCCGGCTGTCGGGTGCTATTCCATGGGCTACCCGTACGCCCCGGCAAGCCGGTGCTCGGCGCGATTGGTCCCGGCGGCCAAGCCGTGCTGGGCTTACCAGGGAATCCGATGGCGGCACTGACGATGGCGCGTGTGTTTGGAGCGCCGGCGTTGCGGCGGCGTGCGGGTTTCGCCCCGCCAAACTGCCCGACACCCTCAGTGTCGACTACTGAAGGAGGGCGAAATCAACTGCCGATGTATTGCTACAAGCCGGTAAAAATCACGGCCCCGGGCCGGGCGGAATTGGTAAAGAATCAGGGATCCGCCGATTTTGTCGGTGGTGCGCGAAGCGACGGATTCATTGAAATGCCCCCCGGTGCCGACGGGCCGGGACCTTGGCCGTTCTATCGCTGGAACTTGGAAGAATAATGAAAGACAATCCAAAGATAAAAAATGCTGTCCCGTCCCTTTCCCATGTCGACGGCCGGGGTTGCGCTCGCATGGTTGATGTAAGCCCAAAAGCCATGACGGATCGTCGCGCGGTTGCTGAAGCGCGCGTGAAGATAAACTCCCGCTTGGCGGCGGCGATCCGGCAAAATCAGGTTTCCAAGGGCAATGTGCTCGAAGTGGCCCGGCTGGCCGGGATTCAGGCCGCCAAGCGGACGCATGATCTAATCCCATTATGCCATTCGTTACCATTGGATTTCGTGGATGTCCAAGCGACCCTGCGGGGAAAGACAATCCGGCTCAGAAGTGTGGTCTGCGCAACATGGAAAACCGGCGCGGAGATGGAAGCTTTGACTGCGGCAACCGTCGCGGCTTTGACCGTATATGACATGGGAAAGGCCATCGATAGGGGCATTGTTATCGAATCAGTACGCCTTTTGGAAAAGGTCGGCGGAAAGAGTGGTGATTATCGCGCGGCGGAGGAGCCGTTTCCATGAATCCGATTTGTGTGGCCATCCTGACGATAAGTGATCGCTGCTCACGCGGCGAGACGGTGGATACTTCCGGCGCGGCACTCGCGGAACTGATTCGTGCAAAGCTTGCCGCAGAGATTGTTGCCAGCGCGTGCATTGCCGATGACAGGGATCAAATCAGCCGAAAGTTGAGGGAATGGTCCGGTAAAGCCGTTCCGCCGGACCTCATCCTAACGACAGGCGGAACGGGGTTGGCTCCGCGTGATATCACTCCCGAGGCCACGTTGGATGTGCTTGAGCGCCGTCATTCCGGATTGATCGAACTGATTCGTCTTCGTTGCTATTCCAAAACGCCGCGGGCGTTTCTCTCCCGGGGGGAAGCGGGCACGGTTGGGCACACCTTGATTATCAATCTTCCGGGATCACAGCGAGCCTCCACAGAGTGCCTTGAGGCGATTCTTGACATTCTGCCGCACGCCGTGGAAATTTTACGCGGAGACATCTTGGATTGTGGCCGGCGCAATGGAGTTCCTTTTACGGACAAGATACCTGGGAGTGGGGATGGGTCATGACAGACTGCAAGATCAACTCCCCGGTGATCGCTCCCGGCTCTAGGCCGTGGGCACTGGCCGTCCCCGGCTGGATTCATCAAGAACTGTCGGGATCGCTGGGCGACTTGGGGACATTTCTCCCACTATCGGTGGCGCTGGCGGTGACGACGGGCATGAGCTTCGGCCTGATCCTCATTTTTGCCGGTCTGATGAATGTACTTACCGGTCTGCGGTTCCGCCAGCCAATTGCCGTGCAACCGATGCAAGTGATCGCCGCCACCGCCATTGCCGGAGGACTCAGCGCCGGCCAAGTTGCCTCGGCGGGGATATTCATGGGCGTCTTGATGCTGGTGCTGGCGATGACCGGCGGCATCGCGTGGATATCCCGCGTGGTGCCGAGGCCTGTGGTACGCGGCCTCCAAATGGCCGTGGGCTTAAAACTCGCCGCCATGGCGCTGGCATGGCTCGGGAAGTTGCCCGCGATTGGTTGGGACAGTTGGCTCATCGCCGCAGTCTGCGGCGCGTTCCTAGCGGTCTGTTTAACCCAGCGACTCCCCGTTCTGTTGTATGTCTTCGTGTTGGGCTTTGGGCTGCTCTGGTTGAACCATCCTGACGCCTACGACCATTTCGCTCTTCAATTGCCCGCGTTCCATCTGGTTCACCTGAATGCCTCTGACTGGTGGGCCGGTCTAACTGGCGGGGCGATCCCGCAGTTTCCGCTAACGCTGTTAAATTCGGTGATCGCGGTATGCGCGTTGAGCCAGGACTATTTCCCGGGGCGGGGAGTCGCTCCCAAGAGCGTAGCCGGCAGCATCGCTCTGATGAATCTGCTCTGCGTACCGTTCGGTGGCATGCCGATGTGCCATGGAGCGGACGGTTTGGCGGCACAATATCGCTTTGGCGCAAGGACGGGGGGCAGCGTCATATTTCTTGGCGGTTTGAAAGTCGCCGCAGGCTTGTTGTTCGGCGGCGCGTTGGTGGGTGTCCTGCGATGTTACCCGCGGTCGATTCTGGCCGTCATGCTCGCCTTCGCCGGCTATGGCCTCGCCAGCGCGGCGAAGGACTGCCTTCGCGGAAGATCCCTTTTGGTCGTCGCCGCAATGGCGGTAGCCGCCCTGACCCTTAACGTATTGGCGGCTTTTCTGCTTGGGTGTGTGCTTGATCCGTTGCTGCGCTTGGTGCCGGAGGGAGGCGGTTGATGGATAAACTTCCCCTTTACATCCTAGCTGGGGGGCGTAGCCGTCGTTTCGGTACGGACAAGGCGCGGGCTTTAATACACGGACGCCCCCTGATCGTACATGTGGCGGAGATGCTCAAACCGTTCTGCACCGGCGCGACGGTGGTTGCCGATATCCAAGGCAAATACCACGACCTCGGGATCCGCACCGTTGCCGATGTCACGCCGGGTTATGGAGGCCCGCTCGTGGGGCTTCTGACTGCGATCTCCGACGCCGGACCGGCTCCGTGGCTGCTCGTGGCACCGTGCGATTTGGCGGTGGTGAGTCCGGGGTGGGTTGAAGCGCTTCTCGCCGGAAAGCGCAATAAAACACAGGCAGTGGCCTTCCGCGGCGTAAAGTGGCAGCCGTTTCCCGGGCTATATCATCGGAGTACCGCGTCGCTGATTGCGGGACTGCTTCACCGAGGCCAACGCAGTATGCGATCACTGCTCGACTCGGCCTCGACCAGCGCCTTGGGTTTGCCGTCCGATTGGCCGGATCGAATTGGGGTCAATACGCCCGACGAGTTGTTGACCGTCGCCCCGCCCAAGGTCGGGCTACCGACGGCACCGGACTGAACATGCTTATGGCTGCTTCCTTCCGGACCTGACCAGGTTCACAGCCAACCCGTGCATCGGGCCCGACCATGGCCGGGGCGCACACGCGAGCTAAATTTAATCCGTAGTTCCCCACACGAAAAGCAGAAAAACCCTGCAAATACAGGGGTTTCCGTTGTTTTCGCCATTCACCGTACGAGTTACTGTCAAATGTTGTGGATTGGCGGAAATCAGGCGGCAATTTGTTTGACTCCGTTTTCGAATTTGATTCCTGCCAATACGTCCGGGATTAATTCCGAGCCATTGAGTCTCTGAAAGCCCCTCTGGGCACTCTGACACAGCTTGAAGACCATCGCCAGACAGGCTTTCCGACTGGCATTGTTCCGCGTCTTGTCGTGGCGTAAGGGCACAGTTGAAAAGATACTTTCGATCGGATTGGTGGTGCGGATGTGCACCCAATGCTCTGCTGGAAAAGAATAAAAAGCCAATAACGCTTCACGATCTTTACCTAAGCACTCTACTGCTTTGGGGTATTTAGCCTGGTAGGTTTGCACGAACAGATCAAAGGCCTTCTTGGCATCCGCTTCCGTTGCCGCCATCCAAATCTGATGTATCTTGTCCCTGGCCTGACCGTGCAGATTCTTCGGAAAATAGCTCAATACATTGAGCGTTTTGTGCACCCAGCATCGCTGACCTTTTGTGGACGGGTACACCTCTTCCAGAGCCGCCCAGAAGCCCATGGCACCATCTCCAATCGCCAGTTTGGGAGCCTTCAGGTCGCGGCTCTTTAAATCCAAAAGCACCGCCCGCCAGGATGACTTGCTTTCCCGGTAGCCGTCGGCGATGGCCAGAATCTCCTTGTTTCCATCCGCCGTGTCTCCCAGACTCACCAGAATACAGGCGGACTCATCATCGCCCAGGCGTACATTGAAATGCACCCCATCCGCCCAGATGTACACGTACTGTCTATCCGCCAGAGAACGTTGGTTCCAGTGGGCATATTGCGTTTGCCACTGGCTGACCAGCCGGCTGACGGTATTGGGCGATAAATGCTCAATGGCGGGTCCCAGTAGAGCCTTGAGCGAATCCCCCATATCGTTGGTGCTTATGCCATAGAGATACATCCAGGGGATGGCTTCATCAATACTGCTGGTGCGACGCAGATACGCAGGCAGTATCCTGCGATTGAGCTTTTCTCGCTGTTCCGCGGGACGTCGATCTTCGATACGTGGCTGTTTGACCGACACTGGCCCAATACCGGTAAGAATCTGCCGCTCCGGCAGATAGCCGTTGGCCACCACCAGACGGTGGCCACGCTGGTCCCGAAGATCCGAGCGTTCGGCAATCCATTGTCTGGCTTCCGCTTGTACGGCGGCGGCCAGAATCTCCTTGGCGCTTTGAGCGATCACCTCGGTCAAAGCATCACCGGCGAAGGGGATTGCTAACTTCATGTTTTCGGTCATACTATTACTCATGGTGGCGTACTCCTAAAAAAGAAAATTGAAAACACCCTTTAGGTTACGCCGCCTCTTTTACGCCGTCCACAACTTTTGATAGTATCTCGAGGCGGTAGCGATGGGAAGGGGTGGCGTTGAAGCCATGCACAAACTGACAGGCCTGTCACGGCCACGGATTATGCGTGGGATCCGCGAGTTGAGGGATCGGAAAGTCCTGGCGTCTGATGGCCGCGTGAGAAGGCCCGGTGGTGGCCGCCGGGCGTTGGAGCAACATGATGCGGGCCTGACGGCGGCGTTGGAAAAGATCATGGAGGAGAACACGGCGGGCGAC
>Ga0209012_1003021_pt1 | contig 13318 bp, 8 predicted proteins | sample RS3BMetagenome_FD_184735 | JGI IMG/M metagenome (GOLD analysis project Ga0209012, IMG submission 184735) | Ferric oxide microbial mat and aquatic microbial communities from Rainbow Spring, Yellowstone National Park, USA - RS3B (SPAdes) (version 3) ...
GGTCGACGCCGTCCAGTTGGCACCGGTCACGTTGAGGACCACACCGGTGGCCGACGAGTTGATCGGGGTCGCGTTGGACACGTTGATGTACGGGGCCGGGGCACCGATCGTGGTGCTGGTCAGCACCACCGGAGCGGCGTAGGCGAGACCGGCCGGCAGCGGAAGTGCTCCCGTGTAGGCCGCACCGGTGTAGGCCGGTCCACTGGTCCAGCCGACGACCGCAGCGGTCACCGGTGAGCCGAACAGCGTCACGTTGGCGTTCGTGTCGAACTCGAACTGGCTCCAGTTGATGGTCGAACCGACCGCACCCGTGGCCTGGAGGGTGACGTTGACCGTGGGGAGCGTCAGCGTCGCACCGGCCGGGATCTTGGTGGTCCCAGTCGACACCTCGAGGTAGGGCAGGGTCGGGGCCGGCCCGGCGTAACCCGAGTACGTCGCCGTGGCCGAGTTGGACACCAATGTGGCGGGCTGGGCTGCGGTGCAACCTGCCTGGGTCGCCGTGGTGCACTCGGTGACGCTGATCGACGCGCTACCCGAAGCCGGGATCCCATTCGCGCCCGAACCACCGGTCCAGGTCAGGGGCCCGCTGGCCGACGAGCTGACGTAAGAGGTCCCCGCGGGGATCTCGTAGTACTGGGCGTTGCCGCTGATGTAGTTGACCGGCACCCCCGAGTTGGTCGTCGGCACCGCCTGGCTACCGCCAGGGTTAGAGATGACGAAGTTGGAGCCCTGGCTGGCCGACGTCGGCGAGCTGGCGGCACCAACGGTCGCCACCTGCGCGAAGCCGGTCGGCCCGGCGAACGAGTAGTACTCGTTGGTCGGTACCGGGGTGGTGCCGGCGTACGCCGGCGTGGCCAGTGCGGCCACTCCCAGACCGGTGACGCTGAGAAGCGCCGCTGCTCCGATGGCACCCATTCGGGTGGCCTTACTCTTGTACGTTCGCATGAATCCTTCTTTCACTTATGGATAATTCATGGGTGGCGGTCAGCCTCTGGGCTGTTCGCCGGTGTGGCCGATGCAGGGCACCGGCCAAAAGCATTCGTCGGCGAGCCGACGATCGGCTGCGGTTTCCTCATCGGTTCCGGGCGGTGGTTCCGGTGGCGATTCGTCGCCGGTGGAGATCCGTCCGCCCGACCCCCCGAAATCGGTGGCACGCAGACCGGTGATGCACGGTTTCCCCCCTGTCCAGCGGCAACCTCCCCCGTAGGTATCGACTCCGCCCGGGCGACGACGTCATCACAGTCGCAACACCGGGCCCCCGTGGCACACCGTGCAGGGCCGAATTCCCCGACCGGACAGGTGTGCGTACGCGGCAACTTACGGCTGACGATCAGGGGTGTCAACGTGTTACCTCGGGTAAGAATTCGCTAAACCGCGCATGGTGATAAGGCCCTCACGAGAGGTGGGAATTCGAGTTGATTCGAGGGCTCCGTAGGAACCACTCCGACCCGCACCACCGTGGGTGGCGAGGTGCACGACAGTGGCGGGGCGTGCGCCGCCGGTGGCGGAAGTGCGGCACGCGGCGCGCCTTGCGGTGGGTCGAGCGGGAAGCGGCCAGCAGCACGAACGTCGACGAACCGGCGGGTGCATGGCGCCCGTAGGGCTCCTCCATCCGGGCCGAGAGTTCGAAAGTACCGCCGCCGCCGGGTGCGGCCGACATCAGCACGGACCCGTCGAGCCGGCTCCCGGCGCCCCGACCAGTGGAGCGAGACGGTCGGACCGGCCTTGCCCAGGCAATCCACGCACCATCGCCGTACAGGCCCAGCTGGCTCGCCGGACCCACAGTCCTGGCGGCGGAGCGGTCCGCCGCACCGCTCGGAGACGGGACCGAGTCGTACTGCAGACGAGAAGGAGGGTGGGGGCGGCACTGCCGCCCCCACCCTCGCTTCCACCGACGGAGACCCGGGAGTACCGGGCCCTCGCCGTTTCCTACCGACTACCGGCTCAGAGGCCGATCACCACGATGTTCATGGTGGCCGAGTACGTCCCGGCAGCCACGTACGGCGGAATGGCCAGCGAGAGACCTGCCTCGCAGAGCACCCCACCGCCGCCACCAGGGGCAGCACCGGTCGCCGTGGCGCACAGCTCGGCGGGGCTACCGGCACCGTTGTTGAGGACGGCCGGGTGACCGGCGGTGACCTCAGCAGGCATGGTGGCGACGCCACCCGTCCCGGCACCCGTGCCGTTCACACCCGCACTACCGGCTGCGGCACCAGCCACAGCGGGAAGGGCCGAGGGGCCCGTGCAGGACGGGAACCCGGTCGGCGCAGGCGTCTGGTCCGGGCAGCCGATGGTGTTGGCGTTGTTGGCCGGCAGGGTGCCTGCCGTCTCCAGCGCCACCGCGGGCTGCCAGGTGAGGAAGTCCGCGGGGATGACGTTGTCCGCGGTCGGACCCACCGGGGTGCCGTTGGTGAAGTCGCCACCCATCTGACCGGTGACCGACCAGCCACCGAGGGTGCCGCGGTCATCGCTCACCACAACCGTGTTCAGCAGACCCTGAGACTGGTCGAACTGCTGGTTGTTGGTGCCGGCCCCGAGGCCCAGGGTCACCGGGGACAGGGTCACTGCCTCGTTGGTGCCGTTGGGAGCCGTCGTGACCTCACTGATGGTGAGGGCGGTGCCGGTCACCGTGGCCGAGATGGTCTGGTTGATGGAGCAGGTGGCTCCACTGGCCTTACCGATCGAGCACAGTGAGTTGAACGCCTGGTAGGGGCTGACGGTCACCGGGGAGGTGGCCGACTCCGTACCCGCCGTGGCCGTGATGGTCACGGTGATGGGGCTCTGGCTGGTGGCCAGCTGCTCGTTGGCACCGAAGGTGATGGTGCCGGTGAGCGCACCCGACGCGTTCGTCGTGAACGTGCCGGTGTCCGCGCAGGTGGCTCCGGACGGGCAGCCGCTGAAGGCCAGGGTGCCCGAGGTCGACGCCGTCCAGTTGGCACCGGTCACGTTGAGGACCACACCGGTGGCCGACGAGTTGATCGGGGTCGCGTTGGACACGTTGATGTACGGGGCCGGGGCACCGATCGTGGTGCTGGTCAGCACCGGCGGTGGGTAGTACGGGATGAACTGCTCGTTCAGCCCTCCGTTCGGATTCGGTGCCGTCACCGGCAACGTGCCGGTGTACAGCGCCGACGGGTAGCCGACGACCGCAGCGGTCACCGGCTTGCCGAACAGCGTCACGTTGGCGTTCGTGTCGAACTCGAACTGGCTCCAGTTGAGCACCGTGCCGACTGCACCGCTGGCCTGGAGGGTGACGTTGACCGTGGGGAGCGTCAGCGTCGCACCGGCCGGGATCTGCGTGGTCCCGGTCGACACCTCGAGGTAGGGGTAGTACGGGGGGGGCCCACCGAAGCCGGAGTAGACACCAGCGACGACCTGCTGGACGGCGAAGTTCGCGGCGGTGCAGCCTGCCTGGGTCGCCGTGGTGCACTCGGTGATGGTGAGCGGCGCGCTTCCCGAGGCCGGGATGCCACCCGCGCCCGAACCACCGGTCCAGGTCAGGGGCCCACTGGCCGAGGCGCTGACATACGTGGCCCCCGTGGGGATCTCGTAGTACTGGACGTTGCCGCTGATGTAGTTGACCGGCACACCCGAGTTGGTCGCCGGCACCAACTGGCTTCCGCCAGGGTTGGCGATGACGAAGTTGGAGCCCTGGCTGGCCGACGTCGGCGAGCTGGCGGCACCGACGGTGGCCACCTGCGCGAAGCCGGTCGGCCCGGGAAAGGCGAAGTACTCGTTGGTGGGTACCGGGGTGGTGCCGGCGTACGCCGGCGTGGCCAGTGCGGCCACTCCCAGACCGGTGACGCTGAGAAGCGCCGCTGCTCCGATGGCACCCAGTCGGGTGGTCTTACTCTTGATCGTTCGCATAAATCCTTCTTCCGCCTATGGATAATTCATCGGTGGCGGAGCGCCCTAGGGCCGTCCGCCGGAGTGGTCGGTGCGTGGCACCGCCCACCAGTTCGTCAGTGTTGGAGATCCGTCCGCCCGACCCCCCGAATTCGGTGGCACGCAGACCGGTGATGCACGGTCTCCCCCCTGTCCAGCGGCAACCTCCCCCGTAGCTGTCCTGTCACCCGGTCGGCGACGTGATCGCAGTCGCACCATCGGGCCCCCGTGGCACACCGTGCAGGTCGCAATTCCCCGACCGGACCGGTGTGCGTACGCGGCAACTTACGGCTGACGATCAGGGGTGTCAACGTGTTACCTCGGGTAGGAATTGGCTAAACCGCGCATGGTGAACATGCCGTCACAAGAGGTGGGATTCGGGGGCCGACTCGGGCCGACGCGGGCCGTCGCCGGGCCGGAAGGGATCGGCCCGGGCCGCGCTCCGCGTGGTCGTGGACGAATGGTCAGCAGTGCCCGACGACCGCGTCTGCACCCGCCCCGGCTGTCCGGATCCGTCGGACCGGGTGCCGGCTGACGGTCGGTCTCAGGACGCCGAGAGCGCGAAGGTCAGCGTGTGGCCAGCCAGCGCGTCCGCCGGCAACTCGACGGTGGCTTGGACGCTGAACGATCCACCGCCCCCGCCGGGAGCTGCCCGCATGAGTGGAGCGCCTCCGCGGCCGACGAGGCGAGGTTCCTCGCCCGACACCTCGGCCGGCCGGCCGGTGACCGGCACCGGGACCCCGGGCGTCACCCACAGCGATCGAGGTGCCGGTCCCACCGGCCGCGCCACGAGGTTCCAGCCGGCCAGCGTGCCCCTCGGGTCGGTCAGCACGACCGGACCGAGTGTGCCGACGAGCCGGCTACCGGACCGCTGCAGGTACACGACGATCCGGTCCGGGGTGATCCGGATCGGTCCGCCCGGCTCCACGGCCACGGTGATCGTCTGTTGGATCGCGCCCCCGACGGTGGTCCCGTGAGCCTGCGTCGCACCCACGGACACCGAGATCTGCTGGTCGACGCCCCCGCTCTGCGACGCAGTCTGTCCAGGGGGGATGGACGACAGGCGGGCTGTGGGCAGCGCGACCGAACCGGATGCTCCCCGCCCGGCTCCCGCAGACACGGAGGCTCCGTCCGGGGCGGACGCGGCCGAGGGGACGGTCATCGACGTCTGTGCCGCCGGATCGCCTCCGGCGCCGGTGGCCGAGCGCGCCTGGGCCATGCCACCCGCCACGAGCAACCCGAGGGTCACGGTCAGTGCGACCACCGCGGTGTCGAGGCCGAACCGGACGGTCCAGCGTGCCCTGCCTACCGTGCCCTTCCTCTGCCCCCGCATACCAGGGGTCATCGACCGGAAGAAGCAGCACCCTGAGCAATTGTTGCCTCATGACGGTTGCAGCTTCCGGCTCTGCGAAAGGGTCAGGACGTGATGATCACCATGGTGGCCCCGTAGGAGCCGGCGGCGACATAGGGGGGCACGGCGAGCGACAGCGACGCCCCACAGGCGTAGCTCCCCCCACCCGACCCCGGCGCCGCCTGGCACAGGACGGTCGGCGTCGCCGTGGACAGCGTGGCGGCGGGACCGGCGGCCACCCCGCCCAGGCTCATGCCCTCGGCGCCGCTGACGGTACTCGGGAACCAGGAGAGGAAGTCGGCCGGGATCACGTTGTCACTCGGGGGACCGACGGGCTGGCCGTTGGCGAAGTCGGTCTCGAGCTGCGCGCTGACCGTCCACCCGGGTTCGGTCCCCCGTCCGTCCACCACCGACACCGTGTTGAGCGAGCCGACCGACTGGGCGAACTGGTCGGCGCTGAAGCTCACCGGCACGGCCGACGGGGTCGACGGGGGGAGACCGAGGGTGATCGGCGACAGGACCACGCCGGAGGCGGATGGGTTGGCTGCGCCCTGGACGTCCTGGATCGTGAGGGCACCACCCTGGACGACCTGGGAGAGCGCAATGGAGACGCTGCCGGCGAACACGGTGGAACCGTCATACGTGGCGGTGATGGCGAACGTGCCCGACAACGGCATGTTGGCCACACAGATCGCGTAGCCGGCCGTGAGCGGCTCGGCGGTGCACCCGGCGACGGGCGTGCCGTTGTCGAAGAAGCTCAGCGTCCCGGTCGGCGTCCCGGTGGCCGGGGCCACGGGGGCGACCAGGGCACCGTAGGTGTTCGTCTGGCCGGCCGGCGACGGGTTGGTCTGCGACACGACGGTGGTGGTGGTCGGCGCTGTCGCCACCGTCAGCGCGTACGGCGCCGCGGTGCTCGTCGTGAAGTTGGCGTCGCCGCTGTAGACGGCGTCCAACGTGTGGGTGCCGGTGGAGGTCGGCGTGTACGAGCACGTCGCCGTGCCACCGGTGACAGCCACGGCCGCACACCCGGTCAGCGCCGTCCCACCCTCGCTGAAGGTGACCGTGCCCGTCGCGGTGCCGGCGCCGGGTGCGGTGACGGCGACCGTCGCGGTGACCGTGGTCGGCGTGTTGACGGCGACCGACGGGACGGCCGTCGACAGCACCGTCGTGGTGGTGGCCTGGCCGACCGCCACGCTCAGGACCGCCAGACTCGACGACAGCACGTCGTCTCCCCCGTAGGTGGCGACGATGGTGTGGAGCAGGGCACCGCCCGCCGCAGTGGTGCACGTCGCGGTAGCGCCCGACAGGGCGACCGCCCCGCACCCGGTGATCACCACCCCGTTGTCGCTGAAGGCCACCGTGCCCAGGACGGCCAGGGTCGGCGGGCCGGAGACCGTGGCCGTGTAGGTGACCACCTGCCCGACCACCGGGCTCGCCACCGACGAGGTCACCATCGTCGTGCTGGCCACGGGAGTCCCCTCGACGAGCGTCTGGCTGAGCGGGGGCGTGCCGGGGCTGGACGATCCCACCGTCCACAGGTCCGTCGGGGAGATCGCCACCGCCCCGCCGAGCGAGTTCGATACCGAGGTGCCCGCGTTGGGGCTCGCCACGATCGACCACGCCGTGCCGTCGTAGTGCTCGACGAGGGTCTGGAGCACCGGCGACGCGGCCGTCCCTGCGACCGCGTCGCCGACCGCCCACACGTCGGTGGTCGAGTCGGCCGAGATCGACGTGAGGATGTTGCCCGCGCCCGGACCGGTGTCCGGGCTGGCGACGATCGACCACGCCGTGCCGTTGAAGTGCTCGAGCAGCGTCTGGTTGACCGGGGCCGTAGCCGTGCCCCCGGCGTACGACCCGGCGGCCCACACGTCGGTCGCCGACGTGGCGGACAACGAGTTCAGCTGATTGTTCACCGTTGCCGACGTGTTCGGGCTCGCCACCACCGTCCAGGCGGTGCCGTTGTACTGCTCGACGAGCGTCTGGTCGGGACCGGAGCTCGCCTGGTAGCCCGCGGCATACAGGTTGCCGCTTCCGTCCGTCGTGACCGACGAGAACAGGTCGGCCGTCGTCCCGGGGTCGACCGTCGACACCCAGGTCCACGTGGTCCCGTCGAAGTGCTCGGCCAGGGTCTGGGGTGACGACCCGTTGTTGTACCGGCCGACGGCCCAGACGTTCGTGGGTGACAGCGCGTCCACCCCGAGGAACTGGTTCATGCCCGAACGGGGCGAAAACACGTCGAACGGCTGCGAGGTGGACGGCAGGAGCGACCACGCCGTCCCGTTGTAGTGCTCCACCAGCAGCTGGTCGACCGGGTAGCCGTACGCGTTGACGTCGACGTAGTAGCCGACCGCCCACACGTCCGTCGGTGAGTCGGCCGAGACGGCCAGCAGCTCGTTCTGGACGGTCGCGCCGTTGACGTTCGACTGGTCCGGGCTCGGGACCACGGTCCAGCTGGTCCCGTCGAAGTGCTCGATGAGCGTCTGGTCCAAGGGCGTTGCTGCCGTGCCGCTGTTGTAGGAGCCGACGGCCCACACCGAGGTGGGCGACGCGGCGGCCACCGCCACCAGTTGATTGCCGGTCGGCGCCGGTGGGGTGCCGGGCGTCACGTCGGGACTGGCGACGATGGCGACCGTCGGGGTGGCGGCCGATGCCGGTGAGGCAGACGTCACGGCGGGGACGACGATGGCGAGCAGTGCGAGCACGAGGACGATCGGCACCCACAGCGCGCGTCGGACGCGAGGCGGAGCGGTCGTCGGGCGCTGCCCGCCGGCGGAATCGGACCGTCCGGACACGCCCGTCACCACGCTCCCCCCACGGGCATCGGGACGCGGCCGATACCGGGTACGTCGCACCCGATGATCGTCGTGTGGCCAGGGAGCGGGCGCTCAGCGGTCGGCAGTCCGTCGACGACGAGCGCGGTCAGGTACGAGCACACGACCTCGCGCGAGAGCGCACCACTCTCGAGCCACCACGAGCCGACGGTGTGGACCATGCCCGAGATGCCGAAGCCCCAGACCTCGCTCGGACCCGTGTCGCGCCCGGCGAGGCCCAGGGCCTCGCAGAGGACGGCGGCGACGCGCGTCCCGGTGGCGCGCACGTAACGGTTCACGATCATCTGATCGTCGACGGCCTCGATGGCTGCGGCACTGATCAGGAACCGGTAGACGGGCGCGTTCCCTTCGATGAACCCGAGGTAGGTGTCGACGACCGACTCGACGATGGCCCGGACCGATCCCCGTTCCCAGGACACGCGGGCCAGCGCGGCGTCGATGTCGGCGAGCGTGTGCGCGGCCACAGCGTCGACGAGGTCGGCACGGTCGCAGAAGTAGCGGTACAGGATCGGCTTCGACACACCGGCCTCGGCCGCCATCTGCGCCATCGAAGCGTTCGGCCCCTCGCGGATGATCACCCGCACCGCGGCTTCGACGAGCTCGGCGCGTCGGACGTCGCGGGACTGCAGGCGACCGTGGGCGACGTCGTCGTCGGTCGGTGGCGTCGATCCCCTCGTGGACTGACTACCGTCGTTGCTCACCCTCATCAACACTCCCCCTCAGAAGTCGTGCGTGCGCACCTCGATGCGCAGACGCCCACTCCGCAACCCGATCCGGGTCTTCCTCACCGGCCCTGCGTCCGGTCCCCCACGCACACCCCTTGTGCGTCCACACTCGGTGGCGGCGCTCATGGTAACCGGCGAGGAGTGCCGTGACCATAGGGATCTTCGACGTTCTCCCTCGCGCGTCGGAGCGCCACGGGTCCCCGCGGCCAGCGGGACGCTGGGGCCAGCGGTGATCGCCACCGCGCAGAACTCAGAACTCGATTCGAGGACCACTACTCCCCGTGTCCGCGAGTTCACGGAGGAGGACCGTCGTCCGCGGTGTCCAGTGGCCTGGACTCTGTGTCCACCAGGGCGGACGGATCGCGCGGACGCATTGTCCAGTAGCCCTGGACACTCGCGCTGTCATGTCCAGTTCACCTGCACGTCACCGTTCGGGCCCAGGACGCCTCCCGACGGTCACCGTTCGTTCCCGTCCTCGGGCGCAGGCGGCTCGACGCCCCCACCCCTCGGCGGGTCGGCGCCTCGGCGGTCGGCGGCTGGAGCACTCCCGGCAACCGGCGTCGGTGTCAGGTCCGCCGCCTCTGTCCGGCACTGCCGACCGTCGATCGTGCCGGGGTCGGAGTGCGGATCCGTCTCCAGCCGAGCCCCGCCACGGACAAGCGCCACACCGCCGCCGACCCTGTCGCGCTCGCTCGTCGCGGTCGCACGTCGCGGTCGCGCGGCGCGGTCGCGCGTGTCCGCTCCGTCACATCGATTGACGCCGCCCCCTCCGCGTGCTGGAGTCTCCACCGAGGAGTGGGCGACATGAACAGATGGAAACGAATTGCGCCGGTGCTCATCGTGGTCGGCGGACTCGCCACGATCGGCATGACCCAGGCGGGGGCGGCATCCGGATTCCGTTCGGGCCAGCAGATCGACATCACCCTGGCCGACAGCGCGTCCGGTACGTGGACACAGGCCGTCACGGTCGGTGCACCCTTCTCCAGCGGTCAGACCATCGACGTGCTGGTGCCGGCCAATCGCGTCCTACCCGCGCGGGCCGGACTGACCATCGCCGAGTGCGCGGCGCCCGACGGTGTGCCGCCGTCGACACCGGGGGGGTGCGACGCGGTGGACGCGGTGCGCGCGCCCACCCACACGGATCCCGACGGGTCGTTCACCGATGCCACCTACGTGGTGCACGCACTTACGGACAGGACGACCGCCGGTCCGTCGGGTCCGCGCACGGGCCCGGTCACGTGTGGATCGACGCGCACCACCGAGTGCGTGCTCTACGTCGGCACGGACGTCCGCGACTTCACCCAGCCCCACTTCTGGTCCCAGGGCTTCGTCGTCGACACCTTCGCCGGCGACCGCGGACTCAACCCGGGGGACGGCACGCCCCCGCGGCCGCCCAATCGTCTCGACGGGCTGGTGGCGTCGTCGCTCGCGGCGGCGTCGCAGCAGTCGGCCCTGCAGAGCACGTGTTCGATCGGCCAGCAGCCGGACAGCACGTGCGCGATCAACCAGACGATCTCCGTCGCGGTGTCCAGGACCTGTCCCGACGGCAGCTCCGGAGGTGCGAGTTGCGGTGGCGGGAACGAAGGTGGCGGCGGTAACGGCGGCGGCGGCGGTGGCGGGAACGAAGGTGGCGGCGGTAACGGCGGCGGCGGCGGAAACTCTGGCGGCGGGAATGAAGGTGGCGGTGGCCAGAACAACGGTCTGGCCAACGGATCGTCCTCACTGCCCTTCACCGCGGGTACGGCCGGTTCGTCCTCCGGCGGAGGTCCGAGTGGTGTGCTCGCGTTCACCGGCAGCGACCCCGGATCGCTCGTGCTGCTCGGCTCGGCGGCCCTCGTCGTCGGCTGGTTGCTGCAGCGCCGTCGATCCATCAGACGCCGCCGCATCGTCGACTGACCACCATCGGGTCGTCGATCCCCGCGATCCGCGGCCGCCGGCTGGGCAGCGTCGCGAGGACCCGCGGGGCGCGGCGGGCACGAGCCTGCCCGACCGGACCGGGTTCCCCCGATCACCTCGAGGTCGTCAACCCAGGGTGGACGGGGGCACGGACGTCGCCCCGGGGACCGTCGCAGACGGGCTCGCCGGGGTGTGGGGCACCACGACCCGAACCGCGGTGAGCGTCGATCCGCTCACGGTGCCCCGGACGACGACGGTCTCCCCCACCGTGAACTGGGTCGCGCTGGACGGCGAGGCCGTGGTCCCGAATTGGGTCGTCGGGGTCAGGGTCACCGTGACGGTCCGACCCTTGGGGGTGACCACGTCCCAGGTCGAACCGGTCTCGGACGTGATCTGCCCACGGACGAACCGGAGCTTGTCGGCCGGGGCCACGGTGGGAGCACCGGCGGCCGGTGCCGGGGTGGATGCAGCCGGGGTGGACACCACGGGGGCGGAGGACGCCACGGGCGCTGCCGAGCCGCTTCCCTGGAGGGCGAGTCCGATGCCGGTGCCGGCCAGGAAGGCGACCACCGCGGCCCCGATCTCCACGGGCAGCCGGTGGGACCTGGCGAACTCCGTCAGTCGGGACCGCGCCGTCCGCCTGGGCGGCGTGCCGGGTGTCCGGGGGTCAGCCGGAGGCAGGTCGACAGAGGGGTAGCCGGGATGGGGACCGGACGGCCCGACGTCGGGTCCGACGTCGGGTCCGACACCCTGTCCGCTGACGGGTCCATCGATCATCGTGGTGCTCCTCGGTGCTTGTCGGGACCGGGGAACCGGCCGTGGGTCGATGGGGAACAGGTTTGATCCGCGAGGGGTGGAGTGGGTCGGGCGACGACGACGCGCACCGCTCGGTGCCCCTCCGGCCGCCCGCTCACAGGAACCCGAGGGCCGGAAACGACCCCTGCAGGAACCGTGACGGGTCGACGCCGACCACCTGGCCCAGCACGGTGGCGTAGACGGAGCGGAAGTCGGTCGTGTAGACCGCATTGCCTTCCGACAGCTTGGCGAGGTCGGGTGGCTGCCCGTACCAGCCACCCTTGACCGGTGGCCCGGCGACGAACACGGGGTTGGCCCATCCGTGGTCGGAACCGCCGCTGGCGTTGCCGGCCACCCGTCGGCCGAATTCGGTGTACACGACCACGACGGTGCCCTGGCCCTTCGGATCGTGGGCCATGGCGTCGATGAAGGCCGACACGGCGGTGTCGACTTCGCCCAGCAGTGCCTTCTGGGTCGGGGCCTGGTCGGTGTGCGTGTCGAACCCGCCGAGCTCGCAGCTGTAGACCTGGCTCGAGGAGCCGGCCAGGATCAGGTTGGCCACCAGGCTGAGCTGCGTGGCGAGGAGTCCGGCGCCGGCCCGTCCCCCACCACCCTGGGCGATGGCCAGACCCTGGGGGGTGTCCGCCGACGTGCCGCCGGCCGACCCCAGGTGGAGCGGGTCCGTGGTCGCCGTACGGTCCAGGATCGGGCCCAGCTCGGTGTGGACCTGCAGCAGCTCCGACTCCGACTGCGCCGCCTGGCCGAGGAGGACGGCGTCGTTGTGGTCGCTTCCGGCCAGGGCCGTGTAGAGGGCCTGCTCGCCCGGGCTCCCGGGCAGGACCAGCTTGCCCGCCGGGACGGTCACGCCCTGGACCGTGTCCCCGGTGAGCACCACCGGGAGGGTCGGGCCGATGCCGACCGCCCGCAGCGGGCTCCCCGGGGTGGCGTCCAGCCAGCGTCCGATCCAGCCGGTGGACTCCGATCCGGACGGCACGGCGCTCTGCCAGATGTCCATCGACGCGAAGTGGCTGAAGTTGGGATCGGCGAACCCGACGCCCTCCACCACCGCCAGCTGCCGCGCGTCCCACAGCTTCTTGAAGCCGGGCATCGAGGGATGGAGGCCGAACCCCTCCCCCAGCGGGAGCACCGTGGACGGGTCGAGGGCCAGCGGGCCGCGCAGCGAGGCGTAGGCGGGGTCCTGGTAGGGGACGACGGTGTTCATGCCGTCGTTGCCGCCGTAGAGGGTGACGAGTACGAGGCGTCCGTCGGACACCGCCCCGCCCGACGACGGGGATGCTCCGAACAGGCCGTCCCAGGCCCGGGGCCCGAGGGCCGCGCCGAGCAGGCCGGCGGTGCCCATGCCCCCGGCCAGGGCCAGGAACCGGCGACGGCTCATGGCCGGGACACCGCCCCCCACGGCCGGGTCGGGGTCGACGCCGTCGTGGGAGGCCGCATGCGGGTGCATCGGATCGGTTCGGTGGTCAGGCATGGGACTCCTCGGTCGGTGGGGCGCGCGGCTAGTTGGTGACGTACTCGGGCGCATTGAGGGCAAGGGTCATCAGGGTCGCCGGGTCGCCGGACGCCCGGGCGAGTGACGCGGCGGTGGCGGTCGACCAGGAGGGGATCGACAGCATCGCGGCGGCGGCGTCCACCCTCGAGCCGGGCGCGGCGTCCGCCACCGGCGAGAGGTCGGCCGCCCGGCACAGCTCCCCGGCGAACCGCCACCGGGCCAGGGCGGCCGAGGTGGACAGCCAGTACTGGTTCTGGGCCCACCCGCCGACGCTCGGCGGGTCGAAGAGGACCTGGCCCATGTCGGCCATGGTCGTGCCGAGCCG
>Ga0209012_1003026_pt1 | contig 13280 bp, 16 predicted proteins | sample RS3BMetagenome_FD_184735 | JGI IMG/M metagenome (GOLD analysis project Ga0209012, IMG submission 184735) | Ferric oxide microbial mat and aquatic microbial communities from Rainbow Spring, Yellowstone National Park, USA - RS3B (SPAdes) (version 3) ...
GCCTTTCAGACAATATCCTATATGCCCAGTACCATGTTGAAGAGCTCTCTATTACTACATCCGATCCAGGTGGTATCGAGTCTGAAAAGTCCCTTAGGCTATCTGGTTCAGACTTTATTTTTACTTCCTTTAGCACAGTGCCATTTTCATCCATTACAACTGCATTTATCGTTGCCTTATGAAGATCCAATCCGACGTACATGTGTGTTATGTCAACTGATTTCCTAATATCCTTAATCCTGCTCACATATGATTAGTTCAAACTAAGGGTCTCATATTAGCTTATTTAATTTCTTATTCAGGAGGTCCCAGTCCGCTTATTATTATTATTATTTCCATTTTAACAGTATGCTTGAAAAAGTATGAAGTCATGCTTTGAACTTCAACCCTAGTTAGTATCCATAAGTTGTAGAGAATTATGGAGAGCATCAAGTAAATAACTCTTAAAGTTCCTGCTTGTCGTCTTTGTTTTAAATCCATCTTCAACCCTGTAAGACGTTTCTATCCCCCAATTGTACTCTTCGGGTATTACGCCGACAACCCTTTCAGGATCATCAAACTTTATGTTTGTTATAAAAGCTATGAACTTATCATCCGGCTTATCTTCTTCTTCCCTTGACCCCTTGCTATTATCAAATAAACCTTTGATCCCATTTCATATACAGATGGTATGTTACCTTTTGCGAATTCATTCAGCATCCTCTTTATCCTTTCGTTCCTAACTGCTGGCATTATGAAGTTTATGTCCATGCTTTCAAGCAATTTTATTATCATTTCTGTTTTGAAAAGACCATCATCAAGACTGATGGCCTTGGTGAGTTTTCAAGCAATTTCTTTACGATATCTTCTTTAGTATCAAGCATAAGCAAGGAGTACAAAGTTAGCCTTTCCTTCTCCTCTTTTCCAACAACGCTTATAGTAGCAAAAGTATGAAATCTATCCGTTCCGCTCTTATATTTGCTCACGTACATGTCTAACTTCCCATAATATGGCTCTTCAGTGAAGTCTATTGCCATCTTCATCCCATCTATGGCGTGACCGCTCAATACGACCCTGTTGGCTTCGTTTAAAGCATCAACTACATGGCTTAAATTCAAGCTTTCAAGTCTTCGTAGCAGTGTATCTGGTGAAGGGAAGCCTTTCATGTATTTCAAAGATTCTGCAGATGCATTATTTATCGAGATGTAGATCAAAGGCTTTATCATATCCTTGTGCTTTGAATTTTTTGCAACATTTATCCCAAGGTTATCTTTCAGAGCTTTAGAGCAGAGTTTATATAATTTCCTTACCAATTTCCTATTGGGCCTCATTTGTTCATACACTAAACCATTAAAACCGATGAGGCCCCTAATAAATTTCCTTAGAAGAGTGAAGCATTATACTTGCGGGAGTACTGTTTAATTTTTACAGGTTTCTGAGCAACCCCACCTTCAGAGAGGATTCAGTTCATTTTATCTGTGCTGTTCTGGCACAAAAATTTAACAGACTCCTTTATTATATCTATGGATTTAAGGTAATCGTCTATAGTAACCCTTTCAAACTCCGTATGCGATAACTTTGAATCCCCTGCACCGTATGCGATAATTGGAACGTCATAGTATGACCTAAGGACATTACCATCACATGTCCCCATCTTTTTTACATAATTGGGTTTTCTGTTCAGTATTTTAAATATTCCATGATAAAATGCGCGCGGAAGGATGTTGCCTGGCGATGTGCCAAAGGGCTCCAGGCGATCTTCTACACTGTGCGCAGTTGATATCAGCCTGCTTTCCAGTTCTTGGCTAGTATAACCCGGTGGAAAGCGCATATCAATGTACAGGGTTGCGTTGGAAGGTGTCTTGTTTAAACTGTTTCCACAGCTACATTTTACGGCCTGAGCGGTGATGCTTTCGAAGTTTGATTTAGCGCCCTCATTTAAAGACCTTATTTCCCCCTTGATTCTTTCCACATCTTCCCACATGAGATCAAAGGCTGTCTTTCCCAGCCATGGAGATGAAGAATGGTAAGATTGCGCTCTGTAGTCAAGTTTTACCAGCAACCTTCCCTTGTATGATATGGCCACAGAATTGAGGCCGGTTGGTTCTCCAAAAACTGCAAAATCCGGCCTAGCACCCCCCTTTAACAGGGCATTCATGCCATCACTTGCCCTCTCTTCATCGGTGACCGCAGCAAAAACTAAACCACAGCCTGTATTTTCAAGTTCAAGCGCTGCATGCAAAAGCGCTGAAAGCGATGTTTTTGCATCAACCGCCCCGCGTCCAGCGATGCTTTTACCATCATATACTATGGGCAATTCACCTGGAACCGTATCCATGTGCCCTATAAGGTAAATTTCTGGTTTTCCGTTTGACATCCTCATGATGACGTTATTTGCGCCATCCCGCCTTACTTCCTGATAGCCACCAATCGATCTTATATAATCGTAAATATAATCTGAAGCTTCCTTTTCGCCAGTGCTTGGAGAGTACCTTTTTATTAATTCAACCAAGAACCGCACTGCATCTTTATCCACTATTTTTCCCTCGATTTATTAATTAAATACTCTACTATTTTACCCTGTATATCAACACCGGTTACAGAAACTGAATTCTTGAACTCAACTGTCCCATTAATTTCATGTACTACCATTCCACTGTCAGTTTCCATTATGTCAACGCCATAAATGCCTTCCCCAATGGCTGACGCTGCTCTCATAGCAAGATCTTCAAGCTCTCCACTAACAGGGCAGTTTTCTGCCCTTCCACCAAGGGCTGTATTTGTTCTCCAGTCATTTGCTGGCTGGTAACGGTATATTGCGGCAATGACCTGATCACCAACCACAAATGCCCTTATATCGCGGGGAGGCCTTTTTACGTATTCTTGCATGTAGTATATTTGATACAGTGGATCCATGTAAAGCCTGTCCTCCAAAACAGCTTTTGCTGAACTTTCTGTTTCCAGCAGACCAACCATTCTACCCCAAGAACCCATAACTGGCTTTATTACAGCCCTGTTTCCAAGTAGTTTAAATGAATCTATTGCCCTTTGAACATCGAATGTTATATATGTCTGTGGAACAGGAACACCCTTTTCCCTGAGCTTTAACAGCGTAAAAACCTTGTTGCCAGTTATTTCTAGAATCTCACGCCTGTTTATGACCGGTGTTCCATAACTTGCAATTATGGCCGCTGCATGAATTCCTCTGTAATAGCTCGTGACCCTCTGTAATGCCATATCACCATACCTTTTCCCATCGCTGAGGTTGAATATCTCCCCCCTAACATCAACAAGTTCAGTATCTATCCCTCTCTTTCTGCTTGCCTCAAGCAAGGCCTTTTCCTCCCATCTCAATATATCATAAAGTATAGTAACCTTCAAAATTTAACTGACCTCCATTATTCTTTTTACAAGCTCTTCATTTAGTTCCAGTTCAAACAGATCTCCGGCCTGAAGCCTTTTCACGCCAGCCGTAAGTGATTTGGCCATGGATTCATCTGCCTGAAGACCCAACATCTTCATCAGGAAAAGTGATCCATTTTTACCCAACAGATCCCCAAACACCACCCTCCTCTTGCTTCCGGTGAGTTCGGGTGGCACAAGCTCATAGGCATGAGGGCTCTTTAAAATTGCTGCTATGTGAGTGCCTGCCTTGTGCTTGTACGCGTTTGTGCCTGTAATGGGGGCAGAAGAAGGAATTTTATACGATGTGTACTCCTCAAGCATGTGATAAAGGTCACCTATCATTTCATATCTAACATCAAGCTTTAAACCATAAAGAAAGTAGAGCACTATAACTAGCTGTGCAAGGTCAGTTATACCTGTCCTTTCACCTACTCCCCCTATGGTTGTGTGTATCTGGTCAGCCCCTGCTTCATATCCTGCCAGGGCATTTGGTAGCGCCAATCCCAGATCGTTGTGACAGTGTACATCAATTGGTAAAGGAGCTGCCTCCCTTATGTTTGAAACAAGCCTGTACATGCCCGCCGGCCTCATGGCTCCCACAGTATCTGGCACGCTTATCCTGTCTGCACCAGCCTCATAAATTGCCCTTGCAAACGTTCTCACAAAGCTAGGATCTGCACGGCTAGCGTCCTCAAGCGTGACCCTTACACCCAGCCCATGAGCCTTTGCATAATCCACAACATCTATTGTGCGTTGTAGAGCTTGTTCTCTTGAAACTTTCAACTTGTATTTCAAATGAATGTCTGAAACTGAATGATACATTGCATAAAAGGTAGCCCCGCAACTTAATGCCGTATCAACATCCTCCTTTAACGCTCTGCCATGTGATACGATCTGAGCGCTGAGGCCAGCTTTGATGAGTTTCTTACATGACTCAAAGTGAGATTCAGAAACTATTGGGCTGATTTCAATGGAATCCACCCCAAAGTAATCAAGCATCCATCCTATCTGAAGGCGTTGTTTTGTAGTGAATGACACACCTGGTGACTGTTCGCCCTCCCTAAGAGTGGAATCCAGAATTTTCACTTTTCTCTGGTAGTTCCCCCCATTATAAACTGATGAGTAACCCATCCTATCTGGGTCATTGTTCAATCCATTTATTTCCATGCCAGCAACAAATGTAAGTGTATTTAAAAACGTTTTTCGAATTAATTGTTAAATTTCTCTAAGTATAATTACGGTATTAGTATTTACTACCCCATCTGCTTTCCTTATTTCGTCAATAACCTTGTTAACTTCTGCTATATTAGGACCGGAGATTAGCACTGCTATATCGTACTGCCCGGTTATTTCGTAAACCTTCTCCACACCGTTGATTTTTGTTATTCTGTTTGCCACATCATATGTCGGAGCGTTGGGTGCGGCCGATAAAAGGGTAAGTGCCATTGCACGCTCCCTTTCCTTTATTTCTAAAGTGAACCTCTTTATTATTCCATCATCCACCATCTTCCTGACCCTCCTTCTCACTGCTGCCTCTGAAAGGTTCAGCTTCTTCCCGAGGTCTATATATGATGCTCTACCATCTTCCTTTAGCAGTTCCAGTAATTTTAAATCTACATCATCCATGTTAATAATTTAGAATATATGGTCTTAAAAAAGTTTCTAAATTGCCATTTTTTTCTCGATTTCCTCAAGTGATTTGCTGAAAATCCTCAACGAATCATCCATATCTGCCTTATTTATGATATATGGTGGAAGCAGCCTTATAACAGTCAAGCCAGAATAAAGCGGGATAAGGCCATTGCTTATGGTCTGAAGCAAAACATCCTTAAACCTTATTTTTAAGTCGATAGCTATCATTAATCCTTTCCCGCGCACTTCCCTTACAAGCGGGCTCCCTAATTTTTGTATCCCATCCATTAGCTCTTTCCCCTTGCCTTCAACCTCTCCAAGCAGATCGCCCACTGCCCTTATTGTTGCTGCGCCTGCAGCAGATGCCAGAGGGTTGCCACCCATTGTGCTGCTGTGCTCACCTACCTTGAGTATTTGAGCAACGTTTTCAGTAACAACTGTTACACCCATCGGAACTCCTCCTCCTATGCCCTTGCCCGCTGTCATTATATCTGGTTCTATTTTCCAGTTCTGGTGGGCCCACCACTTGCCTGTCCTGCCCATCCCCGATTGAACTTCATCAACAATCAACAGGCTATCCGCCATATGCGTCTTTTCCTGCAATGTAGGCAAAAAATCATCTGGAGGTACGATTATGCCAGATTCACCCTGAATTGGTTCAACTATCACTGCCGCTGCCTCCCTGAAATCAACATCGTCGAGCGCTTTAACATCCCCATATTTCAAGAATTTTACAGGCCCTAGAAGCGGTTCAAACCCTTCCCTGTACTTTGGAGAATATGTCACTGAAAGGGCACCGGCTGTTTTTCCATGGTAAGCACCAGTGAAAGCAATGAACCCCTTCCTCCCAGTATACTTTCTTGCAAGTTTCAATGCAAGTTCGTTGGCTTCCGCACCACTGTTAGACATAAAGGCTCTTGATAGATGGCGCGGAGTTATTTTAAAAAGCTCGTCAAGGAATTTCTCCCTTGATTCATTGAAAATTGAGCCGTGACATATAAAAATGCTGTCAAGCTGATCCTTAATGGCCTTAACTACATCTGGGTGACCGTGTCCCAGTATGCCGACACCAAATCCTGCCATAAAATCAATGTACTCCTTTCCGCTATCGTCCCACACTCTTGCCGCCCTTCCCTTTGTCAACTTTATCCCATATCGCTGATAAGTGCTCAAAAGTCTTTTTTCCTCTATTTCGCTCATTGATTTATCACCTGTGTTCTCAGCCCATATATAGCATTATTTATTGGCCTTTCAACTTTTCCGTTGGCAATGATCCCTTCACTGGCACCTCCTTCCACCGCTTCGATGCACGCAATTAATTTTTTATCCATGCCTGGCCCTACAATTTTGAGAGTTTCCCTTGCTTCATTAAGGTTCATCCTCTCCTTTACTTTGCCGTTAATAATTACCCCATCAACATTTGTGAATATGATCAACCTTTCGGCCTCAAGAGCGGAAGCTATGGCTGATGCTGCACGATCTCCGTCAACGTTCAACATTTCACCGTCATATCCAAGAGCAACCGGTGATATTACTGGAATTAATCCTAGCTTCATAATATTAATGAGAAGGCTAGAATCAACCTCTTTTACTTTACCAGTATATCCGCCGTCTATTACCCTTTTTCTTCCCCTTTCGTCCATAATTACCAATTTTTTCTTTCTTTCCGCTTTAATCAGACCTGCGTCAATTCCAGACAACCCAATTGCCCTGAACCCCTGCCTGTTAAGAGAAAGGACAAGGTCTGTTGATATTTTTCTCATAACCATATTGTATATTAATGCAGTTTCAATATCTGTGTACCTGCTTCTAATTCCTTCAGGTGATGTGATAAAAACAACATCCTTTCCAAGAGCTTTTGAGTATCTTGTAACTTCATTCCCCCCGCCGTGAACAATAACAAAGTTACTCGAGCCAGATTCCTTGAGGTCATTTATCACATTTAAATAAGCTGACTCAGAAACCAGGCTTCCACCAATTTTTAATATGCTTATTTTGTCCATTTTTCACACCGGATGAAGCGCGGCCATGTTTAAACCCTCCTTTTCATTTAGCCCAAACATCAAATTCATGGACTGCACGGCGCTTCCTGCAGCCCCTTTCATAAGATTATCTATAGCCGTAAGAACAACTATTCTGTTAATATATGGATCTATGTCAAAACCCACATCGGCAAAGTTTGATCCTATAACCACTTTGGGGTCTGGAAACCTGTAAATGCCCGTTTTGTCCATCATGAACCTTACAAACGGCTCTGAGGTGTAAAACTCCCTGTACGCTTTCCATATATCAGGCAGTTTGGCGCCGCTATCAGTCATGAGGTGCGATGTTGTAAGAATGCCTCTTACCATGTTAACAGCATGCGCACTCATTGCAACATTGATTTTTTTGTTTGCCACAATACTCAGTTCCTGTTCTATTTCGCCCGTGTGCCGGTGCCCTGTTGGCTTATATGGCCTAATTACTCCATACCTTTCGGAAAAATGGGTAGATGGGGAAGGTTTACCACCTGCCCCAGAAGACGCTATCTTTGCATCTACTATTATTGGACCTACAGGGGCGTACTTTTTAACCAACGGTGCCAGGCCTATTATCGAAGCAGAAGCCATGCAGCCGGGGGCCGATACATATTTTGCTCCTTTAAGTTCCTCCCTGTGAAGCTCTGCTAGACCATAAACGAACTTTTTAAGCAGGTCCGGATATGGGTGCTCATAACCATACCATCTTACATAAGATTCCGGGCTCTTTAATCTGAAATCGGCACTCATATCAATTATCCTAATCCCGGTTTCCATCAATTTAGGCACAACCTTAACAGAAGCCTTATGTGGTAATGCCAGGAAAACCACATCGGCATTTGAAGAGGCCTTCAATGGGTCATCGCCTGTAAACTTAGCGTTTATAATACCTTTCATGTTTGGATGCGCCTTGTGTACATATTCCCCCGCATACTGTCTGGATGTTAGAGAAACTATTTCTACGTGTGAATGCAACGATAAAATCCTTAGAATTTCACCGCCTACGTAGCCGGAAGCACCAACTATAGAAACTCTTATGCTCATTTCCTCACCAGCTCCTTGATATATTCCATTATTTCCTTTGCTATATCTTTTTGACTCGCTTCTGTTGCACCCTTAAACTCGAGATTGTTGTTTATTTCATGTATTACATAACCATCATCTGTTTCCATGGCGTCCACGCCAACCACCTTTGCTCCTACAACCTGCGCCGATTTAACCATTAGGTCTTCAAGCTCGCTGTCCGCGTTCAGCACACCCGCCTTACCCCCTCTTGCTATGTTTGTCCTCCAATCATCGTCTGGTTGGTACCTGTAAATTGTTGCAACTACTCTGCCGTTTATTACGATGCCCCGTATATCCCTGGGAGGCCTTTTTACGTATTCCTGTAAATAATATATCTGCTGCTGCGGGTCTGTAAGCAACTCCCTGGTTTCCAGTATAGATTCGGCCTGCTCTCTGTCATTTATTTTAGCAATCATTCTTCCCCAGCTCCCCACTATCGGTTTAAGTACAACCGGAAATCCCATACGCTCCATCTCCTTTATTGCGGAATCCATGGAAAAAGCCACACTGGTTTTTGGTGTTGGAATGCCATTTTTTGCAAGCAAAAGCGTTGTCAAAAGCTTGTTTCCACATAGCAAGGAAGCAACGAAGGAATTGATTACAGTGTGCCCCATCGATTCAAGTATAGAAGAATAATAGAGGCCCCTGTAATGGCTTATTGCCCTCTGCAAAACAATTTCTGATATTCCATCAACCATTTCCAGCCTGGTTATTTCCAGGGGCCTGTCCTTTATGTCCTCTAAGCCAATGTCTAGTCCAAGCTCCTTGCCCTTTTCGTATAGTTCCTTCTCTTCCCATCTCAATCTATCAAAAATAATTGTTACTTCAGCCAATTGTAGATTATTCTCCCCAGTCCTCTCCTACATCCTCAGCCAGTTTTAGTTCTACTTTCCCATGGGTTATTGAAACAACTTCATATTCTAGACCGCAATCGGGACAGCTCACTATTTCCCCTGGAAGCGCGTCATCTGGGACTTCTATGTCAGCTCCACATTCCTTGCATTTTGCCTTCATTTTATTACCACCCCTTGTTAAAAAGTAACTCATAAGCTTTTTCTATTTTCTTTTCTTCTAATACAACCCAGTCGTTTAATTTAGCAAGTTCTAAGGCCACCTTGTTGATGATTTTAGCTGACTGCCCCGGATTAGGGCCGCCCATTGTGGCTCTCTTCATTATTGATTTTTGCGGATCAAGTGACTCTTCAATATCTGATAGCTTTACACCGCTATTGGTTTTTTCAGTAAGTACTGTTTGTATATTTTTGGCAAGCGACAATTTATTGTTTTCCGACATTCTTATTGCTTCACCCACTATGTGATGAGCTTCTCTGAATGGCATATTGTATTTCATGGATATATATTCAGCTACATCACTGGCTGTTATCAGGGAATTTTTAGCTGTTTCATTGATAATTTTCTCATTAAATTTTAGCCCCCTGACCATTGAGCCAAGTTCCCTCGCCATGGGCACAATTTCATCAAATGCATTCCATAACTTTGGAGTTATTTCCTGCAAATCTAGATTGTACGAAGAATTTAACGCCCTAAATATCTCCATTGCATTAAAAAGATTTGAAACTAGGTTTGCCGATTTGGCTCTTATTATTTCCGCAACTACTGCATTTCTCTTCTGTGGCATTATGCTGCTTGTAGATACAAATCTATCATCTAGATCTATATAACCGAGTGACATGTACACTATTATATCAGAGCTTAATCTTGAAAAATCAGAAGCCAGCATTGAAAGTGAATAAATTGTATCCATTACAAAATCTCTTGCTGACACAGCATCTATAGTGTTTTCTATTAGACCGTCAAAAGCAAGCGCCTCAGAAACATACTGCCTATCTAATGGAACAGTACTTCCTGCAAGGGCAGCTGCGCCCATTGGTGAAAGGTTTGTCATATGGTATGCGAGCATTAATCTTTCTGTATTCCTCATTATTGATTCAACATAACTTAAAATCCAGTGTGATGCAGTTATTGGCTGGGCTGGCTGTAAATGTGTCATGCCTATAAAAATAGTATTTAAATTGTTTTTTGACACTTCTATCATTGAACCTATAAGCCCAGCCACGCTTTTGATTGTGTTGAGTATTTCTTCCCTTGCTTCCAGCCGTATTGACGTTACAACCTGATCATTCCGGCTTTTACCAAGCCCAATATACCCTGCCTTTTCCCCCACCTTAGATTTAAGATCTTCTTCGAGGCTCATATGTACATCTTCATATTTATAATCCAACTGGTATCCATTGAGCTCATTGCTAAGTGCAGACAAGAGCTGTGAAGCGTTTTCTTGGTCAAGCAATCCTGCCTTTTTTAGAGCCAATACATGGGCTGCATTGACATAGACTACTTTTTTCATTATTCTGTAATCAACATCAACAGAAGATGTAATTTTAAGCGCACCTTCATCCATTGGGTTTAGTCTTTTTCCGCGAAGTATATCCACCATCTACCAGCCGTTTACCTCCCTGTAAACAAGTGTTTGCATGCCCCACAAATTTATGAAACCGACAGCCTGTTTTTGGTCAAAGGTGGAAAGCGCGCTGTATGTTGACAGCTGCTTCCTGTACAATGAATTTGGAGATTTTCTGCCCACAATATAAAACTGTCCCTTGTAAAGCTTTAGCCTCACATTGCCAGTAACTGGTAGCTGTGTTGATTCAATAAACGCTTCAAGAGAATTCCTAAGCGGGTCTGCCCAAAGTCCCTCATAGATAAGTGTTGACCACTGTTGATCTACATTTTCCTTGAACCTTATGATTGATTTGGTGAGAGTCATTTTTTCTAGATCCTCATGAGCTGCCAGCAGAACGCTTGCCGCTGGGCATTCGTAAACCTCCCTAGATTTTATACCAACTACTCTGTCCTCAAGATGATCCACCCTTCCTATTCCGTGTTTTCCAGCAATATTGTTCAGTGTCATTATTATACTTACTAATCCCTCTTGTTTGCCATTTAATGCCACAGGTTCACCGTTTTTAAATTCGATCTCTATATATTCGGGGTTATCGGGGGTGCTTTTTTGGGATGCTGTCCACGCAAATGCTTCTTCAGGTGGTTCTATCCATGGATCCTCAAGCCTGCCGCTTTCAATTGACCTACCCCACAAATTTTCGTCTATACTGAATTCGCTCTTCGACACCTTTATTGGTATTCCCTTTTTCTTAACATATTCAAGTTCCTCTTCCCTGTTCATATTCCACTCCCTTACCGGCGAATATACTTTTGACTCTGGATATAGCGCTTTGATTGTAATCTCGAACCTAACCTGGTCATTTCCTTTTCCGGTGCTTCCGTGGGCTATTGCAGTAGCCTGCTCTTTCTTTGCAATTTCAACTGCCTTCATTGCAATCAGTGGCCTTGCAAGAGCTGTTGCTAGAGGATATTTTTCTTCATAAAGCCCATTTGCTTTAATGGACATAAGTATAAAGTTCTTAGCAAATTCTTCCTTTGCATCTACAGTGTAATGCTTTAAACTCCCTGCTGCATATGCCCTTTCCTCTATTTCCTTAAAATCCTCTTGCTGACCAATATCTACAGTAACTGTTACTACCTCATCGCCATATTTTTCCTTTATCCATCCTATTGATGCGGTTGTATCAAGTCCTCCTGAATATGCCAAAACTGTTTTTCCCATATCACTAACTGCTCAGGGGCAATGTTTATATATTTTTTGGACATAAATGACTATTAAATGATTTAAAATGACCAAAACTGGTCAATCTATAAATAAAACTGTGCATGAGATAGTAGCCTCAAATTTATCATATGACCAAGCTGTGACGTTTGGCTATGCAAACCTGAGTGCTCTTGCAAGAATAATACAAGGTCAGCTAAAAAATCATGGTCAAACTGTATCCAAGGATGCAGTAGTATCTGCACTTAAAAGGTATCGCGGGGAAAAAACAGTAGAAAGAAAGGATTCATTTAAAGTGCTTGCGGAGAGCACCATTTCGTTGAGCACAGACGTCACAAAGCTCGTGGTTAACAGAGAAAAGCTCGAAGGGTTACTTGGAAAGTTGATTCTGCCTGTTCAAGGAGTAATTTACATATTAAGGATGAAAGATACAACTACCATTGTTGTAGAAAAACCGGCATTTGATATCATTTTAAAGGTTATGCGTTCTATCAAACGGGATATAATTGAGATCAAGACCGGATTAACGTTAATTACAATCCATAGCCCCATAGAAATAATAGACACAGCTGGCTGCGTAGAGCTTATATACAGATTCATAAGTGCAAGCGGCGTTAATATTGAAGATACAGTAAGCTCATACACTGATACGCTGGTGGTTGTAAAAAATGAGGATGCTGGTGCAGCTTTCAATTCATTAAATTCGCTGTTGATTCATTCTGCTAATTTTTTAAAAAATGGGTCTCATTCAGTGACGGGTTAGAACAAAAACAAGTTGCTCACCACATTTTTTATGATCCTGACATCCTAACAGCCCCAAAGGAAATGGGTTCCTTTAAGGCTGATCATAGGTTCGTGGTTTACCGTTCTCATTCTCACTGTTTCATTGCTAGTGGTTGCCCACCCCGCTCTAGCGGTAGACCACAGGCTGTGCCTTCAGTTAGCCACTTACCCTCATCGGACTATGTTTCATCATGTTTATTGCTCCGTTCAAATCAGCATTTATTACTTTCTCCCTATGAGGACACTCAAGCAATCCCCTCTTAATCCTTCCATTTTCATGTATTTCCCCACACAGAGAACACGTTTTAGATGTATTTGCTTCATTAACAGGCTTTCATGCCGTATTCCTTGCCAACCTGCTTAACTCGTGTTATTATTGATGAATAGTTCCAGCAGTTCACAAATGCCTTGCCAGTTAGTTTAGCTCTAGTTTCCTTTCCTGCAATGATGTGCACTGTGTTTGAACGTCGTATGCTATTATGTTATTCTCATTAATGATATATATACTTCGGAATTCATCTCCTTCATGAATGTCGGAACTTTCTTGCTCATGAATTTGTAACATTCAAAATTAGATTTCTCATCATGGTTAAGCTCAAAAAATAAGAAATTCAGGCATAACATTCAATGATAAGAAGGTTATGTTGATAATGACAATTTGCCTAACTTGTGGTTAAACTGCGTCAAAAAAAGTATTTGTTTATTCTGGCATATTTGGCATGCCGCCTTCTCCGCCCATGCCGCCTTCTCCACCG
>Ga0209012_1003034_pt1 | contig 13261 bp, 17 predicted proteins | sample RS3BMetagenome_FD_184735 | JGI IMG/M metagenome (GOLD analysis project Ga0209012, IMG submission 184735) | Ferric oxide microbial mat and aquatic microbial communities from Rainbow Spring, Yellowstone National Park, USA - RS3B (SPAdes) (version 3) ...
GCGGAGAAACGGTCGATCGTACGCTTTGAGCGTCTGGAGAGCACAAGCGACTTGTGCTGCTGACGACCAACGTGGGGAATGCGAGCGTGTTGGCGTGCTGTGTGGTCGTTCGGGGTGCTAGCGGCCTGCCTGCGGGGTGAGCAACGCCACCGGGAGGCTGCGTTTGCCTGGCTCTGTGCAGCCCAGAGCGCTGAGGCTGAAAGCGCGCTCGGGTGGCCGTTGCCGCGGGCAACGACAACGCAGCCTCTGGACTGGTTAACGCGGCCGAGCTTGGGGTCTCTGCTGGACTCGGCACCGGCAAATCAAGTCCTTTTGAGGTTTTGGGCTGCGCGCGAGCTCTTCGACTATCTGGTGACGCTGCAGCACGCGGGGCTGTTGCGATGCAGCGAGGGGAGAGGCTTTGCGTGGAAACCGGGGGCACGCTTCGAACTTTTGGAGGGTGCGCTTGTCGAGCGGCAGTTTCGGGAAGCCTGTATACAGGAAGACGTGGCGTGTCTCCGAACGATATTGGTTCGGCTGCAGGTTACGCTCCAACACGAGCAAACGCTGCGCGCGGCGTTGCTACGTCCCGTGCAACGACTAAGTGCAGAGGTGCTACTCTTGCACGTTCATTCCATGCACGTTTCGGCCGCAGTCATGATCGGCGACAGCGCTGGTGCGCGTCAGGCCATTCGTGACGCTATTCGGATCCTGGAGGGCCCCGACGCTGATGGCGCCTTGCAGCAAACTGTGGACCTGACCGCGTGGCGAACACATTTTTGGCTGGAATGGATACGCCTGGTTAGCGTAGAGTCAGGTTTGCAAGCAGCTTTAGCGGAATGCGACGTCGCTGAAGCCGCCGGCGCGGACCCTGAGTGCATTCACCGTTCGCGTCAGGAGATCGTTTTCGCCGTTTCCCTGACGCACGAGAAGCGATGCCCAGCGGCCCCGGATGAGGGTTTACCGCTACAGCTTGACAAACGAGTGAAAGCGCAACCAGAGGAAATCGCTGGCGCAGGCATGCCAGAGACATTGAAGCGCTTTTGGATGATTGGTCTATCCCTGTTGCACGAACATTGCTCGTTTATGCTTGCTCCATCTACGGTTTCGGCGCTGTCGAGCAGTGCAGAGACTTTATCAGTGTCGAACTCGATGGATGCGGCCAAAATGCGGCGTGAGCATGACTTGCCATGCAGTGCGTGCCCGGCAGAGTCAGACTCGGTGCCAGTACACACCGTCTCCGTGGAGAAGCGCTCGAGCTGGCGCTCTTTGCCTACGTGGCAAACAGACCCGGATTACGACAGTCTCGCTGAGCTTGATGAAGATATCGGCAGGCAGCAGGTTCGAAAGACGCCCATCCGGATTGGATTCGCAGAAGCGCTCGCCGTCGCTTCCACAGCCGCCTGGTCTGCGCGCGCATCGCTGCAAAGCTATGAACTGGTGAAATGCGCTGAATCCCTACTGGTGCTCGCGCAGGCAACGCATTGGCTCTATCGCTTGACGCTAACGATGCCCTCTTTCTGGTTCTGGAGCAGCCTGGGGCGCATTGCCACTCGCGCTGCGGCAGAGTGGCTCCTTGGTCGTGCAGCTGATTTGCGGGCGCTTTTAAAGCAGTCCAGCGGATGGACCGAGCTGCACCGCCGAGCGGGATCCAGTTCCCTGAGCAGGTTCCTAACGCTGCATGTGCTGGAAACATTCGAGCAAAGTACGGACGCCAAGCCGTCGCGGACGCTGTCGCATGATCTCCGGAACGCAGTACTGTCGCTTCAGGAAAACAATATCATCGTTGCGAAGACGTTGCTTGAACCGTGGCTCGATACGGTCGAATCGCCAGCATCCTACGAACACGCGCTCGCGTGCTTTCTCTACGCCCAAACGCTCAGCATGCTCGGAATATACGAAGAAAAAGCGTCGCTGTACCTGGAGCTGGCAGAGAGGGCTAGCATGGCAGGCAACTACAGGATTCTCTCCTACGCAATTGACCAGCTCAGGGCGCGAACCGGGAATCATTATGCGCTCGAAACAACGAACGCAGGCACTGCAGGGTCGCTGCTTAGATCCCGAGAGCAAGCGGAGCAGGAAATTTGGTGCTTTCTGGAACAGGATCCAGCCATTTGTGAGCAACTCGCTGGCGCACTGCAGATGGCGAGCACCCTGGTCGAGCGGGATACCAGCACACCATGAGATATGTCGCGTTGCTACCGAGCTATGGACCAAATGGATGCAGCGTTCTAGACCCGAGGATCGCCTGTTTCTGGTTCAGATCGAGTCACGTGCATCGGACGTGTATGCGGTTCGAATAGCATTCGATAGCGGAGCATCACGGTATTCGAGGCGCGTTGCGCTGAGAGCAGCGAATTCTGGAACACTTGTACCAGCACGCCGTTTACGTTTTTGCTTGCTTCTCTCACAGGTGTTCAATGGGAGCAATGTATCGATTTGATTGGAGGAAGTTCGCGGAAAGATGTGATACTGTCCGTGTAGGTTTGGGAGAAAACAGCCGTCCTTGTACAAGTCAGTTGCTCTACAGTCAGCGCGTGGACGAACCACGTTTCGTTTTTTGTTTATCGTGAACGTCGTGCACCGCAAACGAAAAATATCGAACCATAATGACACGGCTGCATTCTTGTCAATGCATATCACTCCATATGCTCTCTCTCCGGAATATGACCAAAGAAGCCACAGGATATGAAGTTTACGCACCGTTGTTACGAACGGTGACGAAAAGACACAACTAGATAATAAGGAACGAGTGCGCTCTTTGCCGGACCTTCGCGCGTGAACAAGCACACGATCGATAGCTTACTGAAACGCGAACGCTTACGACTGGCGGGGCGGGTGCTCATCTCACTCGATGAGACTGCATCCAGCGGAAATGGAAGACCCGCATATGGGTACTCAAAGAGTGGCACGCCGCTGCTCGCAGGGAAGTAACAAGCGAACATTCCGAGCAAATCAGCACCAACGAAGATTCCATCGCGCGGTCGTCTACGAATCTGCACCCGGACACGATCCTTCAATGCCTTTTCTTTCGTTCAAGCACTCTTCGTGGCTTTGTTTTCCCAGATGCTGCTTTGCCGCTCTAGGAAAAAGTCGCTTTTTTGTCTTCAGTCAAACGCGGTCAAAGAGCATGTAGCTGCGATTGGCATTGAGATGAGCTTCATGGCAGACTCTCCTTCCTGGTTTGATTCCGTCTGAGGCGTCTTCTCTGATGTAAACTGTCATTTTACCCTGCGGGATCCATAGAAGACATGTTCACGTCCGTGAGGTCGAAAGATGTTGGACGCTGTGCCATCTCGCCCAGCTACCGTCTCATAGACGCACCTTTTCAACCAACTGTTCGTACGAGTTCCGGGCATGGGGCTATCAGCTGTCCATATTCCTCTGGAGCGTATCTATCAAATCTTCATGCGAAAACGCAGTAGATGCTCGGGACAGATGGTTCTATTCCGCATGATCGTGGGATCCGCGATTTGCTCACACACACACACACACTCACACGTTCCAGAATACCCTCAAGGATTGGCGCGGCGTTTCAGTGAACAACATCGTTTCGAAAACACTGGTACCAAATCGTATGAAACCAAGCTCAAAGCGAAAAACGACATGCGGTTCCTTTTCGAGCGCTTCCTGAGGTGCGCCCGGTGCCCATGTTCCCCGTTGCATCCTCATGTTACTGGCTCGAAAAAGTAAGAACTCTTGGGAACGAGTCTTCAAGTACCAGTGAAAGCGAATGACGGGCTAAGAGCGTCCAAGTTCGAGGTCACAATGACCGTGGAAGAGATGTCGAATCGAGAACGAAAATCGCTTCGAATTGCCCACGCTTATCGTGTCGCTCTCAAACCCGAACCGGGGGTCGTCTTCTCGAAAGCAAAGCTGAAATGTGATGGCTGCCCTGCTCGCATCATGCGCTACTACAACGTTCTCCTGGTCAGAGCTCCCCTGATCAAAACAGACTCCCTTCCCGAATTCGAGCGCCGTAACCTCCTCAAGTGTCCATGCGATGTGGTCCACAGGGTTCACATCGAGGCCCAGGATATCAGCGTAGACTCTCGTGTGTACAGTACTGCATCGCGTCCTCTTTGAGTCACACCTTGTCTCTGCGAAAACCGCTGAACGATTCCACCAACTTTGCGTATGGCTTTGGCGGAGCCCGTTCAAGATTTCTCTTTTCCACGGAGGAATTGAAAACAAAATTACATACACGATGGAGACCGACAAAATATGAATCGTCATGCACTTTGTGAAACCGAAGCCCCGTGTTAAGCGACGAGTCTCATCGCTAACCGTTCGCAGATGATGAAGGGAACAACATCCCGACAAACTCGGAACCCGAGCCGAACAGCACCATGGCCGTCGCCGCAGTTCCGGGTCACGACGTCGGAGCCAGGCATCTCCAAACGAAAGCACATGGAGCTGCCTCCAATTACCGAGCGCGGTACCATCGGGATTCCGACATACTGGACACCAGGAGGCATACCACCGAGTGGATAGACGACGTCAGGACTCCTGTGGACGCTGCGAACACCGTATGGAGTACACGGGGTTGCTGTGGACCTTTTTTCCTTCAGAGGTCGTAGACGTACGTCCAAATGGGTTTTGCGGACGATGTCTGGCATACGTACTCGGGACGGCTTCGAGGTCGCCGGCGGTTTCGGTTCGACGGATGCAACAAGCGTACAATCGCCGACTTGTTCAATGCGATGGAAAAGGAAATGACCGACATATTTGGCGATCTAGGGGTCGCCTATGGCGCTGGACTTGTTGGAGCGCGCGCTACAGCCGCACTCCCTCTCCTTCGACAAGGGCGCGCACATCGTGCAGGAATCGATTCTACACGATTCCCATCGATGAATTCAGGACAGCACGCAAGCATCACGAGCATGGGAGTACGCTGCTACAGGCGGAAAAGCAGAGCGTCAAACAGGGCACCATGCACCAGAAGGTGTTCGGTTCGTTGACCGAACATCAGACGGCAGGCCTATCCAGAATGAGGGGCATGCTGCGGTGCGATTCCACCATCAGCAATGTGTACAAGCACTTGATGTACTGAGACCTGAACACGTCGATCGGCATCCGGAAACATCTCGCACCGCCGAAGCGTCTAGCGCCTCTGTGTCGAGCGGTCTTTAGCGTCAATCGTTTCGTACCGCTTGAAGACATTTCGCTGAAATGCTCCAGACTTGATGAAAAATAACGGCGGCCAGCAGAGCATGTATTGGATGTTTGCCTGGAGCGGGGCACTGGGGTTATAGGGTCGGGAAGCCAACGATGCTGGCATACCGTATGTCTATGTACGATGCGATCGGTTCTCCCTGGAAACTGATGCGCGACAATGCTGTTCCAGGATTCCATATGACTGCGTACATGCCACTGGGCAATGCGTTCAGTAACGACAAGTGGTTGTGGCGGATCAGCTGGTCCACTACAGCAGTTTTCACTGCTACCTTCGGCTTACTGCTCATTCATGCACCGTCATCATTGAACAGATCGGCGTCAACACTTTGGATCGAACGATCCGTACCGCAAGTCGTGTCGAAACTGCTGGTGCGCTGCTCCGGGCTGCTGCACCCGTATCAATAGACGAAATGCGGGATGTGCATGTCCAACGCTGAGCGACCGCCGGGGATGACGTTCTCATTAGGTTCATGGATCGCTCCAGGTGCATAAAAGGCACTTTAAATCAGCCTGGTGCGACTTTCGTCTCCTGAAACGCCCGCTACACCGCTCAGATGCAGCGCATGCGCCCCGGGACGCAGCGGTTGCATCTGAGAACCTGTCCAGCTTTCTGGCTTTCAATCTACCACAGCAGCGACCTGTTTCCGGGTCTCAGTATCGTATGCAGCAAGACGCGGATATTCCCGCAATTAGCCACTGATCGTTGCTGATCACAGCGACTGCAAAAAATTCCAGCTGTTCGCTCGGAATCCGGACTGGAGGTTCGAACGTGCAGTCTCGGGCTCAGATGACTGCAGGCTCTGGTCCACCAACAGACGACCATACCCGAGACAAGTGTTCGCAACCATTGCTCCACTCCGAGCAGTCTGAACAGCATCCATCAACGGAGGGGCCTCCGCAACCAACATGGACCCCGCTGCGGACCCCGGCAACGCTGATCCCTTTGGAAACGCGCACCCGACTGCTGCACCACACGGCCAGTGTACAAGACCGAGCCTGGCATGCAGTCCGCTGCACCCACAATCGGTAACCACCGAGCATGCACGCAGCACTATATGAAGAGCAATGAATCCGGGAAATCTGCTGGTTGCTCTCAAGCTTGGGGATGCAGCGCGCTGGTCGCTGAATGGCCGGACCTCCAGCTCAGTGTACCACGTTATCGATGGAGCATTTCTCATGGGGACCAGCTCGCTGCCTCGCTTTCAAGCAGTCTGACACGGTAAACAATGAGCCAATCTAGTCTATGGGCTGCTCTCTCTCGGGAATCGCCAATGACAACAAAAAAGATTCGCAAGATATCCGAGACACCGCCTCTCCGCAGCGACAACGGGATCATCATCGCTCACCGGGTTGCTCAAATACCTTCGTACTCGGACAGGAGCGGTCGCTGCCGTCAGTATTGCCTATAATCAACGGGGATTCGGCGAACGCTGGTTGCCTGCACCGGTCGAATACCGCACCCAAACAACGTCCTGGCTGTTGGCGGTAGTGCGTCCTCCGCGCGTCATCCAATAATGTACATATTGATACCACAATTGCTATTCTTATCCGTATTTTCAAATCGCCATGACGGTCGCACGCATGCGGAGCGCTGGTGGCGTCATGGCGCTGACCCCGCTCCCTGGGATGCAGTGTCGAACTTGCTGCTCATGTCGGATGCTACGGCTTTTCGGGAAGAACTGAGTTTTCTGGAGTCTGGGACACGTGTGTTACAGGAGCAGTTCATCGAAATCGAGTCACTTTGGAGCCAAGTAGGTGCGCTCGAGCGTTGCGTCTGCGACTCCACACTGTATGTTCGAAAGTGGCTTCGTGAACTCGCAGCGCACTGTCCCGTGGCAGATGAAGCAACGCTGACAGCGCTCTTCGAGCGCGTTAACGAAGCAGCTCGAGTGTCGTCTGGTGGCCTGGGGACTGCCTCCGCCGTTGCCGTAGGTACAACAGTCCCGAAGGACCCGCGAGACAGCGGGCTGCTAGCAGCACGGAGCGGCCCCGCAGCAAAAGAGTCACTGCGAGAAGCTGGTCAACGCGCTGCATCCTCGGCGCTCAAAGTGTGCAGCAAGGCGGAGCGTGATCGGAAAGAAGTCCGTAAGCTCTTGTCGAAGCTGGAGAACCAACGCCTTCGAACGGATCCGCAGCTGGAAGCGGTGCTAATGCTGCTGTGGCGGAATCGGCCTGCCGGGCTCTACGTGCATGATCTCATGCAAGAGACTCGACTCTCGCGAATGCGTTTGAACACGTTTCTGCACGCCTTGGTGAAGAGTGGCTTGGTACAGAAACAGGCTCGGAAGGGCTTGATCTATTCGCTGTGTCGAGAGCACTGCGGCTGATGTGCAGGCATCGCGCGAGCGCGCACACCAGGTTTCGAAGGTCTCGCGACGTCCAGCTGCAGACTCTAGCCTGGCGAAGTGTTCGATCGCACGGGTAGCAAAGTGTTCCAGCAGGCAACAAGTGTATTTGTCCAGGAATCGAAATAAGTGCCAGCTGTGTCACGATTTCACGAGCATATCCCGCACCTGCAGCATGACGAACAAGTATGCCCATATCGCTGCGGTCGACGCCCGTGAAAGCCAGTCAGACGGACTCCATCACGTTTACACGCGTATGTGTTGGTGTTCGTGCGCTGAAGAATCATTTCTAAAAGCCGCCCATGCCGGACGCGCTAAACTGCACCCCTGCGTCAGCATACGCCCACAACGACATGGGATGTCGTGTGCGTCGCCTCGTAGAGGCGGACGTTTACAGCACCTAAGCTGGCTCGAGCGATCCTGTCTGCAGGAACGCTGCACTGTGTGCCTCTGTTTGCATCTGTCGCCTGTGGGGCGTTCACGGTACGTGAAGCCCCCGATGCACGAACATTCGTGCCTCTATGGAAGCCGCGAATATGCATGAGGCCGTAGCGCCTTGGCGGAGCGTCTGTGTGCTTCTCTCTCTCTCTGTGTGTGTGTGTGTGTCTGTGTCGTCCAGTACACTGTGGATGCATGAAGAGCTCAGCGTTGCCCGCTATGGCATCCACGGTAGCGTCGTCGACGGCAAGCATGCTTTTCGTCTCGCAATCACGCGTTCGGCCTGCTTCTTGGAAAAAAAGTCGCTTCAAGGAGCACTCGACATTTGCGAAACTGACATAGAATCTTCTGGTTCCTCGAGATTCTGCTCAAACTTAGGCTCTGCGTTGCTTGCGCTTTGGAAGTTTCGCGCTGCGCGAGAGCACTGCAGCGTCAGGTCTACCGGGCGACGCCTAGTCGAGAGACGACCAAAGGACTTGCTCGCTCGTTTGCTGCACACTATGAGACTATAAAAGTACCGTGCAGTATAGGCGTATTTGGGAGATTTTATACTAGTGTGTTCTGAGCGCCCTTGAGACAGTGAAGCGCCTCTGAACCCACTGCTTCCCCTGCAGTGCACTTGAACATGGAAACACCACTACTACGAGCGCTGGTGCGACGCATCCGCACACTTGGACCGCTGACAGTCTCAGAGTACATGCAGACTTGTGCACTGCACCCGCAATACGGTTACTACCAGACCGGCAAGGACAAGATCGGTCGAAAAGGTGATTTTGTCACGGCTCCAGAGGTATCTCCGATCTTCGGAGAACTCATAGCGCTCTGGTTCATGGTCCAGTGGCGCGACTGGCTCCAAAGTCCTAGACAGATTAGTCTGATAGAGCTCGGACCAGGGACGGGTACACTGATGAAGAATATGTTACAGACAGCGCGACAGTTTCCAGAGTTTTACCGCGCGCTCCATGTCCAGTTGCTTGAAGCGGGTCGTCCGTTTCAAGCGCGGCAGCAAAGCATGCTCCAGGCTTACGTACAAGAGCGCAAAGTCTCATGGTTGGACGCTTTAGATCTTGATGGATTTGATGCGTCAGCTGGTAGCGACAGCGGGCCAGTTATGTTTCTCGCGCATGAATTCCTAGACGCACTGCCGGTACACCATTTTGTGCGCTGCCAGCGTATCCAGCAGCAGCAGCAGCAGCAGCAGCAGCCAGTCGCATGGTCGGAGCGCTTGGTCGATATCGTGGACGGTGGCGAGACGAACAGCCCGCGCCTTCGCTTTGTTCAGAGTCGCGGTATCACGCCGGCTGCGGCGTTGTGGACGAGCCATCCGCTGCTTCGGCCGATGCTCGAGCACGAACAACTCACGGCAATTGAGGTACCGACGGGTGCCATGGCCGTTATCGAACGAATATGTCGGATCATGAGTCAACGTGGCGGTGTCGCGCTAGTCGTGGATTACGCCAAAGCGGCGGAACCGCCGTTGGCATGCACTTTGCGAGCGGTGCGGCAGCATCGGTTCGAGGACCCTCTGGTTGCGCCCGGCGAGGCGGATATCACCGTTGATGTGGACTTTGACTTGCTTGCAAAGGTAGCGCAGGCGACTGCTCCAGCTTTGCAGGTGCATGTACTGAGCCAGCGTGAGTTTCTCTTGCGTATGGGCTTGCAAGTTCGTCTACAGGTGGTTGCTCGCAAACATCAGGATGCAGCGTCCCGTTTATTTGCTGCTTGTCAGCGGCTGATCGCACCGGAAGCAATGGGCCACGTCTATCAAGTGATGGGTATTGCATCTTCAATACCGAATGGCAATCGGGCGCCATACGATGTGCTGTTTCCGTTCCACGCGCGGCCTAGCACCTAAGTCGAAAGAGAGTGTGCCTCTACGCACACGCGCAGCGTTTTCCTTTGGTTGCACGCTCGGTCCAGGGCCATTGCAGTGCACCGGAATTGCGAGTGCCTTTGGAATGACCCTCTGGTGCAATGTGTGTACGCGTTGCGGAAGATTCATTGTGAACGCGCTGCATGATGCGCGCGAGGCGCCGACCCAGACCTTGTGGCTATGCGCTCCGAAACCCCCAGCACGAAACGGCGTCGTCGTAGGGTCACTTGGGCGCGAGGCGCGGCTGCGTCAGTCTATTAGCGCACTGAACTGCATGACAAGAACGGACGCCTAGACAGCAGTCGTCGAGCTGGGGCTCTATGTACAGTTTTTCAGTTCTCGTGGTGTGACATTCATAAAGAAGCGATTTTTACAAGTCTGTGACATAAAGGGTGGTGCTCCAGCGCGTCTACTCGATGAAGGATTGCCCCGAACCGTGGGCCTAGGCACGTCACCACCAAAAGAACGCGTTACGTACGCCATAAGCATATGCCGCAGCATGCTCATCGCGCAGCTCTCCATCGACAGATCAAGCTGGTTATCGTGAAAGCCATCCAGGTCCGCGCTTGCCCCGCCGGACTATATAAAGAAGAACGGAGACTATGGAATCATCCGCAGATGTCTATCCAGGCGTGTATGTATATTTGCGTACCTGTATCGGTGCGTGGATACGTGTGTATAGCCACACAAGCATTCGTGGTTGTACTCGTGCTCAGGTGCGTGCATGCCGTCATGCAAAAGCGCCAATGTACATGTGCGTGCCTCCGTGCCTTCGTCTACACACACCCATGAGCATCCTTGCAAGTATTCATGCGTTCATCTACGCATGCCAATGTATATCATGACGTGCATTCGAGCACGTTGCTTCTTGGCGCTCGCACGCAACCGCGATGCAAACGTCGCTACCGTAAACCGACTATGGAGCTGGTTTTTTGGACCCTTTCGCAAAAAGCAAACAGTTACAGAGTCTGTCGGGTTCAGATACGATTCGCTCCGACGCTTCCTAATGATTTACGTGTCCTTTGATGACAATAAAGGCGACCAGAAGTGCTTGCTCTTACATCATCGAGCGCGCAAGTCGGAGCAGCGGAAGCACGCCCTCTGAGGCAGCATCTACGGACACTAGGCGCGTATCCGGGAGCCTCTGGCTCCATTCATCGACCAGTGACCAGAAAAGAAACCCCCTTGCGATCTTTGGAACACCAAGAGTTCCACGCCTGACGCCCGAAACCGTTGGTGCGTTGCTTAAAGAGAATTTCTTCTGCTTTTGGCGAGCTGTCCAAACGCCAAAACGCAGCCATTCGAACATAGGAAACACTAGAGCATCCGTCAATTCCAGCCGCGAAGCCACCGGCGTTTCTGCTGTTCCTCGATGGTCAGGTAGAGGCCGTAGATCCATGGTGAGAAGTAGATAAACGCCGCAGCGGCAAGCAACACACCAATCGTTACAAGTTGATAGTGCCCCGTTCTCGCAAGGGGTGCGCGATCCACAAGCAAAGCAGTAAGCAGTATACCGTACAGGAGACCTGGCAAATAATGGTACAGGAATGCAGCTCTTTTGACACCGATGTAGGGAAGAAGATTCAGGAGCCATCCGGTAAACAAATATGTGCCTAGAGCGTACAGCTTCTGCTGTGAGCGGCGTTGCTTCTTCGGGAGCTCCGCAGTCTGCAGTCGCCGCGGCGCTCGATCCCCGAAGCCACCGAGTCCAGCGATGAAATTTTGGGCGAGAAGAAATCCGAAAAAGAGCAACGAGCAGAGGACACTCCAGGCAATTACAGGATTCAGAATTAGGTAAACCCGAGCCTCGATAACGGGGTATTGGCTCCGAGGGGTAACCCCAGTCCCGTGCTGATTTGCTTCGGCAGGTGCGCTTCGAGTCGTATTCGGATTCTCCGCCCATGGCGCTCGTTTGGTCTGAATCCAGTACAGAATTCCTCGTAGGTTCAGTGGCCAGGACCACCACTTGCTTTCCCAGTGGTGCCGTCCAGGCACTTGTGCGTTCGCGCGCAACATCTCCTTATTCAGATAAACGAATTTGCGAAAGAATGGAACCGGCGCGGCTGCAGCATTGTACTCGGGTGAGCCGATGAGTTTCGCTCGAAAATCAGGTAGCATGAAGGCATCCCCGGAGCCACTCCGCGGAAGCAATCGGAAGTGTATCCAAAAAAATGATGTGTATAACGCTAGCGCAAGCAGTCCGACGAAAACACATTGCCACAGGGGAATCCGTTTCTGCGACCGCAGCAGGGCTCGGCTCCCAAAGACGGACACCACACCGGCTAGCGCAGGCGTCGCTAGCGCCGTCCACTTGATGGACAAGGCCAGGCCAGCGGAGATGCCACTCCAGTAGAGCCATCTCCATCGGGCTCGAGTGCCATCGCGAGTCCGCCACAGGCGAAGCACACAGTAGAAATGTAAAAGCAAGAAGAATAGTAACTGTGAGTCTGTTAATATGTGACGCGACTCGATTGTCGTTGCAACTTCCAAGAGTACCCAGGCAGCGGCAAGCACACTAGCCGCTACGTGCAACGAGAGCTCCCGAGCAACCAGGTACATCAGCGGTACCAAAAGCGTGCCGAAGACTGCCGCTACAGTGCGCGCACCCACGTATGACTTATCGGGATATTCTGCTCCAATTTGATCGTAGCTGAAACTCGCATTGTATCCATGAAGATACGCACCTAGGGCGAGTAGGAGCTTCCCGAGTGGCGGGTGGATATCGAAGAAGTACTCGCCCGTGAAGTATGCTTCCACAAACTTGCCAAAGTGAAACTCATCGAATACAACTGCCTTTGGCTCCGACAATCGCCAAAAGCGTGTCAACGCTGCAAAGATGGTTAGCAACACCAGTACGACCCCATCGAGAAGAGCGGCGTACGGCTCGGCGTTCGAGCGCAGTGAGCTGTCGCCTTCCACTAGGGAGGCGCCTCTGCTTCCTGACGCCGTCTCTGTCGTTCGATTCAAAGGCGGTCTCATGGCTATGTGTTTTCCTCGAGCTTTCGAGAGGTCCGGAGTTCCCTGTGCTCCGGAGCGACTGTTTTTCGGGAGTTGCTGGGCGCTCTCGTGGCGGTGCATCTGCAGTACTTGCCCAGAGGTCAGCACACGCCGAGTCTGTGAACACGCTGTGGATCGTGCAGCACGCGTGAAAGAGTGATCAAATCCGGCCCAAAGCAGCAGTGGTGAGCGCTGCGAAGCCACGCGACACCCACAAGGGAGCGGCGCTATAGAAAGTTGCGTTTACGGACGTTCGCGCCTTTACAGATTCGCGGGCAGTACGCAGGCACGAGTCGTGGCGGGAGCGTTTTGCGGCCTGCCTCGAAGGGCGTTTCCCTAACGACTGCATGCTTGCCGTCGACGACGCTACCGTGGATGCCATAGCGGGCAACGCTGAGCTCTTCATGCATCCACAGTGTACTGGACGACACAGACACACACACACACAGAG
>Ga0209012_1003043_pt1 | contig 13213 bp, 11 predicted proteins | sample RS3BMetagenome_FD_184735 | JGI IMG/M metagenome (GOLD analysis project Ga0209012, IMG submission 184735) | Ferric oxide microbial mat and aquatic microbial communities from Rainbow Spring, Yellowstone National Park, USA - RS3B (SPAdes) (version 3) ...
CTTTCAGCCGCTGGAAGTCCGCCTTGTGGTTCGGATGCTCCCCCAGGAAGGCTTCCTTGGCCGCGTCGTCCTTCAGATAGACCTTCTCTTTTCCGACCAACGTGGAGTAGAGCGGTGGCTGGGCCACGTAGACGAACCCTCCCTCGACGAGCGGCTTCATCTGCCGGAAGAAGAACGTGAGCAGCAGGGTCCGGATGTGCGAGCCGTCGACGTCCGCGTCGGCCAGGATGATGACCTTGTGGTAGCGGATCTTCGTGACGTCGAAGTCGTCGGCGAGGCCCGCCCCGACCGCGGAGATCAGCGCCTGGATCTCCGTGTTCTTCAGCATCTTGTCGATGCGGGCCCGCTCGACGTTGAGGATCTTCCCCCGGATGGGGAGGATCGCCTGCAGCCGCGGGTTCCGGGCGTCCTTGGCCGATCCGCCGGCCGAGTTCCCCTCGACGATGAACATTTCGCTCTCGCGCGGGTCGCGTGACGAGCAGTCCACCAGTTTCCCGGGGAGGCCGGCGCCGTCGAGGGCGGACTTGCGGCGGGTCAGGTCACGGGCCGAGCGGGCTGCGACCCGGGCGCGGGCCGCCAGCATCCCCTTCTGGATGATCTGGTTCGCCTCGCGCGGGTTCTCCTCGAACCACTCGGCCAACTTCTCATTGGTCGCCCGCTCCACCAGCGACCGCACCGGGACGTTCCCCAGCTTCCCTTTGGTCTGGCCCTCGAATTGGGGGTCCTGGAGACGGACGGAGACGATGGCCGTCAGCCCTTCGCGGATGTCCTCCCCCAGCAGGTTGTCGTCTTTCTCCTTGAGCGTCCCCTTGGCACGTGCGTACTTGTTCGCCACGTTGGTCAACGCCTTCTTGAACCCCTCCTCATGCATGCCGCCGTCGACGGTGGAGATCCCGTTGGCGAAAGAGTGGATGCTCTCGTAGAAACCGGTGTTCCACTGGAGGGCGATCTCCACCTCCATGGCGTCCTCTCGTCGGTCCAGCGAGGCGACCTTGCGGAACAGCGCCTCCTTGGAGGCGTTGAGGTGACGGACGTAGTCGATGATGCCGTCCTTGTACTTGAAGTTCTGGGCCGCCTTCCCTTCGGGCCGCTCGTCGACGAAACGGATCTCGAGTCCCCGGTTGAGGAAGGCCATAACCTGTAGACGTTCGACGACCGTCTGGGCGCGGAACTCCACCTCCTCGAAGATGCCCGCATCCGGCCAGAACGTGACGGTCGTCCCGGTCCGACCACGCGAGGAGGGTCCGACCACGCGAAGGGGGCAGGTCGGCGTCCCCCCGTCAACGAACTCCATCACATGGTGGTCCCCGTCGCGGTCGATCTCGAGGACCAGACGGGTCGAGAGCGCGTTCACCACGGAGATCCCCACCCCGTGGAGCCCGCCGGAGACCTTGTACCCGCCCCCCTCACCGAACTTCCCCCCGGCATGGAGAACCGTCAAGACCACCTCCGCCGCCGAGCGGCCGCCATACTTGGGCATGGGACCGGTGGGGATCCCCCGGCCGTTGTCCGACACGCGCACGCCGCCGTCGGCCAGCAGTGTGACGTCGATCTGGGTGCAGTAGCCGGCCATCGCCTCGTCCACCGCGTTGTCCACGACTTCCCAGACCAGGTGGTGAAGGCCGGACGGACCGGTCGACCCGATGTACATGCCCGGTCGCTTCCGGACCGGGTCGAGCCCTTCCAGGACCGTGATGTCGGCAGCGTCGTAGCCGGTCGCCGGTCCGGAGCGCACGTCCTCTGTCTTCAGTACCACGGGCGCGCCCTTTCCCAACACTCGTCTGTCTGGAAACCCGGGTATCGAGGCCGTCCCTGGACACGTGACGTGCGACCGGATGCGGCGCCGGACCCCCCGGTCCCGATGATCCAGTGTACCCCGGAGGTTGGTCGTCCCTGGCCGTTCCGCCCCACCAAACCCCCGCTTCACCGCCGGACGCGGACCTCCAGCCGTTCCGGTCGCCGGATCGCGGCCACGGCGGCCACCCGGTCCAACAGGTCGTCGCCCAGGAGGGACACCTGGGTCGCCCAGGCGGGATGGTCGACCGAGACCACCAGCGCCTGGTCGTCGATCCGCACAGGACGGACGTGGTCGGCCATCGCCGCGCCCACGATCTGCTCCCATCCCGAGAACAGCCGGCCGAGCCCCACCGATCCACCGAGCCCCATGGTCCGGGACAGCGAGTCGAGGGACGCGCCGATACGGCGTGGTCCCTCGTCCCGCGTGGGCTGGCTCACCGCGGCCCATCCACTGGGGAGTGGTCGCCCGCCGCCTCGATCCGGCCTCCGGCCTCCATCACGACCGTGTGCGACACCGCCACCTCCGCCGGCGGGGGCATCGCCGTGGTGAGGATGGCCTGGCCACTCCCCAGACCTGCCAACAGGGCTCCCGCCCGAGACGGGTCCAGTTCCGAGAACACGTCGTCGAGGAGCAGCACCGGCGGGCTTCCCGCCCGGGCGGTCACCAACTCGTGGGCCGCGAGACGCAAGGCGAGGGCGAGGGTCCGCTGTTCCCCCTGGGAGGCGTGCGTCCGGGCGGGGAGGCCGGCGAGCGAGACGTCGAGGTCGTCGCGATGGGGACCCACCAGCGTCATCCCTCGTGCCAGGTCCCCCGGGCGCGAGGCGACCAGGGCGGCCAGGAGTGACCCCTCCCACGTACGCCGGTACCGCAGGTCCACCGGGGTTTCCCGCCCGGACAGGCGCGCGTGGTGGGCCGAGACCAGCGTGATGAGCCGTCCGGTCAACGCGGCCCGGTGGTCGGCGAGGAGGGCTCCCGCCTGATCGAGCCGGGCATCCCAGACATCGAGCGTGGCCGCCAGGTCCGGGCTGAGCCGGCCGCCGGCACGACGCAGCAGCGCGGTGCGTTGCCGGATGGTCTTGTCGACCTCGTCCACCACCGGAGCAACCCGGGGATCGACTGCTGCCAACAGATCGTCCAGGAAGCGGCGGCGTCCCGAGGGACCACCCCGGACGACCGTGAGGTCCTCCGGAGAGAACAGGGTGATGCGCAGGGCGTCGTCCAGGTCGGCCCGTCGATCGACGCGCTGCCGGTTGACGAGGGTCCGTGAGCGACCGGATGCGGTGATCTCCGCTTCCACCTCGACCATGCGGTCCCCCGCGACGACGGTCCCTCGCACGATCGCCTGGTCGGCCCCGGAGCGGATCATCGCCTCCCGGGGAACGCCGCGAAAGGACTGGAGGGTGGCCAGGTACCCGATCGCCTCGAGCAGGCTCGTCTTCCCAGCCCCGTTCGGGCCGCTCACGACCGTGGTGCCCGTCGGAGCCGGTTGGAACGACACCTCCTCGATGTTCCGGAAGTCGGAGACCACGAGGGAGACGAGATGCATGGCCATATCGGGACGGTCGCTCAGGACACCCGCACCGGCATGAGGAGGTAGCGGAAGTCGGCCTGCTCGGAAGCCCGCACGGTGGCCGGCTTGGTGGCGTCCACCGTCTCCAACACGACCTCGTCCCCGCTGACCGCCTCCACACCGTCGATCAGGTAGGTGGGATTGAAGGCCACCGTGAGATCGGTGCCGTCGAAGTCGGCATCCACCGTCTCGCTCGCGTCTCCGATCTCCTGGGAGACCACGGTCAGATCGACTCCACCCTGACGCATGGAGAGCCGCACCGGGGTCGTGTGATCGCGGACCAGGAGTCGGACCCGCCGGAGTGCGTCCAACAGCGAGTCCTTGCCGACGTGGAGCCGGTTGGGGTACTCGGCCGGGATGAGCTGCCGGTAGTCGGGATAGATCCCGTCGAGAAGCCTGGTGCTCACCTGGACGTCGCCGGAGGTGAACGTGACCTCGTGCTCACCGACGGAGAGACCGACGTGGTGCACCGGTTGATCGTCGCCCTGGTCCCCGGCTGCCCCCCGACCACCGCGCGCGGGACCGACGAGCGGCGAGAGCCGCTGGAGCTCGGCCAGTGCCCGGGCCGGGACCAGGATCTGGGGAACCTCGAGCACAGAGCCCGCCTCAGGGATGTCGCGCAGCGACAGGCGGTAGGAGTCCGTCGCCACCAGGCGGATGCCCCCGGCCTCCGAGGCGATCAGCACCCCGGTCAGCAGCGGGCGTGCCTCGTCGTTGGAGGCGGCCCGTACCACCTGCCGTAGGGCGTCGAGCAGCGAGGCAGCCGGAAGGGAGACGGTGGGCTCCGGCGGAACCGGAAGTTCCGGAAAGTCCTCCAGGGAAAAGGTGCGGAGGCTGAACCGCGACCGGGCTGCCCCTACCTCGACCTTGTCGTCCTCGGACCCGATGGTGACCGCACCGGGCTCCAACGATCGGACGATGTCGGCCAGGAGCTTCGACGGGGTCACGCAGGCGCCGTCGGTGATCCCGATCACCTCGGTGGTCGCGTGGACAGTCAGGTCGAGATCGGTCCCCACCACCGACAGACGGTTGCCGTTGCACTCGAGGCGGATCCCCCCGAGCGCCCCTTCTATAGACGAGCGCGAGCTGACCGCTCTTCCGGCGGTCGTGAGGACTTCGACGAGCGAGTCGTGTTCGCAGCGGAACTTCACGGTGGGGTCCTTTCTGGATGCACCGTAGGTGCTGTTTGTAATTCTTTAATTACAGGAGTGGTAGTAGTAAGGGGTGTGGATTGTGGATGAGGACGCATCACCCCAGTTGGGAAGGGGTCTTGCTGTCCACCGTCCGTCCCCCGTATCCCCGTTGGAGGACGGACCAGGTTGGGCAGGCCGATGACGTTGTGGAAGGGCGGTCCGGAATTCACAGTCCGGACACAGGAGCGACCGAGGATATCCACACCCGGTGCACATCCTATGGATAGGCAGCCCGCCGCGTCGCCGGCCTGCCGGTGATCGTGTCCGATGGGAGGTCCGCTCCCGGGGTGGTGGTACCTCACCCGTTCTTGATCCGGAGGATGAGCTCGGTCACCTGGTTGTAGATCTGGTGACGCTCCTTCATCAGGTTGGTGATCTTCTCCACTGCATGCATCACCGTGGTGTGGTCCCGGCCACCGAACTCCCGCGCGATGGCCGGATAGCTGAAGTCGGTGAGGTCCCGGAAGACGTACATCCCGATCTGCCTGGCCGTGACCAGCGGGCGGCGCCGGTTGGGCCCGCAGATCTCTTCCACGCTGAACCCGAACGTCTCCGAGGTGGCCTCGAGGATCATCTGCGGGGTGATGCGGCGGGGCTGGTCGGCGGAGACGATGTCCGAGAGGACGTGCTCGGCGAGCTCCCGGCTCAGCGGTTGCCGGTTGAGGCTGGCGTACGCGGTGACCCGGATCAGGGCGCCTTCGAGCTCGCGAATGTTGTCCTTGACGTGGGTGGCGATGAATTCGAGGACCTCATGGGGAACCGCGACCTGCTCTCGTTCGGCTTTGGTCTGGAGGATGGCCAACCGGGTCTCGAGTTCGGGCGGCTGGACCTCGGTGATCAAACCGGACAGGAAACGGCTGCGCAGACGGTCTTCGAGGGTGGCGATGGACTTCGGTGGCCGATCGGAGGTCAGCACGATCTGCTTGGACGCGCCGTAGAGGGAGTTGAAAGTGTGGAAGAACTCTTCCTGGAGGGACTCCTTGCCTTCCATGAACTGCACGTCGTCGATGAGCAGGACGTCGCACTCCCGGTACCGTCGTTTGAAGGAGGTGGTGGCGTTGGTGCGGATGGCGTCGACGAACTCGTTCATGAACGTCTCCGTGGAGACGTAGCGGACGTGGCGACCATTGAAGTTCTCGACGACGTAGTTCCCGATGGCATGGAGCAGGTGGGTCTTCCCGAGACCCGCGTCTCCGTAGATGAACAGCGGGTTGTAAGAGCGGGCGGGGGACTCGGCGACGGACTGGGCGGCGGCGTGGGCGAACCGGTTGGACGAGGCGATGACGAACGTCTCGAACGTGTAGCGGTTGTCGAGCACCGGCGACTCGAAGCGGCGGTCGCTCCCCGATGGTCCGGGACGGCTGGGGGGGGAGGTCCGGACCGGTCCGTCGTCTCGGCGGCCGCTGGGCCGGCCGTTGTCCCGTTCGTCACCGCGCATGGCTTCCTCGGAGGGTTCGGAGAGGGGTGCGACGACTTCGAGGCGGATCCCGACCGGCCGACCGGCCGTGGTCGCCACCGTGTCCTGGACGAGCCCGAGGAACCGCGACTCGACGCGGTCCCGGATCAACGTGTTGGGGACGCCGAGGGTCATCTCGTCACCGGAGACGGAGAGGGGGGTGATGCCGGAGAGGTAGGCCTGCCAGATCGCGTCCGACACCTGTTCGCGCAAGGCCTGGGAACAACGTGTCCACAACTCGTTCGTGTCGTTCACTTGGGCCTCCGCCCTTGACTGCCCTGGTCGTTCCACAACGATCTCCACAGGTGTGGATTACCTCGGGTCGGGTCTCGATTGATGGCGGCACCGGCGCTCTCCGGCTGCCGGGCTGGCGTCCGACTTCGCAGACACCCGGAGCCGATCTCCCTCCACCCCGTGTCGTCCGGTGTATCCGTCGTGTCGGGAACGGTACACCGTGTCGCTACGGGCCGCTGAAGGAGAACGGGCCCGGCGTGCGGTAGAGGATGCCGGTGTTGTGGCCTAGGATGGTGGCAACTGCCCGCGCGTTGGCGACGGGTCCCCTTGTGCCACCGGACCACCTGGTGGGCACCGCAGGGTGAGGAAGGAAGTGGAGTTGTGAAGCGTACCTACCAGCCCAACGTGCGCAAACGCGCCAAGACGCACGGATTTCGGAAGCGGATGTCGACCAAGGCGGGTCGGGCTGTGATCCGTTCCCGTCGCCTGAAGGGGCGGCAACGGTTGTCGGCCTGAGGGGGCGCACTGCCCTGACCGCTTCCCGGGCCCGGTCGATCCGGTCGCGGGACGTCTTCGAGCAGTTGCGCTCGAACGGTCGTCGGTTCCGGTCGGGGCCGATCGTCGTCACACAGGTGGGTGGTGCGTCGATCGAGGGCGTGCAGTTCGGGTTCGCACTGGGAAAACACCTCGGAGGAGCGGTGCAACGCAACCGGCTCCGACGGCAGCTCCGGGCGATCGCGGTCGACGTGGCGGAAGGCGCAGCCCCTGGGGCCTACCTGGTGAGTGCCAGATCCGAGGCCATCGGCCTCCCGAGTGAACAGTTGAGGAAAGCGATGACCGAGGCAGTGCAGAGGGCGTCGAGCCGGCAGGAAGCGCACTCCTCGGGCTTCCGGTCGCTGGGTGGGACGCCATGAGGGCCGGGCGGATGGGCGTGACCGATGAGACCGTGCTCCAAATGATGCCGCAGGGTGGTGGGGAAGACGGTGGTTCCCCGGGTGGCCATCGGCCCCTCGTGTTGGTCGTCCGGGGGATGACGGGTTCGATCCACGCCTACCAGAAGCTCCGGAGCGGTCGTCCCACCGGCTGTCGGTACCTGCCGACGTGCTCCCAGTACGCAGAGGAGTCGATCCTCCGCTTCGGTCCCCTCCACGGGACTTGGCTGGCGCTGCGTCGGCTGGCGCGGTGTCACCCGTGGGGCGGGCACGGCATCGACCCGGTACCGGAGAGGAGCCGGTCGTGAGCTCTCTCGTGCACGCGATCGGGGGGATCTTCCAGCCGCTCCTGAAGGCGGTGGCGGACCTGCTCGCTGTCTTGTATGCGGCGATCCCGAACTATCCGATCGACATCGTCATCTTGACGGTCATCATCATGGCGCTCCTGACCCCTCTCACGGTGAAGAGCACGAAGAACATGGCCGCTATGCAGGCCCTCGGTCCGGAGATGAAGAAGCTCCAGCAGAAGTACAAGGGAGCGGAGAACAGGGTCCTCCTCAATGAGGAGATGATGAAGCTCTATAAGGAGCATCAAGTCAACCCGGCGTCGGGGTGTCTCCCGATGTTGCTGCAGATGCCGGCGTTCCTCGTGCTGTACGACGTGGTGCGGGGGATCACCAACACGGTCACCATCCCGGCCAAGCACTACACCACGGCCGCCGGTCTCAAGATCTACCAACCGGCACAGACAGTCGCGCAGCCGCGGTACATCGGAAACAACACGAAGATGTACCACGACATCGTGGCCTCCCATGGGCAGTTGAACGCCTTCGGGATGAACTTCTCCGACAAGCTCCTCTCCCACCACAGTTCCCTGTTCGTGGCCCTTCCGTTTCTGCTCCTGGTTGTGGCTTCAGTCGGACTTCAATACCTCCAGATGAGTCGCTTGAACGCCCGCAATCCGAATGCGAACGCCGCTAATCCACAGGCGGCCATGATGCAGAAGTATATGCCTCTCATATTCGGTCTTATTTATCTCAATGTTCCCGCTATTATCAACGTCTATTTCATCACGTCCAGCGCGATCCGGATCGGCACGCAAGAGGTGCTCTTCCGGAAGGGCATGGTCGCCGGACCTGGTCCGGCCGCCCCCGGCGGGGCGAAGGACCGGTCCAGCGGCCCCGGACCGAAGTCCACCACCCAGGGGTCGGGTGGGAAGGCGACTGGTCAGAAGGGATCCTCGGAGAAGGAGATCCCCAGGGGACGCCCGTCCTCTCGCTCGCAAGGGGCAGCGAAGAGCCCGGCCGTCGGAGGAAGGAACGGGTCATCGAGGGATGAACGATCGCCGACGCCCTCCGCGAAAGGAACGGTGGCGCGCAACGGATCTGGCGGAGCGGTGAAGGACGCCGACGAGGCGACGGGTGTCGTGCCCGGAGGATCGCAGCCCGCGCCGGGTCGGGTGGCCAAGAGCACCAATGGGTCTGGGGGAACGAAGGGGAACGGTTCCAGGAGTACCTCTTCGGAACGGGAAGCCGAACAGGAGGCCCAGAGCACCGTGGGCCCGAAAGCACACCCGCGTTCCAAGGCCAAGCGCGAGCGAAAGGACAGATAGCCAAGTGGAATGGGTGGAAGCCAGCGGAAGAACGCTCGTCGAGGCGAGGGAGGCCGTGTTCGACCTGCTCGGCGTGGCCGAGGAGGATGCCGAGGTTGTGGTGGTCAGTGAGCCGAAGGCAGGTCTGTTCGGGAGGGTGCGAGGTGAGGCGCGGGTCCAGGCACGGGTATTGCCGAAGCCGCCACCAGCCAAACGGGGCCGCCGTCAACGCCCCGACCGAAAGGGAAAGGAGCGTTCCGGAGGCTCTTCCGGTGGGAAGGAGACTTCCTCGACGAACGGTTCGACCGGCGATCAGGCGAGCTCGCGTTCCGGATCCGCTCGCGGGAGCGATGGACGCCGCGGGTCGACCGCGGCCAAGGAATCCGATGGTACGGGGGGTGGATCGGGGGCCGACCAGCCATCTACGAAGGGACGTGAGACGGGTGCCGGTTCGAACCGGTCCCGGGGGCGCCGGTCAAGGTCCGGCGGGGAGGAACGTACCGCGACCGGAAGGGTTGAGGTCGCCGGGGGTGCATCAGAGGATGAGAGGTCAGGCAGATCGCCGGTCGCTGGATCAACCAGGAGCGGTTCCGACCGGAGGTCGGAGGAGAGAGAGAGTGACATGGAAGAGTCATTGACCCTTCAGCAGCAGGGTGCAGCCGGTCAGGAGTTCATGAGTGGACTGCTTCGAGAGTTCGGCGTGCAGGGATCGGTGGAGGTACGGGAGATCGACGACGAGACCGTGGAGCTCGCGGCCACCGGGGACGACCTTGGTCTGTTGGTCGGACCGAAGGGATCCACGTTGAGCGCCGTGCAGGATCTGGTGAGGACGTACGTGCAGCGGAAGTCGGAAAGTCGAACCGACCGCATTCTGGTCGATATCGGGGGCTACCGTGAGAAGAGGACGGCGGCGCTCCGGAGGTTCGCTGAAGGAATTGTGACCGAGGTACGCGAGTCCGGAGCGGAGCGGATGCTCGAACCGATGAATGCGGCTGACCGCAAAGTGGTCCACGATGCGGTCAACGACCTGGAGGGAGTGTCGACCCGGTCGGAGGGGGAAGACCCGAACCGGTACGTCGTGATCGTTCCAGAATCCTGAGGTCTGTTGGTTGGGGTGAAGCCTTCTGGGTTTCGTGTGGGTAGGGTGGTGCCGGCCGAAAGGCCGGCACCACTGCTTTTTTCGAGTGCAGATGAGCGATCGGCTCGTCGAGGTGGAGATCACGGACTGTGTTGACCCCGCCGCCGCGTGGGCGTGGACCGGAGCCACCAGTTGAGGAGGTTTGGAAAGCGGTCGGCCCATCCTCTCGTAGGGGTGTCCGGAGTCTTGAGAGAGGGATCGCATCGTGGATCAGGGCGAGAAGAACGACATGGACCAGCTCGAGGCAATTCTCCTTCGATCCCAGAAGCTCGGTTTTCTGGGAAGCATGCCCGTCCGCGACCAGATCGAACACGCGAACGGCTTCGGAGAAGTGGTCGAACGCCGTCTACGGGAGATCCCCGAGCGGATGCTCGATCTCGGGAGCGGAGGGGGAGTTCCGGGACTGGTACTGGCTCACCGCTGGGTGCAGGCTTCGGTGGTGCTTCTTGACTCGAACCAACGCAGAGTGGCATTCCTGGACTCGGAGATTCCCCGAATGCAGAAGGCAGAGCGGGTGACAACCTGGCTGATTCGTGCCGAAGCTGCCGGTCGGGATGTCTCATTGCGGGGAAGCTTCCCTGTCGTTACCTCCCGCTCCTTTGGTGCACCAGCGGTTACCGCTGAGTGCGCGGCACCCCTTCTCCAGCTCGGTGGCCTGCTGGTGACATCCGAGCCTCCGGATTCAGACGCGGAATCTCGATGGGATCGGCGAGGGCTGGAGGAGTTGGGTCTTTCTCCACTCGAACTGGTGCGGATTGGAGACCGGTTCACCTATCACCTGGTCCAGAAGGTATCGGAGACGAATCCCCGTTATCCGCGGAGAGTGGGCATTCCGTCCAAACGTCCGATGTTCTGATCCCTCGGGATGTTTCACGTGAAACATCCCTTGGTCCTTGACCTCGGCCTCAATCAACGAGAGTATGTTCCGCCAGGACGAGTTCTTCCGAGGAGACGACCATGCGTGACCGTCCAGGAGATCGAGGTCAAGGCTCCTCGAGAAAGAAGAAGCGGAGATCGCAGATCCTCTCAGTCCCCTCGGTTGAAGTCGACTTTCCTTCCAATGAGAGGAACGACATGGACCCGAAGGGTGAGAGAGGCGCTGTAGCGACGACATCGGATTCGACGCGCGAACACCGGGTCGAGGCTGAGGAGTCGCCCGTTGATCCACCCTTGAACCCCCGAAAGCTCGATTCCGGTTCAGGAGAGGCAGGAAAGGGGAGTGAGGTGGAGAGCGTGGACCCCGAGGTGACTGCCGGCGTCGAGCGCTCCCTTCCTGTCCAGGGCCAGGTATGGGTCCAGGCCGCTTCACAGAATCCACTCCCCCGCATCATTGCGGTGGCGAACCAGAAAGGGGGGGTGGGAAAGACGACGACCTCTGTCAATCTGGGCGCAGCTCTTGCTGAATTGGGATTCAGGGTCCTGGTCATCGATCTGGACCCGCAGGGGAATGCCACCACGGGGCTCGGGATCGACGCCCGGAACTTCGAGAGCTCCATGTACGACGTCATCATGAGAGAAAGCTCGCTGGAGGACTGCATCGAACCGACGAGTATGAAAAATCTCTTTGTGGCGCCGGCAACTATCGATCTGGCTGGGGCGGAGATCGAATTGGTCCCTGCCTTCAGCCGGGAGATGAAGTTGAAGCGAGCGATCGAGACGGTCGTCGACGACTTCGACTACTTTCTCATCGACTGCCCGCCCTCACTCGGGCTCATCACCATCAACGCGCTGGCTGCGGCGGACGAGGTGCTTGTTCCGATCCAGTGCGAGTACTACGCCCTGGAAGGTCTGAGCCAGCTCATGCGCAACGTCCATTTGGTGGCGTCGAATCTGAACGAAGGGCTGGATGTCTCTACCATCGTGCTTACCATGTACGACGCGAGGACCAAGCTGTCAGATCAGGTGGCTGCAGAGGTGAGAGACCATTTCGGAACCAAGGTCTGTCGGAATGTGATTCCGAGAACGGTCCGGCTGTCGGAGGCGCCTTCGTTCGGTCAGCCGATCACCGCGTTCGACCCGTCGTCCCGTGGAGCGATCGCATACAGAGAACTAGCCAGGGAGGTCAGTGGTGGCGCGTCGTAGCGGCTTGGGAAGAGGTCTCGGTGCGTTGATCCCGACGGAAGTGGTCGGAGACCGTTCGACGGCATTGCGAGAGGTGCCGATCGGGAGTATCCGGCCGAACCCACTCCAGCCCCGTTCGCACTTCGACGAGGAGACGATGTCTTCTTTGGCGGCATCTATCAAGGAGCTCGGTGTCCTCCAACCTGTCCTTGTCCGGGCGTCGCCGGATGGCGGGCTGGATGAGTTCGAGTTGATCGCCGGAGAGCGGAGGTGGCGGGCTGCCCGGCGAGCCGGTCTCCAGACCATCCCGGTTCTCATCCAGACGGCAGACGAAGCGCACAGCCTCGAAAAGGCCCTGGTCGAAAACTTGCACCGTCAGGACCTCAACGTTCTCGAGGAGGCCTCCGCCTACCAACAGCTCATTGAAGAGTTCGACTATACGCACGACCAGGTGGCGGTGCGGGTGGGGAAGAGCCGGACGGCGGTGACCAACACCCTCCGGCTGCTCCAGTTGCCGGCCGGCGTTCAACGCCTGGTGGCTGAAGGCCAGATCAACGCCGGTCATGCACGCGCCCTTCTTGGTACGCCCGACCGTTCGTTCCAGGAGGCAGCCTCGCAACGGATCATCGCGGAGGGATTGAGTGTGAGGATGGTGGAAGAGCTCGTACGGGAACATGCCAGCGTCAGTGCTGGCCTGGAGCCCGTCCTCGAGGATGGTGCCGCAACCGCGCCGGGCACCACCACCACCGGTGTTCGAGCAGAAGAGGGCGCTCCGCGGAGAGCTCCCTCCCAGCTTCCTCCGCCGGGGATCCTCGAACTCGAGGAGCTTCTTTCAACTCATCTGAACACTCGGGTGAAGGTCGATCTCACCTCGAAGCGCGGCAAGGTCATCGTGGACTTCTCGACGCTCGAAGATCTGGAGCGGATCTACAAACTGATGGTCAACTCTCCCTCGAGAGTGATGGATTAGTTTCTTCGAAAGTCACGTTAGGGAGTAAAAGCTAGACATAATAGGTGTATTGATCACGGAAAGTGGTAAATAGCTGAAGGGACGGTTGACCTTCATCCACAACCTGTGCATGAAGTTGTGGATGAAGGTGACGGCACTCTCAAGTCGAGGTGGAGACCGTCGATCGGAGTTCGGCGGTGAGGACGGATCGGAAGGTCAGTCCCACGAGCTGTCGACCCATTCGGCGAGAGCGTCGACGACGGCCTGGGCAACCTCCGGAGCGTGCTCGAC